>Ga0156185_1238_pt1 | contig 27071 bp, 27 predicted proteins | sample RifCSPlowO2_12_FD_107838 | JGI IMG/M metagenome (GOLD analysis project Ga0156185, IMG submission 107838) | Candidatus Glassbacteria bacterium RIFCSPLOWO2_12_FULL_58_11 | reverse complement strand
AACGCCAATGCCTATCTCGGACCCGAGGATCGCCAGTATTTCCGCAACTTCGCCGCTTTTGCGCAAGACCTGCCTGCGGATTTGCGGCCGGCCATGGTGGGCTACGGCGGCGGGATCGACCCGCTCAACCGTTACGCCCTGTCCAACGGCAGGCTGAGCGTACTTTACCTGCAGCACCGCACCGGCCACGACAGCGCTGTTGCCGTGGACATCTTTCTCTGGAGCGGGCCCGGTGAGTTCGAGGTGCGCTGGTTCGATCCCCGCAGCGGCGAATGGAGCGGCCCGGAGCGCCGCGCCACCGAGGGCGAGGTGCTGAGACTGCGCAGCCCGGAGGTCTCCCAAGACATGGCGGCCAAGATCGTTAAAGTTGACTGAGAAAGTGAATTACTTTTCAAACCCGCTGGATTGAGCAAAAAAATTTCTTTCAACCGGAGGTGTGATGAGAAAGGTTTTAGGCAAGCTCCACATGTATCTGGGATTGTTTTGCGCGAGCTACCTGATAGTATTCGGCCTGACCTCGCTCAATTTCAACCACCATTTCGCATTTTTCGAGCCCAACAATGATAAAGTCACCTGGGAGAAAAGCATCACGGTAGCCGACAACGCGGATGATCTCAAGCTGGCCGAGTCGATCAGGGATGCTCTGGGCCTGATGGGCTGGGCACCCCCGTGGCGCTACCGCCACGATGAGCAGAACAGCTTCTCCTTCGATATCTACCGTCCGGCTAAGACCTACGCGGTCAAGGTCAACCCGGAGCGGACCCGGGTCCAGGTCGAGGAGACCCGGCTGGGCTTTATGGCCGCCTACAAGAGCCTTCACGCCGTGGAACGGATTCCCAACTCGATCCTGGTCAAGGTCTGGCCTGTTTATACCGAGGTGTGCATGTTTTTTGTGCTGTTCGCCGTAGCCAGCGGGATTTATTTCTGGGCCAGGAGCCGCGAATCCAAGCTGCTCGGCTGGATACTGCTGCTGGGTGGCAGCGGCGGCTCGATACTGTTTATGCTCTTTATCTGGCTCAGGGGTTAACCATGAAAAACGCTATCCAGAAAATCCATCTCTGCAGCGCTCTGGTAATCACCTCCTATCTGGTAATGTACTTCTTCAGCGGTTTCGTGTTGGTTCATGAAGACCTTTTTCCGAACAAAGACCCGGAAAAAACAGTGGTCACGGAGAAGTTGAGCTATGACGGCGTGGATACTCCTGAAGCCTGGAGCGCTTATATTCAGGATAAGTTCAATATCCACGGGAAGCGCCAGCCGGTGCGGGAGCTGAAAGACGGCAGCCTGAGGATCAATTTTTTTCACCCGGGATACGGCACCGAGGCCCTGGTCGCCCCGGACCGCCAGAGCGTCCAGATCACCACTACTGCCGGCCATTTCCGCTATCTTATGGTGGGCTTCCACCGCACGCATGTCTATGGAGCCGGGCCGCTTTACGATTTCTGGTGCTTCCTGTATGACCTGGCCAGCGCCTCCTGCATCGTGTTCGCGCTCACCGGCATTCTGATCTGGTACACGGCCAGGCAGAGAGACCCCTGGGGCTGGCCGTGCCTGTTATCCGGCTTCGGGCTGACCTTAATGATGTGCCTCTATTTCATGTACATGCCCTGATGGGACGCTGGCAAATAGTGGTTGGCCAATCCCCTAAGCTAAGCGCCATGAAGAAAAAAATCCGCGGAAGCCCTTGACAAAAATTTTTGTCTGTGTTATTTTACCATCAGGTTAATTAAATGAAAGGTTAAATACACTATGCCACCCGATCACCTCAGCTCAACTTTCGCCGCCCTCTCGGATCCGACCCGCCGGGCGATCCTGGCCCGGCTTGTTTCGGGAGAGGCTACGGTAAAGGAACTTGCGGAACCTTTCGAGATGAGCCTGCCGGCCATTTCCAAGCACCTCAAGGTGCTCGAGCGCTCGGGTCTGATCGCCCGCGGCCGCGAGGCGCAGTGGCGACCCTGCCGCCTCGAGGCGGGTCCGCTGAAAGAGGTCGCCGACTGGGTGGAACACTATCGGCGTTTCTGGGAGGCGAGCTTCGATCGCCTGGACAATTATCTGCGCGAACTGCAGAGAAAGGATAAAAAGCATGGCCGGGATAAAGAGCAGTCCTGATACGGAAATAAGCGCGCGGGAGCTCGTTTTTACCCGCGTTTTCAACGCGCCGCGCGAGCTGGTTTTCAAGGCCTGGACCGAGCCTGAACACGTGGCGCAGTGGTGGGGACCGAACGGGTTTACGACTACCATATACGAGATGGACGTGCGGCCGGGCGGAGTCTGGCGCTTTGTCATGCACGGCCCCGATGGCGTGGACTATAAGAACAAGATCATCTATAACGAGGTCGTTAAGCCTGAGCGGCTGGCTTACTCGCATACCGGCGATGCCAATAGCGAGCCCGTGCACTTCCAGGTGACCGTGACTTTCGCCGGCAAGGGCGGCAAGACTGAGCTGACCATGCGCACGGTTTTCGAGACTGCCGCGGAGCTCAACCGGGTGGTCAAGGAGTATGGGGCCGTCGAAGGCGCAAAGCAGCACCTTGGACGCCTGGAGAAACACCTGGCGAATATGTAAAGTGCCGATTATTGACAACGCCGATTCCGTCACGGGAGCCGGCGTTTGCTGTTCCATACCGGGACGACAAATCGAGCTTTTCAAAATCGCCTTTTAGGAACGGCTTTCGGTCAACAGGATAATTATCTGCCCTTGCGGCAGAGAAAGGATAAATGGCATGGCTACAAAAAAGAGTAATACCGCGACAAAGCCGGCGGAGCGGGAGATGGCCATCACACGTATCTTCGATGCGCCGCGCGAGCTCGTGTTCAAAGCCTGGACAGAGCCTGAACACTTAGTCCAGTGGTGGGGACCAAAAGGATTCACGACGCCTCACTGCAAGATCGAGCTCCGCCCCGGCGGCGTATTTCACTATTGCATGCGCTCGCCAGAAGGCCGCGACTATTGGGGTAGAGGCGTGTATCGCGAAATCGTTGCGCCGGAAAAGCTGGTTTACACGGATACCTTCTCGGATCCGGAAGGCAATCCGGTCGAACCGGCGTATTACGATGGGATGGACCCGGAGTGGCCCTCAGAGTCACTGGTGACCGTAACTTTCAGCGAGCAGGGAGGCAAAACGAAAGTCACTCTGCATCACGGAGTCTCCGAATCGCTTGCCAAACGCACCGGTGCTAAGCAGGGCTGGACCGAGATGCTGGAGCGGCTCGCCGATTACCTGGCACGGCTTTGAGCTTTCCGGTTGACCTTGAGACAAACTGCGCTAGTCGCAGAGATAAGGATAAATGGCATGACTGCAAGAAAGAGTAATACCGCCTCAAAGCAGGCGGAGCAGGAGTTGGTCATTACGCGCATCTTCGATGCACCGCGCGAGCTCGTGTTCAAAGCCTGGACTGAGCCTGAACACTTTGTCCAATGGTGGGGACCGAAAGGATTCACGACGCCGCACTGCACAATCGATCCTCGTCCGGGTGGCGTCTGGCACTGCTGCATGCGATCCGCCGAAGGCAAAGATATCTGGTGTAAGGGTGTCTACCGCGAAATCGTGGCGCCGGAGCGCATCGTTTGCACGGACTGCTTCTCCGATGAGGAAGGCAACCTGGTCGAGCCGGCGCAATACGGCATGTCTGACTGGCCGAAAGAAACGCTGCTGACAGTAACGTTCACCGAACAGGGCGGAAAGACGAAGCTCACAGTGCACCATGCTGTCCCATTGTCGCTTGCCGAGCGTATGGGGGCGCCGCAGGGATGGAACTCAAGCCTGGACCGGCTGGCCGACTACCTGGAGCAAGCCTGAGATTTGTCTTTTTAAGGCCTGGATTTTTCCAGCGAATTCCGGCCAAGTTGTTTTTGCACGGCGGTGAACCTGCCAGCCTAATAAAAAGGGGCCGCCCCGGTTATCCGGGACAGCCCCTTTTCATTTTCTTTCCGGTTACTGGACAATTACCGCTTGTGGCATTCATCGCACTGGCGCGGACCGCTCTCCAGCGCCTGGTGGCAGTGCAGGCAGTTCTTGTGCAGCGCCACCTTGGATTCCTCGATGTCCACCTGGATGATTTCTTTTTTATGGCAATGGTCGCAGGACTCCACGTGATGGCACTCGATACATTCGAGTCCGTAGCCCTGCGAGTGCTCCTCGTGGTTGAAAACTATCTGGGTGCCCTCATTGTACTTGGTCTGAAAGACATGGATCTTGGGCGGTTTATTGATCTTGGCTTCGATGTCGTAGCCCAGGCGCATATTGGCCCGGATCAGCACGATATTGACCACCGCCAGAAGCACCAGCGCCGCCAGAAATAGTTTCTTGAACATTTAGACTCCGCTTCTCAGGCTTGGATAATTTGTTATTCGGCCGGCTTCTCTTCCGCCGGCTCTTCCGGGAAAATTGGCAGAAACTTGACGCAGAGGATAAATACCAGGACTCCCATGGTCACCAGAAAGAACGAGAGGAAAAACTCCTCCCAGGAGGGGAAATAACGGAAGCCTCCGCTGCGGGCCATGCCGATGATGCTGACATTCAGACGGTTGAGGACTACGCCGGCCATGGTAAATGCCGCGGAGAGCACGATAATGCCCATTTTCATCCGGTTGCGGTAAATGAAAACCAACAGCAGTGGTAAGACGAAACAGGCCATTTCGGTCATGAAAGCCCAGCTTTCTATAGTCCCGTCATAAACATTCTTCCAGCCGATCTTGAACGAGACATCCTGGATCCGCACGATCAGCATCAGCATCAGGGCTACCACCATGAACTGCCCCAGGTCGAGCAGGACATTGGTTTCGAGGCTTTTCTTGAACAGGTGGTGACTGACAAAGCTTTCCAGGATCACCATGGCGAACCCGACACTGACCGCGCTGAGGAAAAAGTGCACGGGCAGAAGATTGGTGTACCAGAGGTGGTGGAGCTTTTTCGGGACGATCAGGAACACCGTGCCCAGGGAGCTCTGGTGAAGGGTCGAAAGCAGGATCCCGGTGATAACCATCGGCAGGGTCAGGGCGCGGACGATCCGCAGGATTCTCCAGCTTCCCAGCTTTTCCAGCACCACCGGGCTGAACTCCAGGGCGAGCACCGTAGAATAGAGCATCACGCACCAAGCCACCTCGAACATCACCGAGTGCGGGTTCCACATCACCAGCGGGTGCCAGATGTTCCAGGGCTTGCCCAGATCGTAGAGCAGGCCCACGCTGACCAGGATGTACCCCAGGAAGGCGGAGAGCACGGTGGGCCGGACCACGCTCTTGTAGCGCTCGAAATTGAGCAAGTGGACGATGCCGGTCAGCACGAAGCCGCCGGCGGCCAGGGCCACGCCGCAGAGCACATCGAAACCGACCCAGAGGCCCCAGGGCTGGTAATCGTTCAGGGCGGTCACCGAGCCCAGGCCGTAAAAGTAGCGCTTGAAAGTCAGGAACAGGCCCAGCAGGATTACCAGCGCGACCGGCGGAATCCAGTACAGGGGTTTTTCTTCGATTATACCGCGGTGGAGGCTTTTCATTTTGCGCCTCCTTTCCCCGGCCGGCTACTGTCTTCCGGGTCGACCAGGGCGCCCGAGTCGAGCTGGATACGGCGGTTGATGATCCAGGTCAGCCCGCCGAGCAGCACGCCGCCGGTCACCACGATACTTGGGATCTTGCTCAGCACGCTCCAGGTCAGGCTGGGCAGGGGCTGCGCGCCCAGGTCCATCGGAAAGCCCAGCTTGTCGAACGGCACGCTGGAGAGCATCAGGATCGAGGTTCCCCCGGCATCTGTCTCGCCGTAGATATAGTTTACATACTTGTCAGGATGCCTCTCGACGCGGCCCCGGGCGATCTCCAGCAGGTCGCTGCGGCGGCCCATCCGGGTGGCGCCCATCGGACAGACCCAGCTGCAGGCGGTCTCCCCGCCGGCGGCTACGCGCTCATTGCAGAAGATGCACTTGGCGATTACCGGCACCGCCGAGTCCCATTGGTAGCGCGGCACTCCGAACGGGCAGGCCATCATGCAGTAACGGCAGCCCATGCACTTGTCCGCATCGTAGATGACCGGGCCCAGCGCGGTCTTGGTAAATGCGCCCACCGGGCAGACCGAGGCGCAGGTAGGTTCCTGGCAGTGCATGCAGAGTTTGCGGTAGTTGATACCTTCCTGCTTGAGGACCACCGTGTAATTATGGGATGACAGATCGTCTTTCGATGGATTGTCACCGAGCTTGTTCTGTTTCTGGCAGGCCTTGACACATTCGCCGCAGCCGATGCACTCGGTAAAATCAATCAACATTCCGAGTGGCTCCATAAACTACCCCCAGCGCTTGATTATGATATAATTATCTCACCTGTTCACCGGAATTATCGCGATAGACGCACGAGGCACACTCGAGAGACGAACCGGTACAATTCAGCCTCCCGGTCTAGTTCTCCGTTCATTTCAGCATTTGCTTAAGATATTAAATATGAGATGATTACGCACAGCTTTGAAAATATCTTGCCAGTCAGGGGAATTTGATTATTTTATATCATTCTGGAAAGTCAAAATAATACACTTTTTTTTAATTTCAACATTTTCATACTTTCTAAAATGTTTTATTTAGCCTCTGGTCCGCCGCAAAAAGGTGAGGCCGATTCCGCGCAATTTAAAGATCATTCGAAATACGGTGCGCACTCCGCCGCTCCTGTTAAACGATAAATTATTATCACTAGTTACCGGATGGCCCGGCTCGATCCCGGGCGAGATCATTGTGACATTTTGGCCTCTGAAACGTTTGATAAGCGTGTATCAATCAAATAGTATTTCGCTGGACCCGGAAGAATCACCCACCCAGGTTAAAATCTTCTGAAGCAGCTATCAATCAGCCTGGAAATTAGACGAAGTCAGCGTGAGCGTTTCCAGGCATAACGGCTTCCTTAAAAAGTCCGGAGCATACATGAGTCTCACTACGGGGAAGCATCCTGCAACCGACCGCCTGTTGATTCTGACCGCCGTCCTGGTCCTGGCCGTGGCCAGCGGAGCCAGCCTTTTTGCCGCGCTCCCGGATAAAGCCTGCCTGGAGTGCCATGTCGCGCCGGAAAAAGCCGCCGCGACGCCTCAGGTGGATACCGCTTTGATCGGAAGCTCGGCGCACAAGGCGCTTAAATGCGTGGATTGCCACATGGACCTCGAAGGCCTGCCCCACGCCGCTCCGCTCAAGCCGGTGGGTTGTCTCTCCTGCCACGGCGAAAGGCTGGACAACCGGGGACAGACTATCGAAAAATACCGGGACAGCGTGCACGGCCGGGCCAAGGAAATGAAAATGGGCGAGGATGCCGCCACCTGTGTCGACTGCCACGGGAAACACGGTATCCTGGGCCATCTGGACCCGCAGTCCCTGGTTTACCGGGGCAACATTCCCCGCACCTGCTCGCGCTGTCACGAGAACAACCAGGTGGTGATCAAGCACGATATCCGCATGGAGCGTCCCTACCTGGAATACGAGCAGAGCGTGCACGGCAAGGCGCTGTTGAAAGACGGGCTGCTGCAGGTGGCGGCGATCTGCACCGACTGCCACGGAGTGCACGACATCCAGAGCCATACCGCCGAGCGGCCGATGGCCTCGCAGCCGCAGACCTGCGGCAAGTGCCATATCGCGGTCTATGAGACCTATCATTCCAGCATCCACGGCCGGCTGCATATCGATGAAAACAACCTGGATTCGCCGGGCTGCACGGATTGCCACGGCGAGCACGGCATCCAGTCCCCGACAACCGCCGGAGCCCCCACCTCGGCGGCCAATATCCCCAAAACCTGCGCCAGCTGCCATGCCGATGCCACGCGCATGGCCAAGTACGATATCGAGTCCGACCGCCTGAGCACTTACAAACAGAGCTTCCATGGGGTGGCCCAGGGCCTGGGTAGCGAGAACGCGGCCAACTGCGCCAGTTGCCACGGCTATCACGATGTCTATGCGCCGAGCGACCCGCGCTCGATGGTCAATCCGCAGAATATGCTGGAGACCTGCGGCAAGTGCCATCCCAAGGCCACCGCCAATTTCCTGGCCGGGAAAATTCATGTCAACCCGGAGCAGAAAAGCGCCGGGGCGATTTACTATCTGCGGAAATCCCTGGTCTGGCTGGTTTACGCGACTGTCGCCTTTCTGGTCTTCTGGGTCGGCATCGACCTGTCGCGCAGGTGGCGCAAGCGGGAAAAGACTAAGTGAATCCCGGACGGATGATAAGTCTATGAACTATCGCCTGACAAAATCCCTCGCCCTGTCGCTGCTTCTCCCGGCCCTGCTGGCACCGCGCCTGAGAGCCCAGGACAACCAGGTCTGCTTTGAATGCCATAACGATCCCGGGATGGTGGACAGCAAAGGGGACACCCTCTACGTGGACAGCGAAAGGTTCACCGCCTCGGTCCACGCCCAAAACGGCGTGGAGTGTGTCGGCTGCCACCTCGACCTGGCGGGCCGCGAGGACTGGCCGCACCCCGAGCGGCTGAATAAAGTGGATTGCGCGCTCTGCCATGCTGAGGCTTTCGAGCTCTGGCACAAGAGCGTGCACGGGCTGCCGGCCCAGGAAAAAGGGGACCTCGATGCGGCGAGCTGCTCCGACTGCCACGGCGAGCATTACATCGCCGCGGTCAGCGACCCCGGCTCGCCGGTTTACCCGACCAACCTGCCCTTCGATTGCCTGAAATGCCACGGCGATCCGAAACTGGCCGGCAAGCATGAAGGCATGGGGCGCTCGGAAGTCGTGCAGGCTTACCTGGGCAGCGTACACGGCCAGGCGCTCGAGAAAAGCGGCCTGATCATTTCGGCCACCTGCGCCAGCTGCCACGGCAACCACCTGATCCAGAAGCTGGATGATTTCTATCCCCGGATACCCAAAGTCTGCGGCACCTGCCATGCCGGGATCTACAACGATTACCTGCAGGGCGTGCACGGCAAGGCCTTTCTCGCCGGCAATAAGGATGTGCCGATCTGCACCGACTGCCACGGCGAGCACAACATCCTGAGCCCCGGGAACCCCGAAAGCTCGGTCAGCCACAATCAAGTGAACCAGGTCTGCTCCCGCTGCCACGACAACATGGCGCTCAGCACCAAGTACGGACTGCCCGGCGCAAGGCTGGAGAGCTACATGAACACCTACCACGGGATAGCCATGGGCCTGGGGGATGTCCAGGTGGCCAATTGCGCAAGCTGCCATGATTTCCACAACATCCGGCCCTCCTCGGACTCCAAGAGTACGGTAAGCCAGGCCAATCTGGCCGAAACCTGCGGCAAGTGCCATCCCAACGCCACGGAAAATTTCGCCAAGGGGAAAGTCCACATACAGGGCAGACCGGAGGAAAATTTCGGCGCCTGGCTGATCAAGAAAGCCTATGTGGTGTTCATCGCCGGCCTGATCGGCGGATTTATCGCCTATATCTTCATCGACCTCTTCGCCCATCGCCGCCGCAGGCAAGCCGCGGCCAAAGACCAGTCCCGGGAAAAGGAAAATAAGTGATGAGCGCGATGAAGAGCTACGGCTTCGAAAAGAGGCTGGTGGAATTCGAGGGCAAGCTGTACTACGAGCGCTTTTCCAAGGCCCAGCGGCTCCAGCACATCTTCCTGTTGACCAGTTTCACCCTGTTGATCCTCACCGGCATCCCGCTGCTGTTCCCGGATACCTGGGTGGTGCGCACGATGTTCTGGCTCCGGGGCAGTTTCACCCTGCGCGGCATTATCCACCGGACCGCGGCGGTCACGCTGCTCGGCGTCTCGGTCTATCATGTCTTTTTCTGCCTCTTTTCCGCCCGCGGCAACCGCGACTTGCGGGAAATGATCCTGAGCAAGAAAGACCTGATCGATATGTATTCGATGATCCTCTACAACCTTGGGCGCCAGGAGGGCCATCCCCAGTCCGGCCGCTTCAATTTCATCGAAAAATTCGAATATTACGCCGTGGTCTGGGGCAGCGGAGTGATGCTGGCCACCGGCGCCGCGCTCTGGTTCCCGGTCCACGCGACCATCCTCTTCCCGCGCTGGGTGCTGGATATCATCCGGGTGATCCACGGGTTCGAGGCGATACTGGCCTTTCTGGCGATCATTATCTGGCACATGTACAACGTGCATCTCAACCCCGAGGTCTTCCCGATGAGCCGGGTCTGGCTCAACGGCCGGATGGAGCTGGATTTCCTGCGCCGCCATCACCGCCTGGAGTACGAAAGGATGCTGGCCGAGCTGCCGCCGGACAAGGCCCTCCAGGTGCGCCGTCAATTAGGGGAAGAGAACCCGGCCGCCTCGCAGACGCCGGAAATGGAAAGCGCCTGAGCCGCCGATTCCAATGCCGGCCGAAAACACCTTTAGCTTCTGTATATAATCTCAGGAGAATAACAATGATCCGGTCCAGGCTCCTCCTGCCTTTCCTGCTCTGTCTGCTTGGTTTCTCAGTCCCGCTCATGGCCCAGGACAGTGCGGCCTGTCTCTCCTGCCACGGCGAAAAAGACCTGGCGAAAACGGATAAGCAGGGCCAGGAGGTTTCCCTCTTTGTCGATCAGGCGGTTTACGAGGGCACGAGCCACGGGGCTTTTTCCTGCACGGACTGCCATGCCGACCTGGCGGGCGCCGGGGATTCGGGCCACGATACACCGGTCAATAAAGTCGCCTGCGCGGCCTGCCACTCGGATGTCGAGGAAATTTACAAGAACAGCATACACGGGCAGTTGCTCGCGATGGGCGACATCGACGTGCCCAAATGCGCGGATTGCCACGGCAAGCACGATATTTACGCGGCAAAGGACGGGCGGAGCAAGGTCAACAAGTTCAACCTGATGTACACCTGCGCCAGGTGCCATCAGAACGAACAACTCCAGGACAAGCGGGGCTTCTCCAGGCCGGACGCCCTGCCGCAGTTCTACGAGAGCGTGCACGCCAAGGGCCTGATCCGCGACGGGCTGATCGTGGCCCCCTCCTGTAATGACTGCCACGGCACCCACGATATCCAGACCTCCACCAACCCGGCCTCGCCGGTCTACCGCCGGAATGTTTACAAAACCTGCGGCAAGTGCCACACCAAGGTCGAGGAGATTTACGAGAAAAGCATCCACGGCCAACTGGTAGCTTCGGGAGACAAGCGCGGCCCCGTGTGCACCAACTGCCACGAGTCGCACAAGATCATCTCTCCGGAAACTATTGCCTACAAGCAGTACAGCGATGCGCGCTGCGGCCACTGCCATCAGGAACAGATGGAGCGCTACGAGGAAACTTTCCACGGCAAGGCGATGGCCCTCGGCTCGTCCAAAGTCGCCGCCTGCTACGACTGCCCCGGCAATCACGAAATCGCGCCGGCCGCGGATCCGGCCTCGCCGATCAACCCGGCCAACAAGGTAGCCACCTGTCAGAAATGCCATGAAAAGGCCAATCCGGGCTTTGCCGCTTATATCACGCACGCGAACTATTTCGATAAGGATAATTATCCCCAGCTCTATTATCCGTTCATTTTCATGACTGCCCTGCTGATCGGGGTTTTCGTCTTTTTCGGCCTGCACACCCTGCTCTGGGTCGTGCGCTCGGTGGCCCTGTTTCTCAGGGACTCCAAGACTTTCCGGGAATCCAAGATCAAGGTCCGGAAGGACGAGTTGGTTTACACCCGGTTCACCCCGCTGCAGCGCTCGCTGCACATCCTGCTGATTGTCAGTTTTACCACCCTGGTGACCACCGGCATACCGCTCAAGTTTTTCTACGCCCACTGGGCCCAATCGTTCATGCACCTGCTTGGCGGAGTGCAGAACGCCGGCTACCTTCACCGGCTTGCCGCGGTCATCCTGGTGCTGGTCTTTCTGATCCACGCGGCGAACCTGTTCCAGGGCCTGCTGGAGCGGCTGAAGACGATCAAGGACCCGGAGAGCGGGAAGTTTACCCTGGCCGCCTTCATCCGTTACCTCTTCCGGCCGGATTCGATGATGCCGAGCCTGCGGGATGTCCGGGATTTCTGGAACCACCAGCTCTGGTTCTTCGGCAAGGGCGAGAAGCCCAAATTCGAGCGCTGGACCTACTGGGAAAAATTCGATTACTTCGCGGTCTTCTGGGGCGTGCTGATTATCGGCCTGTCGGGGCTGATCATGTGGCTGCCGACCTATTTCACCAAAGTGTTCCCGGGGTGGATAATCAACGTGGCGCTGATCATCCACAGCGATGAGGCGCTGCTGGCCGCCGGATTCATCTTCACCTTCCATTTCTTCAACGTCCATTTCCGGATCGAAAAATTCCCGATGGACACGGTGGTCTTTTCCGGGAAGCTTTCCAAGGCCGAGCTGCTGGAGGAGCGTGGGGGCTGGTTCGACAGGCTCTACCGGGAGGGGAAACTGGAGTCCCTGCGCGCCACGGATGAATGGGAAGGCTGGCGGCCGATCGCCAAGACCTTCGGGTTCATGGCGTTCGGCACGGGCCTGCTCCTGGCCCTGGCGATCTTTACCGCCATGATCGTCCGGCTCCTGGCCCCCTGAGCGGGCGGGCAGTGAATTTAAATCCGGCGCGACTTAACCCGTTTAATTCACAAAAAGCCCCAATGCAGCTTATGTAGGGGCGCACCCTTGTGTGCGTCCGGGGCGCGATCAATAAATTCCCGAACAACGGGCGGCCACGGGGGGCCGCCCCTACCGGGTTTTCGGCATTTTGTGAATAATCCTGGTTAAAAAGTCCGTACCAAAACCGGATTTTGCGGTCTCGGCCGGCTGTGGCCATGCACAATTCATTAAAATTAATCAAGTTATGATATTCCATAAAAAAGGGCTGCCTCATCCGGGACAGCCCTGTCGTTTTTCCTCCAATGCGTTTTTTTCTTGACAAAGCGGCCCGCCCGACGAATTTAATATGCAGCGATCCAGTCCAACTGTATCCGCAGTTAAAGTTTCCGGTCTTCTGTTTTTACGGAGTCAACTATCTCAATTCGTTAACGTTCCCAAACCCTTTGACTGTCCGGCCGCGACGGCTCTGGCCGCCGCATGGAGGATTTTTCACTCTTTGGCCGGCGTATTTGATTTCTCACGGATTTACGATCCCTTAACCCGAGGAGCGCCAACCCATGACTAAAGCGGATATCGTCGAACTGATTGCCGAAAGGACCGGCTACACTGTAAAAGACATCAAGACTATCCTGGAGAATTTCCTGGATGAGGTCAAAAACGCGCTGGCTGAAAACAAACACATCGAAATCCGGGGTTTCGGAACATTCAAGGTAAAGAGACACAAGGCGCGCAAGGCCCGCAATCCGAGGACCAACCAGGAAGTGACCGTACCGGCGCGGCAGAAGGCCTTTTTCAAGGTCTCCAAAGAAATGAACAAGATGCTTAATTGAGCGTTGACGGCAGTTCCCGAATCCGCAGTTCCATTGACCCGCGGCGCCCCTTTCCCTTGGGCCGGGAGAACTCCCGACCCCGCTTGTGCAAAAGCCTGCACAGCGTTCCCGGAGTAAGGGATTATCGCCGTATTAAAGGCGTGTTTTACGGACTTGAAATTATTGCTTTGCTCATTATGCAGATCAATTTTATAAAAGTTAGACAGCGAGAGAACTTGGAGAACTGAAATGTCCAGCAGCGATGAGATCAGAGTACAGATCTTGCTCGTACAGTACGAGAAGGCCATCCAACTTTACCAGCACGAAGACTCGCTCAATTGGCAGAAGATCAACCATACTTTAATCGTGAATGGTTGCATTCTTGCTGCACTTCAATTCGTCGACCAGACGACGCTCATCTTTCGTATTCTCGCAGCCACAGCGAGCGTAGCTGCGGTCATTCTTCTCATCACCATCCGCAACGGATATAGGTACGTGGAACTTCACAAGGCGGCGATAGACCGCGTTGAACAAGAACTGGCTAAGTGTGGCGGACTGCCAACATTCATCGCCTCTGACAAGAAACTGGGCCACCGACTTAGGACGAGTACCGCCATAAGCATCTTCTTGGCCCTACTTTCGCTGGCTTGGGCATTCATCTCCTGGAAAGGCGTGTTCTGACATCGGTAAGCAGCGAACGGTGCTGCGCACCTTCGCTGAACCGGAGCCTTAGACGATGGGGATCACAAGGCAGGAGTGCAGAATGGCAGAAGATTCACATACTACCCCGCATGGCAGGAAAAGACGCGCTGCCCATACTCCCGAGCTTCGCATCGTACTTGACACTAATCAGCTCTATACGGGCTCTGCTAGCGATCTTCTGCGACCGGAACTCGCTCAATTGGTTCAGGATTGTCGGCGTCATCATGACGTCACTTTCGTTTGGTACATACCTGAAGTGGTCCGCCTTGAAAGGCGATTCCAAATGCTCAAAGCCGGTCGAGAGCTTTTGCCATCGATTCTAAAGCTTGAACGGCTATTGGGCCATGGACTTGCGATTACTGACGAAATACTCGTCGAGCGCGTGAACGCGGCAATACAGAGACAACTAGCCACTTTCAATGTTCAAATACTGCCCATCGATACAAATCGAGTGGATTGGCCTCGGCTTATTGAAGACGCGGCTGGGCGGCAACCACCATTTGAAGCTGGCAAGGACGAAAAGGGATTTCGGGATGCGTTAATTGCTGAGACTTTTGTCCAGCTAGTGGGAAATTCCCCAAAGAGCCCTACGACTTGCCGTATCGTTCTGGTGACATCGGACGGATTGCTAGCGACGACAGTCGAAATGCGAACCAGCATGGCAGCCAACGTCCGGATTCTGAGATCCCTCGACGAGTTGAGAATCTTGATAAACACAGTTGTGGGTGACGTCACAGAGGAATTCGTCAAGAGCATTCAGGAGATTGCGAAGGGCTGCTTCTTCATTAAAGATAACCAGAACTCACTATATTATAAGGCCAAAGTAGCGGATCAGATCATCTCGCGATTCGATTCGGAGCTGAAAACTAGGCCAGTTGGATCTGAAGTTCGCAAAAACGGCACATGGTTATTAAGCGCTCCTCGATTCATTAATAAAAAAGGACAACGTATTCATTGGGTATCGACTATTTTAGTCGAGGCAAGAGCGACTCGCAATGAGACATATAATAGTTCTCTCGCTGACGCTATTTTAGGAAATTTATTTTCCAATAAGCCGCCGAAGGCTTCTCTTACATCCAAATCTCCATTTGGCTTTTATTCCTCCATTCCCGATGATTTATCCGTTCAAGTCTCCCCACTCTCTGGTTTCATAACTGGCGATAAGGCATTCGAGCCGAAGCACGAGACGCGAGAATTAGTTGTTGCAGAAGGTCAATCAGTATTTGAGGTGCATTGGAGCGTTACAGTGACAAAAAGTGGCAAATTAGTCCGGCCAAGCATAGATGATATTCTTTTTAAGGAAACTACTTGGGCCGGCGGACCCGATACGTAATTCTATGATGAATACGATAGCTACTGAGTAGGTGATAGCCATAAGTAATCCGGGGGCATTCATGCATCAGGATACTTCAAATTACAACATATAGTTATCAGACTTTCTCAAAACCTCCACAATTATTTCCGCTTTTTACTCGTGTTTTCTCAATCCGGATATTAATATTTTGTCCGCGACCCCTTGAAAATACTCATTTTGTCCGGGCCTCTTACGCAACATTTTGAGAATTCGTATATCCCCGTTTACACAATCGTACATAAAAAAGGGCATCCCGCCGGGATACCCCTTTGCTTGCTCTTCTCTCCTAAGCCCTCCGATTGGCTGGCCCTCAACCCCCCAGGATCGCCGCGAAGCTCTTCAAAAATACGATCAAAAACAGCCGGGCCGCCATGTAGAACACCCAGCCGATCAGGCACACCGCCACCGCCCGGGCCGTGCTGGTGTAGTCCAGGGCCTGGCGCACCGCGATCACCCAGGCGGCCAGTACCCAGAGCGAAACCGCGAACATGACCGGCTTGCCAGCCAAAGGCAGCAATCCGAAAATGTAGAACAGGCCCGGCGCATGGGCGAACCCCAAGGTCCGCAGCAACTCTCCCGGGTTCGAGCGGGTCTGCGCCGAGGGCAGGATTTTTGTGCCCACGATATAGGTGATCATAGCCCAGATCACCCAGCCGGCCAGGGCGGTGACTGTCAGCATAAATATCCAGCGCAAGCCCCCCAGTCCGCTGTATCCCAGGCCCCCGGCGATACAGGAGAGGATCACCACGGACATGGCCTGGCCGGTGGCCTGCTCATCGGCTTCCACTTCCTCAAAGAGATTTTTATCCAGGCGCAGCGCCCGGATTACCCTGCCGCTGAACGTGCCCATCGCGGATTCCCTCCGGGTTGAAGTATTATATCACTGGAAAAGCTTTTCCAGCGGGTCCAGCAGGCCCAGGATCCCGGCATAGCCGGTGACCAGCCCGAAGATCAGGGTGGCCCAGAGGCCGAGATTCAGCCCGAAACCCGCTTTATTCTCACCCATCAGGTCTTTCCGGTTGAGCAGCAGTAGGATCGGGATGGTAATTACCGGCAGCAGCAGCGCCTGGAAGGCCTGGGAGGCGACCATGATCCAGACCGGACTTCCGCCGAATATCGGGATGGTGAGACAGATCAGCAGGCTCAAGCCGGCCAGGGTGCGGAACATCGGGCTCTTGATGTTGCGCGGGATACCGAGGTAGTCGCAGAGCAGCCAGGGAGCGACCAGCACGATCGGAAAGAGGGTGCTGATCCCCGCACCGATAATCCCGATCACGAACAGAGAGATCGCGAACTTCCCGGCCAGGGGCTCGAGGGTCTTGACCATGTCCACGGCCCTTTCGACCGGCTGGCCGATCAGGTAAAGGGTCCCGGCCGCGCAAGCCATTACCGAGGCCGAGAGCAGGAGCATCATCCCGCTTGAGATCAGCGCATCGACTCGGCCCAGTTTCAGGTCTTTCCCGGTCCAGCCTTTCTCCGCCACAACGATACTGCGCATGATAAAAACCATCGCCGAGCAGGTGGTGCCGGCCATCCCGGCCACGATCAGGAACGCATCCGGCTCGCTCGGGATCTCCGGCACGAGCCCTTTGACCAGCTCCATCGGCCGCGGCACCACCAGGACCATGCTGAGCAGGAAGCTGGCGCCCATGATAATCACCAGCAGGATCAGGAACTTTTCGAAGCGGGAGTATTTGCCGTACCAGAGTAGAATAAAAGAGCCGATCATGATTATCAGGGTCACAATCGTCCGGTTGGCGCCCTCGCCGCCGAAAGCGTAACCGGTCCATTCGTGCACCATGTCGGCGACAATCGCGGTGACCCCGGCCAGGGCGGTCAGCTCGCCGATGATCAGGGCGATCATCGAATATATCGCCAGCGCCTTGCCGAACCGGAAATGCTTCCGGTAGGCGTTCATCGCCGTCTCGCCGGTCACCGCGGTGTAGCGGCCATAGGCCTCGAGCATCACATAGGTAAATACACAGGAGAGGACCAGGGCCCAGAACAGCGACATCCCGTACCGGCTGCCCGCCGAGGCCATGGTGGTGATACTGCCGGTCCCGATATTGTAGCCGATCAGAAACAGCCCCGGGCCGACCGCCGCGAGTAAGATTCCTGCTTTCTTGAAAATCCCCATGCGCTCAGCGTTCACTGACGGCTCCTTTCCGGACGGGATTTACGAAAATATTTTCAATCCTAAACGCGAGTATGCAAATTACGGCCCGGCTCAGGCTCTTGTCAAATAAATCAGGATGCCGGCCGGGCGATCAGTTTTTCCCCGGAGTGTGCGCAAAAGCATGTAGGGGCGGTTCGCGAACCGCCCTTACAGTGGATGGGAAATTATGGCACTTATGAAGAATTTCTATATGCAGGCAGTATGCAATGTATTAGAAATTGACAGCCCAGTTCCTCCGATTATCTTAAAGAAGACATCCGTTATCGAGCTTCCACCCGGTGGAGAATACCGACAGTGTCCTATATCGCCGACCTGCACATCCATTCCCACTTCTCGATGGCCACGAGCAAGCACAGCGACCCCGAGCACATATTCCGCGCGGCCGCGGCCAAGGGGATTGACCTGGTAGGCACCGGGGATTTCACCCATCCCGGCTGGCGCAGGGAACTGCTGGAGAACCTCGACTTTGAGCCGGCCACCTCGCTCTGGCGCCTGAAACCGGAGCTGGAGGAGCGGGTCCGGCGCAGCCTCCCCGGAGAAAGCCGCCGGGCCGACATCCGTTTCGTCCTCTCCGGCGAGATCAGCTCGATCTACAAAAAGGACGGCCGGGCGCGCAAGGTGCACAATGTCATCCTGCTGCCGGACATGGAAAGCGTCGAGAGGCTCTGCGCCGCACTGGAGAAAATCGGCAATATCCGCTCGGACGGACGGCCGATCCTGGGCCTGGACTGCCGCGACCTGCTGGAAATGACCCTCGAGGCCAGCCCCCGGGCCTGCTTTATCCCCGCGCATATCTGGACCCCGCATTTCAGCGTGTTCGGCTCGAAAAGCGGCTTCGACCGGATTGAGGACTGCTACGGCGACCTGACCGGCGAAATTTACGCGGTCGAGACCGGACTGTCCTCAGACCCGCCGATGAACTGGCGGGTCTCCGCCCTGGACCGGTTCACGCTGGTGTCCAACTCGGATGCCCACAGCCCAGATAAACTGGCCCGCGAGGCCAATCTGATCCAGGGCGAGCTGAGCTACGCCGGGTTGATCGAGAGCCTTAAAAGCGGTAATGCGGAACAATTCCGGGGAACCATCGAGTTCTACCCGGAGGAGGGCAAGTACCACTATGACGGGCACCGGGCCTGCAAGGTGCGCCTGACTCCCGAGCAGAGCGCCGGCCTGGAGGGCCGCTGCCCGGCCTGCGGCGGCAGGATCACCGAGGGCGTGCTGAACCGGGTGGCCGAGCTCGCCGACCGTCCAGACGGGTCCCGCTCCCCGCGGGCCCGCGGCTTCGAGCGCCTGATCCCCCTGGCCGAGGTGCTCGCTGAATGCCATGACTCCGGCCCCGCGACCCGGGCTGTCGAGCAGGACAGGGAGCGGCTCCTGAAGGAGCTCGGCCCGGAGCTGTATGTCCTGCGCGAGGCCCCCCTGGACCGGATAAGCCGCTGCAGCGGCTCACTGGTTGCCGAGGCGGTCCGCCGCAACCGCAGCGGCGAGGTGCGGATCGATCCGGGCTATGACGGCGAGTACGGCACGGTGCGGATTTTCGAGCCGGGCGAGAAAAGCTTGAGCGGTGGCCAGATGTTCTTTTTCGAGGATCTGGAGCCCGAAAGGAAAAGTGCCCCGGAGATGGAACTGCCGGCGCCGGTTGTCCCGGAGGCCGTAGAAAAGCCGGAGGCAGTGTCTTTCGCCGGGCCCGAGCATTTCCGGCTGGAGGAGCTGGGGCTGGAGCTCAACGAGCGCCAGCTGGAGGCGGTGACCGCGCCCTCCGGGCCGCTGGCCGTGCTGGCCGGGCCGGGCACCGGAAAAACCCGCTGCCTGGCCGCGCGGGCGGCCTGGCTGGTTAAAGCGCGCGGGGTCTCTCCGGAGAGCATCCTGGCGGTGACTTTCACCAACCGGGCGGCGCGAGAGATGAGTCTGCGGATCGCGGGCCTGCTCGAGGCCGGACCGGAAGGCGCTCCGGGGGTGAAAGTCTGCACGTTCCACGGATTCTGCCTCGAGCTGCTGGGCACGCTTCGCGGGGAAACGCCGGTGCTGGCCGATGAAGCCGACAGCCTGAACATACTGCGCGAGGCCCTGGCCGGGATCGAGCCGCTTTCCCGGGTGCGGGAGATTTACGAGGCGATCGGCCGGGCCAAGGCGCAGGGCGCTTCTCCGGAGGATTTCCGGGGGGCCGAGGACATCCGCCGGGCTTACAGCGCCTACCGCGACCTTTGCCGCAAATTGAAAGTCCTGGATTTCGATGACCTGATCCTCGAGAGCCTGGCCGAGCTGCGCCGCGATCCCGCCAACCTGACCGCGGTCCGGCGGCGGTTCGGCTTTCTGCTGGCCGATGAGTTCCAGGATATCAGCCCGGCCCAGTACGCGCTGGTCCGCTGCCTGGCCGACGAAACCGCCGGGGGCCTGTTCGTGATCGGCGACCCGAACCAGTCGATCTACGGTTTCCGCGGGGCGGACGGCCGGGTCTTCGAGAACCTGCGGCGGGACTATCCGGAGCTGCGCCAGATCCGGCTCGAATTCGGTTACCGCTGCCCGGAGATAATTTCCTCGGCCGCCGGAGCGCTGATCGGCCAGAGCTCCCCCTTGAGCCAGGCCCCCCGCGCGGTTGTCCGGGGCGGAGTTAAAATCCGGCTGATTCGCGCTCCGGGCGAGACCGCGGAGGCGATCGCCGTGGTCCGCGAGATCGGCCGGCTGGTGGGCGGCACTGAGATGCTGGCGGCCCATGGAGAGCCTCGCGGCGCAAAGCGCGAGGAGCTTACCGACTACTACAGTTTCGCCGACTGCGCGGTGATCGCGCGCACCGGCGCACTGCTCGAAGGCTTGGAGCAGGCCTTTGTCACCGCGGGCATCCCCTGCCGTCTACGCGGCGCCAAATCCTTCCTGCGCGACCCACTTGTCCGCGGAGCGGTGGCCTGGCTGCGCCTGCTCGCCGACCCCACTGACGACCTGCGGTTCCTTGAGGCCCTGCGTTTTGCGGGGCTGGACCCCAAAGACCGGTATTTCGGCGCTCTGCGCCAGTCGGCCGCCTCCTCCGGCCATGCGCTTCTGGCCGAGCTGCAGAGAGTCTTAAGCCGGGAGATACCGCAGAAAAAGGCCAGCGCGCCGGCCGCCACATTCCTGCTCGACCTGGACCGCTTCCGCCGCCTGGGCCGCAGCGGTCCTGCGCCCCTGCTGGAAAAACTTCTCGAACGCTTCGTTCCCGCGGCAGGCTCAGGCCGGGAGGCCCTGGACCTTCTCCTGACCCAGGCCGGGCAGTTCGACAGCTTGCCGGAATTTCTCAGCCGGCTGGCGGTCCGGGCCGAGGGCGACATCGAGAGGCCGGGCCGGAACACCCGCGAGCGGCGCGCGGAGGCGGTCACCCTGCTGACCATGCACGCAGCCAAGGGTTTGGAGTTCAAGGCGGTCTTTGTCTGCGGCGTCGAGGAGGGCCTGATCCCGTTCACTTACCGGAAAACCGACCCGGAGGAGGAGCGCCGCCTGCTCTTTGTGGCGCTGACCCGGGCCTCCGAGCGCCTGTACCTGACCAGTGCCGCAGCGCGCGCTGTCCGGGGCAAGACTGTCCGGGCGGATTGGTCTCCGCTGCTGGCCGACCTGCCCTCCGCGCTTCTGGAAATGCTCGACCTTAACCTGCCTGCCCGCCCGCCCGAAAGGCAGCTCGAGCTCCTGTGAATGGCCGGCCGCATTCCCGCCTTGCTGTCTGCAGCCTTGTACTGCGGGAAGTTCACGCCCGCGGAGCCGTGAAAACAGCTAGGCGCAGGGGATAAAAATTGGCTTGTATTTCCCCCGGCACTGTACTATTTTCCGAAAAGAGAGTGGTGGGTGCGCTGTCGGAGATACACCCTTCCGGGTGGGGCTGTCGAGTCGGCACTTACCCTAAGTAGACGGGGGCATGGATGCTGATCCTTACCAGAAAGCAGGGCGAATCGGTCGCTATCGGCGATGACATCCAGGTGACGGTGGTCGAGATTCAGGGTAAACAGGTGAAACTCGGCGTCAAAGCCCCCCGGGAGGTCGCGGTCCATCGCCAGGAAATCTACGAAAAAATCCAGCAGGAAAACATTCGCGCCTCGCAGGTGCAAGACCTGGACCTGTCCGAACTCAGACAGGTGATTTCCTCCGAATCTCAGAAAGCAGACAAGGGCGGAAAGTAAATCAGTCCGCCGCGGCGCGGAGTTGTCGCCGCGCGCATGCGAAACCGCCGAAAGATTCGGGACAGACTATCCCGTTGCGGAGATTCTGATGGACGACTCCCTGGCTAAAGACCAGTTGAATCTCTGGAGCAAATTAAACCGTCTTTACGGAGAGGGCGGACAGTCTCCGGCTAAAGAGGGAACGGCGGACAGGGGTGGGGAAGGGGATTCCGGGCCGGACAAGCCGGCCACAAGCGGCCCGGAGCTGGTAAAAGATCCGCCTGTGGAGGAGACGGAACAGGCGTTAAACGCAATCTGCGAGGACTGCGATAAAGACTGCAAGCAAAATTCGGAGACCTTCCTCCTTTCCCGCTGCCCGAAATCTCCGGTGGCGGCCGGAAGCCGGGCAATCAGCCAGCAGCGCGGCTTGCGAAGCTCGATGGGGTTTGAAAAGATCAACGATACCTGCAAGCTGTGCCGTAAGAGCTGCAAGCAGCACACGAAAAAATTGAACCTGATGCTCTGCCTGGGGTTCGAGCCAATCGAATCTGAGTGAATGATAGTCGAGAAATATTCAAAACCGCTCCGGCCGGGAGTCAGGGCAGCGATCGGGATTCCAGATGGTCATTACCTGTCAAAGCTGCGGGACACGCTTCCAGATCCGGGATGAGCTCCTGGCTGGAGGCCCCAAGCGGACGAAATGTAAGAAGTGCGGCGAGATTCTGGTAATCAAGCCGCCCGAAAGTAATGATACCCCTGGCGGCGCCGCTAAGGCAACTTCCGGCGCGGCGGCGAAAGAAACTGTCAAAGCTGCGGCCGAATCGGCCGATGTTAAGAGTAGGAAAACCGCACCGACAGCCCCGGCGGCCGCGGAGAAACCGGCGGAATCCGCCGGAAAACCGGCCCCGGCGGAGCAGCCAGCGGCGGCCGCGGACACGGCGGCGACTGAGGAGGATGCCGAGGACATTCAGGCCAAGCTGGAAAAACGCCGCCTGCAGATGGAAGACGAGATCAGCGGGCGTTTGAACAAGGCCGCCCTGGAGACCCTGGATTTCGAAGTTCTCGGGGAACTGGCCCAGAAAATCAAGTCGATCGAGGATAATCCCGAATTCCAGCCCGAACCCAGTACCCAGCTCTTTGCCTGCATCAAGTGCCTGGCGATATACTCGCTTTTCACCGAGGACCCTCGTCAGTGCGCCAACTGCCCCGGGGATGTCGCCCTGGTCAAGGGAGATGACATACTCAAGCAATTCGGTATGTTCAACCGCTAGCTGGCCCTGGAGGCTGGAACCTGAGGCTGGTCAGGGTTTATTTAGTATTAGTGTCTGACATCGAGAATAACACGAGAGGAGTAGGGGATTTGGTGGTCAAGAAAGTGAAAAAGCCGAAAACCGCTAATAAAATGGCGATCAAGAGCGCGCGTTTCGACGAGGATTCGATTTCCCTGTATCTCAAGGAGATCAGTCATTATCCGCTGCTGACCCCGGAGCAGGAGGTATCCCTGGCCAAGGCCTACAAGCGCGGGGAAAAGAAGGCCATCGAGAAAATGGTGCTCTGCAACCTGCGCTTCGTGGTCAGTATCGCCAAAAAGTACCAGAACCTCGGGGTGTCCCTCTCGGACCTGATCAACGAGGGGAATATCGGTCTGATCCGCGCGGCGCATAAGTTCGATGAAACCAAGGGCGTGCGGTTTATCACCTATGCGGTGTGGTGGATCAAGCAGGCGATCATCCAGTACCTGAGTGAACAGAGCCGTATCGTGCGCATCCCGCTCAACAAGGCCAGCGCCATGTTCAAGATGGAAAAGATGCTCAACACCCTGGCCCAGGAGCTGGGGCGCGACCCAACGACTCAGGAAATAATTCAGGGGATCGATGTGGCGGAGCAGGACATCCACGACGTGCTGCCGCTCTATCAGCCGCAGTACTCGCTGGATTCGAGCTCCAACCCGCAGGATGATATCATTCTGCTCAATTCTATCCCGGACGATAAGACCCCCGGTCCGCTGGAGGGCGTGTTCAAGAAGGACCTCAACGACCTGATCGAGAATATGCTGAGCACGATCAAGGACCGGGAGGCACGGATCCTGCGTTTTTATTTCGGCCTGGATAATACCGAGCCGATGACTCTCGAAGAGATCGGCGAAATCTTCGGCGTGACCCGCGAAAGAGTGCGCCAGATCAAGGAAAAGGCGATCAAGCAGCTCAAGCAGGCCAACCGCAACAAGGCCATCGAGTCTTTCTTATCCTGAAGCTGCGGGTTCCGGCGCGTTGGCTCAAGTTCGCCGTCCCCGGGACCGATATTCTCCGTGGATGCCCCGGCCGCTGTCTTCCCGGCGGCCGGCCGGGAGATTGAGCCTCCCGGATTGCCAGCCACGTTTTAAATGGCCCATTTTCCTTCCCGGAAGTTCCCCGCCAGCCCGTCATTTTGACGGATTCAGCCGCGACAGCCGGAAAATTTGCCGCCCATTTCATTAAAATTTTCAAATGCTTAGCGCTTTTTTGAGAAATAAGCTCAATTGCCATCATTTTCCTGGCCATTGCTTGACAAAAAAAATGGCCTATGGTATACTTGCCTCGAAAAGACCGCAAATCTTTATAATTCAGGACTTAGCTATGTTTTTCAAAAAACGCGGCAGCACGAGCATGGTGGGTTTCGACCTGGGCAGCCACTCGATAAAAATCGCCGAGGTGGACCACAGCGGTAAATCCCCCATGCTGACCAACTATGGGATTACCGAGCTTCTGCCCACGGCGGTCCAGAACGGGCATGTGGTGGAGCGCCAGGCGGTTGTCGAGGCGATCGGCGTCCTTTTCGACACCTGCCAGATCGCCAACCGCCAGATCAACATCGCGCTCAACGGGACGGATGTGATCATCAAGACCATTCAGACCGACCGGATGAGCCACGGCGAGCTGGAAAAAGCGATAAGCTGGGAAGCCGAACAGAATGTGCCGTTTCCGCTGAGCGAGATCAGCCTGGACTATCAGGTGCTCGATCCCGAGGGCGACCAGCCCCAGATGAACGTGCTGCTGGTGGCGGCCAAACGCGACCTGATCGAGGAGAAGCTCTCGCTTTTCGACGAGGCGGGCTGTGACGTGGCGCTGATCGATGTCGATACTTTCGCTCTGCTCAACGCATTGGAGAGCAACTACGAGGTCCCCGCGGGCGGCTGCCACTGCATCGTGCATTTCGGCAACCAGAGCACGCATCTCGGGTTGGTCAAGAACGGCCTGCCGATCCTGACCCGCAACCTCCCAGTGGGCGGCGCAAAACTGGTCGAGATAATCCAGGGCCAGCTCGGAGTGAGCGAGGACGAGGCCTACATGACGCTTTACGGCAACCCCGCCGGGGCGGAAGGCGAGGCCAAGCCGCCTGCGGACATTACGCCTTTCCTGGGCGTGCTGCTCGATGATGTATCGATCGGGGTCAACCGCGCGGCGGCCTTTCTCGAAAGCACAGAGGAAAGCGGCAGTATCGAGAAAATCTATCTCAGCGGAGGGTGCGCCAATATTCCCAGCCTGAGCCGCCTTTTCGAGGACAAGGTGGGCATCCCCTCGGAAGTGGCCAATCCGCTGACCCGGATTTCTTACAAGGCGGAGCTGTTCCAGGCCGAGCCGGTCGAGAAAATAGCGCCGAGCCTGATGCTGGCCATCGGCCTTGGCCTGCGCCTTCCGGAATAGACTGCGCAAAGGCGGCCACTTTCAGCCGATCCGAAAGAACCGAATCAGTCATGATAAAAATCAATCTTCTTCCGCCGGAAAAAAGAAAAAAGATCAGAAAAGTACAGGCGGCGCAGAAAAAATCAAAACTGCCGGCCCTGGCGGGATTCAAGTTCTCGTTCCGGTTCGACGTCCTGACGGTCATGCCGGCTGCCGCGGCGGCCCTGGCGCTGCTGGTGATCGGCGGATCGTTCTTCTGGCTGGGGTACAAGGAAAAATCGATGAAAGAGCGGCGGGACACGATGCGCGTGGAGCTTAACCGTCTGAACCAGGTCATCCTGCATATCGACGACTTGAAGGCCCGGACGAAAAAAGTCCGCGACCGCATGGAGGTGATCCTCGCGGTGGACAGGAACCGCTTTCTCTGGCCGAGGATCCTCGACGATGTCAGCGGCGCCCTGCCCCGCTACACCTGGCTCGATAATATTTCGGAGGTTACGCCCTTCCCGCAGCTGACGGTCCGGATAGAAGGCAATACCATGTCGAACATACTCTTAAGCGAGCTGATCGCCAACCTGGAACAAAGCGCGATGCTCGATAGAATTAAACTGATCAGCTCGACCGAACAGAAGCACGGCAGCTATGCTACGAAATTTTTCGTGCTCGAGGCCGAGTGCGCTCTGAACGAGCCTGCCGACTCGGCCCAGGTCGCCGCCAAATAATTAATTCCGGGACCAGATTCCCCGCCGGGGTAAGGCAGACAAAAGAGGATGAGGTTGCCATGACAGTAAAGAAGCTCAGGAAGACCCTTCTGATCTGCGCCGCGGGCGCGCTTTGTCTGGCCGGCTCAGCCTGCGACAGCGAACATAATGTCAATGCCGGCAACCTGGTCACGGTGAGCGGCCAGGTGTTCTTGTCCCGGCTGAACCGGGCCGGAGCCCCGGATGTCACTGTCGTGATCGAAAAAGCCGAGGACAGCAGCACGCCGAGTATCATTCCGGATATCATCGTGCGCACGGACGCCAACGGCCGCTATGAGGCGCGCTTCACCCTGAGCTATCCGGACGGCGGCGGCGTTTTCGACATCACTCCGGTCTTTGTCGAACAGAGCATGCGGATCCTGATGGTCAGCCCGGAGAACAGGATCTACGACCTGGGCGCGGGCTTCACTTTCCAGGCCGGAAAAAAATACAATATCTGGGACGTGTTCCTCGAGGATTTCGCCGCGCCGTCGGACAGCAGCCAAGCTCCGGCGCTGTAAGCCTTGAAACCGCAGCCGGCTCAACAGATACGGTAAACTAACTCATGGCGCTCAACACCAGCAACCCCAAGTTCCAGAAAGCGATCCTGATCGTGCTTGTAATTGCGGCGGCCGGCTATGGTTACTTTGCCTATATTTTCGGCCCCAAACAGGAGAACATCAAAACTGTCGAGGCGGAGCTGAGCAAGGTGGAACAGAGCCTGGCCACCGCGCGGGCTGTAGTGCAGGCGGTTGATACCCTGCTGCTGTCCGGCGAGCTGTCCAAAAGAGAGAGCGAGCTGGCCCTGGCTGAGCAGCTCATCCCGGAAAAGGAAAATCTGGCGGAGCTGCTCGAGACGATCACTACGATAGGCCAGGAGGATGGAGTGGATTTCACCTTGGTCGAGCCCAAGGCGCCGGTCCAGCACGAGATTTACCAGGAACGGCCCTTTGCGATGACTCTACGCGGCGGTTTTCACCAGACCGCCAGGTTCCTGGCTGATGTGGCCGGGCTGCAGCAGGTGGTCAAGCCGACGAAGCTGTCGATAGCCC
>Ga0156185_1157_pt1 | contig 28007 bp, 25 predicted proteins | sample RifCSPlowO2_12_FD_107838 | JGI IMG/M metagenome (GOLD analysis project Ga0156185, IMG submission 107838) | Candidatus Glassbacteria bacterium RIFCSPLOWO2_12_FULL_58_11 | reverse complement strand
AACAGCAATCGGAGCTCCAGCCGCTGACATGTAAGTCGGATGGCAATTTTCGGGAAAAGGCATCGATTAGTTTATTATTTTGATTGATTGCCGGGGCAGCCGGCTGTATTTTCCGTGCTGTGTTTTACCGGCCCTAAGTCAATATTTCCCTGCCCGAATAACTGAAAATTTCTGGCCAGTCGAAAGACATTTCAAGGAAAAGCGAACATGAATCAGCCAATGACCGCCCGAACCGCCGGTGAACAGGGCGGCAGCCTGCGTTACGTGCTGGGCGTGAGCATAATCGCCGCCCAGGGCGGGTTCCTGCTGGGCTATGACACCGCGGTGATCTCCGGAGCGATCGGCTTCCTGCAGAGGCATTTCGACCTCAATGCTACCTGGACCGGCTGGGCGGTTTCCAGCGCCCTGGCCGGGTGCATAATCGGGGTGCTGATCGCCGGAAGCCTGAGCGACAAATTCGGCAGGAAAAAGGTGCTCATTTTTTCGGCGGTGATGTTCCTGGTCTCGGCGATTGGGACCGCGCTGCCGCGCAACATAACCGAGTTCGTCATCTTCAGGATGATCGGCGGAGTCGGGGTAGGCGCCTCCTCCATGGCCGCGCCGGTTTATATCGCCGAAATCTCTCCCTCGCATATCCGGGGAAGAATGGTGACAGTTTACCAGTTCGCGATCGTGATCGGCATCCAGCTTGTTTTCTTTGTCAACTACCTGATCGCCGGGCTGGGGGATGAACTTTGGAACCAGAGCCTGGGCTGGCGCTGGATGTTCGGCTCTGAAAGCCTGCCGGCCCTGCTGTTCCTGCTGCTACTTTTTATAGTACCGGAAAGCCCCCGCTGGCTGACCGAAAAGGGCCGTCCGGACGAGGCCTTGCATGTGCTCACCCGCGCCGGCGGCTCAGTTGCCGCGCGCCAGGAGCTCAAAGAGATCGAGCTGTCCATTGAAGGCGAGAGCGGCTCCCTGTCCCAGCTTTTCCAGCGGGGGTTGCGCACCGCCCTGGTGATCGGGGTGGCCCTGGCGATGTTTTCCCAGTTTACCGGGATCAATGCAGTGCTCTACTATGCGCCGGAAATATTCAAGACCCTGGGGTCCGGCACCAGCAGCGCGCTGCTGCAGACCGTGGCGGTAGGGGCGGTCAACCTGATCGCCACCTTTATCGCCTACTGGACTGTCGACCGGCTGGGAAGAAAGCCGCTGATGGTTATCGGCGCCGTGGGAATGATCCTTTCGCTCTGGTCGTTCGGGCTGGCCTTTTATTTCCGCTCGACTGGCTGGTGGTCGCTGATTTTCATCCTCGGCTTTATCGCCAGTTTCGCCCTCTCGATCGGGCCGGTGGGCTGGGTGGTGCTCTCGGAGATATTTCCGACCCGTCTCCGGGGGAGGGCGATGGCGATCGCCACGGTATGTATCTGGATCGCCAATTTCATTGTCTCTCAGACCTTCCCGATGTTGAACGAAAACCCGAGGCTTTTGGAAATATTCAGGCATGGTTTCCCGTTCTGGGTTTACGGGCTGTCCTGCCTGGGGCTGCTGATCTTTGTCCTGTTCTTCGTTCCCGAGACCCGGGGCAAGACCCTCGAGGAAATCGAGCGCCTGTGGCAGCCGCAAAGCTGAGTGCCTGAGCGGCTGCGCCAGATGGCTGAAGCTACAAAGGAGGGATTCATGAATAAATCTTTATCAGTGATCGCGGTCACGCTGCTGGCTTTAAGCTCCTCAGCCGGAAGTCTCCAGGCTCGCAGAATCATTGACCTGAACGGCACCTGGGAGTTCGACCAGACCGAGGCGGCATTTCCGCCGAAAAAGTTCACCCGCAGCATTCCGGTGCCGGGCCTGATCTTTCTGGCCGAGCCCAAAATCGAACAACTCGAGGCATATCGCGCGGGCACTTACCAGTCGCGCTACAACTGGTATCGCAAAAAGTTTACAGTTTCCGCGGACCTGAAAGATTCTCAGGCGGTCCTGACTCTGCGCAAGAGCAAATATATCACCCGGGCCATTCTCAACGGAATCGACCTGGGGCAGTCGGTGGCCTGCTACACCCCGGTCGAGTTCATTGCCTCGGCAGCCCTGCGCTATGGAACGGAGAACGAGCTGCTGGTGTGTCTGGATGACCGCAAGCGGCTGCCCTCGCAGGCCGCGGGAAGCACGGACAAGGAAAAAGTGACCTACTGGCCGGGTATTTGGGATGAGGTCTCGCTATCGTTCAGCGGGACTTTCCGGATCAGCCGCGCACTGGTCCTGCCCTCGGTCAGCCAGGCCAAAGCCACTATCAAGCTCCAGGTCCGCAGCTTTATCAGCGCCCAGGTCCGTTACGGCGATCCGATGGCGGACAGCTGCACGATCCAGGTCGCTGTTTACGAGAAAGACAGCGGCAAGCCGGCGGCCTCGGCCTCGAAGCAGACTGTGGAGCTTAAAAGGGACAACCTGACGGAGGTATCAATAGATCTGCCGCTGGCGGGCGCGCACCTCTGGTTCCCGGATGACCCGTTCCTCTACCGGGCGGTGATCCTGCTCAAAGGCCTGGATGGAGCGGTGAGCGACAGTATCGTAAAGAATTTCGGGATGCGCGATTTCGGCCGTGAGGGGAAACATTTTACGCTTAACGGCGAGAAAATATTTCTTCGCGGGACCAATATCACCCTCCACCGCTTTTTCGAGGACCCGGAGTGCGCCGGTCTGCCTTGGGACCGTACCTGGGTGAAAAAACTTCTCAGCGAGATCCCCCAAAAACTGGGCTGGAACGCCATGCGCATTTGCGTGGGGATCGCCCCGGACTTCTGGTACGATATCGCCGATGAATCCGGCCTGCTGCTGCAGAACGAATGGCTCTACTGGCAGAGCCACGGCTGGGACGAGCAGATCCGCGCCGAATACAGCGACTGGGTCTGGAGCGATGGCAATCACCCGAGTATCACCATCTGGGATGCGATCAACGAGAACTGGGACTCGTATATCGGCAACAGCCTGATCCCGGAGCTGAAAAAACTCGATCCGACCCGTATCTGGGATGCCGGCTACATGACCAGCGAACACATGACCCTGGATGAGATGGATGAGCCGCACCCTTATATGGTGTTCGGCCACCGGACAGGCTTTCGGGACCAGCCGGGCGATCCGCCTTATCCCCTCGGCGACCTTCAGTACTGGCCGCCCTCCCGCCAGAGCTTCCTCAACAGCGGCGCGGCGCAGCTGGTCAATGAATACGGCTGGGTCTGGCTTTGGCGCGATGGCCGCCCGGCCAAGCTCACGATCGGAGTTTACGCCTATTATCTGGGGGAACAGGCGACCCCGGAGGAGCGGCGCGAATTCCAAGCCTACTGGGTCCAGCTCCAGACCGAGTGGCTGCGCGCCGAGCGCTCCTTTGCCGGCGTACTGGCTTTCTGCTACCTGACCAACAATTACGGCTTTACCGGAGACTGGTTCACCGGCCCGGTGGCCGGGCTGAACCCGGGTCCCGCCCTTAAATGGTTCAAACACTGTTTCGCCCCGGCCGCGGTCTTTATCGACCTGCAGGATAGCCGCTACAACCGGGATGTCCCGCCGCTGGAGCCGGGCGCCTGGCTCTCTTTCGACCTGGCCGGGGTAAATGACCTGAAGTCCGAGGTCAAGGGCCGGGTAAAATTACGGATACTGGACTCCGCGGGACAGGAGACTGTCAGCCGGGAGCTTTCGCTCACTCTCCCCGGCTACCTGAAAAAATACACGCCAGTGGCAATTCAGCTGCCGCAGCAGCCCGGAGGCTATCTTCTGCTAGCCGAATTCACCCCGGAGGGAGGGGCTGACACAGGACCGGTTATCAGCCGGAGGTATTTGAAAGTCGGGAATGCCGCAAGCTACAAGTTTTACGATTACCAGCCGGGATGGTAGGCTAAGTCTTTATATTTAGGACTATTATCTTCGCTCTTGAAAAAGTCGGGCCGGCGGCTTATTTTCTTAGCCGGTTATAAGACTTGGAACTCTTGACCAAACGCCCTCTTAGCTCAGTTGGATAGAGCAACAGACTTCTAATCTGTAGGTCGCGCGTTCGATTCGCGCAGAGGGCGCCATAAATAAAGGCCGTATCTTCTTTAAATTATTGGAAGATGCGGCTTTTTCTTATTAGACCTATTAAAAAAAGACTTGACAAGAACTATTTAGTACTATATTGTTAATATAGAAACAGTATTTTGGAAGTAATTAGTGAGAAACCAGGAAGAGTTGGGAATGAAAAACTCGGTAGTGAACCAGGCCCCTGAAACGATGCTCGGGATAGTCGATACCGGCACTCTGCTGAACAGGCAGGGAAGGCCGCTGCGCCGCTTCGGCCTGACCGAGGCGCAGTTCAACATCCTGATGCTGCTGCGGCGCCAGCCGGATAACGGCCGGATGAACCAGGCGCGCCTGGTCGGGCTCTTGGAAAACGTGCGGGCGCAGGTGCGGAATAATGGGAAAGGCCGGTGGAATTTTTTTTCAAGCGATAGTTCATATATAAACAGTAGTTAAAAGAACTTTATCCATTATTGAGAATGAAGATGGCCGGTCTGGAGAGAAGAACCAGCGGAAAAAACTCAGTGTTCACCATTTGGAAATTGATGCTGAATGGTGAGTCGATTGAAAAGAATTTCCGCTGTCAGAAGTAACCAGAGGAGCCGCCAATGTAAAAACTCATCTTTTCCGGGGACAGCGCTTTCCTGCGAATAGCTCGGCATCATTCCTCCAAGAGGTGAAAAATATCCATAGCCGCCCAGCTGGTTCTGGCATCTTGCCATGACCGGGTCCTGGAGAAACTCGGTCTAGAAAAGATGCCTTGATAAAGACTCAGGACAAAGATTCGCCCGGGCAGGGTTCCGGGGCGGTCGAACACCCTTTTCCCGCAAGAAACCTTTAACTGATTCCTATGTCATGGGAGGAAACAATGGAAAAGCAGAATAAAATAGTCCAGCTTTACGGTTACTCGGTCTGCCTGGTCACGGTGATCACTTTCCTCATCTCAATGGCCGCTCTCGTGGGTACGTTGTTCGACTTGAGCGACCCGCTTCACAGTGGGAGGTTCAATGGATCGCCCAGCCTGGCCTCCTTTGAGAACTACAAGATGGATGTGCTGAAGTCTCAGAAAGAAGACAAACAGGAATCGGCCTATGTGCCGGACGATCAGACACTGCACGCCATGTACGAGGCGGCAAAAGCAGATAGAATCCAGCAAGTCAGATTGAATGCGCACCGCCAATTAACAGTAAACGCCCTTTTGATCCTTGTGTGTATCGCCTTGTTCACCACCCACTGGCGCTGGATGAGAAAAGTGGCCCGAGAGGAAGCATGATAGTATATCCGGTATAAAAGAGACTTGAGCCAAGCACTTCAAAAATCCGACAATTCTGCAGGTCGCGCGTTCGATTCGCGCAGAGGGCGCCATTTTTGCCTGCCGGGGCTGGAAATTCATTCAGCCCCTTTTTATATTCATAACTTTACGGACTGGAAAACTGTAACAATCAAAGAGATCAGGGCGGGCGAATGCAGTTTTATTTGCCCGTGAGCTATTCATTCAGGAGGTCAGCTTGGACAGGCTAGGACTCGGGATCGCGGGTTGTGGGGATGCGGCCTATAGTTTTGCCACGGCCGCTGCATTTCTGAAAGATTGGAAACCGGTGGCGGCCGGCGGGGCGCTCACCCGGGAGGAAGAGCGGGCATTCGCCGAGAAACACGGGATGGTGGTCCGCACGGTAGAGGAAATGGCAGCCTCGCGGGATATCGAGGTAATCGCGGTGGCCACTCCGCCGGGCGTGCATGTGAAAGATGCGCTTATCGCCCTGGCGGGCGGCAAGCACGTAATCGTGGAGAAACCTTTCGCCCTGACCCTGGAGGACTGCGACCGCATGATCGAGGCCGCGGCCAAAGCGGACCGTCTAATAATGGTCGGACAGACCATGCGCTACTTTGCCGGTATGATCCGGATCCGCGAGCTGATCGCCTCCGGCGAGCTGGGCCGGCTCCTGATGATCGAGGAATCGGCGATAATCAATTATTTCGGCCCCAAGCGGACCGGCTGGCAGCTCGACCGGTCATTATCCGGCGGCGGCGTGGTGCTGAACCCGGTCATCCACCTCACCGACCGCCTGCGCTACTATGCCGGCTCGGAGGTTAAAAGCGTGCGCGCCAATATCGGCGCGGCGAAAAAAGGCCTCGCGATCGAGGGGCACGTTCAGGTGTTTTACGAATTTTTCGAGCCGGGCGTGAGCGCCGCGTTGACCCTCTACGGTTACGGGAAAACAACTTTAGACCGCACGCTGATTTTCCTGGAGAACGGGGTGATCCGGAGTGATTTCTCGGACAACCGGATTACGGTATATGCGGATGGCGATGTGGCGCGGGTTGAAAGGCCGGATCCGATGCCTTTCGGGCCGGGAAGGATAATCAGCGGTTACGTTCAGCAGCTGGCGGAGTTCCGGGAAAGCATAAAAAAGGGCGCCCCTCACCGCAGCGATGGACGCAACGGCCGCGCGAATGTCGCGGTTTGCCTGGCCATTCTCGAATCCGCGGCAAAAGGAAAACCGGTCCAGCCGAAAACAGGCTAAGTGTCAGCCGGCCGGAGCGATGCCTCGGGTCAGGCAGCGCGATTTTTAATCAACGGCTGCCGGGAATCCCCGGAGTCAACCTCGCCCTCGGTCCGGCCTTGCTGCTCCTTTACCCCGGACTCCCTGATTCCGGCGGAGGAGTCATCCATCCTGATAGAGGGACTGAGATAAAAGAATCCCGCCATCATCAGAACCGCCAGCCCGGTGGTCACCGGGTCATTGGTTTTGACCCAGATCAGCCAGCCAACGAAAGAAACCACCAGCGTACCGACACAGCACAGGCAGACCGTCGTGCATTTGTCCTTTACCCTGAACATCATTCCTCCGTAAACTTAGCGAATATCTGATTCAGCCAATCATCCTGAAATGCCTGTGGCTCTTTGCTCTGAGGCTTTATGGAGCATCAAATATGCCAATGGAGGGACTATTCTTAACTAAAGGTACAGGCTCAAGATAGATAAAGCAGTTGCAAACAGCCGCCTTAATTACTATAATAATGATAGGTGAGCTTATCATTTTAAGAGGTGGCTTGATGAGAGCGGAAGACCTGACATTGGATGGCCTGGTGAGTTTCTCCAGGGGGAAACTCGAGCTTCATGGACGGCGGCTGATCATTCACGATCTCTATGCTCTGGCGCAATTCCGCAGGGACCTGATCCAGATGGTGGGTTGGGAGCAGGCCCGGCGGATTTTGACCCGCCTGGGATTTTTCTGGGGCCAGGCGGATGCCGCGGCCATGCAGCGCCTTTTTCACTGGGATAATGTCACCGAGCTGCTTAAAGCCGGGGCAATGCTTCAAATGCTGCAGGGGGTGGCCCGGACCGAACTGAAGATCCTGCGGATGGATGAGCCGGCCGGGCAATATTGGCTGGAATTTGTCTGGCACGATTCAGGCGAGGCCGAAGCCTGCGTGAGCGAGGCCGGCCCCTCCGAACAGCCCTCCTGCTGGAAATTGATCGGCTACGCCAGCGGCTACACCTCATTCTGCCTCGGGAAAAGCATCTATTTCATCGAGCAGAAATGCCGGGTAAAAGGCGATCCGCTCTGCCTGGCCGTAGGCAAGGACATCGATTCCTGGGGCGCCGAGATCAGCGGCCATCTGCCGTATTTCCAGTCCGCGGATATCAAGGGCAAGATTATCCGGCTGAGCGAGCGGCTTAAAGAAAAGGAACTCGAACTGGCCCGGGAGCGGGCTCAGCTCGAGAAAGCCCTGGCCGGACCGAATATCTTTCCCGTGGAGGTCCGCAACCAGAGGTTTATCCATATCCTGAATCTTGCCAGCCGGGTGGCCAAGTTCGATTCCTCGGTGCTGATTACCGGAGAGACCGGGGTGGGCAAGGAGGTGCTGGCCCGGCTGATCCACCAGATCTCAACCCGTTCGGAGGGGCCGTTCATTACGGTCAATTGCCTGGCGATGCCGGAGACGCTTTGCGAAAGCGAGCTTTTCGGCCACAAGGCCGGATCATTTACCAGCGCCTCCCGGGACCAGTGTGGATTGATCGAAGAGGGCGATGGAGGCACGGTTTTTCTGGACGAGATCGGGGATATTTCACCAAACCTGCAGATGAAGCTATTGCGGGTGCTGCAGGAACATGAGATCTTGCGGATCGGCGAGACCAGGCCGCGCAAAGTGGATGTCCGCATAATCGCCGCCACCAACCGCAACCTCGAGCAGAAAGTCGCCGAAAGAACCTTCCGCGAGGACCTCTACTACCGTCTCAAGGTGGTCAGCCTCGAGCTGCCCTCCCTTAGAGAGCGGCCCGAGGATATCTTGCCCCTGGCCCGTCACTTTGTCCATAAATGCGCCAAACACCTGGAGCTGCCGCTGCTCAGGCTCGATGCCACCTGCGTTGATTATCTGATGGAGTACGCCTGGCCCGGCAATATTCGGGAGCTTGAAAATGCCATCGAGCATGCCGCGGTTCTATGCACTGATAATTTAATCCTTCCCGAGCACCTGCCTTCTACGATAACGAAGAAAATGACGGCACAAATCTCCGGAGCGCAGCTGGTGAAAACTCTCTCCGCAATGGAAAACGAGCATATCCGGCGAGTGCTCGAATTGACCGGAGGGCACCGCGAAAAGACCGCGGAAATTCTCGGGATAAGCGTGGCTACTCTCTATCGCAAGCTGAAACTTTTACGGCAGGAAAAGAAGTCCGATCTACCTACCGCCCAATCCGTTTTCGCAAGAGAATAAAGCCGGACCCCGCAGAAAATCATCCCCCGCGGCTTATTCAGGTCCGCCTGAAAATATTTCCGAAAAAAGCAGCTTTCCCGAAATAAACCGTTAACTCTAATAATTTGGAACAAATAGGATGCCCTGCCCGCGAATTCACTTCAAGCCGCCCCAACTGCGACGAAAAATAATAATCGTTAACAGCTATTGTAAAATAAGCCGATTTTAATAATATTTATAGTAAGACAGCCAGATATGAAACGGTATGGGGTTTTCTCTGGATATTGGTTGTACTAACTATTAAATTCTTTAATCGCTACTGTCACGGTACATGGAGGTGAATGGTGATTTCAGGTAAGGAACCAAGCGGCAGACGATCATCCCGTATTCCCCTTATTGCCGATGTCGATCTGATCGTGGACTCCAAGGTCCTCAGGGCGATGACCGTCGATATCTCTGATACAGGGGTCAGGATCGACATGCGCCATCCTTTCGAGGTGTCCATCCGTTTCGTGGTGGATGGCGAGTTGCAGGACCGCCGGGCGCAGCTTGTCCGGGCGACGAAAACTCCGGATGATTGCATGTCCTACGGATTCGAGTACGTTCCGGAAGCGAAACCCGATAAATGAGCGATTGGCTCAGCCGGCTTTTCCCGGGCGGGCTCAGGGCTCATAATTATCGATCTTTCCTTTCATTGCTGAATTGTCAGTTAATAACGGTCCGGAAGCATTCACCCGCCGTGTTCTCCGGCGCATTGACCGGATCGGCGACCTACCGGTAAATTCGCCCTGCTGTCGTCTTCACAGTTTGCGGTACTTCCGCCTCGAGCATATTGCCGGTATCTCCCCCACCCAGCTTTTTTCTCCCGATCCGAACCTTCCGGATCTCTATCAATCCTTCCCGATTATACAGGTCCGGCCAAATACGGTAAAAATAAATTCCAGACCCTTGACGGCAAGCGGAAAATGTATTAGAATCTGCATAGGTACTTAAATGCTTGGAGGCCGCATGCCGGATGCACGGAAGATGGCCCGCATATTCAAAGTCTTGTCAGTCGATACCCGTGTGCGGATCTTGCAGTTGTTGAAAGGCCGGGCGCTCTGTGTAAACGCTCTGGCCTCGAAACTGGAAATCTCCGCGGCGGCTGTGTCGCAGCATCTGCGAATTCTTAGAGATACCGAGCTGGTGCGTGCCGAGAAACGCGGGAACTTTGTCCATTATTGCCTGAATGAGGCCACGCTGGCCAGCTGGAAAGAGCTGGCGGAAAGCCTGCTGGATAGCGGCCAAAACCAGGGAAAGCTTTAAACGGCGGGCCTTGCTGAGGATATCTTACACGCCAGGCGTTTGCTATAATAGTGGTTGCCAAAAGTCCTTACGCATTGAATTCGACATGGGAAGGCTGGAATATCCGAAAAAGCCATCCCGGCAGCATTTTGCAGCCGGGGTCTATTAATAGCCGGCACAGTTCATTGGGTCTTGCAATGGAAATCAGGTGCTCCCCGGGTTTGCATCAAAGTTATTTTGATCTAGAGCAATTGCCGGGCCCCGGGATCCCATTAGTGTTCCTTATCCCATCAAGATTATTGGGAAACTGAAAATACTTTTGGCAATTGCTATAGATAGAAGTTCTAAACTTACCGGCTGTTCCAGAAGTGTCCTAAAAGATGTCATTCTGTCATTTATCATTGGAGCCTGTCATGTGCGACCACAATACCGAGTGTCAAAAACCGGATCAGCTCAAAGGATCTCCCGCTGAATGTTCCAAGGAACAAATCCTCGTCTGCCACGGTGAAACGAAAGATCATCCCTGCGGAAAGCAAGCTTGAGCGGAACCGGGCAGCAGGAGCCGGTCAGGGCGCCGGAATAATTTTGCAGCAGTGTTCGCAGTTCCGGATTAGTGAGCTTGTCCCGCGACTGCCGGCGTAGAGAATTTTCGGACAGTTAATGCGGGTAAAATGGATTTCTGGAGAGAGGTCAGTCCCCCGGGGGGGCGGCCCCTTTTTAATTGCGGGATGGCCGGATTTACTTTCGAACCGAACGCGGTTCATCCCGGCAGACTGCACGTCCGGCTGATAAACCGTGCTTCCTGGCGCTCAACCGAATTTCCCCGTAATGTAATCTTCCGTAGCTTTTTTCTCGGGCTTGGTGAATATCGCTTTAGTATGGCCGAACTCGATCAATTCTCCCAGATACATATAGGCGGTGTATTCGGAGACCCGGGCCGCCTGCTGCATGTTATGGGTGACAATGACAATGGTGTACTCGCTTTGCAGCTCGCTGATCAGGTCTTCGATCCTGGAGGTGGAGATAGGGTCCAGGCCCGAACAGGGCTCGTCCAGCAATATCAGCTCGGGTTTGACGGCAATGGCCCGGGCGATGCATAAACGCTGTTGCTGGCCTCCGGAGAGACTGGTGCCGCTTTGATGCAGCTTGTCCTTGACCTCATCCCAAAGCGCCGCTTTATGCAGCGCCCACTCGACACGCTCCACCATGACCTGGCGATCCAGGCTCTCGTAAAGCTTGATGCCGAAAGCGATATTGTTAAAAATAGTCATTGGAAAGGGCGTCGGCATCTGGAATACCATTCCTACCTTGACCCGCAGAAGATTCAGGTCCTGCTTTCTGGATAAGATGTTTTCCCCGTCGAGCATTATTTCACCCATCGCCTTTAATCCGGGGTAAAGCTCATAAATACGGTTGAAGGTGCGCAGCAGAGTCGATTTCCCGCAGCCTGAGGGGCCGATTATCGCGGTCACCTTGTTTTCCATTATATCCAAAGAAATATTTTTTAGCGCTTGATAATTCCTATAGAAAAAATCCAGGTTCCTCACCGACATTTTTACTCTATTCGTTTGATTTGTCATCGCTTCTTTCGATCGTGTTGGAGGATTTAGGGTCGATTGAATCCATTTATTCATAACGCTTTTTCCTCAGCAGAAAACGTGCGAGAATAGTAAAACCCAACACTCCGAGAGTAATTAACAGCGCGCCCGCCCAGGCCAGATCATGCCAGTCCTGGTATGGACTCATGGCAAATTGAAAGATTACCACCGGCAGGTTGGCCATCGGCGCATTCAAATTGGGACTCCAGAACTGGCTGTTCAACGCGGTAAAAAGCAGCGGCGCGGTCTCTCCGCTGATACGCGCCATGGCGAGAAGAACGCCGGTAAGCATTCCGGCTTTGGCCGCGCGGTAAACGATGAACACGATGATTTTCCAGCGCGGCGACCCCAGGGCCGCCGCCGCCTCGCGCAACTGGTCGGGAACCAGCCTGAGCATGTCTTCAGTCGTGCGGACCACTACCGGGATCACGATCAGGGAAAGCGCAATCGCGCCGGCCCACCCGGAAAAGTGCCCGACAGACACCACGTAAATCGAGTAAATGAAGAGTCCGATTACTATCGAAGGCGCGCTGAGCAGGATATCATTGATAAAACGAGTGACTTTGGCAAGCCAGCCTCTTCTTCCATACTCGGAGAGATAAGTGGCGGCCAGAATGCCGATCGGCGTTCCGATCAGAGTGGCGACCAGCGACATGACCAGGCTGCCGAAAATGGCGTTTAACAGGCCTCCGGCGCTGCCCGGGGGAGGCGTCATCTTCGTAAACAAATCCAGGCTGAGGCCCCCAAAACCATAGCGCAGCAGCGTGAAGATAATCCAGCCGAGCCAGAACAAGCCGAAGATCATGGCCCCCAGGGAAAAAGCCAGACCGATAAAATTGATAAATCGCCTTCGGGAGTATGGTGAAATGCCGATCATGCTTCCTGGTCCTTAAAGTTCAGGCTCCCTCGTGCCGGCCCAGGCGCGACAGCAGCAGCCTGGATATCGCCAGTACGACAAAGGTGATCAAAAACAGAAGCAACCCTAAGTACATCAGGGAAGAGGTGTATAAATCGCCCACCGCCTCGGTGAATTCATTTGCAAGGGTGGAGGCGATACTGTTGCCCGGCATAAACAGCGAGGCGTGCAGATTATGAGCATTACCGATTACGAAAGTGACGGCCATGGTTTCGCCGAGCGCCCGGCCCAGGCCCAGCATGATGCCGGCCAGAACGCCGGCCCGCGTATAGGGCAGGACTATATGCCACACCACTTCCCAGGTCGTGCAGCCGATCGCATGCGCGGATTCCTTGAGCTTTGGCGGGACGATATCGAAAACGTCCCGCATAACCGCGGCAATATAGGGAATCACCATGATCGCCAGGATAAGACCCGCGGTCAGGACGCCGATGCCCATCGGCGGGCCCTGGAAAAGCATTCCGACAAGGGCCACTTTACCAAGGTGCGCTTTCAGCCAGGGTTGCACCGTTTCGGCAAATACCGGGGCGAACACAAACAGGCCCCACATACCGTAGATGATGCTCGGGATGGCGGCCAGTAGCTCAATCGCCGTGCCCAGCGGCCGCTTGAACCAGACAGGCGACAGCTCGGTCAGGAACAGGGCGATGCCAAAGCTGACCGGGATCGCGATCAGCATGGCAATCACCGAAGTGACCAGGGTGCCGACTATCGGTACGAGCGCTCCGAATTCCTCGGTGACTGGATTCCATTTATCGCTTGAGATAAATCCGAGATGGAACTGCTTTAACGCCGGGTAGCTGCCCACGACAAGCGTGGCGATGATCGAAAGCAAAAGGCAAAACACAAGGAAAGCGGAAAAGCCGCTGATCAGCTCGAACAGGGAACCGATCCAGGCTCGATTAGCCGAACCGGCCCTGGAGCCGGCTTCTGCCTTGAAACCTTCCGCGAGCATTATTTGCGTCCGACTTTAAGGGCGAAGAGGGTCGCCGGCGACCCTCTTCCGTTATAAATGGCAGAATCCTTTGAACCACCACTGCAGTAAGCTCGCCTGGAGCTTTGTGAAAGCAATCACAGCTTCCGCTCCCCGCAGAGACCTGCCCGGCAGGTGGGAAATGTCCGCCGCTACATTAACGGTTTGCTGTCCGGGCCCTTGATCTTTTTCCATTCCTGGTAGATGAGCTTCACGACATTTTCCGGCATGGGAATATAATCCAGTTTCTCAGCCATCTGGTCGCCATGTTCATAAGCCCATTTAAAGAACGCCAGAACCTGTTTGCCGGTACCGGCGTCTTTTTGTACCTTGCGGACCAGAATAAATGTAGCGCCGGTAATCGGCCAACTGTCTTTGCCTGGCTCATCCGTCAGAATCATGTAAAAGCCGGGAGCGTTCGACCAATCGGCATCCACCGCGGCGGCCGCGAAATTTTTCGCTTCCGGGCCGACAAACATTCCCTCGCGGTTTTGCAGCATGGCATAGATCATCTTATTCTGGAGGGCGTAAGCATACTCGACGTAGCCGATGGATCCGGCAATGCGCTGCACATAGGAGGCCACGCCCTCGTTACCCTTGCCGCCCACACCGGCGGGCCAGGATACCGAGGCGTCATTGCCGACTTTCTTCTGCCATGTCGGACTGACCTTGGACAGGTAGTTAGTAAAAATGAAAGTCGTGCCTGAGCCGTCGGACCGGTGGACCACGGTAATATCATCCTCCGGAAGCTTCACGCCCGGATTGAGCTTGGCGATTTCCGGCGCATTCCAATTCGTAATTTCGCCCAGGTATATACTTGCCAGCACCGGACCGGTCAGCTTGATCCCGCCGGCGCTGATTCCCTTCAAATTGATAACCGGAACCACGCCGCCCATAACCGTGGGAAACTGCACCAGCCCGTATTTATCCAGCTCCTCGGGTTTCAGAGGTTTGTCGGAGGCGCCGAAATCGACGGTGGAAGCCTCGATCTGCTTGATGCCGCCGCCCGAGCCGATGGACTGGTAGTTCATGCCGGTACCGGTCTCGTTTTTATAAGCTTCAGCCCACTTGGCATACACGGGATAGGGAAAAGTCGCCCCGGCTCCGGTAATATCTCCGGCAAGGATGGCGTTCGAAAAGACAAACATTATTAAAACGCTTAAACTCAAACAAGTCGCCAGACGGTTCATCTGCTTCCTCCGCAAGGTGAAGAGCCTCAGCCCGGACGGCCCTCCTTTAATTCAGGCATGACTGCAAACCGGGTGAAAATATTTTACCTACTGAAATTTAACAGTGGGCGGTTAGCGCCGGATTAGCGATTTGTTAGAATTATGTTAGCGTCAGCCTCTGAAAATCTTTTTGAAAGGCCCGAGACGCTGTCGGCGGTAATTCGAGTCCCCGGTGTTTCACGGAGCCTGCAAGGGTGGCAGACTGCCGTCGCCAGCCTTCATTGACAAGCTATTCGCCTCATGTTACGTTAATCAGGCTTGTACCGTGAGTTATATCCGACAGTCCACGTCGCTTTACTGCGTGGTTAACCGGAGAGGAAGAGTAAATGACATTTAAGAAGGCGGTTGAGACCGGACCCGCCGGCAAACAGCGCGCGCATATCACCAGCCGGTTCACACGCGAGTCTCTGATCGACAAGGATATGATAGATTCTACGGAAATCCCCAACCAGTTCCGGGTGATGCCGGACTTGAACATCATCGCCCTGGGAGGCAAAAGCATCCTCGACCGGGGGGCCTCGGCCATCCTGCCGCTGGCCAGGGAACTGGTCGCCAACCGTTTCAAATACCAGCTGCTCCTCTGCACCGGCCCGGGTATCTGCGGACGGCAGACTCTCTGTCTGGCCGGCGACCTTGGCCTGCCCACCGGCGGCAAGGCCATGCTCACCGGGGGGGATGAATCCAAGTACCTGTTCATGCTTTGCGGCGTTCTGCTGCGCGACGGCGGGGTCTGGATGTCCAAGCTGGTGCATTTCGAGCGGCTGCCGCTCTATGTCAAGAACCACATGATTCCGTTCACCCTGGGCCAGGCTCCCTATTTCTTCTGGGAAAAACCCCCGAAATACGGCAGCATCCCGGAACACGGGAACGATTTCGGCAGCTTTATCACCGGCGAGGTGCTGGGGGTGCGCTCGGTGATCTACCTGAAAGACGTGGACGGTCTTTATAGCGCGGACCCGAAAAGAAACCCGGGAGCTGAATTCATCAAGAAGATCAGCGCCCAGGAGCTGATCAGACTCGATCTGGATGAGCTGGTGATCGAACGCTCCGTTATCGACAATCTGGTGCGGGCCAGGGTGGTGCGGAAAATTCAGATTATCAACGGGCTGGTCCCCGGCAACTTGACTCGCGCCCTGGCGGGAGAGCATGTGGGGACTATCATTTATCGGGATACAGGCGAGGAGCGGGAAGATAAGTAGCCGCTTGTGCAGCAGAATGCAAATTAATGAGCCTTTTCGAAATAATTTGACCGCAATCGAGTGCCGGCTCGAAGCCGTTGCCTGCCTGACCGGCTTCATTTCAATTGTCAGCCTGCCCCAGGCGATTTCCCGGCCGATCTTTTTCAATCCCGGCCGGGTCGAAAGTACCCGGACATGAAAATCGACCCCCGGATAAAGATTCTCTACCTGGTACTGGTCTCCCTGCTGGCTTTCACTCTCGGCAATACCCCGGCCTATTGCCTGCTGGCTGTCCAGGCGCTTATCTGGGCGGTTACGCGCACGCCCCTGAAAGAGGCGCGATACCTTCGCCGGGCCATAACTTTTATCCTGCTCGTCCTAATCTTTTATGCATTTTTCTCGGGGAACAGGGAATTTGAACTGTTCAAGATTTATGATATCAATTTAAAAATCAGCATTTCAGGATTGCTCGAAGGCCTGCGGATGTGCCTGCGCTTTGTCACCGTGCTGGCCGCCTCGATCATCGTGCGCTGCGGGACCTCGCGGCAGGAGTTTATCGAGGGTCTGACCGGACTTAAATTGCCGCGCACTTCAGCGATCCTTTTCGATTTGACTCTGGCTTATCTCGAAGGAAAGGACAAGGCCGGCGAGGGGGAGGAGCGGGGCAATAAAAAGCGGGGGGGCAACCTGGTTCTGAAAAGGCTGCTCAAGGGTGAATTATCGGTGCTGATCGAGATGATCAACAGCCGCATGGCTGCCGCTAAAGAACTTATCGCTGACTCGGACCTGGCGATCATCTTCGGATTGACAATCGTAGTAGTCAGTGTTAGGTTCCTCAAAGTTGCCGAGGGCTTTCCCCTGGCCCCGGGACACAAGAACCTGGTGATCGTTCCCTGTTTGATCGCGGCGGCAAGCCTGACCAGAACCAGGTTCGCCGCCACCCAGATCGGGTTTGTCTCGGGGATTATTAATTTCCTGTCCGGATCCGGCCGGTTCGGGGTGTTCGACGTTTTGCAGTCCATGACTCCGGGATTGACCGTGGACCTGATGATCGGGCTGACCCGTTGGTCCCGGTCGATTTTCGTTTATGGTCTGATCGGATTGGTTGCGGGCCTGGCCCGGGTGGCCACGGTACTTGTGCTTTCCCTGTTGTTCAGGATGCCGGCCGAGTACTTTGCGCTGCTGACGATACCGGCTTTTTTTCAATGCATGTTCGGCGCCCTGTCCGCGCCCATATCCAAGTATCTGGTGAAAAACATCAAAATTTGACTCCAAACCCGTATGACGCGGGTAATATATTGGCGATGGAGGGTTGAATGAAAGAGCCGGAAAAGGATTTTAGTCGATTTCACGTTAAAAGCCGTTTCATGAGAGAATCTCTCATGGACAAGGGTGTCATGGAGTCGACTGTAAAAGAGAACCAGCTTGCCATTCTGCCCGAGCACAATGTTATCATGATCGGCGGCAAGAGCTTAATGGACCGCGGCAAGAAAGCCATGTACCCACTGGTCGAAGAAATTCTGGAAAATCAGCCCAATTACGGGATGGTACTGAGTGTGAGCGGCGGCCTGCGGATGCGTCACAGCTACTCCGTGGCTCTCGACCTCGGTATCCCTCCCGGCGGACTGACCATGCTGGCCGGCACGATCGAAGAGCAGAACTGCCGAATGCTTTACGCCTTGCTGGCCAAGCACGGCGGAGTGCGCATGGTGCGGGATAATTTCGAGGAGCTGGCGATGTACCTGTATTCGGGCATGCTTCCTATAGTCGTGCCCATGCCGCCGCATTTCTGGTGGGAGAAACCGCCCAAGTATGGCAACATTCCGGCTGACGGCGCCGATTACGGAATTTTCATGTTCGCTGAGGTCCTGGGCGCCCGCTCGCTGATTTATATAAAGGATCAGGACGGCCTTTATACCAGCGATCCGGCCAAGAATCCGAAGGCGGAATTCATTCCGAAAATCGGTGTGTCCGAGCTTCTGGCCCGGGACATGGAAGAGCTGATTATCGAGCGCAACGCCTTGGAAATGCTGTCACGCGCCAGGGCGATCAATAAAATTTATATCGTAAACGGCCTTAAAAGGGGCACCCTGACCGCGGCATTGGAGGGCCGGGAGGCTGATGCGGGCACGGTAATATACCAAGACTGAATGCGGCTTCCGATCCGTCGCGGCGGATCGCTCCGGCCGTTGACAGATCGTCATCTTTATATGTTATAAGGCTTTAGTGAAGTATAGATAAGGAGGTTGAATGCCAAAGGACTCGGCAAAACGTATTTGGGAGCGGTTCCAAAATGAGTCCCTCACCAGCAAGGATCTGCTTGCCGCCACAGACAGGAAGCCGATCCGGATCATCCCGGGTGTGAAAATAGTCAAGATCGGCGGCCAGAGCATAACCGACCGCGGCCGCGCCGCGCTTTACCCCATCCTGGACGAGATTGTCGAAAACCGCCGCCGGGGCAAGAAAATAATGCTTTTCAGCGGGGGCGGCACCCGGGCCCGCCATGCCTACCAGATCGCCCTGGATCTGGAGCTGCCTTCGGGCTTCCTGGCCGCGGTGGGTGGACCGATCGCCCTGCAGAATGCCCGAATGCTGCAAATGCTGCTGGCCAAGCACGGTGGAATTCATATCGGGGCCGAGCAGTTCGAGATGCTGCCTTTGTTTTTCAAGCTCGGCTGTATCCCGATCATGCTCGGGATGCCGCCTTATACCTATTGGGAAGAGATTCCGCTCAAAGGCTCCATCCCTGACAACCGCACCGATACGGGGACTTTCCTTACCGGTGAATTCCTGGGCGCTGATTCCGTGCTTTACATTAAGGATGAGAACGGGTTGTACACCGAGGACCCCAAGAAGAACCCAAAAGCCGAATTCATCCCGAAAATCACGGTCAGCGAACTAAAAAAAATGGACCTGGGCGATCTGGTGGTCGAGCGGGTGGTTCTCGAATACCTTTCGCGGGCCAAGAATATCAAATTTATCGAAATTTTCAACGGCCTGGTAAAGGGCAATGTCACCAAAGCGCTCAGCGGAAAGCACACCGGTACGAGAATCTATAAAGATTAGCGTCAAAGAAAGGCCGGCCTGAACACAGAGCCGGAAAGTTTCCGGCAGACAATATTCTTTGTCAGGGCGAGGGATTATGTTTTTAAGATCCTCCCGTGAAAGCAGCCGGGCTTCGGCGGCCGTCTTAAAATCCGGCTGGATCGGCTATGTCTGTTCAGGACTGATCTTAGCTCTATTCGCCTTCACCGGCTGCGGCCCGCGTCTGCCGGAGAAGCCGAAAGAAATGGTCGTCAGTGCCGCGGTGAGCCTGATCGAGGTGCTGGAGCAGGCGGGAACTGTTTTTGAAAGCCGGACCGGCATCAAAGTCAGTTTCGAGTTCGCCTCCTCGGGGTCGTTGGCGCGCAAGATTGACGCCGGCTCGCCAACCGATGTTTTCGTTTCCGCTAGCGAGAAGTGGATCGACTACCTCAGCGAAAAAAACCTTCTTGTCCCGGAGAGCAAGAAACTCTTTGCCCGCAACGAGCTGGTCTGTGCCGTACCCGCGGAACTGCAGGCGATCCCGGCAAAACCGGAAGAGTTGGCCGGATTTCAAAGGATTGCCATCGGCACCCCGGATCACGTTCCGGCCGGCCTATATGCCATGCAGGCTTTGACCTGGTTCGGGATGTGGGATAAATTGACCCGGGAAGAAAAGCTGATCCTGACCATCGATGTCCGGGCGGCGCTCAGTCATGTTGAGGAGGGCCAGGTGCAAGCTGGGATCGTTTACCGGACCGATGCTCTCTCGAGCGACAAAGTGAAAATTGCTTTCACATTTCCGGAAGAATCGCATTCGCCAATGACCTATTATGCGGCGGCAGTAGCCGGCAGCAGGAACGGGAAAGCGGCGGAGGATTTTCTGAAGTTCCTCACATCGAAGGATTTTCAGTCCATTCTTTTAAAGTACAACTTCAAGCTTCCCATGCCAAATGCCGAGGATTGAAGATAATGAATGGTAGAGTAAATTTCAGGTTTATTTGTCTCCACCGGCTGGAGGCTTACCCACCCTTCCAGCGCTTGGGAATGACCAGCCGGTTAGGAAATATTTCAATACACTTTTAAGTGAGGAGTTATGTTTATAAGACTGATCCGTGAAAGAGGCTCTTTTGCAGCGGGAACTGTAAAATTTGGGCTGACCGGCAGCGTCTCTTTGGCGTTGATCCTCGGGATCCTTACTGCAACCGGCTGCGGAAAACACAGTGAAAGCAAGCCAAAAGAAATTGCCGTTTATTGCGCGGCGAGCATGGCGGATGCCATGGAAGAGGCGGCGGTGATCTTTGCCGGAAAGACCGGGGTGAAAGTGAGTTTCGAGTTTGGTTCATCCGGTTCGCTGGCCCGAAAAATAGAGATCGGTGCGCCGGTGGATGTTTTTGTCTCGGCCGACAAGAAATGGATCGATTACATTATGGAGAAAAAGCTTCTAGAACCTGAATCACAGTTATTGTTTGCCCGAACTCGACTGGTCTGCGTGGAACAAGCTGCTACAGCCTCCGGTATTACTTCACCTGCTGATTTGCCCAAGGCTTCCAAAATCAGTATTGGTGATCCTTCGCATGTGCCGGCAGGCATGTACGCTCAGGAGGCTCTTACTTACTTCAAACTTTGGGATGAACTTTTAGCAAACCAGCAACTGGTGATGGCATTCAATGTGAGGGCAGCCTTGACCGCAGTGGAACAGGGTGGAGCGCAGTTGGCGATCGTTTTCAAACCCGACGCCCTGCTGAGCGACAAAGTAAAAATTGATTTTGACTTTCCGCCGGAGTCTCACGATCCAATCAGCTACCATGCCGGTGTCCTTTCCAGTTCTGCCAAAAAGCCGGAAGCCCAAGCTTTTGTTAACTTTTTTAGCGGTGAAGAGTTTCGCCAACTATTAGATAAGTACGGTTTTGAGATGCCCTGAATTTTTGCCCGGTGAAAAGATGCACGATTCCGAGATTTCAGCCATAACTCTGTCACTTTTAATGGGTTTTTGCTCAGTGGCGCTGAACCTGGTTCCGGGTGTAGCCACGGCCTGGATTTTCAGCCGTTGTACTTTCCGGGGCAAGGCTTTACTGGAGACTTTCGTTTTTCTCCCACTGGTTATCCCACCAGTGGTTACTGGTTACTTTCTGATCAGAATCTTTAACCAGCAGAGTTTGGTTGGCGCTATACTCAACCGCTTGGATGTTCAAGTGGTCTTTACCTGGACCGGCATGGCTGTCGCCGGCGCAGTAATGAGTTTCGCTCTGCTGGTGCGCACAGTGCGAGGAGTTCTGGATGAAATCAACCCTCGTCTGGAGCAGGCCGCCAGATCTTTGGGTTATTCACCGTTGCGTACCTTTTTTAAAGTCACTCTGCCGCTGGCCTGGCCGGGAATAGTGGCTGGCTCAGTGCTTTGTTTTGCCAGAACCCTTGGAGAATTTGGCGCCACCGTAATGATTTCAGCCGGAACCGCAGGCAACCGGACTATACCCTTGGAGATTTTCCATCATTACCAGACGCCGGGACATGAAACTGAAATGATGCGGCTGGTAGTGGTATCAATTGCCATCAGTTCCGCTGCCCTGGTGGTCAGCGAAATGCTTATCGCCCGGCTCGGCGCCACCCGCTACCGTCCTCATCACGGAGGCTGAGTTGATCGACCTGGATTTTCAACTCCAGCGCGGGCCTTTCACCCTCGATGTCTCGCTTTCCAGCGACAGCCGGGTCACCGGCCTGATCGGACCCTCCGGCGGCGGCAAGACCAGCTTGATCATGGCCCTGATCGGCATCCTCAAGCCGAGCCGCGGTTCGATAGGCATCCGCGGGCAGCACGAGTTTTTCAACTCGGCCCGGGGCGTCAACCTGCCGATCGAGAAGCGCAGGCTGGGCGTGGTCTTCCAGGAGAACCTGCTGTTCCCGCATCTCAACGTGAAAGAAAACCTGCTTTTCGGCTACAAACGGACCGATCCGGCCCTGCGCAGGCTTCAGCCCGAGGAAATCTTCGAGCTGCTCGACCTGGGAACTCAACTCGACCGCGGCGTGGGGAACCTCTCGGGAGGCGAACAGCGCCGGGTGGCTATCGGCCGGGCACTCCTGACCTCGCCCTGCCTGCTCCTGCTCGATGAGCCGCTGACCGGCCTGGATGTGAACCTGCGCGACCGGATCCTGGCCTATCTTCTGCGCCTGAAAAAAGAGCTCTCCATCCCGATGATTTACGCCAGCCACAGTTTCAACGATATCTCCACTGTCGCGGATTCGGTGGCCCTGCTCACGGTCGAGACCAATGAGCACAATCGCAAGCATTCGCGGGTCTCGCGTCTCGGCCACCCCCTGGACATCCTGTCCGAGGCGGCGAAAGTAGTCAGTATCGGCTCGATCGAGACGGTGATTGAGGGAGAGATTGTCAGCACAAACCCGCTCACCGGCCATTCAGTGGTACACAGCGAGGGGCTGGAGATGTACGTTTCACCGGACAACAAAACCCCGGGCAGCCGCTGCTACGTAACCATCCGGGCGGATGACATTATCATTTCGGTGGGCGAGCCGCCGAAACTCAGCTCGCTCAATGTCTGGGCCGGCACGATCAAGGCCTTCGAGAATTTCCAGAACACGGTGGTCGTCACCATCGATGTCGGCCACCGGATCAGGGCCGCGCTGACCGAGGAGTCGGTCCGCGAGCTGGGCCTGGCCGAGGGGATGAAAGTGCACGCTATCGTCAAGGCCAAGTCACTCCGCACCGTAGTGCTGGGCTCGAAGGAAAGCTGAGCCGGATTGCCGTTCTGCACCTGTAGTCGCTCGATCTCCGCCTGCATTTATCTTGATCGCCCGCCCGAATAAAAATCTCTCTTCAGGGAGCGAGCCAATGAAATACCGCAATAAATTAGTGAAATACGCAAGCTTTTTTCTCCCTGCGCTAAGCCTCCTTATTTGCTATCCGGCGCATCCTTGTCCGGCCGCCCAGGCGCTGGATGGGAGAGCATCAACGGCGGGGAGCGCTCCGGCAAATGGACAGATTTCGATCATTCCCCGGCCGCTTAAAATGGAGCGGGGGGAGGGGGAGTTTGTGCTGAGCGCAGAGACAGTGATCCTGGCCGCTGAGGGAACAGAAAGCGCCGCGGAATTCCTGGCCGGCCGTCTCGCCCCGGCCACCGGCTTCGGTTTTCAGGTTAAGCCGCTCACCGGTTCTCCAGAGCGACAGAACAGTATAGTACTGCGGATCGAGCCCGCTTTGAACAGCCTCGGGCCGGAGGGATATAGCCTGCAAGTTCTCGAAAATCGAATAATGATTAGCGCGTCCTCACCCGCCGGAATATTCTACGGCTGCCAGAGCCTGCGGCAACTTCTCCCGCCCGCGATCGAGAGCCGTGAGAAAATGGACAATCTGCGCTGGAGCATCCCCAGCTTAAAGATCGAGGATAGCCCGCGTTTCGCCTGGCGCGGTTTCATGCTCGACTGCAGCCGGACTTTCCAAAGCGTGGAGTATCTTAAACGCAATATCGATCTTCTCAGCCTCTACAAGCTCAATGTCTTCCATCTCCACCTGACCGATGACCAGGGCTGGCGGGTCGAGATCGGGCGCTACCCCGAGCTGACCGGTATCGGCGCGCGATTCCCGGAGCGTTGGCATAAGCCGGGAGGTTTTTATACGCGCGCTGAGCTGGCCGGACTGGTGGATTATGCGGCCAGACGCAATGTAAGGATCGTGCCCGAGATCGAGATGCCCGGCCACTCGCTGGCCGCGCTGGCCTGCCACCCTGAGCTTTCCTGCAGCGGGGGGCCTTTCGAAATATATCCGTTTTTCCAGGGGCCGGGGATTCAGGAGAATATTTTCTGCGCCGGCAAGGAGGCCACTTTCGAGTTTCTGGAGAATATTTTGAAAGAGGTGGCAGATATTTTCCCAGGCGAGTACATCCATATCGGCGGGGATGAGGCTCCGAAAGCGGCCTGGAAAAAGTGCCCGGACTGCCAGGCCAGGATCAGGGCCGCGGGTCTGAAGGATGAGGAGGAACTTCAGAGCTATTTTATCCGGCGGATCGAGAAAGTACTTATGAAATATGACCGCCGCCTGATCGGCTGGGATGAAATCCTTCAGGGCGGGTTGGCCCCCGAGGCGACAGTAATGTCCTGGCGGGGCATGGAGGGCGGGGTCGCGGCGGCGAAGGCCGGGCATGCTGTGATTATGTCACCCACCAGTCACTGTTACCTGGACTATACCCACGAGGAGACCCCGGTGGAAAAATCTTATGCGTTCGAGCCTGTGCCGGCAAGCTTGTCCCCGGACAAAGCCAGGCATATTCTCGGTCTCCAGGGCAACATGTGGACCCATATAGCTACGGATGAGCCAGCGGTGGACCGCCAGGTCTTCCCGCGCGAGATCGCCCTGGCAGAGGCGGCCTGGACTGCGCCCGAGTTGCGGGACTGGCCGGATTTCTCCCGGCGGCTGGCAGAAAATCTTAAGCGGCTGGATGCGTTGGGAGTTGGTTATTATGGTAAAACGCCGTGAAGGCTGACAGTGCGGACGGCTTAATGCAATGCGTTAAATAGCGCAATACAACTGATTATCATTTAAAGTCATACATTTGATCACAAATAATTCCACGGAGCTTGCTCCGGAGTCAAATAATCAGGTACGCGTTGAAGCGATTTCCAATTTTCAGCAATGCAACCACTAAGAGATCCGGCAAGAAATGCGGGCGGACCCATGTGTCCGCCCGAAAAATGAGGTTTGCAAGGTTTAAATTCTTTTGAGATACCTCGCGGATTGCCGCGGGGTAGTTCATAGCTCCGCAGGGCCGCCTAATTCACTACCGGATTATTGTTGACATTGCGGCCGCGGCAATGCCAGATACGGTGATTCAGGTTATGCGGGTGTTCCCGGTTGAGTTTTTGATGCTGGGAAAAGTAGCGCATCGTATAGCCCGTGCGGCGTGTGTCGCTGGTGTTCGCCCGGGCGCCGTGGATCAGGCGCGAATCGTGGAGCGAGCACTGGTCAGGCTCCAGCTCGAAATAGACCGCTTTCGTTTCATCCACCGCATCAATTTCCCGGGTGAAAATCCTGTCGGTCGGCACCTCCATCTGCACGTAATGAGAGAAGCCGCCTAGCCGGTGGCTTTCCGGGATGACCCGCATGCACCCGTTATCCTTGGTTGCCGGGTCGATAGCCAGCCAGATCGTGACAATATCTTCATAGCGGTCGAACCGGCCATCCCAGTACGCCGAGTCCTCGTGCCAGGGTGTCATTTTGCCGGTTCTCGGCGGCTTGCTGATAAAATGGCTCGACCAGAGGCCGAAATCCGGCCCCAGGATACATTCGACCAGGTCCAGCACGCCCTCATCCAGCAGGAACTCCAGCAGGCGCGGCTCCTCGAAATGGGGTACATCCAGATCGTCCGGGCCTTTTTTCTCCAGCAGCTCCTCGAAAATAGCTTTCAATTTCTTGAATTTACCGGGTGACAAAAGGGGTTGATGATACAGATAAAAACCCTCTTTACGGTAAGACTCCAGCGCCTCTCGGCTTAACCTGGGCACAGCGCCTCCTTTTAAGTTTATACAATTCCGGTCTAGTGAGAGACTCCTCTGATATTATTTTGATCGTCGAAAGCCTCAGCCGCAATTTTCCGGTATGTCCGGCGGGCCGTTTCGTAAGCCTCGCGCGCCTGGGCTAGCTCCTCGCTGCGGATTCGCGGACTTTTCTTTTCCCAGCAGACATCCACACCCTTGAGGCACCATTCGGCGCTTTTGCGGCTGGCGCGCACCGGCTTGCCCTCTACGGTAATAAACACGGGGTTGGTATGCGAGGAGGGGAAAATCCGCAGAGCCACCCAGCTCGAGCGCTCGATCCGAGTATTGAATGAGAGTGGCGTAATACCGCCATCCGCCACGATTTCGCGGCGCTCCACCGGGTAGCCGTTGACAATCAGCTCCACCGGCACCTGGCGCGAATCGCCGATCCGGGCGCGCTCGATGTTCCAGTAGGGTTTCTGGTCCAACGGCCGGTCCCGCAGGTTCGGGTTCGGAGTGGGGTCGAGCAAGGCCGCCACTTTGACACTCACCTCGACCGGGCCCGGCTTTGCCAGCTCGAGCTGGCTGACCACACCGCCGTCGCCCTTTTCCCCGACCGGCACTCCGCCGACCGTGAAATCCACCAGGTGGCTCAGGCCGTCGCTGACATAGGAGCGGCCCTCTTTGACTCCCGCGGCCCAGTTATCGTACTCCAGCTTGCCCTCCGGCTGCTTGACATAGACCCGTCCCAGCCCGACACGCTCGCCGTAGATACAGGGGAAATCGGTTTCCCCGCTGATCCGCGTGCGGTAACCGCAGTTGAGCGTGTGATACCAGATATTGAGCTCCCAGATCGCCGGGGTGTCCACGGTGGAAATGAAATCCACGGCGTCGTGCACGACATCGACCACATACTCATTGGCCCCGATCCCATCATATGGCGGGATCTCATAGGTCGGCAGGCTGTCGCCTGTTTGTTTCAGTCCCCAGCCGCTGTGGCTGAAACCGGCCACAGCCCCGGGCTGCTCCTTGGCCCAGCGCAGAACCGGCAGGTCCCAGCTCGGCCATTCCTCGATAGTCTGCGCTCCGCGGTAGTCATCCTCGCTCAGGCGCAGCAGCGAAAGGTGCCCGGTATGCGAGGAGGGGAAGCCCGAAACCTCGACATCATAGCGCATCAGGTATTTGTCCGTGGAGAGCGCATTCACCTGGCCTTCGAAAAACTGTTTCTGAAAATACCAGCTCGGGCCCCAGGTCAGGACACAGCCCACCTCCAGGTCCTCGCCCAGGATATGCCGCATCATGTCCCGCGGCAGGACACCCTCGGCCGGGCTTTCATAATGCGCACAGCCGGCGGCGTGGATATGGTGGTCGCCGGAGCGCCAGCCCAGCGCGGCGGCATCGATCCAGCGCTCGAGCTGGAAAGATTCCTTGTGGCTGACCGTGTTCGGGACCTCGATGGCACGGGTCTTAATTTTATATTCCGGTCCGCGCGTGTACTGGACTGTGTATTTGCCGGGCGGCAGCAGAATCGATTCCCCGTCTCCGCGGTAAACCTGGTCGTGGAAAAAGAAATCCGGGGCCAGGCGGCGGGCGGGGTTGGGATAGAGCCGGCCGAACTCATCCCGGAAAACGAAACATCCCATGGCCGGGGTGCCATCAGCATCCAGCACCTCCAGCACCACCTCGACCGCCGGGACGCAGTTGAACAGGAGCGGCACCTCGTTGCGGAAGCCGATATCTTGCGTGCCCTGGCCGACATTGAAACCGAGCGTGGCCTCGCGCTTACCGGTGTCCCGGCTGTAGAGATGGATAATACGGTACTCCAGCTCCAGACCCGACAGCTCAGGCTTGAAAGGCGGTTTATTGTGCACCTCGAGATCGAGGAAGCGGTGGGGGATCTCACTTTCCGGCACGCTCACCGCGGGCCGCGGGCTGCCCCCGGATCCTTTATACAGCGGCTGCGCATTGGGGCTTTCCGCAGCCAGGGGAGCGGTTACGCCAGCCTGGTTATGTACCTTGACCAGGAAGCTGCGCCAACCCTGCTGCACCAGCTCTTTTTTCGCCGGACCCTCCAGCACTTTCACCCGGCTTTCCGGGCTGATATCCACCAGCGCCAGACAGTACTTGTCGAGCACCTGTTGTATCCCGGCAATCGCCCGGGCCTGGTCCGCGGAGCCGAGCGAGGTTTCCAGAGCGGCCCGGTCCCCGGCGGCCAGGGGCATGCCGATATAATCCAGGGCTTCGATCAGGCGCTGGGTAGCGGAGGCCAGCGGCTGAAGTTCGACAGCGCTGACCAGCGGCAGTTCCGCGGGACTGCCGGCAACGGCCCAGCCCAGAGTCAGAAGCGTTACGGCAAAGGTACATCGGGCCGGCTTATGCCAGTCACTGCTGAGTATTTTCATAATTCGCTCCGAATCGTTGAGTACGGCCGCCGGGAAGTCGAATTACCCGGCAGAGCATTGGATGCCGGTTTAACCGGCAATAGATCAGGGGCAGTAGGGTCAGATTATGACTTTGCGAATTAATCTCATCAACTTAATGTGCAGCCTGCAAGACCGGGATGTCAAGAAATATAGTCAGATAAATCAATGGCTG
>Ga0156185_1192_pt2 | contig 28610 bp, 25 predicted proteins | sample RifCSPlowO2_12_FD_107838 | JGI IMG/M metagenome (GOLD analysis project Ga0156185, IMG submission 107838) | Candidatus Glassbacteria bacterium RIFCSPLOWO2_12_FULL_58_11 | reverse complement strand
CCATAATCGGCCAAACCCTTGCTCTTATTGGTAGCGGAGGAGGGATTCGAACCCCCGACACGCGGATTATGATTCCGCTGCTCTGCCAACTGAGCTACTCCGCCCTATCTTTTATTCCGGCACGTCAAAAGGGCCTTTAAGATAGGTTTTGCAGACCCCGGTGTCAATATTAATTTTGCGCCGGACAAGGGTTTGGGGATATATTGAGAACAATTTTTGCCGTGCTCTATAATGCTTATATCTTTGAAAAATGTAATGCAGGGGCGATCCCGATTTTATCGGGACGTCGCCCCTACGGGACAATCGCAAATATCCCGTGGCCGCCCGTACGGGATAGGGCAGGCACAGGGGCCTGCCCTTACGGGTGCTGGCATCCCGGGTTTAGCTGTAAAAGGGAACCAACGCTATCGTAGGGGCGGCTCCCCGTGGCCGCCCGTTACACGGGTGCAGGGCGACGCATGCGTCGCCCCCCCTGGATAATCACAAAATATCCCATGTCCACCCGGCGTGGATGGGGCAGGCACAGGGGCCTGCCCCTACATTGTGAGTGCGGATTGAATAGAGGCCTTACAGCTTGCAAATCCCGGAAGAAGACCGGATAACGAGCCTCGCCGGAACAGGCGAGGCCGAGCTTAAAATCAAGGGCAGCCGTTTCCTCGGCCTGGCCGCGCCTGCCGCGGACCGCGAGGAGGCCGGTAAAATTGTCCTGGCGGAGAAGAAAAAATATCACGCCGCCACCCACCATTGCTGGGCCTGGCGCGGCCTGGAGAACCCCTCAAGCGAGTTCGCTTTTGAGGATGACAGGGAACCCTCGGGTACGGCAGGCGCGCCCATACTCAAAACGCTCGAGCGAGCGAATTTGAGCGGCGCGGTGGTAGTAGTAACCCGCTGGTTCGGCGGGATCAAGCTTGGAACCGGCCCACTGGCGCGGGCTTACTCCCAGGCGGCAACCGAGGCCCTCGAGGCCGCACCGCGAAAAGAGGGCATGCTGGCCCGCGAGTTTTCGCTTTTCTTTGATTACACCCTGCTGGGCGCGGTCAACCAGCTTATCGGCTCGAACCCGGTCATTGTCACCTCGCGAGAGTTTACCGAAAAGGCCGGTCTGAATATTGCAGTCTCTTCCAGCCGGGCCGAAAGCCTGATCTCCCGGCTCACCGAGACCGCCGCGGGCCGGATCGCCATCCGGGACCTGGGCCCTCGGACCGTGTTCGAAAAATAAACTATCGTTAACAATTCGCCAGGGATGGTGATAGATGAAAGCTGCCGAAAGATCGGACCAGCCGCTCCTCCTGATTGACGACCTACCCTCCTCCCTGCCTCTGCTGCCTCTCGATGACCGCGTCGTGTTCCCCAATGTCGTGGTTCCGGTGATGGTGCCGGAAGGCTCCTTCTCCCAACTGGTCGAGGAAAATATCTCCGACAGCCAATTGGTGGCCCTGGGATACTCGACAGCCAGCCCGGAGACAGAGCGTGGCGGTGAGCGCAATTTTCTCCCCTTCGGCACGCTCGGCCGGGTGCTTAAAATGCTGCGGATGCAGGACAACTCAATCCGCCTGCTGATCCAGGGCTTGAGCCGGATCGCCCTGGGGAAAGTTCGCCGCGAGGGCGAGCTGTTCATTTGTTCGCCGGAGCCGCTGGAGCAGGCCCGCGAGCCGCAGATCCAGCTCGTGGCGCTCAAGCGCGCCCTGCTGCTGCTGTTCCACGAGATGATCGACATCAGCCCCATGCTCGCCGAGGACCTGCGCGAGGCCTCGGACAATATCGAGAGCGCCGGGGCCCTGGCGGATTTTGTCGCCGCTAATATTGAGTTGCCCCTGGCGGAAAAGAAACAGATTTTCCTGACCGTGGTCCCCCGGGACCGCGCGCAACTGGTTATCGACCTGCTGGTGCGCGAGCGCAACCTGATCGAGCTGGGCAAGCAGATCCAGAGTAAGGTGAAGAGCCAGCTCGACAAGGAGCAGCGCGACTATTACCTGCGCGAGCAGCTCCGGGTGATCCGCCGCGAGCTCGGCGAGGAGGACTCCCACAAGCGGGAGATCGAGGAGCTGACCCTGGCGGTGGAAGCGGCCCAGATGAGCCCCGAGGCCCATGAGATGGCCGGCCGCGAGCTCGACCGCCTGCGCCGCATGCCGCCATCGGCCAGCGAATACCATGTCTCGCGCACCTATCTCGACTGGCTGATCCATCTCCCCTGGAATATCAGCAGCCGGGAGCCCGTGGATATCGCCGCGGCGCGCAAGGTGCTCGACGAGGACCACTACAGCCTGAGCGCGGTCAAGGAAAGGATCATCGAATTCCTCGCCGTGCGCCAGCTCAAGCAGGACTCGCACGGACCGATCCTCTGCTTTGTCGGCCCGCCTGGAGTGGGAAAGACCTCGCTCGGCAAATCGATCGCCCGGGCCCTGGGACGCAAGTTCTGCCGTATCGCCCTGGGCGGGATTCGCGATGAGGCCGAAATCCGCGGGCACCGAAGAACCTATATCGCCTCGCTGCCCGGCCGCCTGATCCAGAACCTGCGCAAGGCCGGGGAAAACAACCCGGTGATCATGCTCGATGAGATCGACAAGCTGGGCTCGGACATGCGCTCGGACCCGGCCAATGCGCTGCTCGAAGTCCTAGACTCGGCGCAGAACCACTCTTTCGCCGACCATTACCTCGAGGTCAGTTTCGACCTTTCCAATGTCTTTTTTATCGCCACGGCCAACCTGGTGCATGAGATCCCGCCGGCCCTGCGCGACCGTCTGGAGATAATCGAGATCGCCGGGTACACTCCCTCGGAAAAGCTCGAGATCGCCCGGCGCCACCTGGTCCCCCGCCAGCTGGAAGAGAACGGCCTGGCCTCAGGCGGACGGCTCAGGCTGAGCGCCGAGACCCTGGCGGTCATTACGGACAGCTACACCCGCGAATCAGGCGTGAGGGAGCTCGAGCGGGCGATTGCCAGCCTGGCCCGCAAGACCGCCCTCAACTTGCTGGAGGGGAAATACCACTCGACGATCCGGCCGGAGGAGTTGGCCGGGTATCTCGGACCGCCCAGGTATCTGCCGGCGACAGCCGGGCGCAGCCCGGAGGTCGGCGTGGCGACCGCCCTGGCCTGGACCGCCTATGGCGGGGAAATCCTCTTTGTCGAGGCCCTGAAAATGGAGGGCCGGAAAAACCTGGAGCTCACCGGGCAACTGGGCGAGGTAATGCGCGAATCGGCCATGGCCGCTTTCAGCTACCTCAGGGCGCACCGAAGGGATTTCGAGATTGAGGAGGATCTTTTCGCCAATTCCGACATCCACCTTCACGTGCCCTCCGGGGCGACGCCCAAGGATGGGCCCTCGGCCGGCGCGGCAATCCTGACCGCCCTGGCCAGCCTGCTCAGCGGCCTCCCCGTGCGCCACGACCTGGGGATGACCGGGGAAATCACCCTGCGCGGCAAGGTCATGGCTGTCGGCGGGATCAAGGGTAAAATCCTGGCTGCGCACCGCGCCGGCCTGACCGAAGTCCTGCTGCCGGAGGAGAACGAGAAAGACTTGGAGGACCTGCCGGATGAGGTCAAAAAGGAGCTGAAATTCAAGCTTGTGAACAGCGTAAGCCAGGTCTTGGAGACGGCTTTGATAAAAGATTGACAAATCGCCATTCAACGCCCCGGCCTGGAAGCACAACCGCTTGTCCCGCAGGGGCGGCGGGGAATGGGAAATGAGCCACAATCCCATTGACAACTGACCGCGGAGTCCTAATATTTTATAATAGTAGCTTGAGGTTGCAGTTCAGGCGTCGCCCAACGTTAATCGACGGTCAACGGCCATGTGGGACTTTCCGGAAAAATACGATTTCCTCGATGAAATAATCGAGAACGATCCGCGTTACGCCAGGGAAGCCTATGTCTTTATCCTCGATTCCCTGCGCTCGCTGATCGAATCGCTCCAGGAGGCCCGTCATGTCAGCGGCCGGGAGCTCAGCGACGGCTGCCGCAGGCGGGCGCTCGAGCTTTACGGGCCGCTGGCCCGCACCGTGCTCGAATACTGGGGCATCAAAGCCACCGAGGATTTCGGCGAAATTGTTTTCCGCCTGATCGAGGCCAAACAGCTTACCAAAACCGACCAGGACAGCAAGCAGGATTTCAAGAACGTCTTCAATTTCGAGGAAGCCTTCGAGAAAAACTACCCCTGGGGCAAGGTGAGCTGAGCCTTTCCGCATCCCCGTCGCCACTCGAACCGTAACGCCGCCCGCCCATATTTTCCACAGGATTTCACCAGCTAAAGCTTGCGTATTTTCCAGTCTATCCCTAATTTTCTCTTTATTTCCTGCGACATTCACATAATTTCCAGATTTTTTCAGGGAGGCCTCTAATGAAAATCACGGTTATCGGTGCCGGAAATGTCGGAGCCACCACCGCTTGCAAGCTGGTCGAGAAAGAGCTGGGCAATGAGGTCGTGATCCTGGACATTATCGAGGGCGTGCCGCAGGGAAAGGCGCTGGACCTGTGGGAATCCGCCCCGGTGGAGGGTTTCGACACGCGCTGTACTGGGACCAACAGCTATGCGGACACGGCGGGGAGCGACATCGTGGTGGTGACCGCCGGACTGCCGCGCAAGCCCGGAATGAGCCGGGACGACCTGCTCGAGGCCAATGCCAGGATCGTCGGTGACGTAGCGAAAAATATCCGCAAGACCAGCCCCAAGGCCATTGTCATCGTGGTCTCGAACCCTCTGGATGTCATGACTTACCTGATGATGAAAGTCACCAAGTTCCCGCCCAAAAAGGTGTTCGGCATGGCCGGAGTTCTGGACACCGCCCGTTACCGCTCCTTTATCGCCCTGGAACTCGGGGTCTCAGTGCGAGATATCTCGGCGATGGTGCTCGGCGGACACGGGGACTCGATGGTCCCCCTGCCCCGTTATACCACGGTTTCCGGAGTGCCGCTGACCGAGCTGCTGGACCAGGCGGCAATCGACCGGCTGATCCAGCGCACCCGTGACGGGGGAGCGGAAATCGTAAAACTGCTCAAGACCGGCAGCGCCTTCTATGCCCCGGCCGCGGCGGTGGTGGAAATGGTGGATTCGGTTGTCAATAATAAAAGCCGCGTGCTGCCCTGCGCCTGTTACCTGGACGGCCAGTACGGCCTCAAGGATGTTTATGTGGGTGTCCCGGCCAGACTGGGCTGCGGCGGGGTGGAGGAGGTCATCGAGCTGAAGCTCTCGGCCAGGGAAAAGAAAGCCCTGCACAGCTCGGCCGAGGAGGTCAAGGCCAATATCGCGAAATTGAAGTTTTAAATAGCCGCAGATCCGGGAGGATTCGGTGAAAACTGTCGATTTGAACGAGGTGACCGGCCGGGTAGCGGACCTCTGCGGCAAGGCCAACTGCCTTCTCGGAGAGGATGTTATCGCCGCGCTGGAAAAAGCCCGCCGGGCCGAGCAGTCTCCCACGGGGCGGAAGATCCTCGACCAGATTCTGGAGAATGCCCGGCTGGCCAGAGATAAAAACGCCCCTCTGTGCCAGGATACAGGGTTCGCGGTATTTTTTGTCGAGCTGGGCACGGAAGTGCGCTTGCAGGGCGAGGGTACGCTGGAGGAGGCGATCAACCGGGGAGTCGCCAGGGGATACAAGGAGAACTTCCTGCGAAAATCCATAGTCCGGGACCCGCTGAACCGGGTCAACACCGGGGACAATACGCCGGCCGTGGTCCATCTCACGCAGGTCCCGGGAGACCGGCTCAGCCTGACATTCGCGCCCAAGGGCGGCGGCAGCGAAAACATGAGCCGGCTGGCGATGCTCAAGCCGGCGGATGGCCTGGAAGGGGTCAAGCGGTTCGTGATCGAGACCGTACAGATCGCCGGCGCGAACCCCTGCCCCCCGATTATCGTGGGGCTGGGTATCGGAGCGACTTTCGAAAAATGCGCCTGGCTGGCAAAAAAAGCACTGCTCAGGCCTCTCGGCAGCCGCCACCCGGTCGCTTTCTACGCCGACCTGGAAGAAGAATTGCTCGATCTGGTAAACCGGACCGGGGTCGGCCCCCAGGGACTGGGCGGGACAACTACCGCCCTGGGCGTGCTGATCGAGACCCATCCCTGCCATATCGCCAGCCTGCCGGTGGCGCTCAATATGCAGTGCCATTCGGCCAGGCATCTCACGGCGGTTTTTTAAGTGCCTCGTTATTCTTGAATTTTGTTATTGTATTTACAATAGCAGGTTATAGCAAATTCCAACGCAGGGACACAGCATGCTGTGTCCTCAGAGCGATTTTCTTAATTACAAAACCTTGAGATTATTACTGCTGTTTGTGAATAATTCGGACTAAGTACTGCGTGGTCAATACAAGTTTCAGGGGGAGAATTCAGCCCATGAGCCAGATAATTTCTCTCACGCCGCCGCTGTCCGATAAGACAGTCCTTGAGCTGCGGGCGGGCGACCAGGTAAATATAAGCGGCGTGATATACACCGCGCGCGATGCGGCCCACAAGCGGCTGGTCGAGCTGATCGGCAAGGGGGAACCGCTGCCATTCGAGGTCCGCGGCGCGATAATCTATTATGTCGGCCCGACACCGGCCAGACCCGGCGAGGTCATCGGATCGGCCGGCCCGACCACCAGCTACCGGATGGACCCCTATGCGCCGAAACTGCTGGCCCTGGGCCTTAAAGGCATGATCGGCAAGGGAAACCGCGGGAAGGAAGTTCTGGAAGCCCTGCAGAGAGAGAAAGCGGTATATTTCACCGCCGTCGGCGGAGCGGGAGCCCTGATCTCGGAGTGGATCACCTCTTCTGAGGTTATAGCCTATGAGGACCTGGGCGCGGAGGCGATCCGCCGGATCGAGGTCAAGGATTTTCAGGTGGTGGTAGCGAACGATGCCCACGGAGGGGATCTGTTCAAGGAAGGGATCGAGCGCTACCGGAGTCTTTAAACACGCACTGACAGAGCGGGCGCTCAAAACCTCTCCGGCAAGTTCTCAAGTCTTCTTTTTGCGTGAGGGATTTTTCTGGCCGTGCCGCTTACTGGCTTTGGTGGCGCCGGAGGTGTCCGGCTGACTCGCAGATGGAGTTCCCTTAGCCGGTTTTTTTTCTGCCGGCTCTTTCTCTTTACCCGATCGTTTTTCCTGATATTCTTTTATCGCTTTTTCCCGGACGGTCCTGAACGACCGGAATTCATGCAGCACTATCTGCTGGTGTTTCATATAGTTGATTGAAGCGGCGATGATAAACCCCATTAAAACCAGGGCCGGGATGAAAATCAGGATCAGGTTAAAGCCCATCTGATCCTCGAGTGCCGCCGAGACGCCCGCCGAGAAAACCATATAGCTCAGAGTGCCCATTATCGCCAGGCAGAGCACCATTACCGCAATTCCCCCCCCGATTACCGAGTACTCTTTGCGCTTGATGTCTGCCATCTTCTCGTAGCCGGCCTGCTCATATTTGTCTTTGGCATATTTGGAGGCCTGGCCTTTCGAGCCCGGTATGAGCGCCCGGATAAGCCAGAAAAACAGCACCACGAGGAGGATGATAAAGGGAACGGTGATCAGCAGGTTTTTAAATTCGGTGGGCATATATTACCACATCCGGTTCAGGGACATCAGGCGGGATAAGGTGAGCGCCCGAAAACAGCGGCGGCGGAAGAGCCTGTCCGGCGGATCATTCCACGGTACGGCCCAGGCCGAGTTTTACCCGCTCGATGTAGCTCAGCAGCTCGGTCAGCCGAACGGCGAAGTTATCTTCTACGACCAGGACTTCTCCGCTGGCAAAACGGACCCCATGGACGAAAATATCCACGTTCTCGCCAGCCAGCTTATCGAGGGTGACTATTGCATCCCTTTTCCAATTAAGGATTTCCCTGAGCGACACTTTGGATGTGCCGAGTACCGCGCGCAGCTCCAGCGTCACATCGTTCAGCTGTTTGAGCTCCAGGGGAGTTTCGATCTTCTGGGAGCTGTCGAAGCTCTCGAATTCCAGCTTGCTGACTCTCGGCTGATCGGTCTTTTCAGCCATGGGAACTCCGTTACTTAAAGTTCAGCTGACAGAATCACCCGTTAAAGCGGCGCACTCAAACGGGTGTCCACTTTTGCTACCCGCCAAGTCAGCAATATTCGTACCATTATCCACCATAAGGAGTTATCCCTGAGCCGCTTTACTCATGCCGGAAACCGCATCGGCCAGGGCGATCAACTCGGCTACAGGGAATTCTTCCGGACGGCGTGTCAGGTCCAACCCGGTAGCCCGGGCCAGAAGCTCAATATCTTCCGCGGAAAGGGCGAACCGGCCGTTATTGCGCAGAACCTTCTGGACCTGCTTCCTCCGCTCCTCGAACAGCCTGCGCACCAGGAATCGGAATGCCTTTTCATCCCGTGCCGCGGGACTGCACGGCCGACTGAAATCCAGCCGGACCACCGCTGAATCCACTCCGGGCACCGGGATAAAATTCTCCCGTCCCACTCCGAACAGGTACTCGGCGGAAGAATAATAGGAAAGCAGCGCACTCAGCATGCCGAAGGGCTTTCCCCCGGCGGCGGCGGTCGCTTTCCGCGCCACCTCTTCCTGAAGCATCAGCACCGCCGCCTCAAGCTCCCGGTGCGCGTCAATCAGCGCATGAAGCAGGGCATGGGTGATACTGTACGGGATGTTACCTACCACCAGCGGCCGCAACGAAGCGCAGGAGCGCGCCCAACCGCCGATATCGAAATTGAGGACATCCTCCCTTAGAACGGCCACTTCAGGCTTTGCACCGAAAGTACGCTGGAGGTAATCGGCGAGCTTCCTGTCGATCTCGAGCGCGGTCAGCCGCCCTGCCGCCGCGGCAAGATGCTCAGTCAGGACTCCCCGGCCGGCGCCGATCTCGAGCACGTGCTTATGTTCCAGCGGCCCGAGAGCGGAAATTATCCGCTCAGTGACTGACCGGCTGACCAGGAAATGCTGGCCGAGGACTTTCTGGCGGTAGCCGGAGCGGGAGGCTCCCGGAGTGTTAGGACGGCTCACCGCAGCCTTTCTTTATGAGCTTTTTCAAAAGGAGAAAGCAAATCCGGCCGGACAGCCCACCGTGGCTGCCCGTTACGGCGCGCAGGGGCGACGCATGCGTCGCCCCTACATGAAACGCAAATGAATTTTTTTCAGAATCGGTTACCGCTTTTGCCTGAATTACCTCAAGTTTCTCCGCGGCCTGATTAAATATATAAAGAAAAACCCCGGGGAGAAAGTCTGCCCCGAGGCATGGGAATTCGGCCGGCGGTTTGGGTCATGGCTCAGCCGTGATTCGGACCCAGCGAGACCGAGCAGATGCGCCGCGGATCGAGGATCAGCTCCGCCACCCGGCGGATATCCTCCGGCCCGGCGGAATTAATCTTTTCGATTACCCGGTCCACCGGCTGGTAACCCTCTCCGTTGATCTCGAAATTCGCCAGGCGGAACATCCGGGTGGTAGTGCTTTCCAGGCCAATCAGCAACTGGCCCTTGAGCTGGTTTTTGGCGTGCAGCAGCTCCTCCTCGTTCACCCCCTGGTCCAGAATCTTTTTATATTCCTCGTGGACAATGGCGATGGTGCGGTCGCGCTGGGACGGCTCGGTGCCGACATAAACGCCATAGAGGCCCGTGTCTACGTAGAACTGCTGGAAGCTGTAAACTACGTAGGCCAGAGCCTCCTCCTCGCGCACCCGCTGAAAGAGGCGCGAGCTCATGCCGCCGCCGATGATATTGCTCAGCAGCAGCAGGGCGTAGCGCCGCGGGTCGGAGTGGGCGAAACTGACAGTCCCGAGGCAGAGATGCGTCTGCTGGCAGTCGCGGTCCAGATGACGGGACTCCGGTTTAAAGCGCCCCGGGTTAATCAGCGAGGAGTTTGTTGTTTTCCCGCCCCCGTTGCCGGAGCGGCTGGAGAGAAAGGAGAATTTGTCTCGGATCAGCTCCACGGTGGCCGAGACATCGATATTGCCGGCCAGGGAAATGACGAAATTGGAGGCGGAGTACTGGTTGTGAAGGTAATCCAGAACATCCGCTCTTTTCAGGGATTCGACGGTTTCATACGTGCCCAGCAGCGGGTAGCCCAGCGGGTCATCGCCCCAGAGCGCCCGGGAATAAAGCTGGTGAATCATGTCGTCCGGAGTGTCCTCCATGTTGCGGATTTCCTCGAAGACGACATGTTTCTCCCGCTCGATATTCTCCTCGGCAACGGTCGGGTCGGCCACCAGGTCGCTGAGCACATCCACCGCCAGCTCGACGTATTCATCCAGCACGCGGGCATGGAAACAGGTATATTCGCGGCCGGTAAAGGCGTCGATGCTCCCGCCCACCGATTCGATGTCCGAGGCGATCTGCTTGGCTGAACGCCTGCCGGTGCCCTTGAATACCATGTGTTCGAGAAAATGGCTGATTCCGATCTTGTCGGCGGGCTCGTGACGGCTGCCGCGGCTCACCCAGACCCCGATAGAGCAGGATCTGACATGGGGGATGTGCTCAAGCACGATCCGCATCCCGTTGCTTTCGACTATTCTCCGGACATTTTCTTTCATCGAATCCAGCCGTCTCCCGCTCAATTTCAGTTCCCGGCTTCCTCTTCCTCCATTGCCGCCACTTTGGATAGCCGAACCCTATTCTGTTTATCGATCCCGACAAGCTTAACCTTAAATTTATCTCCGACCTTAACCACTTTTTCGATGTCGTTCACCCGCTCTTTTTGCAGCTCGGATATGTGCACCAGGCCTTCCCTGCCGGGGAGGAATTCCACGAAAGCCCCGAAAGAGGTAACGGTCTTGACCACGCTGTCGTAAATCCGGCCGACCTCCGGTTCCTGGACGATATCCTGGATCCGGCGGATGGCCATCTCGCAAGCCGCCTCATCGTTCGAGGCAATCGTGACAGTCCCGTCATCCTCGATCTCGATCTTGGCGCCGGTCTCCTCGCAGATTTTACGGATGATCTTGCCTCCCGGGCCGATGATTTCGCGGATCTTGTCCGGGTGGACTTTCATGGTGTGGATCCTCGGAGCGTACTGGCTGATCTCGGGCCGCGGCGTGTCAATAGCTCGCTCCATGATCCCGAGAATGTGGCGGTACCCGTTGCAGGCCTGTTCCATGGCCTGCCGCAGGACATCCAACTGGATCCCGCCGATCTTGCTGTCGAGCTGAAAGGCCGTGATACCCTTCCGGGTGCCGGCGACTTTAAAATCCATGTCCCCCAGATGGTCCTCGGCTCCCAGGATATCGCTCAGGATCGCCACACCCTCTTTTTCACAGATCAAGCCCATGGCTATCCCGGCCACTCCTGTCGAAACCGGCACGCCCGCATCCATCAGGGCCAGCGAACCACCGCAGACCGAGGCCATCGAGCTGGAGCCATTGGATTCGAGGATATCGGAAACCAGGCGGATCGTGTAGGGGAAACCTTCCGCCTTGGGAATAATCGGCAGCAGCGCCCTCTCGGCCAGCGCTCCGTGACCGATCTCGCGGCGTCCCGGACCCCGAGGGATTCCGGCCTCGCCGACACTAAATGAGGGGAAATTGTAATGCAGCATGAAATACTTGCGGTATTCCTGCTGCTCTATCCCGTCAATCACCTGGCTATCCAGGCTGGTGCCCAGAGTGACCAAGGCGAGTGCCTGGGTCTGGCCCCGGGTAAAGAGCGCGGAGCCGTGGACCCGCGGAAGCACCTGGATTTCGCAGGTTATATCGCGGATCTCGTCGAGCTTGCGGCCATCGATCCTGCGACCCTCGGTAAGCACCATCCTGCGCATCTTCTTCTTTTCCAGCTCATCGATTACCGCTGAAATCCGGTTCTTCTGTTCCGGGAACTGCTCGGCCAGGGCGGCCGCGGTATCGAGCACGAGCTGATGATAGCGGTTTTCTCGCTCAATTTTATCCGCCGTGCGCAAAATCTCGTCCAGCGGGCTTTCGACCAGGGCGGTGACCTTTTCCCGCAATCCGTGGTCGATTTCCTCGGCGACGAATTGCTTTTTCGGCACACCCGCGGCACGGGCAAGCTCTTCAACCAGATCCAGGATCTCATTGATCCCGACCCGGGCGAACTCCAATCCGCCGAGAACCGTTTCGGCGGGCAATTCCTCAGCTCCGCCCTCCACCATCACGATCGCATCCCGCGTACCGGCTACCACCAGGGACAGCTCGCTCCGCTTGGATTGCTCGAACGTGGGGTTGAGCACATACTGCCCATCGATATAACCAACCCGCACACCGGCCACCAGCTCGGTTACCGGAATCTGGCTCAGAGCCAGCGAGGTCGAGGCGCCGATCAGCCCCAGCATATCGGCGGGGTTCTCCTGATCGGAGCTCAGCACGGTGACCATAACCACGATATCGAAGTGGTAACCCTCGGGAAACATGGGGCGGATCGGCCGGTCGATCAGCCTGGCGCTTAGGATTTCGCGGTCGCTGGGCCGGCCCTCGCGTTTGAAAAATCCGCCGGGTATCTTGCCGCCCGCATAGGAGCGCTCCCGGTAATCGACGAAGAGCGGCAGGAAATCGGCGCCCTCTTTGGGGTCCTGGCTCTCCACGACTGTGACCAGCACGGAGGTCTCCCCGTACTGCAAAAAGGTGCTTCCATGTGCCTGTTTGGCCATTCTCCCGGTTTCCAGGGATAATGTCTTGCCGCCGATAACTTTCTCAACTTTGTGAACCATTTATTCCTTCCAAATCCGAATAAAAAAACAATTAGCCCGGGATCAGTCCCGGTAACTGCTGCGCAGAAAACAAGCCTGATGCTCCGGCACCGCTGCGGAGGGTCCGCTTCAAAAAAAAGCGGCTCATCCGGGGCCGTGAACCGGCCTGGCAGGCTTGAAAGGCCTACTTTCTTAAGTTCAGAGCTTCGATCATCTTTTTGTACGAATCGTAGTCCTTGTTGCGCAAATACTCGATCAGCCTTTTCCTGCGGCTGACAAGCTGCAGAAGGCCGCGGCGCGAATGAAAATCTTTTTTGTGAACGTTGAAGTGCCCGGTCAGGTTGAGGATGCGCTCGGTCAGGATCGCGATCTGCACCTCAGCCGAACCGACATCTCCCTCGTGCAGCTTGAATTTGTCGATCACTCCGGCTTTTGCTTCCTTAGTAATACTCATTTACCGCCCTCCAAAATAATTCTACGAATGAATCGCTGTTTATGTGAAACAATTAAAGTGCACGGCTCAGAGTCGAGGCCGGCATGCTGATTTTCTCGAATACCTTTTTCACCTCCTGGTCATCCCGATCCATCTGCCTGGTCAAATCCCCGGCGCTTTTAAAGCGCAGGATCGGCCTGATGCGCTCGATAACCGAGACTTCAATCCGGCGGCCATAGAGATCGCCGGAAAAATCGAACAGGTTGAGCTCCAGTGTCGGAGCTTTCTCATTGAATGTCGGCCGGGGCCCATAATGCAAGGCGCCCCGCAGCAATTTCCCGTCCAGCGCTACCACCGCGGCGTAAATCCCCTCCGGGATCGCCTGGGCTCCCACATCCTCGGGCTCGATGTTCGCGGTCGGATGGCCGAGCCCCTTGCCGCGTCCCGCCCCCTCGACCACCTTGCCCGAGATCGTAAAGAAACGGCCCAACAACCGCGAGGTCAACTGCATGTCCCCTGCATCGAGGGCCGAGCGGACCCAGGAGCTGGATATCGGCTTGCCGTCCATGAGCACCGGCGGGACTTTAATCAGACTGTAGCCATAAACCGTGGCGAGCTCGCCCAGAACTTTTTCGCTGCCGGCGCGGTCCTTGCCAAAGGCGTGGTCATAACCGACCACCAGGCTTTTCATGCCGTAACGGGATACGAGATAGTCCTCGACAAATTTCTCAGGGGCCACCTGGGACAGGGTGCGGTCAAACTTCAAGACCGCCACGTAATCGACCCCCAGCTCAGCCAGCAGTCGGACTTTGGCTTGCGTGCCGAGCAGCACTTTCATCTTGAATTCCGGCTGCAGGACCTGCCTCGGGTGCGGATCGAAGGTCACCACCAGAGAACTGAGCTTTTGGGCGGACGCCTCATTCAGCAGCTTATCCAGGATTCCCAGGTGACCCTTATGCAGCCCGTCAAAAGTGCCCACGGTGACCGCGGTACCAACGCCCGGAGGCAGGCTCGGCGGCGCTGTCGATTTATTTTCAGCCATAAAGCCAGAGTTCCAAGGATTATTCTTGCCGCACCATCTTAAACGCTGTCCCCGCCGCCGCGCGCTCAGGAATCGAACGGAAAGGCCTCGACCATCAGCCGTTTAGGCTGCAGGACGCCCATGGATGTCCCGATCCGCTCGAGCCGGCCGATTCCGAGGAAGCGGCCCCGGCCGTCCTGCATCCGCACCTCGAGCACTCCAGCGGAGGCGGGCGGCTCCGGCAGGAGACTGCAATCCCTTCCCATTTCCGCCAGCCTGCCGAAATATACTTTTTCCACGCCCGAGACGGTCAGCTCGACCGCGGGCATGCCGGCCAGGCCGCTCTCAATCGGCCGCAGGTACTTCCGCTCTATTTCCCCGATCCCGGCGGTCCGCAACTCTTCCAGGGTAGCCGCCGAATCCAGGGTAAAATCGCCGACGCGGGTGCGCACCAGGGAACAGAGGTAACCGCCGCAGCCAAGCTTTTCGCCCAGGTCCCGGGCCAGCGAGCGCAAGTAAGTGCCCGCCGAGCAGTCTACTTCCAGCTCCAGCTCCGGCAGCTCGAACCGCAGCAGCCGGATCGAACCGATCCGCACCGCCACAGGCTTGAGCCTGGGCTTCTCCCCGCGCCGGGCCAGGACATAGGCCGGCACCCCGCCGATTTTCTTGGCGCTGTAAGACGGCGGGACCTGCAAACTCAGCCCGGCGAACGAATCGAGGGCCTGTTCAAGCCGCTTCTCCCCGACCAGCGGCGCCAGGTCTCCCTCGTAGCTGGAGAGAACCTCGCCCTCGCTGTCATCGGTGGCGGTAGTGCGTCCGAGCCGGATCACAGCGCGGTAGGTTTTATCCTGGTTGGCCAGAAAGGAGGCGAAGCGGGTCGCTCCACCCACGCAGAGCACCAGCAGCCCCTCGGCCCGCGGGTCCAGCGTCCCCGTGTGGCCGATTTTCTTCTCCCGCAGGATCCGCCTGGCGCGATCAACCACATCGTGGCTGGTCAGTCCGGTCCTCTTATTTACCAGCAGAATGCCGCCAGCCACTTTCTTTGCGGCGCTGGTTCGATTCATCCGCTCGTCCGAAACCAGCTCCGTTTTCATTCAGGCGGTGCCTCCCGGTCATCCCCGGAGTGCATCTCCTGCAAAAGGTGATCGATCCGGGAAGCCCGCTCGGCTGTCAGGTCCAGCTTGAAATTCAGCCGGGGCACAAATTTCAAATAACAGCGCTTTCCGGTGCAGGTGCGGATGAAACTGACCGCATTCAGAAGGCTGTCAAAAGTCTTCTGCTTATCCTCGCCGATGATCGACACAAAAACCGTGGCGTCTTTCAGATCATCGGAAAGACGGACTCCGGTGACCGTGACAAACCGCAGCCGCGGGTTGTTGACCTCGAGCTGCAGCACATTGCCGATCTCCCGCTGCAGGAGGTGTCCCAGCCGGTCACTTCTTTTGAAAGCGTTTCGCGCCATTAAAAAAACGTCATTTCCTGGTCGATCAGCGCCACTTCGCCATTGGAAACCACCAGCTCCGAGACTTTCGAGAGGACCTGGTTGGCGAAGCGCTGCTCATTGGACACCACCGCCACCGCCAGTCTGGAGCGCTGCCAGCTGTCCTGGGCGCCGACCTCGGCCACGGAAACATTGAACTTGCTTATGATTCTTGCCTTGAGTCTTTTAAGCACCCCGCGCTTGGCCTTGAGCGAATGAATACCCGCGAGGTACAGATCAAAAGTGCAGACACCTATGACCATCGGCGTAAGGGGCTTTTAGTATCATTCCGAAGTCTGGCTGCTGAGCTGGCGTTTAATCTCTTCGATAACAAAAGTTTCGATGATATCGCCAACTTTCAGGTCCTGATAGTTTTCAAGGCGGATGCCGCATTCAAACCCGCTGGCCACCTCTTTGGCATCATCTTTGAAGCGCTTGAGGGAAGCGAAACTGCCCTCCCAGATAACTACTCCGTCGCGGATCAGGCGGGCGCGGTGGTTGCGGTTCACCTTGCCCTCGATCACAAAGCAGCCCGCCACGGTCCCGATCTTCGATATCTTATAGACCTCACGGACCTCGACCGAGCTTTGCAGGGTCTCTTTCTCCTCCATCGAGAGCAGCCCTTCCATGGCCAGACGGATATTGTCCACAACTTCGTAAATCACCCGGTAGAGGCGGATATCCACGCCTTCCCGCTGGGCCGCCTCGCGCGCCCGGATGTCCGGACGGACATGGAAGCCGATGATTATCGCGCGGCTGGCCGAGGCCAGGATTACGTCGTTTTCGGTGATCGCGCCTACTCCGCGGTGAATTACCTCCACCCTGACTTCCGGCGTGGAAAGTTTCTCCAGAGAGTCGGAGAGAGCCTCGACCGAACCGTCCACATCACCCTTGATAATCAGGTGCAGGTTGTGCACCTCGCCGGCTTCGATCCGTTGGAAAAGCTGGTTGAGAGTCAGCTTGTGATGGCGGGAAAAATCCTGTTCGCGTTTCAAGCGCTGGCGGACAGTCGAAATATCCTTGGCCTCGCGCTCATCGCGCACGACATGGAAGTTGTCTCCGGCCTGCGGCACTCCATCGAACCCGAGCACTTGGACCGGCGAGGCCGGCCCGCACTCAGCAACATTCTCGCCGCGCTCGGAGCGCATGCCCCGGACCCGGCCGGAAACCAGCCCGCAGATAAAGGGATCGCCGACCACCAGGGTGCCATCGGTGAGCAGGATAGTGGCCATCGCGCCCATGCCCCGGTCGAGCTTGGCCTCGATCACCACCCCTCGCGCCGGACCGGAGAACTGGGCGGTCAGCTCCATCATCTCGGACTGCAGCAGGATCAGCTCCAGCAGGTGATCCATGCCGGTGCCTTTCTTGGCACTGATCTCGGCGCAGAGAATCTTGCCGCCGAACTCCTCGATCAGCAGACCCTGAGTGGAGAGTTCCTGTTTTACCCGGCCGGTGTTGGCCGCGGGCAGATCGATTTTATTGATCGCCACGATAATCGGCACACCGGCGGCTTTGGCATGGTTGATCGCTTCGATAGTCTGAGGCTGGACCGAGTCATCGGCGGCGACTACCAGGATCACCAGGTCGGTGACCTGGGCGCCCCGGGCGCGCATCGCGGTGAAAGCCTCGTGCCCTGGAGTGTCCAGGAAACAGATCGGGCCGCCCCCGGTGATGACATTGTAGGCGCCGATATGCTGGGTGATACCGCCCGACTCGCCGGAGATTATGTCGCTTTTGCGCAGGTAATCGAGCAGGGTAGTCTTGCCGTGGTCCACATGGCCCATGACCGTGACAATCGGCGCGCGCTTGCGCTGATCGCCGTATTTCTCGTGTTCCTCGCGCGTTTCCTCTTCGAGCAGCTCGTGCCCGTATTCCTCATCCCGGATGGCCTTGAACCCGAAACCGTCGCAGATCAGGCTTATCGTATCGAAATCGAGCCGCTGGTTAACCGTCACCATCAGCCCCAGGTCGATACAGGTACTGATCAGCTTGCTGGCCGGGACCTCGATCTGGTCGCTCAGCTCGGCCAGGGAAATAAACTCCATTACTTTGACCTGGTTTTCAGCCCCCTGCTCCTCGACCACCACCACACCCCCGGTGCCGCGCTTGCGCCTTTTCTTTTTCACCACCCCGGCATCAATTTTGGCCAGCGTACGGCGAATATTCTCGGCGATGACTTTCTGGCTGATTTTTTTCTTTTTCTTCTTTTTCCTGCCCCAGATTTTGGGCGCTTCCTCCTCGACCCAGACCTCTTTCCCGCTGTCCCAGTGCTTGCGGCGGGAGGTTACCTTGGCGCGCACGGCTTCCTTACGCCGCGGCCTTTCCTCCTCGTCCTTTTCCTTTACCCGCCCGGGCCCGAACTTCTTCTTCTTGCTCTCGATTTTTTCACGGACAATGGCTTTTTCCTGGGCCAGTTTCTTGGTGATCAGCCGGACAGTTTCCTCGTCGATGGTGCTCATGTGGCTGGAGACCGGACGGGAAATATCCGCCAGCAACTTTACCAGGGCCTCACTGGAGATATCGAATTCTTTTGCTGCCTGGTAAACCCTTAAAACGCTCAATTCCAACTCCGCAGCATTTAACTTGTATAAAAGTTACTGCCTAAAAAAGGTGAAAGTGTTGAAATCCCCGGGAGGGAATTCAGTAAATTCTTAATAAGATAGTATCTTAGCTACTGTTTGTAAACAGTTTCCCACATTTCAGGCCGCCCTGTGGACAATCCTCGTAAATCAGGCCGCCTAGCTTTCCTCCCCTTCTTCCTCGGCTTCCTCGGCATAATGCTCGATCAGGAAGTCGACCACGTTCTTGATTTTCGTGCTGCTCTGCTTGCCGATCCCCTTGATCTGGCACAGTTCATCCTCGGTGGCCAACACCAGCCGGTAGAACGTGTCGTAGCCGGCCTCCTCGAGCTTTTGACGCACGGTCGGGGTAAAGGAATCGATCAGGCTGATCGGGAAATCCTCCACCGGCAGGTCATCGAGCAAATCGCGCTGGTTCTGATTGAGCTTGCCGACATCCATCGCGGCGACCGGGATTTCCTCCTCAGGCGCGGGTTTGCGCTCGGGTTTCTTGTCCGGCCAGGGTTTCTTCTCCACCGCGGGCGCCCCTTCACTCTCCTTGCTCGCGCCGAAAACCCCGGTGAGCATTTCATCGCGCTGGGCCAGAAAGTCCTTTTTCTGCACCAGGTCTATCTTCCAGCCGGTGAGCATGGAGGCCAGCCGCACGTTCTGGCCGTTTTTGCCGATCGCCAGGGAAAGCTGATCGTCCTCGATCACCACGGCCACCTTGTGTTCCTCCCGGTCGATCGAAGTCCGGTAGATTTTAGCCGGGTTCAGCGAGGCCCGGACAAACTCCTGGGGGTCATCCGAATAGGGAATGATGTCGATCCGCTCGCCGCCCATCTCATTAACCACGGCCTGTACCCGGCTGCCCTTGAGTCCCACGCAGGCGCCCACCGGATCGATATGGTCATCGTTGGAATACACGGCGATCTTGGAGCGGCTGCCGGCTTCGCGCACCACGCCCTTGATCTCGATTATCCCCTGATAGATCTCGGGCACTTCAAGCTGGAACAGGGCTTTGAGGAAACTCTCATTGGTGCGGCTGAGAATGAGCTGCGGCCCCTTGGTGGTCTCGCGGATGTCGATCAGGCAGGCGCGGATCGGATCGCCCTGCTTGAAATGGTCCTTACGGTTGACTTCTTTCATCGGCAGGATCGCCTCGGTCTGCTTGTTGAGGAAAATCACGTAGTTGCCCCGCTCCACCTGCTGGATGGTCCCGGAGAGCAGCTCGCCGATCTTGCCCGAGTATTCAGCGCGGATTTTATCGCGCTCGGCCTCCCGGATGCGCTGGATCACGACCTGTTTCGCCGCCTGAATAGCATTGCGGCCGAAATCCCCGAAGGGGACATCCTGCCAGAAAATCTCGCCGGCCTGGATCGCCTTGTCGAGCTCGGCGGCCTCGGCCAGAGTGATCTGGGCGCTCGGATCGGTCACCTCCCCGACCACCTGCCGTCCGACCCGGATCGTAATCCTGCCTCCCAGCGGGTCTATCCGCACATCCACCTCGCAGGTCGGCCCGTATTTCTTGCGCACCGCGGCCACCAGGCCGGCCTCGATCATCCCTATCAACTCTTCGCGCCCGATGTTCTTCTCACGCGCGATCTCGGCAAAGGCATCCAGAATTGGATTGATCATAAATAAGGCTCCACCCGAATTTCAAAAGAATGAGACGAAATCATATTTCGATTCAGAGCCGGTACAAAAACCGGCGGAAACTTCAGTTCGAGGCTAGCTCCATTCGTAAACGAGATTTGCCTTCCGGATATTGTCCAATGGTATCTCCTCCAGAGAGCCGCCTTCCAGCTCAAGCGCAATCCGGCTGCCCTCTTTCAGGCCCCGCAGGACCCCGGTAAATTTCTTCCGGTTCCCCGTATCGGGCCGGCGCAGCCAGAGCCGGGCTTTCCGGCCGGAGAACCTCTCGTAGTCGCCGGCTTTAAAAAGCGGCCGGTCCAACCCCGGAGAGGAAACCTCGAGAGTATAGAAGGAGCTGAACAGTCCGCTGCCCTCGATCAGCGGATCGGCCAGACGGCTGGCGGCCGCGCAGTCCTCCACATTCACTCCGCCCGGCTTGTCGATATAGAGCGCGGCTTTCATTCTCCCGGCAAGCCCGGAAACCTGCGCCCAGACCAGCTCGTAGCCCGCTTCTTTCAGCACCGGCTCACAGAGATCGAACAGGCTGTTCTGGATTTCCATCCGCGGTCTCGCGATCATGGGCCGGGCCTCGACCCCGACCCATCTTGAAAAAAAAGAGTGGGGCTTGCCCCACTCATTATTTGAAAATAAATCAGGAGCCTAAAAAAATCAAGAAAACATTTATCCGCTTTTTTTGCGCAGCCCGCCGTCAATGCACCCCGCAAGTCATTATTTCCCATCCCGGAGGCTGAAATGCGCCTCAAGGGCCCTCTCGACCGAGGGGGTGACAAAGGCGGAGATATCACCGCCCAGGGAAGCGACCTCCTTGACCAGACTCGAGCTCAGATAAATATAGCTCTGGTCCGGCGTCAGGAAAACCTCTTCGATCTCCGGGGCCAGTTTCTTGTTCATCAACGCCATCTGGAACTCGTACTCGAAATCCGAGACTGCCCGCAGGCCGCGGAAAACCACCTGCGCGCCCCTGGCCCGGGCAAAATCCACCAGCAGCCCGTCGAACGAGGCCACCTCGATATCGAGACCCCACTCCGCCAGGGAATCCTGGATCAGCCTGACCCGCTCCGCGGAGTCGAACGTGGTATTTTTGCTGTTCGAGCGGACCACGGCAATTATCAGGCGGTTGACCATTTTCAGGCTGCGCCGGATGACATCCAGATGCCCCAAGGTGATTGGATCGAAAGTCCCCGGGTAAACGCCGACAATCAGTTTCGGGCCCAAAAGTCACTCCCTTAAGAATATACTGTAGGAACTTTCGCCGAATGTGGCGCTTTTCAGCGGCGCAGGGCCCGCCTGGTCCGTAGTCGGCGGCTCGCTGCTCGGGTACTGCAGCACCAGGACCGGATTCCGGGCCCCGCTTTCGAGCCACCAGGAGTAAACCCGGCCGGCAAAGCCGCTGTCAAAAGGCGGATCGGCGAAGATCAGGCTGTAGCCGGTCTCCCCGGCCGGGCCCGCGATAAACGCGAAAGCCTCGGCACAGATTATCCGGCAGTTCGCCTCCACTCCCAACGCGGCCGCATTGGCATTGAGACAGCGCCAGACGGCCCGGTCCTTTTCCACGAAAGTTGCCAGCGCCGCGCCGCGGCTGAGCGCCTCGAACCCCAGGTTGCCGCTGCCGGCAAAGAGGTCCAGCACGCTGGCCCCGCGGCAGAGTCCGCCCAGAGCGGAAAAAAGGGATTCTTTCAGCCTCTCGCCGGTGGGTCTGACCTTTCTTCCGGCGGGAGCGCTCAGCCTTCGGCCCTTGAGCGTTCCGGCGATCAGGCGCATTAATCGGAAACCTTGATATCTTTCAGATTGGCCTGGAGCTGGCGCGTATTGTTCCAGATGTTTTCCTCCAGGACAAAAGCGATGCTGATCTTTTCCCTGGCCGTATTGATCTCCTTGAGCTTGTCCGCCATTCCGAAGCCGATGACCTCGATCTGGTGACTGTCCTTGCGCACCCGCATCTTAAGATGGTTGGTGCCGACAATTTTCGGATAGCCCACGACCGAGAGGTCGCTCACCACCAGGACCGGCTTGGGATTGCCGGGACCATAGGGCCGGAAGCGCTCGATGCTCTCGAGCAGGTTATCGTTAGCCTGGTCCAGGTCGATCTCCAGATCGACCATGATCTCCGGCACCAGGTCCCGGGGATCGAGCATTTCATGGGCCGCCCTGTCGAAGCTCTCGATAAACTCTTCGAGCGATTCCCGCTTCAATTGCAAGCCCGCGGCGTACTTATGTCCACCGTACACCTCGAGGCTGTGGGCGCATCTTTTGAGCGCCTCGTAGAGATGGAAATTGGAGACCGAGCGCGCCGAGCCTTTTCCCTCTCCGGCCTCATCGAAAGAGATCAGAACCGTGGGCCGGTAGTACTCCTCGACAAGCCGGGAGGCGACAATGCCCAGCACGCCGGGATGCCAGCTTTCCGAGTGCAGGACAATGGTCCAGCGCTCATCGAGGTCGATCTGCTGGCTGATCGCCTCGCGGGCCTGTTCGAGGGTCTGGACATCCACCTCGCGGCGGTAACGGTTTTCCTCTTCGAGGATTTTCGCCAGCTCGCGAGACTCCTCCATATCATCCGAAAGGAATAGCCGCACCCCGCGCTCGGCATCGCCCATCCGGCCCACCGCGTTGATCCGGGGCGCCATGGAAAACACGATGTCCGAGCTGTCCAGGTTTTTATTTTCCAGTCCGGCCAGGCTGATCAGGGCCCGAATCCCCGGCTTTTCGGAAACCTTCATCTTCTCCAGTCCCAGCTTGGCGAAGACCCGGTTTTCACCGATCAGCGGTACGATATCGGCGATTGAGCCGATAGCCACCAGGTCCAGGTGCTCGTTGAGCTGGTACTGGCCCACTCCCAGTCTTTCGCTGATCCCCTGGCAGAATTTAAAAGCCACGCCGATACCGGCGAGCTCTTTTTCCGGGTATTTATCTCCCGGCTGCTTGGGGTTGAGGATCGCCTCGGCGTTGGGCAGCGGACTGTCGCCCGGCTCGTGGTGATCGGTGACAATCATTTCCAGGCCCTTGGACCGGGCGTACTCGATAGCCTCGCAGGCGGAAATTCCGCAGTCCACCGTAATTACCAGGCTGGCCCCCATTTCGGCCACACTGTCCAGTCCGGCCTCCTAGAGGCCGTAGCCCTCGACCATCCGGTGCGGAATAAAATACCCCACATCCCCGTTCAGCTGGCGCAGATACCGGACCATCAGGGAGATCGAGGTAATCCCATCCACATCGTAGTCGCCGTAGATCACGATTTTCTCTTTCGACTGGAGAGCGCGCACCACCCGGTCAACCGCTGCATCCATCCCCTTCATCAGGTACGGATCGAGGAGGTCGTGGAGCGAAGGGTCGAGAAACTTCTCGACCGATTCGGCGCTTTTAAATCCCCGGTTGGAAAGGATCTGGCAGACCAGGGGATGCAGGCCGAGCTTTTGTTCCAGTTCCAGAACCCGCTCGTTTAAGTTTACCGCCGGACCGATCCAGCGATGTTTCAACTTGGATTTTCTCAAGTCCACTTTAACCCGATCGCGCAATATTATTTAAAGATAAATAACAGCGGAGTGCGACATAAGCCGGATTCTGTACCGCGGGGCCCGAGGGATCCGCGGCGGCGGCCATTCATCTGGGCGGAGGATTACTCCAGCCGCTCTGGCTGCAACCTACCCGGGAGTCAAACGAGGCGAGCCACCTCTCCTCCCCTATTTGGTTTTGCTCCGGATGGGGTTTGCCCTGCCCCGTCCGTCACCGGACGGGCGGTGCGCTCTTACCGCGCCTTTTCACCCTTACCGGCCCGAGGACCGGCGGTATGTTTTCTGTGGCACTTTCCATCAGGTCGCCCTGCCTGGATGTTATCCAGCATCCTGCTCTGTGGAGTCCGGACTTTCCTCGGCCCGCAAACAGATCGGGCCGCGGCCGCCTGTCGCACTCCGGAGAAAGACTAACTTGCCTGGTTGTCCTCGTAGTAGAGAATCCGCCCGCAGCCCTCGCAGGTATGAATCTGATTCCCCTTACGGATAGCAGCCACTTTCTGCAGCGGAACATGGGCGAAACAGCCGCCGCAGCTCCCATTGTGCAGCGCGACCACCGCTCGATTGACCCTCGAGCTCATGATCCTCTCGTAAAGCCGCAGCACCGGGGTTTTCACCTGCCTGGACAGCTCCTGCCGCTTCTGCTTTCTGACCGAAATCTCTCCGCCGATCTCCCGGAGCCTGAGGTCAAGCTCGGTCTGCTTCTCCTTTTTTGCCGCGCCCAGCTCGCTAAGTTTCTGCTTTAGCTGCTCGATTTCCCGGGAAGCAGTTTCCGTTTTCTCCATCTGCTTGATGATTTGCTCCTCAAGCTCCTCTTTTTCCCTCTTGACACTTTCGATCTCGGTGAGCAAAGCGGAATATTCCCGGTTGGTTTTGACCGTGAGCAGCTGCTGCTTATACTTCGTGGAGATTTCCTCCAGATGCGCCGTCTTGCTTTCGGCCTCACGTATCGCCACCTTCAGAGCTTTGAGAGCGGCTTCCTGCGACTCAAGCCCCGTATTGAACTGGCCGTATTGCTGTTCGAGCTGCTCCATTTCAGCCGGCAGCTTCGCCCGTTCGGCCTCAAAGCGGTGCAGCTCTAAATCCAGTTCCTGGAGCTTGAGCAGGAGCCCCATTTCTTCCATCTTCCCCCTCCTGCTATCTTCGGTGACAAAAGCTACGGTGGATTCCGTCCGTTTCATTAATTTTATTCAAAAAAAAAGTGCACTGCCAGCGGGACAGTACACTTTTTTACTTCCTGATTCCAGCGCTTTCGCGGACACCTAAAGTTATGAATAATCCGTTCCATGAGGACTGTTGTTTCAATTTATGGTGGGCGATACTGGATTCGAACCAGTGATCTTCCGGATGTGAACCGGACGCTCTAGCCAGCTGAGCCAATCGCCCACGCCAGTTAAAATAGTATTTGGTGGGCCCACGAGGACTCGAACCTCGGACCAACGGATTATGAGTCCGCCGCTCTAACCAACTGAGCTATGGGCCCTCAAGGCCTCTGGAAAAAGGCTCCTAACTTTTATTAATTCAAATCCCGGGAAAAAGTCAAGATACATCTTGCGGGCGGCTTTGTCAACCTTGTTGAAAAACTCGGGAGGTTCGCTTACGATCTTGTTATTCAGCGGCTTAGGAGAAAAACATATATTTGCGGAGGATACCGCTGCGGCTCGGGTGGCGGAGCTTGCTCAATGCTTTGGCTTCAATCTGGCGTACTCTTTCGCGGGTGACATTAAATATAGCGCCGACTTCCTCGAGGGTCCGCGGACAGCCGTCATCGATCCCGAAACGCAGACGGATCACCTTTTCCTCACGGGCGGTCAAGGTGTTCAGAGCCGAGGAAATCTGGTCCCTGAGCAGGGAGAAAGCGGCGCTTTTGGCAGGCGAATCGGCCTGTGTGTCCTCGATCAAATCCTCGATCGAGCTGTCCTCGCTGTCCTTGATAAAATCGTTTAGCGAGATGGTTTCCTGGCTGATTTTCATCACCTCGCGCACCTTTTCCACAGCCAGCCCTAGCCTGGCGCTGATCAACTCCGGTTTCGGCTCGCAGCCGTATTCCTGGACCAGTTTCCAGGAAATTCGGTTGACCTTGTTCAGGGTTTCGATCATGTGCACCGGCACCCGGATCACCCGCGCCTGCTCGGCGATTGCCCGGGTGATCGCCTGACGGATCCACCAGGTGGCATAGGTGCTGAACTTGTAACCCTTCCGGTGGTCGAATTTATCGGTGGCGCGCATCAGCCCCTTGTTGCCTTCCTGGATCAGGTCCAGGAATTCGAGGCCGCGGTTGACATAGCGCTTGGCCACCGAGATAACCAGCCGGACATTCGACTTGATCAGCAGTTGCTTGGCCTCGTTGACCGCCTCGCTGAACTTGTTCAGGCGACGGCCGAGGCGGATAAATTCTTTCTGTGACATGTCGTATTCATTTTCCATCCTGGCCAGACGCGCCTGAATCTCGCCGCGGTACTGCCGGAGGTCCTCGGCCCGCGCATCGCCGAAATATCCCATACCGGCTTTCCGGGCCAGGTAAGTCCTGATCTTGGCTGCCGAAAACGGCTCCTGGGCTTTTTCAACCCGGTTGATAATCCGGTCCATGTAGTTGAGACGCCGGGCCAGGTCTTCCATCTCCGCGCTGATATCGTGGATCGAATCGGTAAGACGCTGTACCTGAAGGTAATTCAAAGGCAGGCGGATAAAGATGCTCTTCAGACTCCGGCGCCCGGCGGCCAGCTCCGTCTTCAGCCGCTTACGGTCACCCTCGCCGGCGCTCTCGAGCTCCCGCAGCAGACGGTTTACCTCGGCGAAACCCGCCTCAGCCTGGACCAGCCTGCGCATTACCCGCTGCTTTTCCCGCTGACCCAGCCAGCAGCCCTTCCAGTCGCTCAGGTCGGAATCGACGAAATCCTCTATCGCCAGATTGTCCTGCTCGATCCGTTCCTTCTCCTCGAGCAGCAGCCGCTGGGCGAGCTGGCAGTCAAAAACAGCGGATTTTATCCGGCGCTTGCCGCGGTCGATAACCTGCGCCAGGGCGATTTCCGACTGACGGTCCAGAAGAGGGACGCGGCCCATCTCGCGCAGGTACAGCCTGACCGGATCGTCCGATACCCCGGCCAGGGAATCGCTCTCCTTTTTCCTGAGCAGACGCTTCCTGGTTCTCAGCTTCCCCTGGGCGTACAGCTCATCCAGGCCCTCCAGCCCTCCGAGCTCAGGCGGAGCCGGAAACGGCGGCTGAATGGCGGCAGGATCACCAACCTTTTTCGGGCTTTCAATACTCGATGCGGATCGAGCCATCGCGCTTGGAATCCTCTCAAAAGACAAATTTATTCCGCAAACCGGGAACCGGGCTCTGACCAGTGGATTTGTTTACAGGGAAATCGCTTGAGAAAACCGGAGGTGAAGAATTGATATTCGAAGAGGGCCAAAATGCAATAAAATGCCGGATACGCGCCAGTGCCGTCATTTTGCTCTCTTGCCTGGGGGGTAAAAAAATCCGCACTCCGCACGCCTAGCACCATCCAGCCGGCTGAAACCGGGCCGGGCAACGCAAGTTAGCAGAGAATTATTTTAACCGGATAAATTTGTCGCAAGCTCAAAATTTTACTGTTTAATTTGTGCTAGGTTTAATGTAAGTAAAGAGATGGCAAATGTCAACGGCTGGTTAAAATTTTGGCAGCCAGAAAGCCCCGGTCAAGTCTTTTTGCAATTGTTTTATCTGCCGGTTTAAGCCGGCCTGGACATTTGCGACATCGGGGTCCGCATTTGAATCTATTTTCAGGAAGTTTTCTTTCATCTCTTTTTTCAATTGAGTAATTTTAATCTGCTGCCAGCACCAGTTGAACACTTGTTCGGGCGGCTGAAGCATGGGTTCGGCTTCCTGCATTTCAGCGATCAGCGGGTAATGCGAATCCGGCAGGCTGCCGTAGAGCGCCTCGACCAGGTTACGGACACCCTGGCGCCGGGCGCTTTTGAGTTTATCGAACACCTCGGCCAGCCGCTCTTGGCCGAATGGATTTTCCCCCAGCTTTTCAACGGCCGGTTCGAGATAGGCCGGATCTTTCAGGCAGAGCGCAAGCAGATAGAGCTCGGCCCGGCCGCCCGCGGGCGGCTCCGTCTTTTCACTCCGGTCGAGCTCCCGGCGCTGGCGGGTATCGTGCTGCGCGCTGATCCTTTTGAGCCGCTCGGCCAGCACGGTCTCGGGCACGCCGATAAACTCAACGGTTTTCTTAAGATAAAGGTTACGTACCAGCTCATCCCGGCAGACCGCTACGCTCTCGAGGCATTTGTCCGCGGCTTTCTCCCGCTCGGAGACCAGCTCGAGATCGAGTTTGTCTTTCAACAACTCGATCTTGCGGTCCAGGAAATCGGCCGCATGGGGCAACAGCTTATCGAATGCCTCGCGGCCCTGTTTGCGAATGAACTCATCCGGGTCCTTGGCGTTGGGCAAAGTTACCACGCGCACATTGACTCCGGCCTCGAGCAGGGCATCTCCGCCGCGGAAAGTCGCTTTCAGCCCGGCGGCATCCGCATCGTAGAGCAGGAAGACCTCGCGGGCATAACGGGAGATAAGCCGCGCCTGCTCGCCGGTCAGCGCGGTGCCCAGGGGGGCCACCACATTGTCCACCCCGTGCTGGTAAAGGCTGAGCAGGTCCATGTAGCCCTCCACAACCAACGCGCGGGAGAGCTTGCTGATCGGCCCGCGGGCCCTGTCCAGGCCGAAAAGCAGCTCTCCCTTGTGGTAGAGCGGCGTATCCGGGCTGTTCAGGTATTTCGCCTGCTGGCCCTCCTCGAGTACTCTTCCGCCGAAGCCTACGGCCCGGCCGCGGGTATCCGCTATCGGAAAGATCACCCGCTCCCTGAACCGGTCGTAGCTCTCGCCGCCCTCCTCAGGAGAAATCAGCAGGCCCGCGCCCAGGAGCGACTCTTCATCGATCCCATGCTCCAGCGCGGCCTTTTTAAGCCGGTCCCGGCCAGCGGGCGCCCAGCCGAGCTCGAACTGCCCGATCAGCGGGCGCTCCAGCCCCCGCGCCAAAAGGTACTCCAGACCCTTTTTGCCCTCTCCGGAGTCCAGCAGCAGATGGTGGAAGAAATCCTTGGCAAAATTAACCGCGTAGAACAGCCTGTCGCGGACCTTATCCTCTTTCCCTGAGGAAGAGCTCCGCGGAAGCTGCAGCCCCAGGCGCCCGGCCAGCATTTCGCAGGCCTGGGTGAAGGTCATCTTCTGGTGCTCGATCAAGAAGGAATAGACATCCCCGCCCTTGCCGCAGCCGAAGCATTTGAAGATTCCCCTGGAGGGTGTAACCGTAAAGGAGGGCGTGCGCTCGGCATGGAACGGGCAGAGGCCGACCCAGTTCTGCCCCCGCTTTTTCAGGGTGACATACTGGCCGATCACCT
>Ga0156185_1039_pt2 | contig 28766 bp, 23 predicted proteins | sample RifCSPlowO2_12_FD_107838 | JGI IMG/M metagenome (GOLD analysis project Ga0156185, IMG submission 107838) | Candidatus Glassbacteria bacterium RIFCSPLOWO2_12_FULL_58_11 | reverse complement strand
GAGGAGCGCTTTTTTCGCGCGGTTAAAATATCAGAGCTTCCAGACCTGACGGCCGCCGACAATCGTCGCCACGGCCCGCCCCCTGACTTTGCGGCCGTGGAACGGCGTGTTGCGGCTCTTCGAATTAAACTTACTCTTGTCAATCTCCCAGTCGGTATCGAGGTCCAGAACCGTGACATCGGCCTGGTCGCCCTGGCCCAGGGAGCCTCCAGGCAGCTTGAGGATAGCCGCAGGCGTGACACTCATCCGCGTAATCAGCGTGTTCAGATCCAGCACCCCTCCCAGGACCAGCTCGGTGTAGGAGACCGGGAAAGAGGTTTCCAGCCCGATTACGCCGTTCGGGGCATCGGCGAACGCGGTTTCCTTTTCATCGTAGTGGTGCGGGGCGTGATCCGAAGCGATGCAGTCGATGGTCCCATCGGCCAAACCCTGGCGCAGGGCTTCCAAATCCGCCCGGCTGCGAAGGGGGGGAGCCATTTTAGCATTGGTGTTATAGCCTTCCACCTCTTCCTCGGTCAGGGTAAAATGGTGCGGCGTCGCCTCGGCGGTAACCTTGACCCCCTCTTCCTTGAATCGCCGGACCACCTCCACCGAGCGCCGGCCCGAGATATGGGCTATGTGGAGCCTGGCGCCGGTCAGACGGGCCAGGGCGCAGTCGCGGTAAACGATTATTTCCTCGCTCTCCGCCGGGATACCGGCCAGGCCCAAGCGGGCGGACATCAGACCCTCATTCATCACCCCATCGCCCACCAGCGTAGGATCTTCGCAATGCTGGATCATCGGCACGCCGAATATCAGCGAATAAGTCAGCGCCTTACGCATCACCTCCGCGCTGGCCACGCAATGGCCGTCATCGGTAAAAGCCACCGCGCCGGCGTCGAGCATCGCGCCCATCTCGGCCAGGCTTTCGCCCTTGATCCCCTTGGTTATCGCGCCGACCGGATAGACCCGGCTGTTGCCGGCGCGGATCGCCTCGCGGATAATATAGCCGATTGCCGCCTGATTGTCGGTCACCGGGTCCGTGTTCGGCATTACGCCCAGGGCGGTAAACCCGCCGGCCACCGCGGCCCGGCACCCGCTCTCGACTGTTTCCTCATCCGGACGGCCGGGCTCGCGCAGGTGGACGTGCATGTCTATCAGGCCCGGGACAACGGTTTTCCCCTTGGCCTCCAGTATCCGCGCGCCGCCCCCTCCATCCGGCAGGTTCCGGCCGACCTGTGCCACTTTCCCGTTCTCGATCAGCAGATCGAACTGACCATCCACTTTGTTTTTGGGGTCGAGCAGCCGGCCCCCGCGAATTAAAAGACGTTCCAAAACTCACCTGCCTTTTATGCTAAGCAAGTAAAGTGTTTATAGATAATATCTTGAGAGTAAAAGCTACCATTCCGGCAGAACGATCATCAAGAATACAGAATTCAGGAGCCAAAAGTCAGAATCGGTTTTTCAGCATTTTACCGTTGAATGGGTTTGTTGCGTTCTCCTGTTCTGCTTTACTCCTGACTTCTGTCCCCTGACTTCTTTCCCCTGAAAACAATCAGCTTTCGCTCATTCTGGCGGCTTCCGAGGCGCCGGCGGGTATGCCGCCGGAGAGCAGGAACAGCACGGCCATGCGGACCGCCACTCCATTGGTGACCTGCTTGAGAATCACTTGATGCCCGCCATCCGCCACATCCGAATCGATTTCGACGCCGCGGTTCATCGGTCCCGGGTGCAGGATCAGCACATCCCGGCCGGCCTTTTCCAGCTTGGCCGTAGTAATCCCATAGAGCTTGTTGTACTCGCCGAGAGAGGGGAACATGTTCGAGTGCATGCGCTCCAGCTGAATGCGCAACACATTCAGGACATCGGCCTCCGCGAGCACATCCTCGATCCGCGGGTAAATTTTCACTCCCAGGGAGGCAATCGCCCGCGGAACGAGGGTGGGCGGGCCGCAGACACCGACCTCCGCCCCCATCTTCTTCAGGCCCCAGATATTAGAGCGCGCCACCCGGCTGTGGAGAATATCGCCGACAATCACCACCTTCAAGCCTTCGAGCCGGCCGAAATGGTCCCGGATGGTGAGCATGTCCAGCAATCCCTGGGTGGGGTGTTCGTGCCAGCCGTCGCCGGCGTTGATTACATTGGAATCGATCCTCCGGGAGAGGAAAGCCGGAGCGCCGGAGGCCGAGTGCCGGATCACCACCATATCGATCCGCATGGCCTCAAGGTTACGGGCAGTATCGACAAGAGTCTCACCCTTGACCACGCTGCTCTGGGATATTCCGACATTGATCGTGTCGGCGCTCAGTCTTTTTTCAGCGAATTCGAAAGATGTCCGGGTGCGGGTGCTGGGTTCAAAGAAAAGGTTAATGATGGTTTTGCCACGGAGGACGGGTACTTTCTTGATCTGCCTTTCACTGATTTCCTTGAACGGTACTGAGGTGTCGAGGATCATGCGGATTTCATCCGCGGTCAATTCCTCGAGACCCAGGAGATGCTTGCGGGTGAATTGCATATTTTAGACTGTCGTTGAGAAGGTTGAATGATAACTCAGGCTACAAAAAGCCCGGGCCGGGTCACAGCGTTTTCAGCCACACCCCGTCGCTGCCGTCCACCTCCCGCACCCTGACCACTACTTCTTCATCCTGGCCGGTGGAAATGGCTTTTCCGATGAAATCCGCCTGGATCGGCAGTTCCCGATGGCCCCGGTCAATCAGCACCGCCAGCATGATCACCGCCGGCCGGCCGAAATCCACCAGGGCATCCAGCGCCGCCCGGATCGTCCGGCCGGTAAACAGGACATCATCGACCAGCACCACCGACTTACCGGTAATGTCCGGCGGCAGATCCGTGCTCCGGACGACCGGCTGCACGGCCGTGTGGCGCAGATCATCGCGGTAGAGCGTGATGTCCAGCTTGCCGATCGGTACCACCCCGCCCTCGATACTGCGGATAAAAGCGGCCAGCCGCTCGGCCAGATTCACTCCCCGGGTCTGGATTCCGACGATCAGCAGGGAGGCTGATCCCTGGTTGCGCTCGAGGATTTCATGCGCGATCCGCTGCATCGAGCGGTTAAGCATCTGCGCGTCGAGCACCAGTTTTTCCGTGTTTTTCGCTTCCTGTGCCATAATTCCACTGTTTAGAAAAAACCCTTCAAAAGCCCAGGACAGGCAAATGAAAGGTTTTTTCGGTAGCTGAATAATTTTTGCGAACTATCGGAAAAGATTTTTCCAAGATAAAAGTCAATTCGATTTCCCGCCTTCATTGGGCTTCTTGGCCTGGGCTTCCTCATACAGTTGCTTGGCTTTTTCCATGTTGTTAATTTTCGTATAAGCCACGCTCAGGTTGGACAGGGTAACATAACTGCGCTCGCAGCCATTGGTAAGCATCATCTCAATGGTCTTGATTACCTCTTGCCATTTCTCCTGAGTAATGCAGATATAGTAAAGCTGCTCACCCGACTCGCAGTCTGTCGGATCCTGAGCCACCACCTCTGTGTATGCATCGGCGGCCTTGCCCAGCAGTTCGGCGGCTTTCTTCTTGGTCGCCTCATCTTCAGCCTTGAAGATTTTCATGTACTCCTGGTAGTAGCAGGTTCCGGCATTGAAATAATCCGCCGCGCTCAATTCCACGCCGGCATCCGCCAGCAGGCCATCGTACATGTCAACGGCCTTTGGGAATTCCTTGCGGGTCATGTAAATCGTGGCCAGCTTTTTCTGTGCGGTAATATCATCCGGAAACTTCTCGAGATATTGTTCAAAGACTTCCACCGCCTCCCCTTCTTTGCCGGCGGCGATGTAGGCCTGGCCTAGGTTCTTCTGGAACTGCTCATCCTGCGGATCCAGCTCGATAGCCTTTTTCAGGCTTTCAATCGAACTGTCGAAATAGAGGTTGGCGCTGTCTGGCTTGGGAGGTTCCGCGGACTGGAAAATCTGCGCCTGCTCGAGATAAGCGATACCGAGGTTCTCGTAGCTTTCTTTTCGCTCGGGATTGATAATATTGGCAATCTGGAATTTGCCGATCGCATCGGTGAACCTTTTCTGGCCCAGCAGGGCCGTGGCCTCTTTGACAAACTGGGCCCAGTAGTTATCGCGGTACTTGTCGATTTCTTTCCTTAACTCCCGGTCTGGATTTTTCTCCAGGGCCACACTGAAATTTTTCCCGGCATCCGCCCATTGGGCGATACCGGCGTAGGCCCGGGCCAGGTAATAAAACAACTCCGGGTCATCCGGATACTTGCCTTTATTTTCCTCGAGCACTTGCACGGTTTCCTCGAACTTCTTTGATTTCATCCGCACTTTGGCCCCGGTAACCACCGGCGAGGAGGCCACAGAGATAATCCAGATCGAGAGAATCGTGAGTAAAATCAATATCCGGCGCATATTTCCATCCTTTGTGTAATAATGCGGTTGGGAGAAATTCAAGCTTGCGCGAGTCGCCCCTTAAATCACCCGGGGTCAAAACCAGCCGGCGGACAACTTATCCGGCCGGTCGGTTAAGGCATTAGCGGATAAGGTGTTCATCAGAAAATATACATCCCCAAAAATAGGTTGAATTTATATTCCAGTCAAGAAAAAACGATCCTCCTTTAATCAGGCCGGCAGCCAGTGCCGTAAGAATTTATCCTATCAGAAATTACCGGATATTCTATCCGGTGCGACCGAAAAAGAGATCTCTAACCGGCTTCTCTTCCGGCTTTAAGCCCGGCTGCATCCCGCGCCGGTAAAATCCAGCGGTTCCAGCCAGCGGATTCGGCGGCTTCGGGCGTGAGACCGCCTGGTTCTCCCGCGTAAAGAAGCTTGCCATCCGGATCAAGCACCGCCAGATTCTCGGCCCAGAATGCGGCCGTACCGGATGCGGAAAATGACAGCAGGACCGCGGCCCCCCGCGCGGCCTCGCCGCGCAGGAACAGCCGTACTTCTTTCTCCCGCCGCCCATCGAATATTTCGCCTGGTTCCTCGCAGACCCAGAAATCCGGCAGGGCCAGAGCCTGTGAGACCAGCAGAAGGCCGCGCCGCTCACTGTCGCTCAGCTCCCAGACCGAGCGACCGCTCGTGTCGCTGAACGGAAACTCGATCTGCTCCTGCAGACCGGCGAGTCTTTCCTCCAGAGCGGAGCTCTTCGAGGCATGGAAAGACAGTTCCTCAGCGACAGTCGTACCGGTGAATATTTCCTCACCCGGGAAGGGAAGATAAGCTACGGACAGTCCGGATTCGTGAAGACCGGACAGCCTTGCTCCCTCACTGTCTCCAAGATAAACTGCGCCCGACTCAGGCCCTTCCAGGCCCACCAGCACCCTGAGCAGAGAGGTGCGAAATCCCCGGCTCGCGCCGAGCAGCGCGGTAACCCGGCCGCAAGCGATCTTCAGGCTCAAACCATCTCCCGGGGAGCGAGCCACCGTCGAAGGCCGGTGCGCCAGCTTTAGCGCTTCTAGAACTATCTGACGAATTTTTTCAATCCCTATTTAAAAATAATATTGCTAAATTCTTGACATTAAGTGGTAAATCCTGTTAACTTTTATTATTATAATCAGTTGAATGATTATAAACTATTCTCAGTCCACCCGGCCTGCGCGGCATTGGCCGGGAGAATTAAATATTTATTCATCCGGGTCGATAACTGATATACTCAGTTTATTACTCATAAATTCCCGGAACAATTTAAAGGAGGTCAACCGCCAATGAAATATTTTTGGATGCGTTACTGTTGGTTAGTCGTCTTCTGCCTGGCAACTGCTGCAAACGTATTTTCAGCCGATTCGGTTGAGAAAAAAGGCAGCTTCGGAGTTGTCGTTCGCGAGAATTTTGTCAAATTCTCTTATGTTCTAACCTACCTGGGCAATGGCTATAAAGAAGACCATATCGCTTTTCAGCTCGATTTTGATAACAGCAAGGGTTATGATATTTCGAACGAAATCGACGAGACAGAGACAATTCTCAAGGATGGACGGAACAATACCATCCAGGGTAAAGTAGAGAGAAAAACAGCCAGCTCCTCGATCCTGGTTTTCCCAGTGGAAAAAACCGACGATCTGAAGGGCCAGGCCAGGCTTTATACAAGGATTATGGGCTACAAGCTGAAACAGACCTTCAAGATCTGAAAAGCTATTTGATTCGGAACAATTTCTGCTGGAATTCAGTCCGCAGCCGGGAATAATTCTTCCGGTAACCGCTACCGCTGCAACATCCGATAATCAGCCGGCGCAATGATATTTGGCGCCTTTCTCCGGTTTTGCGCCTTCGTATGGCGCTTTTATAAAAGATTGTACCGCCCATCCGCTAATATGTTCCTGCATTAGCGGCCTGCTCCTCCGCCCGGCCATGCGGCCGGGACGGTGAGGGAACCTGCTCTTTGCCTGGGTCCGGGGGGAATATTTCAGCGCCCGGCCGGCGCGAAATAAGAGCTCAGCAACAGCGGGTTACTCAAAACCTGCCAGATCCGGCGGCAAATTCCTGAATCAGGCCCGGGGATGGTATTCCCGGTGGACCTGGCGCAGGGTTTCTCCGCTTAGATGCGAGTAAATTTTGGTGGTCGAGATATCGGCGTGCCCCAGCATCTCCTGGACAGCCCGCAAGTCCGCCCCGTTCTCGACCAGGTGGGTGGCGAATGAGTGCCGAAGCATGTGCGGATGGACCTTGGCTTCGATTCCCGCGCTGAGCGCATACTTGCGCAGGATTTTCCAGATGCCCATCCGGGTCAGCGGATCGCCGTCACGCAGGTTGAGGAAAAGCCTGCCCGCGCCCCGGCCATGGCGGTCAAGCAGCGGACGCTCGATTTTCAGGTAGTCCCCCAGGGCCCGGATCGCGTGAGCGCCAAGCGGGACGACTCTTTCTTTGGAGCCTTTGCCGAATACCAGAATTACCTCCTCTTTCAACCGCAAATCTTCCAGCCCCGACCCCACGACCTCGGATACCCGCATCCCGGTGCCGTACATCAGCTCGATCAGCGCTTTGTCCCGCAGGCCCCCGCGGCTGGAGGTATCCACCGCTCCGAGCATGGCGAGAATCTCCTCGATAGTCAGCACGCCGGGCAGTCGGCGCGACTGCCGGGGCAGCTCGATTGTGTCTGTCGGATCGTGGGAGATCTCTTTTTCACCGGCCAGAAAGCGGAAATAGAGCCGCAGGACACTCAGGCAGCGGGCCAGCGAGCTGGCCGCCAGGGGGAGTCCGGCCAGCGCGTTCAAGTAGTCTGCCACCAGGGCGCGATCCACGCTTTCCGGTCCGGAAACATGGCGCGCGGCCATTTCGCGGATAAAACATTCGAGGTCGCGACGGTAGGCCAGGATGGAGTTTTTCGCCAGGTTGCGCTCGAAAACCAGGTAATCCTCGAAGCGCTCAAGGCAGAAGAGGCGGAATGCGCGGTCCAGGCTGTCCCGGCCGTCGGAGCCTTTCAAACCAGAAACGGGTTGCACCTTTTCTCCATCCCGATAGTGGTGTTCTGGCCGTGGCCCGGATAAACCTGGGTCTCCTCCGGCAAGGTCAGCAGCTGCTCCCGGATGCCACGGATCAGCAGCGTTTCATCTCCCTCCGGGAGGTCGTACCTGCCGACCGAGCCGAAAAACAGGACATCTCCGGTAAAAACGCAGCCCCCGCTGTAGAGTGAAACCCCTCCCGGACTGTGTCCCGGAGTGTGAAGGACATGGAAGGCCAGCCGGCCGAAAGCGATCTTTTCTCCCGGCACCAGAAAGCCATCACAGGGCGGGCTGGTCACCGGGAAGCCATAGATGGCGGACATGTTGCGCAGCGGGTCGGTGAGCATCGGCGCATCGGCCTCGTGGATCAGGATCGGCACGCCGAAGCGCTTCTTAAGCATTCCGTTGGCGGCGATATGATCCCCGTGGCCATGCGTATTGAGAATAAGCTGCACCTCGAGGCCGTGCTTTTCCACCGTAGCCACGATTCGCTCGCCCTCGCCCCCCGGATCGATAATCACCGCCTGATTGTTCGCCGAATCCCAGGCCAGATAACAATTCGAGCCGAGCGGCTCGACAGGCATTTTCAGAACTTTAAGCATTCCCCTCCACTTCCCTGATGTGTCCGATAATCTTTCGGGCCATTAGCGGTGATATACCCCTTACCTCGGCCAGGCGTTCCTCGCCTGCCCGGGCCGCCGCGGCCGGAGAGCCGAATTCAGCGATCAGGGCCCGGGTCCGGGCCGGGCCGATTCCCGGAATATCTTCCAGGGCCGAACGCATAGTCTGTTTCTTGCGCACGTTCCGGTGATAGCCGACCGCGAAGCGGTGGGCCTCATCCCGGATGCACTGCAGAAGCCGGAGGGCTTCGCTGCGCCTGGACAGTGCAAAGGGTTCCGGTTCGCCCGGAAGATAGAGCTCCTCCTCCTTTTTGGCCAGCGCCACCAGCGGCGGCGCCTCCAGTTCGATTTCCGCGAGCGCCTCGAGCGCGGCGCCGAGCTGTCCCTTTCCGCCATCGATTACCACCAGCTGCGGGCTCTCGATCTCTCCCGCGGCCACCCGTTCGAAATAACGCCCTACCGCCTCGTGGATCATCGCAAAGTCATCCTGCCCTTCGGTCTGCCGGATACGGAAGCGCCGGTAGCCGTTCTTGAGCGGCTTTCCATTGCGGAAACAGCTCATCGCGGCCACCGGGTAGGCACCCTGGATGTTGGAGACATCGAAACAGACTATCAGGCGCGGCAGGCGCGGCAGCCGGAGCGTGTTCTGCAGGCCGAGCAAGGCCTCGGGCACCCGCTGGCGCGCCTGCTGACGGTGCAAGATAACCTCCTCCAACAGCAGTTGGCTGTTTTTTTCGGCCATTCGCGCCAGCCGGGCCTTTTCTCCGCGCTCGGGCACCAGCAGGTGCACTTTCCTTCCAGCCCTGCGGCTCAAAAGAGTCTCGTATATTTCCCGGTCCTCGATCTCCTGCCCCAGGTACACGGTACCGGGATAATCCCGGTCTCCCAGGTAGTTCCTGCCGATAAAGGCGTTGAGCACCGAGGACGGCGGCTCGCCCAGGGTATTGCGCAGCATCCGGTGCTCGCTGCCCAGCAGCTTGCCGCCGCGCACCTTGAGAATCACCACGCACGCGTCGTGGCCATCCACGGCCGACGCCAATATATCGGCATCGCTGCCCGCCAGATCGTACATTTTCTGGCGCTCGCTTACCTTGCGGACTGCCGCAAGCTGGTCCCGGCAGCGTGCGGCGAGTTCAAATTCAAGCTCCAGGCTGGCCTTTTGCATCCGCTCCTGCAGGCGCTGCTCGATGTTCTCGGTCTTTCCATCCAGAAATTGCAGGACTTCCCGCAACATCCCCTGGTAGTCCTCGCGGGAAATATGGCCGAAACAGGGACCGGAACAGTTGCCCAGGTGATAATTCAGGCATTCCCGGACGCCTCTGGTTTCCGGTGGGTTGAACTTGCAGGTGCGCAGCGGAAATACTTTACGCAGGACCTCGAGCGTGGTGCGCAGCGCCCCGGCATTGGTATAGGGACCGTAATAACGCGCTCCATCACTCTGGTAACGGCGGGTGACAAAGGCTCTGGGGAAGGTTTCGTTGAGCGTAACCTTGAGATAGGGATAGCGCTTGTCATCTTTCAGATCGACATTATAACGCGGCCGGTGTTCCTTGATCAGGTTGCTCTCGAGGATCAGCGCCTCAACCTCGCTGTCGGTCACAATGTATTCCAGGTCCGCGATACGCTGCACCAGGGCGGCGACCTTGGGGTTGGAGGGACGGCCGCGGAAGTAGCTGCGCACCCGGTTAGCCAAAACCTTGGCCTTGCCGACATAGAGTATCCGGCCCTGGAAATCGCGCATCAAATACACTCCGGGCCGAGCCGGCAGGGTAGCCAGACGGGCTTCTATGTTTTCCTTCTTCGACCGGCCTGGCGAGATTTCGGCGGACATTGGCTTACCCCGTGTTCGTATTTACTACCGCGAAAGCGGCCAGAAGTTAACAGCCGCTAATCTGTTATCGGCGAATGGTTAAATCAATATGCCGAAAATTGCGGTGAGACACAATATCCCGTTTAACGATCCCGGCCTCGACTCTCTGGATCCGTGGCGGCGTTAAACTAAACGGTATTCAGTGGGACAGCTCCTGGATTGGCGGAGATGCGGAATTCTGGAAGGTTGGAATTGCGGTACTGCCAGGATTAACCCGGATCATGAACTTGAAGATTTGGCGGTTCAGGGCTGGGTCAGTTTCTCGAGGCGGCGCTGCACCCGGGCCACCAGATCGGGAGCACCCCCGCCTCCGGCGATAAAGGCCTCGTACTGGCGCCGGGCTTCGGCCAGACGGCCGGATTCATCATAGAGTACGCCCAGGTTATAGTGGGCTGCGGCATAACCGGCATCGATTGCCAGGGCTCGTTGAAAAGCCTCCTCAGCCTTCTTACTCTCGTTCATGCCTTTGTACACCAGGCCCAGGTTGCTGTAGCTTTCTATATTGGCCGGCTCCAGCTCCGTCGCGCGGGTCAAATGCTCCAGCGCCTGGTCCAGTTGGCCGCTTTGGTAATAGGCCAGCCCGATATTATTGTGGGCTTTGCTGTAGCCTGGATCGATCAGCAGAGCTTTCTGCAAAACCGCCACCGCCTGTCCGTACTCTCCTATCTGGTTGTAGAGCACGCCCATGTTGCTGTAAACCTCGGCGTTTTCGGGAGAGAGCCGGATTACCTCGGCATACTCGGCCAAAGCCGACTGGATATCATTTTTCCGCTGGAAATATACCGCCATGTTGAAATGATACAGGTCCTCGCTGAGCTTCGGTTCTTCAGGCTTTACCCGGGCCGAGATTTCGAAGGGGACCGTCGCCGTGAATGCCGGAACCTGATTTTTCTCAGCCGGCGGAGTTCCCAGACCAGTGGCGACTGTGGGAAGCCCGGCCTGCGCGGCTAATTCTGCGGGCCCCGGGATTTTCTCCTCAGCCGAGGGCTTCCCGGTCTTCGCCGCCGGCAAGGCCCTGGCGGGTTCCTTCGGCGCCGGTATTACCGCAGCCGGTGGTGTCTCCGGCTCTGTCTGTGCCGGTATCTCAGCCGGCTCAACCTTCAGCGGCGCGGCCTCTTCCAGTACCCCAGGCCTGACAGTCTCTTTTTCAGGAGCGGCAAATGCCTCCAACTGGGGAGCAGTCTTAACTTCTTCCGGTATTACGATCTCGCCCGGCGCTCCGCCTCCTGGCGCGGTCTGCTCAAGCTTTTTTTCCGGCGCCGTAACGACAATGCCGCCTCTTTCCAGCCCGGGCAGATAAATCCGGTTTACGTAATAGATCAGGCCGGCGGCAATCGTAAGGATGACCATAAAAATTATCGGGATCCGAATATTCCAGCGCCGGGTCTTCAAGGCTTTCGCTTTGGGCACCGCACCTTTGGCAAGGGGTACCGCGCGCGGCGCGGCTTTGACCGCGACCGCGGCATCCACGGCTCCGGCTTTCGGGGCGGCCCTCACCACCGGAGGCTTTTCCGGCGGTTTCTGCGCCACAGCGGGCGGCCCCTCGTCCTTTTTCAAATCAAAGGGAGGCGGCTCCTCGACTCGCTGTCCGCTGCGGCCCTGGGCTTTTTTCAATGCATCGGCGATTATGCTCATCGCTTCCGATCCTGAAAACTAAATGCATAGTGGCTGCTAAAATTCTTTGCGGTTTGGATTCGACCTGGAAAGGGTCGGCTATCCTGAAGAGCCATCCCGGCATCCTTTTGCAGCCGGCAACTAATAAAAACCTCTTAAGCTGATTGGCTTCCGAAAGGGCGCTTATTAGACTAAAAGGCAATCCATACAAGTAGTGTCGAATTAGAGCGATTGCCAAAATACTCTGGTCATTCAAAGATTCATTAAACTCGAACGCTGGTTCAAAAAGGAAAAAACTTGTTGGCAATCACTCTAGATTTCAATTCAGCGGCCAATAACCCAGCCTTTCCACCAGCACCTGGCTCAGTCCGGCCTCGGCAATACGGTCCGCCAGGAAAGAAGCCTGCTCTTTTCCCTCAAAAGCGCCGGTATAGAGCCGGTAAAGCTGGGAGTCATCCCGTTTCTCCAGCGCAAAAACGTACGAGGGGATGTTCCAGCGCGTCATGTATTCGCTGCGTTTCTGCTCCGCGGAGGCGCGGTCCGCATAATCCCCCAGACTAAACGCCAGGGAGGTCTCGACAATCCTCCCGCTTCCGGCTTTGACCACGCCACGCTCGACCAGGTGGTCCAGCTCGGCCCGGGCGGCGGATTTAGAGGGAAAGCCTCCGTAAAAAAGCCTGTACCATCTCCCGCCCAGCTGCACCAGATGCAGGGGGACAATGTAGAGCTGCTTATCCAGTCCCTGCTCGCCGAAAAGCCTGGACTGCTCGATCCCGTCTTCCAGGGTCTGATAAGCCCCGAGCTGAATGGAAAAGGCCAGCCGGACCGCCGGAGTAACCTCGGCCGCTCTCTTTCCAGCCGCGCTCCGGATGGCGGCCGCGGGTCTTTTCCAATCCCCGAGGGGGATTTTAACCGTACGGTAAGCGACAAAGGCCAATCCCAGCAGAGCCAGAACAGCGGCCAGCCGGAGAACGCCCCGCCAGGCGCCGCCGCCGGTCAACCATCTTTTGAAAAAGCCACCCTTCTTCCTCTCCCAGGGCTGTTCGACTGAGTCCTCGGGCCGGGAATCGGCCTCGGAAAGCCGGAATTCCCGCCCGGAGCCTTTCGGCTCAGCCGCTGACCGGCTCTCCTGAGCTCCACCGGCTGAATGCGACGGCCTGGCTGCGCTGTCGCCTTCCTCCAGGTCTCCATCGAGCGAGTCCCGGCAGCGGGCGATCATTTCCGCATTCACCCGGCGCACCTGGTCCACGTAAGAGGCCAGCAGGGCCCGCTCGCAGATCAAATTCACCAGTCGCGGGACTCCGCGGGAGTAATCGTAAATGCTCCCGAAAGCCTCATCGCTGATCGCTACCGAGCTGTTCGAGCCGGCCACGAACAGCCGGTGCTCGACATAGCGTTTCGTTTCCTCGAACGAGAGGGGCTTGAGCCGGTAGCGGATCGATATCCGCTGGTTTAACTGCCGGAGGTCCGGCCCTTCCAGCTTGTGTTTCAGCTCGAGCTGGCCAACCAGCACGATCTGCAACAGCTTGCGCTTGGTGGTCTCCAGATTGGACAGGATCCTGATCTGTTCCAGGACCGGGGCGCTTAGATTCTGCGCCTCATCGATGATCAGCACCGCATTGCCGCCTTTTTCCACCAGCGAAATCAGGTAGGCGTTAAGACGGTCAATTATTTCTTTTTTTGTGCGGACCGCGGAGCCGGGCTCCACTTTTTCGAGAATATTTTTCAGGACCCGCCGGCCCGGCATCAACGGATTGAGCTCGAGCGCATTCTGGGTTTCGGAATCCAGGCTGTCGAAAATCTGCTGGCTGGCCCCTTCGCCATCAGCCCTTATCCCGGTTCCGCCGAGCGGGATGGCAAAATCCTGGACGATGGCTTCGAGAAGTTCCTGCTCGCTGAGCATCGGATTGAGAATCAGGGCGCTGGCGACATTCTTGTCCAGCTCTTCGAGCAGCTCACGGCAAATCGTGGTTTTTCCGGTGCCGATATCACCGACAATCAGAATGAAACCTTCACGCTCCCGGATACCGTAAAGCAGGTGATCCAGGGCCTGGCGGTGGCTTTCGCTGAGGAACAGGAACCGCGGGTCGGGAGTCAGCGAAAACGGCTTTTCTTTGAGTCCGAAAAAATCAAGGTACATGGGCTTGAAGAACCGGTTAATAAGACCGCGCTCATACAGTGGCGCCCCTGAAGGAATCCGGGTTTATTTGTTAAAGCCACCTTCTTTGACCTCGTAGCGCTTGGCCACTTCCTTGTAGCGCGGCAACTGCTCGGCGGTAATCTCCTCGGCGGTCCGGCTGTAATTGATGAAAGGAGTGAGAAGAATCACCAGTTCCACTTTGGCCCGGTCTTTGGAGACCTGTTTGAACAGGTTTCCAAGCAGCGGAAGTTTTGACAATACCGGAGTCTCTTTGACATTTTCCAGGTCCCGCTCCTGGATCAGTCCGGCCAAGATAATGGTCTGTCCGTGCCTGACCTTGGCGACCGTGTCCAGCTCGCGGATATCGGTGATCGGGCTGGTGCTCAGACCGTCAGGACTCGTGGCCACCGCGGCGATCGAGGTGATCGAGGGCCGGATCGACATGATTATCAGGCCGTCCTTGCCGATTTGCGGTGTCAGGTTGAGCACGACGCCGGTCGGCTGCTGAACCGGTATATAGTTGACCACGGGCTGCGTGGCCGGACTGGTGGCTGTCGCCTGCTGGCCCGGAGTCTCCTGCCGCTGGAAAAATGTCTCCGTACGGGCCACGCGGATCACCGCCGGCTGGTTATTCAGAGTGCTTACCTGCGGGCTCTGCAGGACATTAACCGATCCGTGCTTGGAAATCGCGCTGAGGATCGCGTTGATGTTCTGATTCGAAATACCCATCTGGAACTCCCGGGCCGCCGGATTCAGAGCCTGGGTCGCCACCGCGCCCCCGCCAAGAGCTCCGGAGAGGTTCGAAACCGAGGTCAGGTCGGGCACTACGGACCAATCCAGGCCCGCACTCATGGTGTTGGAAAGGTTTATCTCGACGAAACGCGCCTCGATCAGCACCTGGCGCTGAAGGCTCGATTCGAGGGCCGTGATGAATTTATCCGCCCGGTCGAGCACCTCGGGCGGAGCCGTAATCTGCACCACGCCGGAATTCGGCTCGATGACCAGGCGGTGATGGGTCAAAGGATCGGACATGGCGAAACTCCCTTCGGGAGTAATCACCGCTGTCGCCTGCAGACCTGTGCCGAGCACGATTTCCCGCAGGCTGTTGCGGATATCGGCCCACAGGTTGGCGATCGATTGGGTCTGGAGGGTGGTGTTGCTCTGCGTGACCAGTCCGCCCGAAGCCGCGCCGGCAATACCGGTAATGGTCATGGTTCCCAGAAGCTGGCGGGCCGCGTTAAGGTAGTTGAGGTTGTAAATTCTGGTCTCCAGCCTTGGAGCGTTGACATAGACAAAATTATCCTCTATCCGGTACTCGAAATTTTTCTTTTCCAGGGCAATGTCGAGAAACTTGGTGAAGGTGACGTTTTTCAGATGCAGGGTCAGCGTATCAGCGGCCGCCGGGTCGAGGACAAGATTGTAACCCAGTTCATCGCACATCGACTGCAGGGCTGGGCCGAGCAGGGCGCCTTCCAGGTCCAGATCGAAAAATTTGCTGACTTTGTTGAAGGTATAGCCGGCCTGTTTCTCCGGCTCGAGCTGCGGCTGGGCCAGTTCGGACATTTTCTCATCCCCGGAAACCTCACGGAGACTGATCTTGCCCCGGCTCGGCTCGCTTTCCGGAGCGGGCCGGCGCGCCAGCTGACGGTTGCAGGTCCCGCCCAGCAACAGGCACAAGGCCACCAGGACCACCAGAAACGGCTGGAGCGGGGCTGAAGAAGGCTGAAATTTATTTTTCGTCCAGTTATACATGGGGGCTCTCCATTCCTGCGTCAGTATATCGGACTTACAGCAGTATCGGGGACTGAATGTATTTCCATATCCAGCGTATAGCGCAAAAAACGCACCACCTGAGAAATGGTTGGCATTGCCCCCTTTAAAGCCTCTTGTGGCATTTTTTTCCTGCAAGCTCAGGAAATAATTGCCGTAAATTATTTTTCAGGAATATAAAAGCTCCTGAGCACCATTTTGACCTGAAGCAGGGGCAGGCTCCGGTTCAGCTCGATCGATACAATCTCCACCAGACGCTCCGCGTTCTGCAGGTCGTTCAGAAATTTGACGACCGAGGCGTAATTCCCCTGAAAAATCAATTCAATATCGTAGCCGTTCCTGGCAATTCCAGCCGTTGAATAAGCACTGTCGCTGAGGGCCACTTCCTGGCGCTGAAGGTCGACCAGCTCATACTTTTCCGCCAGGCTTGAAATCAGCGAATAGAGCTCGGTAATCTGCCTTCCCCGGGGAATTTTGCGGTCCACCTTGCCTTCCATGCTTTTCCATTCCGCGCGTTCCTTATCGTCCGGCGGATTGTAGGTACTGAGCTGCTGGATCATTTTCTCGATCTGAGTCCGCGCTGCAGCCGGCTGCAGCTTATACTTGGCAATCATTTCGAATTCCGGCTTAAACAGTCCGAACCAGGCACCGCCGAAAAACAAAATAATCCCCACTGGGATTAAAAGCTTTTGCGCTCCGGGTGGTATTGTCATTCGCTTTTCAGGTATTTAATTGGCACTGGATTTTGAAAGCCAGCACATTCTGTCCCTGATCGACTTTATTTATAATTTCAGGCTCGGCCACTGAGCTGAAAAGCCCTGAACTTTTAAGCCGGTTGAAAAATTCGTCGAACGTCTTGTCCGAATCGGCGATCCCCGCGCCCTGAACCTGGCCGTAGATTGTAGCGCTGAACTGGCCCTGATTATTCAGAACGACATTGTAGAGCACGACATTCTCCGGAACGTAATAGCTGAGGGCGATCAGCAGTTTTCCCAGCCGGCCTCTCTCATTGTCGAAGCTATCCAGAAAGGCCTGCCGGGTCTTCAAGAGGTCCCGCTGGGCGATGACCTCGGCGATAGCATCCAGCTTTTTCGTGAGCGTGGTGAGTTCTTTCTGATCTTCGTTCTGCGCGATCAACTGCTCCAGCTCTACTCGCGAATTGCGCACCAGGACGTAGCCGACGGTCATGACAATCATCAGCACTACCGAGGCGGCAATCATCATCACCCGGCGCGCGCGGGCTTTGTGCCGGTTGATATAGTCGAGGGGTACGAAATTGAGCTTGGCCACGCGCAAACTCTGCTGGGCCGCGCCTACCGGCAGAGCCAGGGAGGGAAATATCCGGCCCAGCTTATCCGCCCGGTCCCCCAGAGCATCAGTCCGGAAAGCGGACACCGGCGAAAACAGCGCCGCCTCGATACCGAGGCTGGCCTGGAAGGATGCGACGACCTCTTCCAGGTTGAAAGCCTCGCCTGAGAGTATCGCCTGACTTACTCCCTCGCCCCGGAAGCGCTGTTTGAAATACAGCAGGCTGCGATTTACCTCGATCAGCAAACGGTCCTTATCCGCCATGTAGCGGGCGCTGGCGAAACGGCGCTTGGCGGACAGAGAAACATCTTTTTGCTCTTCCTGCTGCTCCTTATTAAGCACGGACTGAAACTCGCGCGAGAAAACCCAGGTGCCCCGGTTGGCGATTACCAGGTAACTCCGGTCCCGCTCCAGGTGGATCATGGTGGAGATTTTGCTCATATACTTCTCGCCCATCAGACCCATGGCGGCGATAAGCGCCAGCGGCACCGTAGTCAACAGTTCGGTATCCAGCTGGCATTGTTCCATCAGGGTAATGATCCGGTTCGAGCTTTCCTTGGGAATCACTCCGATCAGCACATCGGCTTTCCGGCCCTTTTTGGCGCTCTTTTCGAACCAGTAGTCGAAGTTCACATCCTTGGCGCTCGACTCTGGGAGAATTTTTTTCAGCTCGCGCCTGACCACCGCATCCATCTCTTTTTTGGCCAGGATCGGCAGGGACACCTGGCGGAGCTCGGTGCCATGTTCGTACACGGTGGCGTGAGCGACCCGGGCGGTCATGTTTTTCTCGTGCATCAGCCCCAGAATCTGGTCCGCAGCTTCGGTCGTATTCTCCATCAGCGGATCGATAGCCGAAAAATTGATCACACGGTGCGGGACTACGCTTTTATCGATCTCGATCACTCGGAGCATATCACCGGCGAGCTGTACGCCGAGAACATTCTTTCCGGAGCGATGGAACACCCCCAGTTTATCCAGGATAGAGGCGGGAGAAAAAGATTTTCCACCGCTTTTTTTCTGTTTTGCCGCCTGTTGCGCCATCCATACCCTCTCTGTCGACAGGGATTGCCCGAATCTCTTCAGTATTTTGCAGCTGCCCGCGGGATAAGGAATCCGATCAGCTTTTCAGGGCTTTGTTTTCAGCTTAATATTCGCTACTCCCTCGCCGCTCATGCGGCTCAGGACCAGGTTCCGGGTCTTGCCGTTATATTCCAGAACCACTGTATTTCCAGTAATCTCGACAATTTTTTCGAGACCGAGATCATCCCCAGTCCGGTAAATCCGCCCCTCGATAATTGCCCGGTATTTACCGCTGGAAGTGTCCAGTAATATCCCGGTAAGCTTGTGCTCCGGCAGAGAAACTTCCGGCGCCTGGGCCGCCTGGGCCACCGGCAAGGTCACGAGAGTGCCCCGGGCCAGAGCCTCGATCTCCTGCGGGGTCATAAAAGGGTTGCGGCCCACCGTATCGGGCAGCCCGGCCAATTGGAGCGGCCCCGGCTGAGAATCAGGCTGAGCCTGGGGTTGACCCTCGGGTGACCCGGCGGCCTGTTCCAACTGGGCTAGCGCCGGGTCCGGCTGCGGCCTCAGCGCCTGTATCTGCGCCGCGGGAACCGGGGCCTGGCCCTTGAAAAATGAAATCCAGTTGTAGGCCCCGAACAATATGCTCCCGCCGCCGACCAGCACCGCTATGATATACTTGAGTCTCATGGAACCCTGTTCAGAATAACCCGTTTACGGTAAAATTGGCCGAATCCGCCTGGCCGCCCGGATTGGTCAGGATCAGCTTGCGCTGCTGCGCGGTGAAAGCGAATCCGCAGTTCACTACCACGGTCACCTGAGTCGAACTCACCCACGTCCGGCTGACTATGGAGAGCGGACTGCCGCTCGAGGAAGCGTTAATCCCCGAGAGGAACTCGCTGCCGGTGACGGTGATCGAGACATTGCTCGTATTGGAATTGGCGTTGTTGGGGTTTATCTGGGCGATATTCGGTTTGAGCGCATTGACGGTAAAAGTCGTCTCGGCAAATTTCGCGTCCGGGTTGGTGATCCGCATCGTGCCCGCGCCGGTCGAGGCGCTGGCAGAAATGTTAATCCGGACTGTCAGTTGCGATGAATTGACGAACGTGTTGCTGACAACTGTAATATTCCCATTAGTGAAAGTGGTGGTGAAACCGGACTGGAAGTTCTGACCCTGAACGGAGATATCCAGGTTTGTCGCTCCCTGGTTGCCCGAGCTGGGCACGATCTGGGTGATACTCGGAGAAGGCGACCCGCCCGCAGTCGTCACTTCAAATATATTTGTACCGGTGCCTCCCTGGCCCGAGGGATTGGTTACCGTGACATTCCTCAAACCTGTGGCCGCCGAGGCTCCGATGTTTACCGAAACCGCGAGCTGGGTCGAGGCGTTAAAGGTGGCCGGTACGGTAAGCACGGTTACTACGGTACCACTGAAAGTCACGGTCGCCCCGCTGGTGAAATACGACCCGTCAATCACCAGGGCCAGGTTCGAAGCGCTCTGGGCGCCGTAATTCGGGGTAACCGCGGTCACTATCGGGGTGGTCGCGCCACCGCCGCCGGTAATGGTAGGATCGAGAGAATCCGGGTCAATCGTGTTAGGCGTGCCGTCGCCATCGATATCAGTGTCCATGCTGTTGGGGATCCCGTCTCCGTCCATGTCTTCCTGTCTGTCCGGGATACCATTGCCGTTAAGGTCCGTATCCAGACGGGTCATGTAATCCGCATCCTCCATGGATACCTGGAACTGGGTGGTGACCCCCGGCAGAATAGTGACTATCTCCTTATCCTGAGTTGCCGCATCCAGCGTGGCTTTGGCGGCGTTGACTGTCAACACGTGCTTGCCCTGGTGCACTGAATCCGGCAAACTGAACTTGTAAGTCGAGCCGCTGAAATTCAGGGTCATGTTGGCAGGAGTACCATTTACGGCATAGGAGAGGGAAGCGCTCACCTGATCGGAAGTGGCATCCGTGATCAGGCGGCCGTTGATATAAACCTGCAGTTCCAGAAACCCTTTATAGGTGCTGATCGGGTTCTCTGGATAATAAATGTCGTCTCCGCCTCCGCTCTGATTATTCTTGTCCGGGCCGTAACTCCGCACCCTGACCGGAATACTGTCGATCACATAGGGCATGCCGAATACGTCTGTCGCATGCACTCCCCCAGCCAGGGCCAGGTAAGGGCCGTGCCAGGAGGTGCCCTGCCCGGTGCCGTCGATAAGCTGTTCCACGCTGTCCGGCAGGCGGCCGACATCCCCGACAAAACCGAAATAATCGTCTTTCGGTGAACCCAGGCTCGCCTCATAAATAGAGGTCAGATCATCGAGCACTCGGGTATAGCGTGTCTGTTCGAGTTGCCTGAACATGACCGGCGCGATCGCTCCGGCAATTATCGCCATGATAGCGATGGCGACTATAATTTCAATCAGGCTGAATCCCTTCCGGCTATTCATATCTTGCGTCCAGCCTTTCGGAATAATGTATCCCCCGTCAATGGGCCAGCTGCTGCAGCGAAAGCATCGGCAGAATAATGGACAGAACGACAAATAAGATCACGATTCCCAGGCCGATAATGATCAGGCTTTCCAAGGCGGTAAAGAGTTTTTTAACGGTTTGCGGGACCTCGCGGTCATAGTAACTCGAGACTTTCTGCAAGGTTTCTTCCAGGTTTCCGGTGGTCTCCCCGATGACCACCATCCGCACCACCATGGGGGGAAACTCGCGGCTTTCGCGCAAAGCCCCGGCCACTGACTGGCCGGTTCCCACCTGGAGACGGGCTTTGCGGACCACCTCGGCCAGCACGGCATTGCCCACCACCCGCTCGACCACCTCGAGCGCATTGAGAATGTTCACCCCGGCTCCGAACAGCGTGGCCAGATAATGCGAAAACCGGCTCAGCGCTATCTTGCGGACCAGGTCGCCGAAAATCGGGATATTGAGCTTGATCTTGTCCAGGGCCAGCCTCCCCTGAGGGGTGCGGTTGGCGGCCCGCAGGCCCACGAAAAAGGCCACGACCGCGGCGATCATCAGCCACCAGAAGTTCTGGAAGAAGCTGCTGATCGCGATCACGATCCGGGTCGGCAGGGGCAGCGGGACGTTAAAGCTGTCGAAGATGGTCAGGAAGCGCGGCAGCACGAAAGCGAACATGACACCGATCAGGCCCATGACCGCGCACAGGACGATTACCGGATAGGTGGTCGCCTGTTTGATGGTTCCTATCAGCTCATCCTGCCACTCCAGGAACTTCACGATTTCTTTCAGGACCTCATCCAGACGGCCGGTAGTTTCTCCGCTTTTTAGAATGGCGACATAGAGCTCGCTGAATACCTCGGGATGCTGGCCGAAAGCCTCTGAGATGCTGCTTCCGGCTTCAATCTGCTGCTTTATCCCGCTGATCACGAGCCTGAAATGCGGGTTTTCGGTCTCCCCGACCATATCGTCGAGGCCCTGAAGAATCGGCACGCCGGCCCCGATAATGGTCGAAAGGTGGACCGTGAAAGCAATCAGATCGGCTCGCTTTACCCTGGCCCGCACGACTTTCCCGCGGCTGGCAGTCCCGCCCTCGCCCGCCCCGCCGGAGGCTCTTTTATTGGTTTCTTTGGCCGATACCAGGTAGAGGTTCAGGCCGTCGAGCTGGTTTTCCAGCTCGCCTTCATCCTCGGCGGTTAGCACTCCTTTGATTGTTTTACCCTCATCATTCGTTGCCTTATACTCGAATGTCGGCATCCGCAAAAGCTCCTGGCTCTGCCCGTCCGGCTAAAGCGTCATCTGCCGGTATAGGTTACTCTAAGGACTTCATCGATGCTGGTCTGGCCGTTGACCGCCTTGATCAGGGCATCGTGGAATATCGTCATCATACCTTCCTCGACCGCCTTAGTCTTGATCACCGGGCCGTCGGCGCGTTCGAGGACCAGTTTTTCGATCGGCTGGCTGACCATCAGAATCTCGTAGATCGCGCACCTGCCGCTGAAACCGGTTCCATTACAGGAATCGCAGCCCTGGCCTTTATAGAATTTATACTTGCGGCCCTTGTCCGCGAGCCCGAGCTTGGCCAATTCCTCCCCGGTCGGTACGGACTCGGCTTTGCAGTCCGTGCAGATCTTGCGGATCAGCCGCTGGGCAATGACGCAGATCACCGAGCTGGAGACCAGGAAAGGCTCGATTCCCATGTCGATCAGCCGGGGGAAAGCTCCCGCCGAGTCGTTGGTGTGCAGCGTGCTGAAAACCAGATGACCGGTCATGGCGGCCTGGGTGGCGATTTCCGCGGTCTCGGCATCCCGGATTTCGCCGACCAGGATAATGTCCGGGTCCTGGCGCAGAATCGCGCGCATCCCGGAAGAATAGGTGAACCCGGCCTTGGTGTTGATCTGACCCTGGCGGATAAGCGGGATTTCGTATTCGACCGGGTCCTCGAGGGTGATTATTTTGCGCTCGGAGTTGTTCAGGTAGGTCAGCGCCGAGTAAAGCGTGGTGGTCTTGCCGCTGCCCGTGGGCCCGGTAACCAGAATAATGCCGGAGGGGCGGGAGATAGCGCGCTTGAACTGCTCCATGTTTTTCGGAGTCAGCCCCAGGTGTTCCAGGCCGAGAATGACCTTGCCCTTGTCCAGCAGGCGCATCACCACGTTTTCGCCGTGTATGGTGGGGAAAGTGGAGACGCGCAGGTCGATCGACCGCTTGCCCATCAGGAAGCGGAACCTGCCGTCCTGGGGCAGACGAGTCTCGGCGATATTCAGGTTGCTCATCACTTTCAGGCGGGCGATCATCGAGGACTGAAGAGTTTTCGGCAGCGCCGGACCCTGCTGCAGGATGCCGTCGATCCGGTAACGGGTGCGCATGGTATTGGTGTCCGGTTCGATATGGATATCCGTGCAGCCGCTTTTCACGCCCTTCAGGAGGATCTGGTCAACCAGCTTGACTACCGGGGATTCCTCCTCCGTGGTTACCTCCCCGCCCTTGCCGCCTGATTCCTCGGCCTGCTGCGTAAGCTCCTCAATCAGCTAGTCCTCGCTGGTGGAGCCGACATAAAATCTCTCGATCGCCTCCATGATATCGGATTCGGTGGCCTGCACCACCTCGATGAACCGGCCGGTCCGGGTTTGCAGGTTGTCGGTCAGCATGACATCCGAGGTGTTGTCCATGGCCACGACCAGCGTGTCGTTTTCCAGCCGTACCGGCACCAGCTTATTCTGCCTGGCGTAGCTCTGGTCGATCAGCTCCAGGGCGGCGGCGTTGGGCTGGACTTTACGCAGGTCAACCATTTTCACGCCGGTCTGGCGCGCCACGATCCGGGCGATGTCCTCCTCGGTGCAGAAACCCAGGCTCACCAGAACCTCGCCCAGTCTTTTTTCGGTGCGCACCTGCTCCTTGACCGCGATCTGAAGCTGGTCTGAGGAGATCAGGCCCAGGGAAACCAGCATTTCACCCAGGGGCTGCGTTGACTGCATCGCCATTTGTTGACTCCTCTTGTTCCGGGAACGGGAATATCATTTTACGTATTTAAAAATCCGGCGCTGAAAGAATCCGGATAACGCAAATTCCATCCAGATATTTTTGAACCAGTTAAAACGATTCCTTTGATTTTACCAAGTACGCTAATTCCAATAGTAACATGCAAGTATCGCTCCAGAATCATAATATCACAGTTGGAATATTTAATCAAGCAAATATCAGCGGCCCGATCACGGCAAAAGCTTGACATTCTAGGGGCTTGCGCTTATACTGGGTCAAAATTGGCGCCCGACGAAGCTTGTTCCGCCGCTGAAAGCCGAAGCCAGCGCGGCTTGATCCATCCGCTTCAGTCATTCTGCCGCACCGAGGCCTTGATGCCCGAATCACCGGCCGGATCACCTCTGCTAAGCGTGATAATCCCCATGTACAACGAGGGGGAGAACGCCAGACACAGTGTGAGCGCGGTCTGCGAACAACTGCGCAAAACCGGCAAGCCTTTCGAAATAATCTGTGTCGATGACGGCTCGACGGACCGGACCCGGGCTGAGCTGGAGACGCTGGCCGGTGAATTCCCGGAGCTCAGGGTGGCCGGCTACAGTACCAACCGGGGCCGCGGCCGGGCGCTGCGCGAGGGATTTTCCAGAGCGGCCGCCCGGTTCATTGTTTCCATCGATGCCGACCTGAGCTATCACCCGGGCCAGATCCTCAACCTCCTGGCCCGTCTCGAAGAGCCGGACGCCCCGGATGTGGTTATCGCCAGCCCCTATATGCCGGGCGGACGCACCGAGGGTGTCGCTCCGCTGCGTCTGTTTATCAGCCGAGCAGCCAATATCCTGCTGCGCCAGGCCATGGGCCGGAGATATTTCACCCTGACCGGGATCTTCCGGGGCTATCGCCGCGAGGTTTTCGACTGCCTCGAGCTCTACAGCGACGGCAAGGAGATCCACCTGGAGATCGTGGCTAAAGCCGAAGCCGCCGGGCTCGATCTGGTCGAGGTCCCGGCCGTGCTTACCAGCCGCAAGCACGGCAAAAGCAAGCTGAAATTCCGGCTTACCGCTTTCAGCCACCTCATGTTCTCCTTCTACGAGAAGCCCCTGCTGCTTTTCGGCGTCGCCGGCCTGGTTCTGACCCTGGCTTCCCTGCTTCTCGGCGGCTACCTGTTCCACCTCTACCTGAACGCGGCGCTCAACCCCACCCGGCCGATGATCTGGCTGAGCGTCCTGCTCCTGCTGGCCGGTATCCAGATGGCGAGCTTCGCTTTTATCAGCACCCAGATTACCCTGCTCAAGAAAGAGCTGTTCCGGACCCAGAAAGAAATCCTCCTGCTTCGACGGGGCTCGCGGAAAGACCACGACAGCCGATGACCACGCCGGTTCTGGTAGTCACCAATGCTTACCCGGATTACGAGGGCTCCTATCACGGTATTTTCGTGGAGCGCGCGGTCAGGGACCTGGCCGGCCGCGGCTGGCTGAGCCACGTGCTGGTGCCCCGCATCTTCAAAGCCAGCCGGCGCCGCGAAAACCTTCCAACCCATACTGTCACCCGTTTTCCCTTCCCCACGAAAGAGAAGCTGCTGATTGAATACGAATCCGTGCCGGTGTTCCGTCTCTCAGTCCTGCTCTGCTCCGGGACACTGGCCGCCGCGCGCCTGGTCCTGAGCCGGCGCTGCCGCCTGATTCACGCCCACTGGGCCTTTCCCGCCGGACTGATCGGCCTGGCTGCCGCACGCCTGACCGGCCGCCCGCTGCTGCTGACAGTCCACGGTTCGGACTGGCGTCTGGCCCGGACCCGCGGCGGAGCGGCGGCGCTGCTTTTCGCCCGGGTCGCCCGGGGCGCCTCGCGGATTATCAGCGTCTCGAAAGAAATTACCGATTACCTCCTCGAGCTGGGAATTCCGGGCGAAAAAGTTTTTACCCGGCCGATGGGCGCGGATGAGCGCATCTTTTATGACAGAAAATCCTCCCCTGCGGGTCAGCTTCGGGCCGGGTTGAGCATAATCAGCACCCGCAACCTGCTGCCGCTCTACCGGGTGGAGGACGTGATCAGGGCCGCCGCCGAAACCCGCGAGAGGCTTCCAGGGATGGCGCTGACTATTGCCGGAGAGGGCCGCCAGCGGGAGGAGCTCGAGGCGCTCTGCCGCGGCCTCGGGATCGCGGAGCGGGTGACTTTTACCGGACGCCTGGAACCGCAGCAACTGGCCGAACGGCTCTCGGCAAGCCGGGTCTATGTCTCGGCCAGCCCGGCCGAGGGCACCAGTGTTTCCCTGCTCGAAGCGCTGGCCTGCGGCTGTCTGCCGGTAGTGACCGATATCCCGGCTAACCGGGAGTGGGTCGCCCACGGCGAGAACGGCCTGCTTTTCCGCCCGGGAAACATCGAGGAGCTCTCGGCCTGTCTTGTCCGGGCCGCGGAGGATACCGGCCTCGCGGAGAGGGCCGCGGCAAGAGGCCCGGAGATTGTCGCCCGGCGCGGGAGCTGGTCCGGGCAGCTCGAGCTCATCGACAAGCTGTACGGGGAACTGATGACCCGGTGAGAGTTCCGAAAAAGACAGACAATAACCATTCCCATTAATTTTTACGGGAGGAGAATATCAGATTGCCGCCAAGCGGTGACCATAACTTAATAATGGAATCTCCAATCCCAAAAAGTATCTACATGTTTTTTCTGATTGGGTTTTTCTCCTTACTTTCATGCGGCAGGCGGGAGAGTGCTTCTGTACCACTGGTCTACCCTTACCTGCAGAATGTCACCAGCGATGGCGCCACGGTGATGTGGGAAACCGGGGATTCAGTCATCGGAAAGGTGCGCTATGGAGCGCCGGGGAGCCTGGAACAGTTGGTTACAGAGCAAAAGCCAGAGACCATACATAAACTGCGGCTTTTAGGGCTAAATGCGGATTCCACATACAGCTACCGCGCCGAATACAGTAGTACAAAGCTGGGTGAGTCCCATTTCAGGACTTTCCCGAAGGATGGCTCTCGTCCCTGGCGGATGGCAGTGTATGGGGACAGCCGTTCAAATCCGGAGAAACACGCGGCGATCATCCGCGGGATCATAAAGGCCAACCCTCTGCTGGTTATGCATACCGGCGATTATGCCACTGACGGCCGGATTTATGGTCAATGGAAACCACAGTTTTTCGATCCCGCCGCCGAACTGCTGAAATCGGTTCCGCTTTTTCCTGTTATCGGTAATCATGAATATAACTCACCCTGGTACTACAGATATTTTGACCTTGATTTTTATCATGCAGGCCAGGCATACTACAGTTTTGATGTCGCCAATGCCCATATTGTATTGCTCAACTCAGACGCTCCTTATGCCGACTGGGACATGAATTCCGGGCAGATGCGGTGGCTGATCGAAGACCTTGAAAAACATGCTTCGGCCACCTGGAAAATCGTAAGCTTCCATCATCCCCCTTTCAGCGCTCGCAACCTTCGACCAGTTATTCCCCAGCGTTGGGTCTGGCACCCGGTTTTCGAGCAACATGGCGTGGATATTGTCTTTAACGGGCACGACCACCACTATTTCAGAACTTACGCGGTGGGTACGACAGAGCCGCGGGGTACCAGAACCGGCATACCGTATATTATCACAGGCGGCGGAGGTGCACCACTTGAAGGGGCGGAGCCGCAGGATTACGGCGCTTTTATAAGGAAAGGGAATCACTTTACCACCGTGGACTTCGAGGCGGACCGGCTAACCCTCAGGGCGATAGACGACAGCGGAGTGTTCGATTCCCTGACCATCCATAAAGGCTTCGGGCTATCTCCGGAACAGTTCGCCTCATATCCGGCCATGATATTCAAGCTCAACCTTGCCAATGCAATATATAAAAGCACTCCTTTTAGTATAAGAAAAGGAATGCTTAAAGGAAGACTCTCTCTTGAGGTGCCAACATATTTTAAGATTCCTCTGAATGTGGAGCTGCACTGGAAAAATGCTGACTCGTATGCTATCAATCATTGCCGTTTTAACAGACTACTAAAACCGGGTGACACTTTAAAACTAAAGTGCGATCTGGAGTCCAGCTCGGTCGGCAGTTCCCCCACGCCAATAGCTCAAGTTCTGTTCTCCCTGCCTGGCGGGGGCAAGCCATTTATCAATGATACCGTGAATTTCTTTCCGTTTAAAATCCGTAAAACCGACCCGCTGACAGCCGCCCATCTCAGTCAATCTCCAGTAATGGATGGTGCAATTGGTGAGCTTGAGTGGAAAGAATCCAAGCCACTTATGGATTTCTTCCCATCAGTCCGCCAGATTGTCACTGGCGGATTGGAGCGCACCACTCTGGTCCGCCTGGGCCATTCCGGCGATACTCTTTTCGTGTCCGCCGTTGTGACGGGAATAACCAGTCCAACACGTTCGGAGAAAAGAAAAAGGGATGATTTGAGTATAATGGGGGATGATTGTTTCGCGGTGAGCCTGGGTCTGGAAAAGAAAGTATTTGTTTTTGTGGCGACTTCCTCCGGGTCCTTGCTCGACGCTTTGAATAAAAACCCTGAGTGGAACGGGGGTATCGATTATTCAGTCCAAGGTTCCGAATCCGCCTGGACAGTGGAAATGGCGATTCCATTGTCGCAGTTCGGCCCTGGAGTGCCGAAGGCAATAAATCTCAGCCGCTGGGAAAATAACGGCCTGTCTGCCGATGAGTGGAACCCGACTTATTCTCCAATAAATAGGTCGTACAGTCTTCCGGCGTTCGGTATTGACATGGCCGAGCCAGCGGCCATGGTACCGCTAGTCTTGACTCATTAATCGAATCCCTGAGCAGCGCCACTCTCCAAGGGAAAAAAGAGGCCGCGGAGTATAAATCTCCACGGCCTCTTTGTATTTCGAATGTAACTGGAAACTATTGAACGCGGAACCCGATATCATCGTTCGCCAGGCTATTCGAGGCGCCGGTTCCCGAAACATCGACCAGGGTCTCGAGTACGCCGTTAGGCCCGGCCGAGATGACCCAGACCGCTTGACCGGAGACCCCGAGTGATTTGACATTGACCAGGTACTTTTTACCCCAGGGATCGGCCGCATCTGCACTGAGCAGCCCGCCCCGGAAACCGGTCTTGGTCGGATCGTCCGGGTTATCCGGCGCCTTGATCCTCGGATAGCTGTCTGACACGACATTACCCGCTCGATCTTTCCCCAAGATAAGATGAGTGAAAATATCCTCGCAAGATGAAGCTGCCACGGAATTGCTGGTAAAGACTGTCGGCCAGTTGGCGCCAGTTATCGCAGTGGGGAAAGTTCCTAATGAGTCAGCCAGAAAAGCGAAGGCCATACCAGAAGTATCCGGATACTGGGCTTTTGCCAGGCGCGGGAATTTACCCGTATCGCTTTTGAAGCGCATGATACCCGAGGCGATCGCCTGCACATCGCTCTGGGCGCGGGAAATGCGGCCCTGGGCAATATTATTCAGCACGCTCGGGGCCACCGCGGCTGAAAGAATCGCCACCAGCGCCACGGCGACAATAATTTCGATCAGGGTAAAACCCTTGCTGTTACGCATCATACTCCTCCTCTGAAAAGTTTAATACCCTTTAGCTGAGATTCCTGATTTTGGATACAATCCGGCCTTAATTTATCTCTTGAA
>Ga0156185_1123_pt1 | contig 29394 bp, 19 predicted proteins | sample RifCSPlowO2_12_FD_107838 | JGI IMG/M metagenome (GOLD analysis project Ga0156185, IMG submission 107838) | Candidatus Glassbacteria bacterium RIFCSPLOWO2_12_FULL_58_11 | reverse complement strand
GAGCAGGGCCTGCGGCGTGTAGACCACGAGAGTGGAAGTGCGAAAGCCCGGAGTTGAGGTCAGACCCCGGCCCGGTTCCTCAATCAGCCTGCGTACCGCCGGGTCATTATTCTCCCACTTCAATTCGCCGGTGAGGGCATCCAAACAGGCGATCCGGGTCTCCGGACTGTAATAAAAGAGTTTCCCCCCGCCGATGACCATCCCCCTGGAATCGATTGGTTTCGGTTCTGTATGCACCCAGAGAACTTTTCCCGATGCCAGCTCATAGGCCGCAACCGTATGACCAAACCCCCAGGGAATCTGCTTCTCATAATATCCGCTGCTTAGCTCGTTCCAGCTCCAGGCCCTTGCCGGGCTGCGCACCACGGTGGTTTGCGGAGGGTCTTTCTGCGGGCCGGCCAGTACATAAAGCACGCCCCGGCTCAGCGCGATCCACTTCAAGTCGCCATGCACGCCTGGAAGCTGGATCCTTCCCTTTTCTTCGCCGGTAACCGGGTCCAATAGCAGGCAGCCGCCGCCCGTCGGGTTGATCATGTAGAAAGTCTCATCGGTGGCGATGAAAGCTGACCGGTGCACCAGGTAGCCATCGGGCAGTTTTCGCATCCAGAGGTTGGTGCCGTTATAGCCATTCTGTGCAATCAGGGTATTCAGCCACGGCTCTTCTCGCTCGTGGTGGGCGATATGACCGACCGCGGTAAAAACCCGGCCGCCGGCCACGGTGGTGATTGCCGGCATAGAGATATAGTAAGGGAGACCGAAAAACTGAGTCATGTAGGGAGCGGTAATAACTTTATCGACTGATACAGGGTTGTTGTCCGGCGCGTGCTCCCAGTGGGACCAGTCATCAATTCCCTCCGGCTCGGGCTTCGTGAGCACCACCCAGGATCCCGGGTTCTCCACGATTCTGCCGGCGGCCCTGTCGACGCCCTGAAGCCATTTCTGCAATTCGGCCTTTCCGGCTTGCTCTCCCATTATCAGTGCCTGGCCAAGGGGCCTCAGCACACGCAGAGCTTCATCTTTACTCAGTTTGCCGGCCACTCCGCCGTGGAAGGCGACCAACAGGTCGAGCGTATTGTCGGCATAGGGCAAGCGAGAGAAACTTCCTGACTCGATACTGAGGTATCGGCCGTAAAGTCCCTGCTGATCTGCTGTTTTGCGGTCCGCCTCGACTCTGGAATTGTCCGGGTCGATCATGTGGACAACAAACTTTCCTTCCCCAGCCAGCTCGCTGGCCAGGTAGGAATTGCCGGCGCCCAGGATGGCGCACACACCCCGTTCAATTCCGGTAAGGGAGGTTATCCGGCCGGCGAGAGCAGCCGCTTCAGGTGACGATCCGGGTCGTGCTGACAGCGCCAATTCAGCGGAACCCAGCATTAAAATCAGCAGGCTGAAAGTCAGATAAATGCGGGTCGCAATCTTCCGGGAAATGGACATACAAGCCCCCATGGAAACAATATGGATAAGCTTTATAATAAAGGGAGGACATTTTTGCAAAGCAAAGAGAGATGTGACTTGCTCCGCGCCCGATTCACCGCGCAGCCCGGTCATCATTCAGTGGATGCAGCAATTATAATTGAAAATATCCCCGATGACAAAGAATTCTCATATCACCGCAATGGATGACTAGAGATTCGAAAGAAGTGACCTCCTGCTTGTCAGGCACATGATATAGTGTATTCACTAAACTTCTAACTATTGAAAATCAACTCAAAGCGCACGATTGCCCTATCTGCGCTTTTTCTGATTGAATGCCATAAATGCCCTCAAGTTTGGCACAGTTACGGCACAATTGCATCTGATCAAAGACAGCTCGCCTTCGTACTGTCTATTCAGAACAAAACTAGTTTGTACCAGCATTGGTTTATATCAAATCCTTCCTGTCAGCAATCTCTTCTTGATCGTCGTACTCAATTTTTCCCACTTTTATCATCCCTTTGTGACGAAGCATACCCCTATTTTTCTAAAATAAATGTCCTTTTTAGCGAGCTGCTGTTATTTTGTCCAAAGCGAGTTCAATAATCAAAGTAGTTCCTCTGTTTGGCACACCGCTAATCTCGAATCTTCCTTGCCAAGGTGAGAGACGTTCACGCATTCCTATTAATCCGATTGATTTAGGGTTCGATATTTGTTCCTGAGTTATTCCCTTCCCGTTGTCTTTAATCGTTAATAATAACACGTTGTTTTTTTCTCTTAAATTTATAGACACAGTTTTTGCTTTAGCGTGACGCGCTACATTTGTAAGAGCCTCCTGAAAAATACGAAAAATGGTGATGGATAGATTTTCCTCCAGATTAAGTTTTTCAGAATTGGTCTTAAAAATACATTTTATCCCTGTCCTGCGCTCATAGTCTTCCAAATACCATTCCATTGCCGCTATCAATCCCAGGTGGTCCAATAATCTCGGCCTTAATCTTGTTGAAATCTCCTGAATCATCACGCATGTTGAATCGATCAATTTCAACATATTATCCATTTTGTCAATCAGCGGTCCCTTTTTTTGCGGATACTTCTGCTTCATGTAATACAAGTCCAGTTGTAATGCCGTAAAAATCTGCCCCAGCTCATCATGCACTTCCCTTGCAATCTGCCCCCGTTCCTCTTCTCGAGCCATATGCAAATGCATCGTAAGTTCGCGCAACAGCTCATGTGATTTTTTCAGCTCTAATTCAGCTCGCTTGCGTTCGGAAAGTTCCTCTCTCAATTCCTTGGTTTTGAGAAATACTTGCCTTTTCAGGAACCAGGACCAGCATCCCACGCCGATAAGCAGAATTCCAAGAGGGGTAACAAGCCAAACTACATATTTCAAGACTTCCCGTGTGAACAGCCTATCCTCGTAAATACTGAACCACTTACGATATAATTCTTCATATCTGCCCGTAGCCTTGATTATACTCAGCCCCTCATTCAATTGAGAAAGCAGGGCTAAATTCCCCTTGGCTACAGCAAAACAATTTTCCAGCGATTCGATCTGCAGGTCGACAGATTCAATGTTCGAAAGATTATATCCCTTGACAATATAAAGTCCATAAAGCTTTGAGATAATTGCACAATCGTACCTTCCACTGGCTAATTTCCTCAGGGCATCTTCCATGTTCTCCACTAAAACCAGATTATGATCCAGGCCTTGCTTGATTAAGTAATCATGCGCAAAGTCACCATTCTGGACTACTATATCTCTGTAGCTTAAATCTTTAAGAGAGCTAATGGCGACACCCTTACGGATAAATAGAGCATATGAGACAACGTTATAGGGTGTAGAAAAATCAACGAGTTTTTCTCTTTCCGCAGTGCGAAACATACCGATTGAGATATCAATTTTACCCGCTTCGATATCCTCCCGCACCATGCTCCACGGCCGAAGCTGTATATCCAATTTAAGGCCCATAACTTCGGCCACGGCTTTCATAATATCCACGTTGAAGCCCGCAGGATATCCTTCATCATCCAGGAATTCATATGGTGGATAGTGGTCTTCACCCCGAACCATGAGCAGTTTATTTTCATTTACCTCCGCATAGCCTTGAAGAACAGCGAAACAATTGCAGGCGACTAAAATAAATAAGATGCCCGGGATATTTATTTTTCTGCTTTCTAAGAGATTCAGGACTCGAAGCATTTGGGAACCCTACATAAAACGGTAGCGAGCTGGAAAGCTAAAATCTGAATTTGAATAATATGGTACTTTTGCCCTGCTCTTTTATGGTAGTGAAATTCTCGAACAGTTCAATTTTGATGTCGATTTGAATTGCTGGCCGGATAATTCCCGAATAAACATTGCAGCTCACACAATCTAGTATCCCGGTCCACCTATCCAACTCAACGTGAGCGCTACCTGACCGTCACAGTTAATCAGGGAGTTCACTCTTCTCGATCAGAAGTATACAGATAACTGAGACTTGCTTCAAGAATCTCGACCTGCTCTCTTCGTCTCGGGAAGCGACTAAGATTTCAGTGCACTTGAAATAATCCGACGGTAAAATGATTCTTAATAGTGTAAAAAGAGGACAGCAATGGGATAATTAAAAAGGAAACCGTCAACCAGGACTTTGGAACCATCGGCACGGAAGAGTATAGCTATCCGTTGAAGATAAAAGTTGAGATTACCGTTCCTTTACGATAAAATATATACACCATTTTGTCACTACTGACCAGGCAGCAGGTATAATGCGATGATAAAGCTACTTATTGCGGATGATCATCCGATTGTGAGACGGGGACTTATGGATATCCTCGCCGAATCGAGTAACATCACCGTGATTGACGAGGCCAGCGAAGGGAAAGAAGTCCTCGAAAAAGTAAGAACCAAAGTCTATGATGTTGTAGTGCTGGATATCGATATGCCGGGCCTTAGTGGAATGGATATTTTAAAGATATTGAAAGCGGAAAAACCAGGTTTGCCGGTTTTGATATTGAGCCGTTATCCAGAGGAACAATTCGCCGTGCGGGTGATAAAAGCGGGCGCCGACGGTTTCCTGACTAAAGGCAGGCCTCCGGAAGAACTAATCAACGCAATTATAAAAGTGGCCCGGGGAGGACAGTACATCAGTCCGTCTCTGGCGGAAAAATTGGCAATGTATTTGAAAGAAACCTCGGAAAAGAGACCTCACGAAATGCTCTCAAATCGAGAATTCCAGGTTATGTTGAATCTGGGTCGCGGTAAAACCGTCCAGCAGATGGCGGCCGAAATGTCCCTGAGCGTTACGACTATCAGTACTTATCGAAGCCGGGTGCTGAAGAAAATGAAGATGGATAACAATGCTCAGATCATATATTACGTAATTAACGAGGGATTGTCGGACTAAATACTTTAAGAGAAATCACGTCATTTTTGAGAGATGTTCACCGTAAAACATTTTTCTCAAATTCTAGCTCAATTCCAGTCTCGCTGTAATTTCCCGCCATTCCTCTCCTGTTTCTAAATTTTCCAATCTATCAACAATTGTAGAAAAAATTCGACAACTTTCAGTTTCGAATTTCTACAAAATAAAAATATTTCTACGATTTTCTTTTTGTTCCAAAAGGTTTAGCAATTAAATGGTGGATAGTCGAAGTAATACGGATTTTGACCTGCACCTCTCTTTTCGAAATGTGAATTCTCGGTTTTCTCAAACCATTCAGACTAGGTAATCCTGGCCCCTGAGAACTGAGGATCACAATTCCTTTATACATTTCATCTGCTCTCCTTCACGCGTAAAAACCTGAATTTCAGAATTTAAAATGAGAATTTTTATTGCAGATAGTTCACAACTGATACGCGATCGTCTGGTCGCCTTGCTGTCTATCTATCAAAATCTGGAAATTGTCGGAGTCGCGGGAGATCCCGAAGAAGCAGTACGGGACATAATAAAGGAATTGCCCGATGTAGTAATTATGGATTTCCAGATGCCGGAACAACATGGAATAGAGGTAATCAAACGGATTAAAGAAAAGAGTCAACAACTCAAATTTATCATTTTCACCCAGTATCCTTACCCCCAGTTTCGCCAGCAATGCCTTACAGCCGGCGCTGATTTCTTTTTTGACAAGGCGACGGATTTCAGGACTCTGATCGAAACAATTACTAATTACAGTGATCCTTTTGTGCGTTTAAAGACCGGTTTGGATGGTAATTCTAAGCGAAACCTAATTGTAAATGGAGGTGAGGAAAAAAGATAACTACCCCCTTGGTATCAATTACGGATGGAAGTTTCCAAGTACTCTGGAACCCTGTTATCTGAAACAGATGGGAGATTTGCCTATGATAAAGATCTCGATCGGGGAAAAGGTGGAAAGATTCCAATTCATTAAGGGGGAATTAATGCACCAAAAATTGTTTACCCGAAGATTTACGCTCTTTCTGGCAATATCGGCCTTACTCGCTACTAGCCTGTCAGCACAGCTTACCACTGGCAAAATTGAAGGGACTGTGCGTGACAAGGATACCGGCCAGCCGGTATCTGGTGTCCAGGTGCAAGTGGAGGGAACCAGGCTGGGAAATATCAGTAACGCTGACGGATACTATTTTATACTCAGCGTTCCCCCTGGGCGCCGGAACGTGGTTTTCACCTATACCGGGTATCAGAAGACAACGGTGTCCAACCAGCTTCTTCTCGCCGGCCAGACCGCCACTGTGGACTGTGAGATAAGCTCCACCGTGGTTCAATTGGAGGGGATCACGATCGAGGGGCTGGGCGAAACTCTTGTGCCCCGCGACAACACGGTCTCCAAGCAGAGGTTGACCGCCGATCAGATCGACCTGACTCCGGCTACCAGGCTCGAGGACATGCTGGTCCAGGAGGCGGGCGTTCAGATGGGCGGCCGTGACGCTCTCGAGCGCGGCCTGCGGATCCGCGGCGGCCGCGTGGGCGAGGAAGCCATGGTAGTCGATGGCGTCATGGTCCGGAACTTCGCGGCTGAGCCATATCGGAGCTCTTTCCGGTGGGGTGCCTACCAGATTGAAGACTCCCACCGCGGCGAGGACACTACCCCGCTCGAGTTGAGCGCAGAGTCGGTCGAAGAGGTCGATATTATCACCGGTGGATTCCAGGCCGAGTACGGCAATGCTCAGTCCGGCATCGTCAACGTGGTTACCAAAGAGGGCACCCCTCACTACCAGGGCAGTGTGCGTTATATCACGGATGAGATCAATCCGCGGACCGCGGATTGGGGTTACAACCAGCTCCAGACCAGCTTCGGCGGGCCAGTCCCCGTGATTCCGGATATGTACTTCCATCTCTCCGCCGAGCTCCAGGGTCAGGATGACCGTTTCAGGTTACACGCCGATGAGGGATTCCGCGGAGTTAACCAGGATTTTGTCAACCGTCTCAACTATGCGGTGCGTAACGATCCGGAGCTGGGCATCCGGGACGAGCTGCCTTTCAGTCTGGAGAAATTCCAAACCGGCAGGGCGTTCTACGCCGGCCAGACCGGCAAGGACGCGTCCCTTTACACGCCTCCCAACCCGGTAAGGGCCACCGCCAACTGGTCGGACCGGACACTGACCGCAGGCAAGCTGACCTATTCTCCGATTCGGAATCTCAAGTTCATCGCCAGCCACAACTGGTCACGCAACCAGCATGCATTCCCTCCCGGCTGGAATGCGGAGGACAATTATTTCCAGACCGGCAATTTCTACAAAGGCGATCCCTACTTCGCTAACCGCGCCTGGGGCGATGATGAAATGGTGCATGTGTGGATGAGCTTCGCCAGGCGAAACAAGACCCACAACGGGCTTCTCGGATTCAACTGGGATTTGCTGCATTCGGCCAACCAGAATGCATCCCTGCAATTCCGTTACTCACACTTCCGGACCCAGGACATCAATACCGCCTCTCCGGAAACCAACTGGGAGCGGGAAACCGCTTTCATGAGCTGGTCTTTGCATGACATCCGCTTCGAGATCGATACCTGGCCCAACCACGAGAATCCGGAGGCCTATCCTGAGGTGGCCCGAAATGTGTTTCCGGATGGTGATACGGGTTACAAGGAAAACGTACCCTACGAGACACCTTTCGTCATCGATTACTACACCGCCTATTATCTTAACTACCGCTACCTGCGCGAAAGACAGCATAACTATAAGCTCGACCTGGATTATCAGCTCAACCGCTACAATCGGGCCAAGCTGGGTATCCAGTACACCAATTTCAGCGACTTCTCCTATATCACCGACTACCACAGCGCATCGCCGCGCAACCCGCTGGATGAGTTCATCCGCAAGCCGCAGATGCTCGGCTACTACGCCCAGAACAGAACCGATCTCGGAGATTTTGTCTTCGACTACGGGTTGCGTTATGACCTGTTCGTGCCGATGGCCAACTGGGCGATCACTTCCCGTGATCTGCACGGCGAGGATGTAAATCCGCAGCCGAAACACGCCTGGTCTCCGCGCTTTGATGTGGCCTTCCCGGTCACTGACAAAGCGCAGTTAAGGTTTTCTTACGGGGCTTTCTCCCAGTATCCCAACTTTGCACATGTCTACGCGAACAGTGATGACGGGACTAACCTGGGTGAAATTGATTTTTCCCGCACTGATGCATTCGAAGCCGGGATGAGCTATCTGCTGGGCAACGACATGCTCGTGGATGTGGTGGGCTACTACCGGGATGTCGAGGGAAATGTGGCCCGTAAGTCATATTTCACGGAGTATTACCGCTGGTACACCGAGCAGTACGTTCGCCGGACGATCACCGGTTCGACGAACCGGGATCACGGGAACATCAAGGGGCTGGATCTCACACTGAGAAAGCGGTTCTCAAACAACTACTCCTTTGATCTGATCTATACCCTGCAGTTTTCCCGGACCACCGGCAGCTCTTTTGTCACCGAAGGCATGGAGGCCAGCCTGGATCCATCCACCGGGGAAACTTTCATCCCGCCGGATGAGCTGACGCCTATCGACGGGGACCGGACGCACCAGTTCACGCTGCGGCTGAACTACCTCTTCCCGGAAGACTTCAAGGCGGGCTCCCTGGCAAATAAAATCCTCAAGAATTTCCGCGCTTACTCGGTCCTCAGCCTGAGCAGCGCGGAGCCCATGCTCGACTCCTGGGGCCGTTACCAGGCCACCAGCTTCGATGACCGCACGGTAACCCGGGATGCACTGGGCCGCAGGATCGGCGGTTATAATTTCTTCCGTGGACGCTGGTTCACCAATCTCGACCTGCGCTTCACCAAGGGCTTCCATCTAGGCGCGCCGCGCCGCATGGAATTCTTCGTCGAGATTTTTAACGCCCTCAACCGCAAGAACCATTTCCCTTACCCGAGCAACTACCGGCTCGAGAGTTACAGCCATATTACCGGCGGCCAGCCGCTGGTCTGGGCTGACCTGGCTCCGACCGATCCGCGCAGAGTGAGGTTCAACGCCGATTTCAATGCCGACGGCATCTTGACTGTCGAGGAGGCGGCCCTGGGCCAGATGGCGCAGACGCATATGCTGCAGACCATGGATAAGCGCCTCTGGGGCACCGCCCGGGAGTTCCGCACCGGCTTGAATTTCAGTTTCTGACACGCAGGGTAAGGTTTAGCGTTCAGCCGGGTGAATTTGCTTGTTGGCAATATGGTGATAAAAACAGGAGAGATCCATGAGGCAACGATTATTCCTGATACTGTTGACCTTCGCTGCCCTGATAGGCCTGCTGGCGGCTCCGCTTTTGGCCGAGAAACTCGAAAGCCGGGTTTCGCAGGGCAACAATATAGGTATGCCGGTCAACCTGGGCTGGAGCCAGCCTTTCAAGACCATTGGAAGAACCGGCCAGATGCAGTTTCCCCGCGGTTCGGGAAACTATATCAACTGGGACCGCTGTTCGGTTGTCGGGGCCTGCACGAGGGATTTCACCGGGGACGGAGTTCCGGAAGACACAATAGTCACCGGCTCCGGCGGTTTCGACACTGACCGCTACTGGGCCTCCGCCTTCGCCTATGACTACCTGGCTGCGGCGGCCGCGGCCGGTGAGAACGTGGAGACCGAAAGTACACGGATCGATGTTTCCTATGTCTGGTCTTCGCTGGACGAGGACAACCTGGCCAACTGGCCGATCGAGGCCCGCCAGGGACAGACCGCCAGCGGTGCTCCAGTGCTTCACGGGGCGGAGACGATCTGTTTCCACAGTGGAGACGTGATGCGCAGCTACTACGGTCCCCAGTGCGGGTTCTACAATATGTGGAGCATGTACATGCTCAATTTCGGTGAGAGCAACAACATGATCTACAACCACATCTGGATGCAGAACATGACCGAGTATTTCAAGTGGAATCCCACCGGCAGCTACGCCGCTATCGGCCTGGCTAATCCAGATGGAGTCAAGTGGCACGATTACCTGATCCTCAACAACTGGCGTGCGATGAACTACGGCGGCAGCTCCGTGGGCTGGATGTACCACCCAGCCAGGGAGCTCACCGGCATTTACGGCCGCACGCCCACCGTGCCGACCTTCTCCCCGCCCGAGGCGCCGCTCGTCGGTTTTAAGATGCTCAGGCCAGCTAAGTTCGGTGATGATGAAGCCGTGATGATCAGCTATCAAGTCAGCGTAGGCGCTGAATTCGGCGTCTCCAGCGTCACCAGCCCCTGGGAGGGAGGACCCTCTTACGGCGTTCGCTGGCAAATCGCCATGGAGAGCCTCCCGAGCTACTTCGGCGGGCAGATGAATCCCTGGACCGGCCAGTCCATGGTGGCATATCCCGGGTTGATCGGACCGGAAAATTCCCGCTACGACAAATGGCTCTGGGGCGGATCGAGCAACTCAAATTATGTCGGTCTCTACGGCCAGTTACACGATATGGAACCCCGTGACACCACCAGCTTCGACTTCGTCTGGATGTTCACTCATCCGGGGGTGAAGCCGTTCACCGCGCCCACTTTCGATATCGCGAACATGGACGCCCAGGTGATCCAGGATGCCTTTGCGCCCCTCGAGCATTATTCCGAGGTGGCCCAGATCGTCTTCGAAAGCGGTTTCCAGCTGCCCGAGACCCCGCAGGCCCCGCTGTTGACTATCATTCCGGGAGACCGCGCGGTGACGATCACCTGGCCGGACGTCAATGTGCAGACTCCGGACACTTACTATTACTTCCTGGAGAATAACGATCTAAATCCCGACAATTATTACCGGGAGTACGATTTCGAGGGTTACCGGGTCTACCGCAGCTTCGTGGGGCCCAGCGACTCGCATTCCGAGCTGCTGGCGGATTTCAACCTCAGTAAGAGCAACCTCCAGTTCTACTATAACGACAAGCTGGAGGACGATGTCCCGCTGGCAAGATTGAAAAACGGGCAAAAGGTCTGGTACGCCGTCGTGCCCTACGACAGGAACTACGATCCGACCACTGGAGCGCTTATCAGCCTGCCGGACCCGGCAAGCGGCAAAACCTGGAACCGGCCCGGAGCCAGCCTCTATACGGTGGTCCCGCGCAGCAACGCCAACGAGTTCAGGACTGCCAGCATAGAAGGTGAAGTGACTTATGTTCCGGCCTACAGCACTCCAGTTTACGAGGAGAGAGCTATCCTCAATGCCACGAGAGGAATAGGCTCGAATAACCTTGGTTGCGTGTTCACCGATCCACCGCAGTATCTGGCGCCGGTGGCTGAGGTTTCCGCAGAAATCGTGAACAACGAAAGGCTGACCTCGCCCAAGACCCTTACAATCAATGCATCCGGGACCAATAACCTGTATTACTTCAATAACGTGAGGACCCAACCCAACTACAGCACGCTGACCTTCCAGCTCTCTGACGGCAGCACTGCCTATGATCCATCGGGGGAAATACCGATTCATAAGAGAGGTGCAGCAATTCAAGTCACTTTTCCCGTTACCGGCCCGATGGACGCCTCCGGGGCCACTTACGGCGTCAAGATGGCGGTCAATTATTTAACATCCGCAGGCTACGAGCAGTTCCGCGGATTTTCTTGGGGTCTAGATAAGGGCGGCTATACCGGAGCCAGCCTGGTCAGTATGTCCAAGGGGGAACGTCCGCACTGGGGCTGGCGGGCCTGCCGTGCCCCCTACAATCCGGCGATCACGCGATCAGGCCGTTTCACACTCACCTGGAGAGATGCGGGAGGCGGCAATCTTACGCTGGAAGTCAAGGATGCGACACGCGGAGTAGATCTTGCGCCCGTGGAGTACCCGGATGACTATGGATGGGGATTTGTCACACTGGCAGCCCAGGGTCAGCCGTTCGAAAATCTGGTGGAGAGCAAATTCTACGTCGAGATGCACAATAAAGTGCCAAAGGCGCAGCGCTCAAATAAGTTTGTCAGTTCTCTGCCTGCGAACAACACAGAGCAGTTCGGCATCTATTTCAACGGCCAACTGATGAATGTGACTGGGCTAACCAGCATGCCGAGCCCTGGAACGGTATTCACCTATGATCAAGCTTTGGGTACATGGAACGAGGTCGGTACAGTCTTCACCCAGGTCCCGGACCCGCCTTACCCGGGCGACAAGTGGGAGATCAGGATCAAGCCCTCGACCATGAATCCGGATGACATCGATCTTTCCAAAATCAAAGTAGTGCCGAATCCCTACGTGGGCAGCTCGTTCCTCGATCTGTCACCCGCGCACCGCCGGATCGAGTTTATCAACCTGCCCAAGGAGTGCACGATCAGGATTTACACCCTCAGCGGGAACCTGGTCAATGTCCTGAATCACATCAGCTCCAGCCGCCAGGGCTGGGGCAACTACACCGACTGGGACCGTCTGACTAACAGCCAGCCCAACGTTTACGAAGGCTGGGATAATCATAGCGGCACCGAGCCTTGGAACATGAGAAACCGTTTCGGAATGACAGTTGCCAGCGGACTTTATTTTTACCACGTAACGGACTACCGAGGAAAGACTCATACCGGCAGTTTCTATGTTATCAACTGACACCCGGAGCAGAATATGGGTGGTTTCCTCTTGAAATGTGGCTTTTCTCGAGGTCTAGACGGAGGTAAGATATGTTGAACAGCAGATTTTTTCGAGCCTTGATGACCGCCTGCGCAACCTTGTCTTTCGCCGCTTTGCCGCTGTTTGCGCAAGGTGTCGCCAACCAGGATTACTCGGGGCTGGATAAATACCTGCCGCAAGGCCGCCCAGGCAATTTCTCTTTCGTAGGCGTACGGGCGGCTGAATTCCTCACCATCCCGGTGGGAGCGCGCGGAATCGGCCTGGGTGAAGCGTACACTTCCGTGGGAGATGATATCACCTCGATCTGGTGGAACCCGGCCGGCCTGGGCTTCCTTCAGAAGAAAGAGGTGATGATGACCATGGTCGATTATACGCTCAATCTGACTTACAGTTACGGAGCGGCGGCATTCCCCCTGGCTGATGGGAACCTGGTGGTAGGTGGATTTTTTGGCTATCTGGATGTCCCGGAAATGGAAATCACTACCGTGACCAGCCCAGATGGAACTGGCAGAACTTTCAATGCCTATGACTTCCAGGGGGGCGGGTCGCTGGCCTATAACTTCTCCGACCGCTTCGTGGCCGGTCTCAATCTGAAGTACGTGCACCAGGATGTCTGGAGCAATATCGGCGGCAGCGCTTTTGCTATCGATGCCGGAACGATCTACCATACCGAGTTTATGGACCGCGAGATCAGATTCGCCTTCGCTATCCAGAATCTCGGCACGAACATCACCATGACCGGCCCGAACCTGCTGCGCGAGGTCGGCCCGGAAGACAGCGACAACCTCGCTCCGACGGGCTACAACGACTACAGCGACGATCCGGAAGCCATCTCGCGCCGGAATACCCGCCAGATGTACTATCGCACGCACACCTACCGCTTGCCCACGAACATGAAGATTTCCATGAGCTACAATATTTTTACCAGTGAAAAGCTCAACTGGCTGGCTTGCGGCGAGTTCTGGCGCCCGAACAATATCCCGATCAGTTATGCGACCGGGACCGAGATGACTTTTAACTTTAATCCGGTCTATACCGCCTCATTGCGCACGGGCTGGAAGATTCAGACCGATGAGCTGACCAGTAAAACCGATGCTTACGGTTATGATTACTACGGCGATGATCCGACATTCCGCGGATTCAGCTTCGGCGGCGGACTGAAGAGAAATATCGGCGGTAAGACCCTGGAGTTCAGTTACGCCTACAGCAACAAGGGCCGGCTTTCAGCGAACAATTTTTTCACCATCGTTTTTGGCTTCTGACTTCTGCCGGCTGCCCGATTCAGGAAAGCTCCCGGAGCCTGTCCGGTCCGGGAGCTTTCCGGGAAATATGTGCCCTGTCTGATGTACTCTATCGTAACTTTGTCCAGGGAACTCGCCCATGACTCTTTCTTTTTTCAGGCGTTTTTTGCTTATCTGTGCCGGACTGACGGCCATCTCGTTGAATCAGAGCCTGGCGGATGAGCCTTTTTTCCGTGAAACTGATATTTACGAGGCGCGGGCCCTGCTTCCCGAATGTTACCGGCCGTCGTTGACGGTTCTGGAGAATGGCATCCTGGCATGCGCCTGGGCCTCCGGCAGCGGGATGCAGGCCCTTGACACCTCGATACGAATCTCTTTCAAGTCGTCGGAAAACAATGGCTGGACGGAACCGGCTGTGGCTGCCGATGAGCCGGGTTACCCCGACAACTACCCGCTGCTGGCGAAACTGCCGGATGGCAGGCTGCGGCTTATTTACGCCACCCTGTACCGTGAAAAGCGCAAGAACCCGCCCGACGCCAGATTGGAAGGCTGGCACCTCAAATACCGTGATTCAAAGGACGGCGGACGGATCTGGGGTGGAGAATTCTTTCTCATCCCGGAATCCGGAAGGGTGCCCTCCGGCGGAATGGTCGAGCTGCCCGACGGCGGGCTGCTCCTGGGGCTGACCGACCTGCGGAAATCCGGTTCGATGTTTCTCGTCTCCCGGGACAAAGGCAGCTACTGGAAAGACCTTGCGCGCATTGCTGATCCCTCCGGCCTGGTCGACCCCTCGGCCGCCCTCGCCGGGACCGGAACGCTGCTGGCCTTTCTCAGACCGCAGGAGGGCAGCCAGCGGGAGAAAGTCCTCTGGCAGACCGAATCGCCGGATAATGGCCGATCCTGGTCCTCTCCGCGTAAAACCGAGCTTCTCAATCCCTGCGGACCGACTAGCTTGTTAAGGCTCGCTAACGGACATCTGGCACTGCTCTATAACGACCATGCCGAGTGGCTCACTCCCCTGACCATTGCCCTGAGCGAGGATGGCGGGCAAAGCTGGCCCTGGAAGCGCAACCTGGTCAAAGGCCAGTGGGATAACCGCGATCCCAGCCTGGTCGAAACAGCAGACGGCCGGCTGCACCTGGTATATGTCGCCCGCAATATCTACCTCAAATACCTCGAGATTTCGGAATCCTGGATCAAGGAAAAGCCATGAATCTTAATCCAGATGGAAACCTGATTATAAATTTTCCGCTTTTGCGGAGATTTGAGCCGCTGCTGATAGCCGCCTCGATCTTGTTATTGGCTGGAACCGCAGAACCGGGATGGGCTGCGCAACTCGAGCCCTCGTACAAGGCCGAGCTGATTTTCAAGCCTACGCTGCGCTTTCCGCGCACCCATTCGGCCAGCATCGCCGCTCTGCCGGATGGCGGCCTGATTGCAGCCTGGTGGAACGGCTCAGAGGAGGGCGGGCTCGACCTGGTGATCCGGTCTGCGCGCCGCCTGGAGGGGAACGACTACTGGGAGGAACCGCGGGTTGTCGCCGATACTCCCGACACCACCGAGGGCAACCCGGTGCTGTTTCCGGTATCTGGGAATGAAATCTGGCTGATTTACCGCTCCGGACTGCCTTTCGTAAAGATCAACCTGAAAAAGTCCCGCGATGGCGGCCGCACCTGGAGCGCTCCGGAGATTCTGGTCGGCGAACCCGGGTGGAGCTCGAGAAGCCGGATCATCAGGCTCGCCAATGGTGATATTATCATCCCGATCATGAAGCACGAGCATTCGGCCTTTCTCTATACCTCCAATGAGGGGAAAACCTGGAAGCGAAGCAAGCCGGTAATCACCCCCACGCGCAACAATGAACCGACTGTCGCCCAGCGTCGCGACGGCAGCCTGCTCTGCTACATGCGCTGCTACGACCAGAAAGCGGAGGAGCGCTTTCTCTGGCAGGCTGAGTCGTTCGACAACGGCCGGAGCTGGAGTGAGCCGTCACGCACTAAAATCCGCAATCCTTCCTCGGCGATCGAGCTGCTGGCGCTTGACAATGGGCATTTCGTCCTGGTCTTCAATGACACCCAGACCAACCGCAGCTCCTTATGCCTGGCCCTTTCTCTGGATGAAGGCCGTACCTGGAAATACCAGCGGACATTGGAGGATGCACCCGGGAGGTTCTCTTATCCGATGCTCACCCAGACGCCTGAGGGTCTGATTCATGTCAGTTATACTTTCCGGCGCACCAGTATCAAGCACGTCGAGGTAAATGAGGCCTGGATCATGGAGGAGCAGCTTCATCCTGGCGAAACTGGTGGGGAATGAAAGAAATTTTACAACAGACAAAAGTTTTCCTGGGGCTTGAAATCGCCTGCCTGCTCCTTGCCCTGCCCGGTGGTTCAGCCGTTTATGGTGGGGGGCCGTATTACCGCGCCGAAACGATATTCCAACCCACCCTTCGCTATCCAGAATGCCACGCTTCTTCAATTGTCGCCCTGCCGGATGGCAGTCTGATGGCGGCCTGGTTCAACGGCTCCGAGGAAGGGGGCCGGGACGTGGTGATCCGGGCCGCCCGCCGCGAGCCCGGCAAGGAGATATGGGAGCGGCCCTTTGTAATCGCCGATACACCGGAAGCTTCGGATGGCCAGCCGACCCTTTTTCTGGCTCCGAACCGGCAGGTATGGCTCTTTTACCGTTCCAGTTACCAACGGCAGATGCCTCCTCCCAAGCTGATGTGGAAAAAATCCACGGATCTGGGCCGCACCTGGAGCAAGGCGGAAATCCTTCTGGATAAAATGTGGGCCACCCGGAACCGCTCCATTGTTTTGACTAACGGTGACATCCTGGTGCCGCTTACCAGGCATGAGTATGCAAGCTTCTGCATTTCAGCCGACTCGGGCAGAACCTGGCAGGAGTGCCAACCGCTGCTCACCGAGCCGCGCAGCAATGAACCGACAGTCATCCAGCGCACGGACGGGAGCCTGCTGGCCTTAATGCGCCCCTACGATCCGGACCCGGCCAGACGCCTGCTCTGGCAGAGCGAATCTTTCGACGAAGGCCGGAACTGGGGCAAGCCGAGCCGCACTGCGCTCGGCAATCCCTCCAGTTCGGTGCAGTTGTTAAGATTAAGCGGCGGTCCTTTGCTGCTGGTTTTCAATGATGACTGTGAAACCCGAACCAACCTGTCTCTCGCCCTCTCGCTGGATGAGGGGCAGACCTGGATTCATAAAAGATTGCTTGAGGACAGCCCCGGCCGCTTTGAATATCCGGCGCTGGCCCAGGATGCGGATGGACTGATCCATGTCACTTACACTTTCCGGCGCACTCATATCAAGCACGTGGAAGTGAACGAGGATTGGATAAGGGATCGGCAGTGAACCTTCGGAAAGGTCGGCGGCGCAGGGAGGCGTTTCGACAGGGAATGAAAAATCTCCTGAAAATTGAACTGATCTTCCTGATAGCAACAGTGTCCGGCGTGTACCCGGCAGATAGTGAGAAGCCTTATTACCGCGCCGAAATGATCTGCAGCCCGACGCTCCGTTTCCCGCGCTGCCATTCTTCAAACCTTATCGCCCTGCCGGACGGCAGTCTTTTATGCGCCTGGTGGAGCGGCTCCGAGGAGGGCGCGCCGGACAATGTCATCCTTTCCGCCCTGCGGCCGGCAGGCCAGCGTGGCTGGCAGGCGCCCCGGGTTCTGACAGATACTCCGGATACAACCGACAGCAACCCCGTGTTCTTTCTATATAGCGCTGAACAGCTCTGGCTCCTTTATCGCACGGGTCTTCCCTGGGTCAGATTGATGCGGATCAGATCGAACGACCTGGGACTGACCTGGAGCAAGCCGGAAATTTTCCTGGACGAACCCGGCGTGACCCTGCGCAGCGGCATCCTGCGTCTGGAAAACGGACGGATAATCATCCCCCTGATGAGATATCACGACCGGGATGGTGCTCTGTCACAGGCAAAGTCGGTTTTTCTATTGTCCGCTAAGGCAGAAAAAGGCTGGGATTTCTCGAAGGAATTTGATTCAGCGATTCAGGGAAATGAGCCAGCGCTGGCTCAGCGGAAAGACGGCAGTCTGCTCGCTTTCATGCGCCCTTACGGAATAGACTCCGGCCGCCTGTTTATTATCAGGAGCGAATCTCGCGACCGGGGCCGCACCTGGTCCGAACCTGAATTAACGGACTTGAAAAATCCATCGTCAGCCGTCGACCTGCACAGGCTGCGCAACGGGCATCTGGTACTGGCTTTCAACGACAACCAGAAATCCCGCACCGACCTCAGTCTGGCCCTTTCACTGGATGAGGGGCAGAGCTGGAGTTACCGGCGGGTCCTGGAGAATGCTCTGGGCCGCTTTTCCTACCCGAGTCTGGCGCAGTCCATGGATGAACTGGTCCATGTAAGCTACACTTTCCGGCGCACCCATATCAAGCACGTGGAAGTGAACGAGGCCTGGATAATGGATCAACACTGAAACCCTAAGGACCGGATTTTCGGTGCTGAAACCTTAAATTACCGGACTGTGAACCTGATTAATTCAGGAAGTTGAAGGCTCTGATGAAAACTCCACTATTGTTCACCCTGCTGCTATTCCTCGCCATCCCTCTCGGTGCTCAATACAGCCTGGGAGAGCATCCCCGGCTGTTCGTCACCCGGGACATGTTGCCTGAGCTGGCTGAACGGGCGCGCGGCGGAGGCATGTTAGGTGGAGATTACGCGATGATCAAGGCGGAAGCCGACCGGGTGGTCGCCGAAAAAACTTTCCGGATGATCAATAGCGTCTGGCATCGCCCCACCGACATGCTGTGTGCCAGTCTGGCTTACCTGGTGGAGCGCGAGCTCGGCAATCCTCAGGCTGGCCTCTATGCCGAAGCGGTCAAGGAAATCTGGGGCGACGGCAGCCAGCTGTCGCGCTCGGACCTGAACAGCAGCGGCAGCGGGCATTTCGGCAGTTACGCTATCGCCTATGACTGGATTTACGATTCCATGACCGCGGCGGAGAGAAAAAAATTCGGCGACCAGCTCGGCGGCTGGCTTCTCTGGTACACGGATGCGGCGGAAATCACCCTGCGTTTCGGGGGCTGGCTGTTCAACCAGACCTGGGGGCCCTCCCACCTAAATACGCCGAACTGCCGGGACGGTATCACGCCGAAACTGTTTGTCGCCCTGGCTCTGGCTGGAGCGGGCACGGCTTACGAGAGCGACTGCCGGAGATTTCTCGACTCCTGGTACAACCGTATCCCGCTAGACTGCTTGTCACTATTCAACCGGATGGGCGGGGTCTGGGCCGAAAGCATGGGCCATGGCGGCTATGGGCCGGTGAAAGTCATCCCCTGGGCTTTCGAGGGCTGGCGCACGGCCACCGGCCAGGACTGGTTTCAGCTCGGTTCCCCAACCATGTATCTGAAGGAAATGAACCGCTGGATCGTCCATCTCCGGGTGCCTTTCAACAACATAACAGCCTATATCGATGACAACTCTGGCGGTTGGGACATGGAACAGGTGGCCCCGATCCTCGCCGCCCGGTACTCTGACCCGGTAGCCTGTAAACTAAGCGAGGAGTACGACCGGGGGAGCTGGCCGGAGAAATGGTTCTCCACTCCCTGGATCCGCTTTATCACCCACGATCCCGGAGTCCGGGCCAGGACGCCCGGAGAAATGGGCTGGGCCAGGGCCCGCCTTTTCACCGGCGCGGGTCACGTTTACATGCGCAGCGCCTGGGACGATCCGGACGCCACCTGGGCTTTTTTCGGCGCCGGGCCCGCATATGCACTTCATTCAAGGGATGACGAGGGGCACTTTCTGATTGCCAAGAAAGGCTGGCTGGTGCTGCGCGCCGGGGGGCAAGGCCATAATGACGATGACTACTACATCGGCGGCTCCCTGGCCTACAATATCGTAACCGTATTTGATCCGCTCGAGCTTTTCGACCGCCAGACTCCCTCCCCCGAAAGGCTGGCCCAGGGCGGAACTAAGAACGAGAGAGACGGCGGGATGATCCGCCGGGTTTACGCCGGCGGCCACCAGGACATTAAAGAACGCGGCCAAATTACCGCCTATAAGCATACTCCACAATACACCTATTCCGCCGCGGACCTTACGCAGGCTTACAATTCGAGTAAAATCAGCGAAATAACCCGCCAGTTCCTATACCTGCGGGGCGAACGCGAGTTTTTCGTCATATTCGACCGGGTCGAGGCCACCCGCTCCGATTACCCGAAGCACTGGTTCCTTCATATACCCGGAGAGCCGAGGATAGCCGGGACGCCGACCGAACTGGTGGCCGGGCACGTCTACTCCAGCGAGGCTCCGGAATATGTCACCTGGCTGAGCGATCCGGCGGGAACCGGGGACTACGTTTTAAGCAGCGGCCGCGCGCGGGCTTTTCTCAAGACCGTGCTGCCCAGAAGTACGGTAACCACCAAGCGCGGCGGCGAGGGACATGACTTCTGGGGCCATCCGGATGAGCCAACCGCTCAATATAACCATGTGGGCCGGAGCAGCAACCAGACGCCGGTAGTGCCCTGGCGTCTGGAAGTGCGGGCTCCCACCGGCTCGCAGCGGGATTACTTTCTGCACGTGTTGGAGATAGGCGACGAAAGCGACACGGCAATGTCCGCAGTCGCCACGCTCGAGGAAGACACCCTGCTTGCGGGTGTGCGTATCACGACAGCCTCAGGCGGTCAGGTCGAGGTCCAGTTTGGCCGCCACGGAGCGCCGTCAGGCCGGGTGCGGTTCGGCGGAGCGGGAAGCTTCGAGCCGCTTCAGACGGAAATCGACACCACCGGGCAACTGGGCTTGCGGGGCGATCTCGACCGGGACGGCCGGCTATCCATTCTTGACGCGGTCTCGATGCTGGTTCGCGGAGTGCGCGATCGCGCTGCTCCGGAATTGGATTTCAACGGGGATGGCCTCTATTCGCCGGCCGATGTGACGGGATTATTGGACTACATTATGGAGCGCCGGTCATTCACTGCCCTGGCCGGGGCGCCGGAAGCTGTCAGCCTCGGGTTGTCCCCTGGGCAAACCGGTCGAGCGCCGTAAACTCATAGTTTTTTCAGGCAGCCGGAAAACGAGCCGCAGGGCGATCTGAGCCTGAGGCAGCCGCTGGAGGAGAATCTTATAAAGCCAAGCTATAGGGGAGTTGAAAGCTTTTATTCACTGCTCATCTGGAGATTTATTTCTTATTGCTTGTCGGGTCCGCTGACGCTTAAAGTCGAGGCGGCGGACTAGTTTTGGTAAAATCCACAATCCAAAAAGGTGGCTGCCATGTTGAAATTCCATCTGCTGGGGGCCTGCGCTGTCGCGACATTTCTCTTGCTTCCTCCGGAGAGTTCCGGTCAGGTAGCCCGGAAGGAGTATTCCCAGATTGTTACGGTGAACGATTATACCTATGAGGTCGAGGTTGGCGGCTTCCGGGACCCGGCCAATGAAACTATTATCATCGAAAACCTGGGGGACAAGCCGCTGGTAAATCCCCGGATCACAGTCAACGGGGAAAAGGATTGGTTCGACGCTGAGGCTATCGCCCGGGAGGCCACCCGGGGCTGCCGCACCGATGAAGAAAAGGTCTTCGGGATTTTCAATTTCCTCAAAGATCAGTCCCATGCGCTGGGAGGTTCCGATGACCAGGAGGGCCTCAACCCGGTAGTCTTTTTCAATGTGTACGGCTACGGCCAGTGCGCTTACCATTCTGCGGTGGCGGTGGCCCTGGCCCGGGCGATCGGACTGAAAGCGCGGGTCTGGGAAGTGTTCGGACACACCGTAACCGAGTTCTGGTATAATAACGCCTGGCATATGATCGATACCGATATCGCTCTGTATTACCTGATGGATGACAACCGCACTATCGCTTCGATGGAACAGCTTTGGGAAGACCAGAAAATATCCGGCGGCACGCCGGAAGGCGCCAGGCTGACCAAATGGTCCGGCCGCAACCTGGCAATCCGTCAGATGTACCAGGACTATGACGGCAAGGACGATTATCTCTGGCAGGACGGGATCGAACAGCGGGGCTACCGTTATTTCTACGGCGATTTTTTCTGCTATGTTCAAAACGGCTATGACAAATATGCCTTCGAAACCCATAGCCAGGCGATGACCATCCGGCCGCGGGAAAAGCTGGTGCGGAATTTCAGGGGCGGTCCGAACAAGTTTTTCGAATACCGGAAACATCTCCAGGAATACAAGGAAAAAAACCAGCGTTGGCGGGTGCCGGTCACCTGGAGCGACGGTCAGCTTATCTGGAGCCCGGATCTGCGGGCGGAATATATCACCGATTATGTCAGCCGCAACCGCGGCCCCGCCTTCTCAGTCGAAGACGGCATAGAGCCTCCGCTGCATACGCGGCACCGTGACGGGAAAGTTTACGGTACGAGGACACTCGCCACATTTGAGGTCGAAACGCCCTATACGATCCTGGGCGGCAAGCTCCAGGCTAGGGTCTTCCGGGGAGCGGCCAACGAAAAGGACCGGATCACGGTTTCGGTAGCCCGGGAAAAGATCTGGGAGGCTCCCGCCGGGGCCACCGGCAGCCTGGAATTCGAGGTGGATCTCAATGAGGTCCTTTACCCCGGCGGCATGCGGGGAAGACGGGAATATTCCGTTGCTTTCGATTTCATGGCCGATGAAAAGAACAATCCACCCACCCAGACCGGGATAGAATCAATCCAGATAACCACCGACGTGCAGTGCGCGCCCCGCTCCCTGCCGGGCCTCTCGCTTGGGAAAAATATCATCCGCTACCGCGATGAAACTCCCGGCCCGCACCAGGTGAAAATCACTCATTTCTGGAGCGAGCGCACGGACAACCATCCCCCCCTGCCGCCCGCGGAAGCGGTATATCCGGCCAATGGCGCCGCGGTCGATGACCTGTCCCCCAGCTTCGGCTGGAAAGCGGCGCGGGAGAATGACAAAGGCGACCGGGTCGATAACCATCAGTTTACCATTTCCTTCGACCCGGAATGCCGCTGGCCGGTGGCTACTGCGCTGATGAGGGAAACCGGCTCGGGAAAACCGGAATGGAAACTCCCTGAGGGCTGGCTCAACCGGGACACCACGTACTATTGGAAAGTGAAGGCGCGGGACAACCGCGGAATCTGGAGCGAATGGAGCCCGGTGTTTCGCTTCCGGACCGCGAAGTGATATCCGGCAAAAGCCTGTTAATCCGTCTATTTTATAAGAATTTCCGTTAGCGTTTTAACCCGGATTATTTACAAACGACATTAACTATTGAATTTTATGAAAGTTAAGATAACCGCTGTAGCGGCGAAGCATGCGTCGCCCCTACGTTGGAATTTGCTCTATTCCTAATTCTGAAAAACCATTTTGACTTTTTATGAATAGAGCGTTTTTAAGTGGCGGATTTGAAAGCCGCCCCTAGCGGGATTCACGGTAATTTGTGAATAATCCGGGATAATGGAAATATGAAGCATCAATTGTCTCTTCCGGCGCTATTGCAAATGAAAAAAACGGCGCTCTATCTTTTACGGTTTTCAGTCCTCGCCTTTCCGCTCCTGCTGGGTGCTTGCGCCAGCGATCAGAACCGCGAGGGAAGCGGGATAATCAAACTGCGATTTTCTACCGTAGGCGTACCCAGGGATGCTCATACGCTCTGCCTGTACACATTCAAGGAGGAGCTTGAAAGAAGCACGGCCGGAAGAGTAAAGGTGGAAATCTTCCATTCGGGGCAGCTTTTCACCCAGGAGTCCGAACAGCTCGCCGTGCGGCGGGGAACCGTGGCCATGGTCTATACCGGGGCGCACTGGCTGGCTGAGCATGTGCCCTATTTCTCGATGTTCACCATGGGCTACCTTTTCAAGGATTATTCGCACATGGCCCGGGTTTTCAACGGAAGTTTGGGGGAAAGGCTGTTCGAGGACGTGGCGCGGAAAATCGGCGTGCGCCCGCTGGGAGCCTTCTACCTGGGAACCCGCCAATTGAACCTTCGCGACACCGGGCATGCGGTGCGCCGGCCCGAAGATTTGAAAGGAGTCAAGCTGCGGATGCCCAATTCGCCCTCCTGGCTGTTTCTGGGCCAGGCGTTGGGGGCCAATCCGACCACGATAAGCTTTTCCGAACTTTACATGGCCTTGAAAACCGGCACCGTGGACGGTCAGGACAATCCGCTGCCCACGACTTACAACGCTAAATTTTATGAAGTTGCCAAATACATTGTCCTGACCGGTCACCTGGTACATGCCGTCTTCCCCTGTATCAACGAGGGGGTTTGGCGGAAATTGGACCCGGAGCTCCAGGGACAAGTCCGCCTGGCGATCGAACAGTCTCGCCAGGTCTGCGACAGCCTCAATCTGAAAGCCGAAACGGAACTGATAGATTATTTCAAGTCCCGGGGAGTGATCGTTAGCGAGCCTGACCGGGAGGCTTTCAAGCAGCACGTGCGAAAACAATATCTGGAGAATGAAAAACTGGTCGGAGACTGGGACCAGGCGCTTTTTCGCGAAGTTGAGGCTTTAGCTGAATGAAGTCACACGGGATGTGAACTGTGCGCTTTCGATTTAATGTCTTTACTATTGGAAACCGACAAAAATGAGCAAGACAAAACGGATAAGGAAGATTTTTACATTCCTGTTGGATCTGCTGGAAATCTATATCCCAATAGCGGCATTTTCGGTCATGTTCTGCGTCTTTTTACTCCAGGTGCTGCTGCGCTACATTTTCAATGCACCCCTTAGCTGGCCTTATGAGGTCACCCTGATCTGCTTTATCTGGGCCGCACTTCTGGGAGCCTGCCTCGCCCGACGGCTTAACGCACACGTGGCTTTCGGAATGGTTTACGATGTTCTCTCACCACAAAGGCAGCTCATTTTCAGGCTGGCCGGGAACGGGATCATCATTGCGGCTTTCTGTATCGCTCTCTACCCGAGCCTCGCTTTTATCGCTTTCATTAGCTTCCAGAAATCAGCAGTACTGCGAATCCCTTTAAGCCTGGCCTACTCACCGTTCGTGGTTTTCCTGCTGCTGATCCTGGGCCGCACGGTTTACGATACTGTAAGCGACCTGAAAAAGCTTATCCAGGCGGGTCCCTGAAATGAGTCTCGGTCTGCTGGTAATTATTACGGTTTTTACGCTTACTTTTATTCTCAGGATGCCTATCGCTTTCGGTATGCTGGCCGGGGCGACTTTTTACTTCCTGGTGAGCGGGCAGGATATCAGCCTGGTCGCAGAACAGGTCTTGAGCAACCTTTACTCGAAATATATCATCCTGGCGGTCCCGCTTTTCGTTTTCACGGCCAAGGTAATGAACGTGGGTAAAGTCACCGACCGGGTCTTCGCCTTCGCCGGCGCCCTGGTGGGATCGCTGAGAGGCGGTATCGGGCACGTCAATGTCCTGGCCTCGATCATTTTTTCCGGGATGACCGGCTCTGCGGTGGCGGATGCATCCGGACTGGGGATCATGGAAATCCGGGCCATGCGAAAAGAGGGGTACGACGATGGTTTCAGTTGCGCGATCACCGCGGCTTCAGCTACGATCGGCCCTATTTTCCCCCCCAGCATTCCGATGGTTTTTTACGCGATGCTCTCCGGCGCATCGGTCGGCAGCCTTTTTCTGGGCGGTATGCTCCCCGGACTGCTGATCGGCCTGGCGTTGATGATCTATATCGCGATAATAGCCCGAAAGCGTAATTTCCCGAGAGGCAGAAGACATTCACCGGCTGAATTTTTTCAACATACTTTCAGGGCAATTCCGGCCCTTATAACTCCAGTGATCCTCCTGGGCGGAATCTATACCGGAGTCGTCACGGCTACTGAGGCGGGCGCGGTTGCCGCATTTTATGGCTTGCTGATCTCTTTTTTCATCTACCGGGCTATCGGCTTCCGGGAGCTTTACGAGCTGCTGGTAGATACGGTAAAGACCTGCGGAATTCTGGCTATTATTCTCGGTTCGGCGTTCAGCTTCTCCTATATCGTGGCCGTCGAGCATATCCCGGAGAAAATCGCCGGTTTACTGCTCGATATCACCACCAACAAGTATCTCCTTTTGCTTATTATCAATATCCTGTTCCTGATCCTCGGCATGTTTATCGATACATCAACCATCACTCTGGTGTTCATCCCGATGGTCCTCCCCCTCGTGGAACAGGCGGGGATAGACCTGGTCCATTTTGGAGTAATGATCGTGCTCAACAACATGATCGGGCTTACCACTCCGCCTTTCGGGATGTTGCTGTTCATAGTTTCCGGGGTTTCGGGCACGCCCCTGCACAAGATAATCAGGGAAACCTTGCCGATGATTTTCGTTCTGCTGGTGGTCCTGATTCTGATTACTTATTGCCCGGATATAGTGCTCTGGCTGCCCCGGACCTTCGGGAATTGACCGGAGCCGCGACAACTTGCTAATCGTCCGGGATACGTTTTCATCCGGGTGATGCATACGGAACCTGATTTGAAGTGAATCCGACCGGAAGAACGGCAACTGTGGTTACGCTCAATAAAAGTGTCTGGCCCACCATGATTACGCCTCTGGACGATGATTTCCAGATCGATTACAACGGCCTGGAACATCTGGTCGAATGGTACCTGGAGCGTGGTGTGGACGGACTTTTTACGGCCTGCATGTCGAGCGAAATATTTTTCCTCAACGCAGCTGAGCGCAGAGACATGTCCCGCTTCATCGTAAAGATCAGCAACCGGCGGGTTCCGGTAATCGCCTCGGGGAATCTATTGAATACCCCGGAGGAGCAGATAGAGGAAGTAAAGGCCCTCGCCGATACGGGGGTTGACGCAGTCGTTCTTCTCACGAACCGCTTTGTGGAAGAAAACGAAAGCGATGAAGAGTGGAAAAAGCAGGTGGATAATTTATTGACCCGGACCCCGAATATTCCACTGGGTTTATATGAATGCCCTTATCCATATAAACGCCTGCTGAGTAAACAGCTTCTCAGGTGGTGCGCCTCGACTGAGCGATTTGGTTTTATGAAAGACACCTGTTGCGATCTGCCGCGTATGAGAGAAAGGGTTGAAGTACTCAGAGGCAGTAATCTCAAGGTCTTCAATGCCAGCGCCTCCACCCTGCTGCCGTCACTCGAGATCGGTGTTGACGGTTATAGCGGGGTGATGGCGAATTTCCACCCGCAACTTTATGTCTGGCTTACCAGGTCCTGGGCCACTTCGCCGGAAAAGGCGGCAAGCCTGCAGAATTTCCTGGGCCTGGCCTCCCTGATGGAATGGCAGCCCTATCCGGTCAATGCGAAATACTATCTGGGGCTGGAAGGCCTGGAAATCAAGCTCAACTGCCGGAGCCGGAATACTGCCGATTTCACTCTGGCCAACCGCATCGAAGTGCAGCAGTTGCGTGCTTTAACAAACGAATATTGCAGAAAATACGAGGTCAGGATTTAAACCTGTCACTCCGGTATAAGAAGATGCTAAAGGAAAAAATGCTGAAAGGCCTCGGGTGCCTGGAAATTATGACTGCCGGCCCGCTGCTTGCCGGTTCGAGGGCCTCTATCGCTCTGAGATACACCGCGGGACCCAAGGGCTTGAAAAAAGGCGGCTCGTTGCGGATCACCATCCCGCACGGATTCACCACTCCACAGGTTGATGAGTTCTACAAGGAAGGTTTCGTAACCGTTGGATGTCCCAAAGAAGGGGTTTCGTTGGCTCCGGGTGTCGTTTCGAAGATTTTCTGCGCCTACCGGGCCGAGCTCGGCCACAGCGGGGCTTTCGGAAAAAACATCTTTGTCCGTCTCGAACAGGGAGAACTGCTGGAAGGTGAGATAATAGAAATCACCTATGGGGACATATCCTATTACGGGAGCGAGTCCTGGGGGCCGAGACCGCCGCGGGTTCCGGAACTTTCCGGCATTTTTGAATTTACAGCCGCGGTGGATTGCGACGGCTCCAAAGCCGGACCCGTGACCGGCTATTACCTTCTGCCGGATTCTCCCAAATTGGCCGTCCTGCCGCAGCGGACCCGGAGGCTGATTGCGCTGGCAGAGTCTAACACCGAGGAAAAGGAAAGAGTCAGGCTTAAAGTCATTCAAGTCGATAGGTACTTGAACCCGGTTCAGGCTGAGGCAGGAGAATTCAAAGTCGAATTTGCGGGCAAACAGCATACTTGCCATCTGGAGAACGGGGTCCTCGAGCTTCCTCCGCTTGGTAGCAGCGCTAACTACATGACTTACCAGGTCTCAATGAAAACCCGGCCCCGGGTCAGCGGGTCGAGCAACCCGGTAAAGAAGGGGAACTACATGGGGCAGTTCAACCTCTACTGGGGGGACATACATGCCCACTCGAGTTTTTCCGATGGCCTGGGTACCCCCGAGGACCTGCTCGCCTTCGCCAGGGACACCGCCGGTCTGGATTTTTCCGCGGTTACGGATCATGACGATATCGGCCCATATCTGGCTGAGAGCGAATGGGCCGAAACCGGGAAAGCCGTATCCTCATTTAACGAACCCGGGCAGTTCGTGACTTTCCTGGCCTATGAGTACCGCTCGGAGCTGGCGGACATGGTGGTTTACTATCCGAGCGGAGAGGGAAAGGTAATGTGCGGAAAGAGCCGGGAGTGGAATAGCCCTGAAAAGCTGCTTCCCAAGCTGAAGTCCCTGGGAGCTATGATAATTCCGCATCAGCATTTCGGCGCCGACTGGCGCGGATTCGACCCCGAGATCTACCGCGTAATGGAAATCTACTCGCAGCACGGTTCGGCGGAATACAGGGGTTGTCCCCGGCAGATTCCCTTTTTGACCAGGCAGTTGCAGAAAAACAGCGCCGGCAACCAGGATGCAACCTTTCAGGAGATCCTCGCCCTGGGCGCCAGGCTGGGCGTGACCGCCGGCTCCGACAGCCACTCCGGCCGGCCGGGCCTATCAAACTGGACCCGGGTCACTCGTACCTACAACGGCGGACTAACCGCGGTCTTCGCTGGGAATAAGACCCGTGAGGAGATCTGGAAAGCCATTTACAGCAGGCATTGCTATGCCACCAGCGGTCCGCGGATCTATCTGGAATTCTCGCTAAACGGCTTCCCCATGGGCAGCGAGCTGAAAGCGGCGAAAAGGAGTCTGAAAGCGTACTGCATAGGTGCGGGAGCGCTGGCCCGGGTAGAGGTAATAAAAAATACACGGGCAGTCAAAATAGTGGAGAATCCATTGCAGGAGTGCGTTTTTACAATGGAGGACACCCCGGAAAGGGACGAGGATTATTATTACGTCCGAGTCACGCAGCGGGATGGTGAAATGGCCTGGAGCTCTCCCATCTGGGTCGGGAGGGCTTGACCTCCGGGGCTGCTCTGCCGACGGTTGTGAATAGATAGAGCAAGTTCAGCGGAAATAACGACGAGGATTCCGGGTGAGCTTGTGCCAGCGCTCCACCGCCTTTTTCTTCTCTTCGGGGTTGGCGGGGTGAAGCGCCGAAACGAGGATAAGCCTGGCCTTGTGGCGCAGAGTGAGCTCGGCAACCCGTTCCAGGTAAACGCTCAGGTCCTCGGCCTCCTGGGCGGGAATTACTCCCAGGTAAGCTGTCCCTGTTTTTCCCAGCAGGGCGAACAGGCCCTCTAAATCATGTTTTTCCGGGTTGCCCAGATTCAATGTGGAGATAAGCTCCATTTCGCAGGCCATCTCCAGGAAACGATAATGCTGGCCGCAGAAGTGCAGGAAAGCCCTGCCGAACGGTTCAACGGCTTTACGGATAAAGGGGAGGCAGAATTTCTTCAGCATCGTGGGTGAGATCAGCGTACAGGAGTCCTCGGATATACGGGTCCCGGTATCCGGGAACCAGGTACCGGCCGGCATGCCGTGGCCGTGAACCATGGCGTTCGTTCCTTCGCC
>Ga0156185_1034_pt3 | contig 29911 bp, 22 predicted proteins | sample RifCSPlowO2_12_FD_107838 | JGI IMG/M metagenome (GOLD analysis project Ga0156185, IMG submission 107838) | Candidatus Glassbacteria bacterium RIFCSPLOWO2_12_FULL_58_11 | reverse complement strand
CGGTGCCGATCACGCCGATCCTGATTTTGCTGCCCTGGGCCTGAGCGGTCCGGATAAACGGGAACCCCGAGAGAGCCGTGGCGGCGATTGCTCCGGTGGCCAGAAAGTCTCTTCTGCTGATCGGCTGTTTCTTCTTTTTTTCCATCTTTCCCCCTTGAATGTGAGATACCGGATTAGAGATTTGCAAGTCGGCTGGCCTGCTCTCGAGGCCGGGAGTGATGACAGAGGTGTGATAGCTTCGAAAAAAGTCCATCTACTACGTTGCGCGGCAGCTCTCGTCACTGCGGCGTACTATTAAGTACGCCGCATTCCTCCATCTTTGCACGCCTCGTATCTGGAGCTTTTTACTTTGCTATCCCAAATCGAACTTTTTACGAAGCCATCAGGTGTAAGTATTTAAAACGCTTCCGCTTGCTCCAAGTTATCAAATAAGACCTTGGCGGGCAAGAAATAACTCGCTATTTCCTGCCTTTTTTCCGCCCCTTGCAGGCGCTCAAGGCGCGCTCGATCTCGGCGGAGAGCTTACGGTTGCCGGTGGGGGCGGCAATTTCGAGAGCCTTGCGGCAATGGCCGCGCGCCTGGTCGGGCTGGTTCTGACGCAGGCTCGCATGGGCGCGGAACAGCTCGGCCACCGCCCGGTGCTCATCCAGGCCGTACTCGGCGGAAAGCGCCTCGCCCTCGTTCAGGGCCAGCGCGGCGGCCGGCTCATCCCCCAGACAGCCGGCGATCTCGCCCCGGTAGAGAATGTTCTGGGCGACAATGGGGTAATTGCCGATCTCCCGGGCCAGCGGCAGGCTTTCATTGAAATAGCGCTGGGCCATGTCGTACTGCCGGAGGTTGTAGTAATAGACTCCGATGGTCGAAAGCAGGGTCGAGACGTAGGAGTAATCCTGGTCCTCCCGGGCGAATTCCAGGGCGCGCAGGTAAAATTCCAGGGCTTTGGCGATCTCCTTGATCTCATAGTGCGCATTGCCCAGGTTTGCCAGCCAGATTCCCTGGTTGCGCAGGCTTCCGGTGCGCCGGGCCAGGCTCAGGGCCTGACGGTAATAATCGATGGCGGTCTCGTATTCGGCCATCGCGAAATAGACCGTGCCGATATAGCCGAGCCAGTTGCCGGTCTGCTGAAGGTCGCCGGAGCCGCGCAGGGATTCCAGGGCCTGATGGAAGAGCTCGAGGGCCTCCTCGACCTGCTCCTGCTCGAACTTGATCCGGCCCAGGTTGCTTAAGCTGGTGACAGCGGCGGAGTCATCCTGGCGCTCGCGTGCCAGACTGAGGGCCTGCCCGTATTGCTCGAGCGCCAGCTTGTACTGGCCGGTCTGCTGGCTGACCAGCCCTAGGCCGAGCAGGATTTCCAGTTTCCTGTCGGCCGCGCCCGCTCCGCTGTCGCCCTCGAGCGCCTCCTCGAAAAGCCGCCGGGCTGCCGGGTAGTCCTCGCGCTTTAATTTCAGCGTGGCCTCGGCGATCAGGCATCTGGCCATAAGCTCACTTGCGGTGGATTGCTGAGCCGCCTCCCGGCCCTCCTCGAAAAACCTCTCGGCGCCGCTCCAGTCTCCGCGCAGGAGCATGATTTCCCCCAGCTCCAGGCAGGCCTCCACCCGCGCCGGGGTAATCGCGCCGCCGCGGGCCAGTTGGAGCGCCGAGCCCAGGACGCCGAACGCCTCCTTGCTCAGGCCCGCTCCCAGGCGGGCTTTGCCGGACTTGACCTGCAGGAGGATCAGCCTGCCCAGCGACTCGGTGAGCGGCTCGCCTCCCGGCTCGGCCAGCTCCAGGCTCAGACGGGCGATGGCCTCATCATAAGCCCTCAGCGCGCCCGGATAGTCCTCCAGCAGCATCAAGCGGTCGCCGGAGGATTCCAGCAGCCCGACCGCCCAGTCCAGCTTGAGGAAATAGGATTCGGCCAGCAGGCCGGCGCTGGCGAAATCGAGGTCCCGGCCATCCTCCTCGCTAAGCGAGTGGAACAACTCGGCGCATTGCTGTCTGAGGGTGGTGAGCCGGTCCCCGGGCAGCCCCTCGAGCAGGACCTCATAAGCCAGGCCGCAGCTCAGGCGGATCGAGCCATCGCCGGAACTGCCGCCGGCGGATTGGAGGTACTCATCGGCGACCAGGCTCTCGAGAGTCTCCAGCAGGTTCTCGGCCCCGGAGCCGGTACGCGCCAGCAGCCCGGAAAGCAGCTCCAGACAGCAGTAGGGGCCGAGCACGGCCACGGCCTGGAGCACCGAGCGGCGCCGCGAATCGAGGGGGCGGAGCCGTTCGCGCATGACGCGTAGCAGGTCGATCAGCTCGAGGGCCCGCGATTTGGACTCCAGGGCGGCCAGAATGCTCTTTTTTCTCTCCCGCACTCCGGGGTCGCCGGTTTTTTCGCTCAACAGATGATAAATCTCGAGCAGCAGCCGGGGGTTGCCCGGAGTTCCCTCGATCAGGGTTTTCTGCAACTGGGAGGGCAAGGCTCCCGCTCCGGAGACCAACTCGAGGTTGGCCATGATTTTCTTCTGCGAGAGCCTGGAGAGCCGTCCGAGGGAGAATTCGTGGAATTCCTCCAGATAATCCAGCCGGCCGCTGAAAGAGCTCACGCTGGAGGAGAGAATCAACAGCGGCCAGAGGCTTTCCTTTTTCTGTACCAGGTGTACCAGGAGCTCCAGGGAGAGCCGGTCGGTCCGGTCCAGATCATCGAACCAGATCACGGTGAGCTCGGGGTGGCTTTCTCCGACGCCGGCGCGCAAGGCCTGGAGATAGCGCAGGACCGCGTTGAAAACCAGGAGCTTGCCCTTGCCCCGGCGAGGGATGCCGGTGGCGAACTCCAGCGGATAATTGATGCCCAGGAGCTGTCCGAAAACCGGGAGGAGCGTCTTCGGATCAAAAATGCTGGCTGGAAGCTTGAGCGCGCCCAGGGCGGCCAGCCGAGATTCGAGCTTTTCTTTTTTGGAGTACTCGCTCTCCCAGAATTGGATCCCCAGTTCGTTACAGAGCGCCGAGCTGACCGCTCCGTAAGGCAGTTGAGAAACCGGGAAATCCCGCACCTTGAGACAGTGAAGGCCCTGGGTGGAGCGGATGCTGAAAAGCAGCTCCTCAATCAGCCGGGTCTTGCCGATGCCATCCTCGCCGAAAACGTGGAGCCAGAGCGCCTGACGTTTGCGGCCGGCATCCAGAAATTCCCCGATCCGGTCGGTGAGAGCCTTGAGTTCCTTGTCCCTGCCGATAAGACCCAGATCGCGCATGGCACGGACTCTTTCCCGGGGGTGAGCGGTGGGAAGAAAAAATTGCCGGTTGCTGTCGAAATAATACGTTCGCCGGGCACCATTTTCAAGCAAAATCTGCCCGCTCCGCCTCAGAATCCTAAAAGAAAAAGACTGGTTTAGCGGTCCACAGCTTGACAAATTCACGAATTCCGGGATATAGTAAATTGAGATATGGTATTCAAGCAGTCGCCTCGCCATTCCACAAAGGAGTGCTTATTCCCAATACCGGGTAAAATTATTTTTTTTGCCTTATCGAGAAGCGGTCGACAATCCGATCAGAGCTCTCAGGTTGAGAATTCAAGCCACGGCCGGTAACCAAGAGTATATCGGAGAGTTAAATGGCTCAGAGAGACTTGAACAAAGTGATTCTCATCGGCAATATCGGACGCGACCCAGACCTTCGGCAAACGGATAACGGCAGCGCGATCACTACATTCTCACTGGCTACGAACACAACGTGGGTTAATCGGGAAGGCACGCGCAACGAGCGGACTGAATGGCACAATATTGTAGCTTGGAACCGGTTAGCGGAAATTTGCCACCAGATTATACGTAAGGGTGACCAGGTTTATATCGAAGGCCGCCTTAGGACACGGACATGGATCGATGAAAGCGAAGAGCGCCATCACAAGACAGAGATAATCGCCGAGCAGATGATTAAATTAAGTCGGAGGTCGGCCCAGGACGCGGGAGTAGAACGGCAGGAGCTGGAGGGCGGAATTGGAAATTTCACCGCAGATGGAAGCCCCCTGCTGGAAGATAATCAGGAACCGGAAAAATTTCAGTAAAATAGCTGTCTCCGGCGGAGCTTAAGGAGATTAATATCTGAAACCGGCACAGGGCGAGGGTAAATGCGAGGCAAAAAGAAGAGCGGCAAGCCGGAGAGACCGCCGGATAGACTGGCTCAGCTAAGGGATGCGCTGACCGGGGAGGAAAAACCCTCAAAAAGAGTATTGCGTGCTTTTGAAACTTTGATGCGTCAGGAGCCGGAGCCGCCGGAAAGCGGCCCCCGGCGAAAAAAATGAGGTAAAACAAGAGAGGCTCCGCCAAAGCGGCAGAGCCTCTCGCGCATTATCCGCTAAAATCCGCTATTACTCTTTAACCACCCAGACCTTGATTTCGGCGGTCACCTCGGGGTGCAGACGGACATTGACCGTGTAAACCCCAAGCTGCTTGATCGGCTCCTCGAGCACGATCTTGCGGCGGTCGATCTCGAAGCCCTGCTTGGCTGCTTCGTCCGCGATATCGTTGATTGCCACCGATCCGTAGAGCTGGTCCTCCTCGCCGACCTTGACCTGGAAAGTGAGCGAGAGGTCTTTGAGCTTATCGGCCTGTTTACGGGCCTCCTGGACCTCGTGCTCGGCCAGCTGGGCCGCGCGGCGCTTCTCGAATTCAATGCGCTTGAGATTTCCCTCATTGGCCGGGTAGGCCAGCAATTTCGGAATGAGGAAGTTGCGGGCATATCCCGGAGCGACATTTACCACGCTTCCGATCTTGCCCAACCGTTCGATGTCGCTCCGCAGAATTACTTTCATATTACCTCCCCGAAAAACAAGCTGTACGACAGCAGTTTATTTTGACAGATAATCGTGGTTATTGTCCCGATTAATTCACAAAAAATACCGTTTGCGTCTCATGCAGTGGCGCACGCCCATGTGCGCCCGACTGCAATCGAGAAATCCCTGAACAACGGGCGGCCACAGGGGGCCGCCCCTACCGGCTTTGCGGCATTTGGTGAATAATCCGGATTATCTAACCGCCGGCCGCGCGACCGCTGAAAAGCTACCGGGTCGCCGGCACGCTTCTGCGAAAATCCACCCAGGTGTCCAGCAAGCCGAACACCAGGTGGAGCATGACCATCGGGGTCAGGCAGAGCGCCACCAGTAAAACTCTCAGGAGCGTTCCCCCCTGGCGCCGGGCGATAAAATAAAACATCACCGCCAGCCCCCGGATTATATAGAGCATCCCCATCACGAACAGGATGTTGATCGCCACCCGCAGCAGGGTTTCGTTCGCCGAGAAAAGGAGCGCCAGGACCAGCCCGATGATCACCAGCCAGACCCAGTTGTCCTCAAACCGGTACTCATTGAACTGGCTGCAGCCCAAAGAGAGCGGCAACCTGGATTTCCCGTAGCGCCGGTAGAGGATGATCGAGAGGAAGAAGCTCGCGATCATCATCAGGACGAAATGCCCCGGGATAATTTTCACCGCCAGGCGGTTCCACTTTTCCCAGAGCTCTTTCTGCTCGCTGTCAGCCGGATCCTCTTTGACCGCCAGCTTTTGCCAGCGCTGCTGAGTAGCCAGCGCATTGGCCTCGATCCGGCCCCAGAGCGCAGGACCGGTTTCCAGGACAACTCCCGCGGTGAGAGCCACGGCGATCAGGCAGCCCACCAGGGCGTTCGAGGTCACAGTGGAAAAAAAATTTTTCCTCAGCGTCCAGACCCCGATAAACGAGGCAGTCAGGGCAAAGAAAGACAGCAGCGGCTCCAGCCACAGCACCAGCGCCAGCAGCGGAAGCATGGCCAGTCCGGCGATCTTCCGGTAGGCGGCCCGGTGGTCGCACCAGAAGAAGATCAGCCCCAGGGTGGCTCCCATGGCAACCAGCATGAAGGGGTTGCTCAAGGCGACTGCGGCTGCGGCAACAATCGGCAGCCATTTAGAGCGGGTCCTGCCCTGTTCCATGGAATTATCCGAATGGCCTGGAGTCGCGACGATTATGAGTGATAAAGTACCGAATCCGACTGCTCATTGCCTGCCTGGCGGCCGTTCAGGGGCGGCAGCGGCGCCGGAAGCCGTTTCCTCCCGGTGAATTAACCCCCGCCTGGAACCGGCGGCCCTCACGCTCCTTTGGAAACTGCCGCCACGCCCGGAATCATTCCGTAGCCTGCGCGAGAAACGACTGAAACCGGGCGGGTTCAGTTGCCCTCGTACTCTCCAATATAAGGCAGAACCGCCAGATACCTGGCTTTCTTGATCGCTCCGGAGAGCTGCCGCTGGTGCTTCGAGCAGGTACCGCTGGTCCGGCGAGGGACGATCTTGGCCCTCTCGGTCAGGTACCGCGCGAGCATCCGGAAATCCTTGTAATCGATACTCTTGATATCGTTAACGCAGAAATGGCAGACTTTCTTGCGGCCTTCGCCGCTCATATATCTCATTCTCATCAGTTACCGCTCCTGGAATGACAACGCTTCGAATGAAACGATAAATTCTTCCGCTCGTCGCAAAAAGGCGATGGTTATCGGGAATATACGATACTACTACTCTTTCGCTTCCGCGGGTTTGATCGGCTTCTCGGCATCCGGGTCGTAGAGCACGATCATGCTGCGCAGCACCCGCTCATCGATGCGCAGACGGCGCTCGATTTCGCCGATCACCTGGGTCTTGGCGTTGAAGCGAAAGATGCGGTAGTAGGCGGTTTCCTTTTTCTTGACCGGATAGGCGAGCTTGCGCTTACCCCAGTCGAGAGTTTCGCTTTGGATTATTTCCGTGCCCTGGCCTCTGAGAATCTCGAGCACGCTTTCGAAGGCGGCCTCGATATCAGAGTCACCGATGGTTGGATCGAGCAGAAGGACAATCTCATACTTCTTCATAGGCTATCTCCCTTCGGACAAGTGACCCCTGCCGCGGCAGGGGTAGGGGGTAGGTGCATAAAAAAATAACGGTATGTCAAACCATAATTTAAGAGGAAAAAAGAAAAACCGCAAGAATAAACCGGGGGCGGCATAACTGCCGCCCCCGCAGAAATAATTGCCAGATAAGATACGGCTTTTCAGGCCGGACTAAATAAACAACGGCGCGAGCACGAGCGTTATAGTCGAAAGCAGCTTGATCAGGACATGCAGAGAGGGCCCCGCCGTATCCTTGAACGGGTCGCCTACCGTGTCGCCCACTACCGCGGCGGCATGGACCGGGTTCTTGGTCCGGGTGCCGTCCGGCGCGGTCAGGTACTTCCCGCCGTGAGCGCCGGCTTCGATGTATTTCTTGGCATTGTCCCAGGCTCCGCCGCTGTTATTCAGGAACAAGGCCATCAAAATGCCGACGATGGTCCCGATCATCAGGAAACCGGCAACGGCTTCGGCGGCAATCAGATCCGTGGGGCTGTCCTTGAAGACTTTGAAAGTAAGGCCCACGGCCACCGGCATAAGAACCACCAGCAAGCCCGGCAAAACCATTTGCCGCAGTGCGGAGCGCGTGACTATATCGACGCAGGCGCCGTAATCCGGTTTGAAATCGGGCGGAAACTGGATGATTTCGTTCACCCGTTTCAGCTTGGAGTATTGGCGCCGGACTTCCTCGATAATGGCCTGGGCGGCCCGGCCGACCGCGCGGATGGCGAAAGCCGAAAAGAGGAAAACCAGCATGGCGCCCAGCAGCCCGCCGACAAAGACCACCGGTTTGGCCAGATTGACCGAAAACTCGAATGTCGGATTATCTTTCAGGATTCCGGAGTACTGGACGACCTCATCCATGTAGGCCTGGAAGAGCAGGAAGGCAGCCAGGGCCGCGGAACCGACCGCATATCCCTTGGTCAGCGCCTTGGTGGTGTTGCCCACGGCGTCGAGGCGGTCGGTCTTCTTGCGGACCGCCTCCGGCTGCTGGGACATCTCCACTATGCCGCCGGCGTTATCCGTGATCGGTCCGAAAGTGTCCATGGCCAGGATAAAAGCCGCGGTGGCCAGCATACCCATCGTGGCGACCGCAGTCCCGAACAGGCCGCCGTGGACACCGCTGTCCATCGGGAAAGCGCTCTTGCCGAGGTAATAGGAACAGAGCAGGGCCGCGCCCATGACCAGCGCGGGCAGTGCGGTACACTCAAGGCCTACACCCACGCCGGCGATGATATTGGTGGCCGGTCCGGTTTTCGAGGCCTCAGCGATGAGCTTTACCGGCCTGTATTTATACTCTGTGTAATACTGGGTGATATAAACGAAGGCCACCGAGGTCAGGACGCCGAGGATCCCGCAGAGGAAGAAGTGCCACCAGGCCTGCGGGGACTGGGGGGTGGAGAGCAGCCAGTAGGTGCAGCCGCCGAAAGCGATCATGGCGAGGACCACGGCGATGTAATAGCCGCGGTTCAAGGCCTGCATGGGGTCGATTTTTTCCTCTTTGTCCATCTTGACCATCACGATGCCGATGATGGAGGCGATGATCCCGAAGGCGCGGGCGATCAGCGGAAACATCATCACGCCGACAACGCCGGCGGAGAACCCCAGACCCATCTTCTCCGCCTGGGAGGCCAGGGAGGCGCCGAGGATCATGGCGCCGATATTTTCGGCGGCCGTGGACTCGAACAGGTCCGCGCCGCGGCCCGCGCAGTCGCCGACATTATCGCCGACCAGGTCGGCCACCACAGCCGGATTGCGCGGATCATCCTCGGGAATGCCGGCCTCCACCTTGCCCACCAGGTCCGCGCCCACATCTGCGGCCTTGGTATAGATTCCGCCGCCAAGCTGGGCGAAAAGGGCCACGAATGAAGCCCCAAAACCGTAACCGACGATCAGCAGGGGAATCTTGGTCACATCCTGGATCGAGCCGGTAGCCTTGACCAGCGCGTACAGGCCGCCCACGCCGAGCAGGCTCATCGCCACGACCAGAAGTCCGGAAACGGCTCCGCCGCGCAGGGCGATGCGCAGCGCGTCATTCAGGCTGGAGAGCGCCGCGGTGGCCGTGCGGATGTTACTGCGGATCGAGACCCACATCCCAACGTAACCGGCGAAAACAGAGCAGGCGGCGCCGAAAACAAAGGAAAGCGTGATCCAGAAGGCCAGCTCGAGCGAGCTGTCCACGGGATCGAAGCTCTTGTGGCCGCGGATGAACCCGTAGCCGATAAACAGCACTATCGCGAAGAGAAAGGCGAGCAGGGCGATAGTCCGGTTCTGACGGCGCAGGAACGCCTCGGCGCCCTCCTTGATCGCATTGGAAATACGCTGCATCGCCTCGCTGCCGACATCCTTTTTCAAGACCCAGGCGGCCAGCCAGTAAGCGGTAAGCAGGCCAAGGATACTGATCACGAATACCAGAATCAACATGAAAGTCTGATCCATTTTTCTTTCCTTTCTTTTTGCGGGTTTTCAGTCGCCGCCAGCGAAAAGATTACCAATGAGCACTCAACTATCCCTGCTGGAGGATTGGACTCCCTGGACAAGGGTTCAGCGATGGTTTCCGGTCCGGGGAGCGGTCCGGGCGGTCATGGCATTTCCGCGGGAAGCGAAATCAGTGCCTGCGGACCGGTGACCGGAAGGAGTAAAAGAAGTTTTTCCATCAATAAGTATCCTCGGGTGATTGAAGGTTAGTCAGGTAATTGTTTCATTCAGTAAGGCATACTATTTGGATCGATAGCAGAGCGGAGACCATCTATCAACTGTTTACGCCGTATTTAATTATAATGGTTGCCAAATGTCCTTACGCTTATGCTTTGACCTGGAAAGGCTGGACTATCCGAAAGAGATATCCCGTCAGCATTTTGCAGCCGGGGTCTGGTACTAGCCGGTACGGTTCATTGGGTCTTGCAATGGAAATCAGGTGCATCCCGGGTTTGCATCAATATTATTGGGAAACTGAAGATACTTTTGGTGATTGCTATAGATTTTCAACCGTTGTACCGGCCCATCGCTTTTTCGATGCCCTCGGTGAGAGCGGCCAGAACCGCGGCCGCGGCATCCTCGAAGCGGTCGAGCACGGCATCTTCCTCTTCCCTGGCGAACGGCTCCAGCACGAACTGGGAGCGGTCCGGGGGAATATATTCGTTTCCGACGCCGAAACGGAGCCTGGCGCACTGTTCGGTGCCCAGCGCTTCGAGGATCGAGGCCATCCCCTTGTGCCCCCCGGCAGTACCCCGCCCCCGGAGGCGGATTTTACCGGCAGGCAGGGCGAGGTCATCGTAGCAGACCAGCAGGTTTTCGGTCAGGAAGAGCCGCTGGCGCCACAGGCCCGTCAGCGCCAGGCCGCTTCGATTCATATAGAGGATGGGTTTCATCAGGAGGAGCTTTAGATCCCCATGACAGCCCTCGGTGCAAAGACAGGGGCCTGACCGGGAAAAATCGGCGAATTGAAACTTGTGGGCCAGATAATCAACGAACCAGAAGCCTACATTGTGACGGGTGTTTTCATATTCTGCACCCGGGTTGCCCAAGCCGACAACTGCCCTCAGGTCGGATTCAGCTTGAATCTCTATTCTTCCTCACTCTCCTTCTTGCGACTGATCACCTCAGGCTCCGGCGTCGCCTCCTCACCCGGCGCGACAGCGCCTTCCACGCCCTCGCCCACCACGCCCTCGGCGGGTACGGCCTCTTTCTGGATCACCGGCGGTACGACAGAGACGACAGTCCGTTTGGGATCGGTGAGAACCTGGAAATCGCCGGCCGGAATATCCGAGACGTGGATGCTGTCATGGATGTTCAGCCCGGTAATGTCCAGAATGATGTGTTCGGGGATCTTGGTCGGCAGCACGGAGATTTCCAGGTCGCGCAGGATGTGCTGGACCAGTCCTCCCTGGTTGCGCACGCCGATCGGGTTGCCGTGCAGGATGATCGGGATTTCGACCACTATCGCGCGGCCCTCCGGGACCGAATAAAAGTCCAGGTGCTGAAGCACCGGCCGGTAGGGGTGGTGCTGGACCTCGCGGATCAGGGTTTGATAACTTTTCTGGACCTTGCCCGAGATGTCGAGCTGGATAATGGTGTTTTCGAAAGAGACTTCCTGCAACAGGCGCGACACCTCCTGTTTGTCCAGCGAGAGCGGAATGGTTTCCTCGTTCGGCCCATACACGACCGCTGGTACGCGGCCCTCGCTGCGCAGCCGGTTCATTTCGTTTTTACCGAAACGCTCGCGGGTTTCGGCATTTAGCTTGTAATTCCTGGCCATACATTTTCTCCTGTTGTTTAAAGCTTAGCAGCGACGGCTCAATCGACGAACAGCGCGCTCACCGACTGTCCCTCGTGAATGAACCGGATCGCTTTTCCCAGCAACTCCGCCACGGAGAGGACCTTGAGTTTGGAAAACCTTTTCTCCGGGGGAACCTGAATCGTATCGGTAACCGCCAACTCGGTCAGCGGGGCCTGCTTGAGGATTTCTACCGCCAAGCCCGAAAGGACCGCGTGGGTACAGCCCACATGAATCGAATTGGGTTTCTTTTCCATCAAAGTCTGACAGGCCGCGGACATTGTCCCGCCGGTATCGATGATGTCATCGACCATCACCACATCGCGGCCGGTAACCTCGCCGACGATATTGACGCTCTGGGCCACATTAGGCCGCGGCCGGCGCTTTTCGATAAAGGCCAGCGGCGCATCAAGGCGGCCGGCATAGCCCCGCGCCATTTTGGCTCCGCCGATATCCGGGGTGACCACCACCACATCCCGCAGGCCCAGCGACCGGAAATAATCCAGGAATATCGGCATCGTATAGAGATGGTCGCTGGGGATATCGAAAAAGCCTTGGATCTGGTGCGAATGCAAATCCAGCATCATCACCCGGTCCGCGCCGGACATGGTGATCAGGTTCGCGGTGAGTTTCGCGCCGATCCCGACCCGCGGCTGGTCCTTACGGTCCTGCCTCCCATAGCCATAGTATGGAATGACCGCCGTGATCCTTCCCGCCGAGGAGCGGCGGAGAGCATCGATAATCAGCAGCAGCTCCATGATATTTTCCGCGGGCGGGTTGGTCGGCTGGATGACAAAGCAATCCCTCCCGCGGATATTTTCGAGGATCTTAATGAAAATCTCGCCGTCGGAGAAGTGCTTCACCTCCACCTGACAGAGCGGGATTTCCAGAAACGCGGCAATGTCCTCGGCCAGTTTCCGGTTGGCATTGCCGGAGATAAGTTTTAAGTCGATATGTGAAAACATGTTTGAGTTTCAGCCTTTGATTCGCTTAACAAACCGGGCCGTTCATTCCTTAACGGCCCGATCGGGAACTGGCTGGGGCGGCAGGATTCGAACCTGCGAATGCGGGATCCAAAATCCCGTGACTTACCGCTTGTCGACGCCCCAAAAGACGGATTGAGGACGGGATGTGCAATTTCACCGTTTTTTGGGAAAAGCGAGCTAAAGATAAGGTTCCCGGCCCGGTCTGTCAACTTTTTTAGCAAAAAGGGTTTAGCTGGAATTTGATCCGCAGTTGCAGTCCCCCGGCGGCGCAAGCGGGATCCGGCTGGTCCGGGGGCGGATAATTTTATGGTCGAAACGGGAGTCGCGAATTATGTTTGGTGACCGAGCACGCGACAGCAAGAATATTATTACCATACCTGGGAGGAATATTAGCTGTAGCTGTAGGGGCGGGTTTTAAACCCGCCCTTAGTGATCTTGAAGGCTTTCCGGGGCAAAAAAATGGCTGGGGAAAAAACAATTTTTTATCACCGCCGTTCTCTTCGCCTTAAAAAGTACGATTACTCTCAACCAGGGGCATATTTTATTACGATCTGCACCCAGGGGCACGAGTGCTTACTGGGAGAAATTAAAGATTCGCAGATGCTGGTAAATTCAGCAGGAAACATAGTTCAGCAATGTTGGCATGATTTACCCAACCATTATCCGGGTCTGGAGTTAGATTCTTTCGGGATTATGCCAAACCATCTACATGGAATTCTTGTTTTAGGCAAGGAAAGGACGGATTTTAATCTTAGGGCGGGTTTAAAACCCGCCCCTACAAAAATTAGGGCACCAAAAGTACATGGAATACCCGAGATAGTTCGGGGATTTAAAACATTTTCCGCTCGCCGCATAAACCGAATATGCCAAACAACCGGGGTGAAATTCTGGCAGCGCAGTTATTACGAACACGTAGTAAGAAGCGAAAAGGAGCTTGACCGCATTCGACAATACATTATCTACAATCCCTTAAGCTGGTCATTGGACCGCGAGAATCCAGAAGGCAAAGGTCACGATAAAACAGAGGATTGGTTGTACGGTAGCGCATAAAATCATTTCTTTGAGAGCTAATTCAGCACAAATCAAGTATGTCGACTAACTTTTGAATTATTCTGCGAAGGTACGATTGCCTGAATAAGGCCATCAGTGTATTGGTTTTCCGAAGATACCACGGAGGAGGAAGAACGCGATGAAATTCAGTTACGAGCCGGTCTGCCTGAAACCCAAGCACACGTTCAAGATCGCCCGTGAAGAGGTGGAAGGTGACAAGTTCGAAAACGTGATAATAAGGCTCGAGCACGAGGGAGTCACCGGCTGGGGCGAGGCGGCGCCGTTTTTGATCTACGGGGAGAACCAGGCCACGGTGGTGGCGGCGCTGGAGACATTCAGACCCCTGATTGAAAAATGGCGGGACCCCTGGAAAGCGGAGAAGATGATGGCCGAGCTGGACGGCGCGCTGGAGTGGAATTTCGCGGCCAAGGCCGGGATAGATGCGGCCCTGTACGATATCCAGGGAAAAATTGCCGGGTTGCCGCTTTGCTCGATGCTGGGCCTGGACCCCGGCGATACGCCGCTGTCCACATTCACGATCGGCATTGACACACCGGAGGTAGTGCGGAGCAAGGTGCGCGAGGTGCTGGACTGCCCGCTGCTCAAGATCAAGCTGGGCGGGCCGGCCGACCTGGAGATACTCAGGGTGATCCGGGAGGAAGCGCCGAAGGCGAGTATCCGGGTGGATGCCAACTGCGGCTGGACCCCGCACAAGGCCCTGGCGATGATCGAGGAACTGGTGGACTACGGGGTTGAGTTTGTCGAGCAGCCGCTGCCGCCCTCCGAGGTCGAAGGGATGCGCTGGCTGCACGCGAGAAGCCCGCTGCCGCTCATGGCCGATGAGTCCTGCGAGCGACTGCACCATATCCCGGCCTGCGTAGGGCAGTTTGATTCGATCAATATCAAGCTGGCCAAGTGCGGCGGCGTGCGCCACGCGCTGAAAATGATCGGCTGCGCCCGGGCCCACGGCCTGCAAATCATGCTCGGCTGCATGCTCGAATCCAGCGTCTTGATCACCGCCGCGGCGCATATCAGCCCGCTGGTGGATTTCGCCGACCTGGACGGGGCGGTGCTGATCGCCAATGACCCGTTCAGCGGCATGCGTTTCGAAAGCGGCAGGATGGCGCTGCCCGAAGGGCCGGGGCTGGGGGTCATACCGCGGTAGGACGGAGAAAAAACAGAAGGCTAAAGGGGCGGTCCCGCAAGGACAGTCCCTTTTTTTATGCATAGAAAAAAATTTTTACCGTTGGGGCACAGCACGCTGTGCCCGGTAACTATATATTGACCGGCCGGCCGCCGGTATACACACCCCGTCCGCTTAAGCGGGCACCCCTCTTGATAGAAGGGAGTGTAAAATGCGCTCGTGTCGGCAAAGAATTTCTGGATCCATCCCCTCCTACATCAGGCTGGCCGGGTCGCGGTCCAGGGTCATGCGGCAATCCCCCTGGCGCGGCGGCTTGACCGAGCGGGCCAGGTAGGCCCCGGCTGTCTGCAGCGCTGGCTCATCCGCGCTTTTCAGGATCAAGTGGTAACGGTACCTGCCGCGCAGTTTTTCCAGCGGGCAGGGCGAGGGCCCAACCGCCTCCAGCAGTCCGCCGAGCGACTCCCGGGCGATGAATTTTTCCAGCCCTTGCGCGGTTCTATCGGCGAAACTGGAGAGCGCGGTCTCATCCCGGCCGCTGAAAATGACGTTCAGCAGGCTGACAAAAGGCGGATAACCGGCCTCCCCGCGGATGGACAGCTCGTTGCCGGCAAAGGCGGCGTAGTCGTGGCCCACCGCGGATTTGACCGCCGGATGAGCGGGGTTAAAAGTCTGGATGATCACCTCTCCGCCGCGTTCGCCCCGGCCGGTCCGCCCGGCGACCTGGGCCAGCAGGCCGAATGTGCGCTCGGTGGCCCGGAAATCCGGCAGGTTCATCGCCGTATCCGCATTGACCACCCCGACCAGCAGCACATTGGGAAAGTCCAGCCCCTTGGCGATCATCTGCGTGCCCACCAGGATGTCGGTCTCCCCGGCGCGCAGGCGCTCGAGAATCTCGTGGTGCGACCATTTGCCGCCGGTGGTGTCCAGGTCCATCCGGTCGACCTTCCGGCCTGGGAAATGCTCGCGCAGAATGGTTTCGACCTGCTCGGTGCCCATGCCGGTGGGCGAGAGACGCTGGGCGCCGCAAGCCGGGCAGGCGGAGGGGATGGGTTTCTGGGTGCCGCAGTAATGGCAGAGCAGCCGGTTGAGCCGGCGGTGCAGGGTAAAGGATATCCGGCAGAAATCGCAGCCCGGCACCTGGCCGCACTCCTCGCAGAGCAGGAAGTTGTTATAGCCCCTCCGGTTAAGCAGCAGAAGCACCTGGCCTCCGGCCTCCAGGGCGAACCCGATTTCACCGAGCAGGCGCTCGCCGATCAGCGAGGGCTTTTTCCCGTCTTTCCAGCCCTTGCGCAAATCGTACACCTGGACCGCGGGCATACTGCGGCCCAGCACCCGCTCCGGCAGCTCGAGCAGCGTGTACCCGCCGTCACGGGCGCGCTGGTAGGATTCCAGGCTGGGGGTGGCCGAGCCCAAGAGCACCGGACCCCCGGCGAGCTGCATGCGCCGGATCGCTACCTCGCGGGCATTGTAAGGTGGGGCGGGGGAATCCTGCTTGTAGCTGTTCTCGTGCTCCTCATCGACGATGATAATCCCCAGGTTATCGAACGGCGCGAATACCGCCGAGCGCGCCCCGACCGCCACCGCATAGCGCCCCTCGTGAATCTGGCGCCAGATGTCGTAGCGCTCGCCCTCCGAGAGCCCGCTGTGCAGCACGGCGACCCGGGGGCCGAAGACGGCCCGGAAACGGCCGGTTGTCTGGGGGGTAAGCGCTATCTCCGGCACCAGGACAATGGCCTGTTTCCCCTGCTCCAGCAGCGGCCGCAGCAGCTCCATGTAAACCAGGGTCTTGCCGCTGCCGGTCACCCCGTGCAGCAGGAACACCCGGTGCCGGCCCCCGGACTCCATGACCCGGCGGATCACTCCGGCCTGCACCTCCGAAGGCCGGGGAGCGGTATAATCCGGAAACTGCACGTTGCGAAACGGGTCGCGCGGGTCGTAAACCTCGTACTTGTTGACCAGACCTTTCTTGGCCAGCGCGCCGACCACCGCCGGGCTGAAATTCAGCCTGGAGAGCAGGCTCACCTCGACCGGGCCGGCCACGCCCCGCAGGTAGTCCAGGCATTCGCGCTGACGGGGGGTCTTGCGCAGCAGACATTCCAGCTCCGCCGCATCGGGCAGTGCCCCGGCCTCGAGCATGGTCCGCGAGCGGGCCCGGGGGATGAGCGGAAGGTGGTCGCTGATCTCCACCAGCCCGGATTCGGCCAGAGCCGAGAGCGGCCGCGCGAGGCTCCGGGTCTTGAGACGGCCGGCCAGACGGCTCTGCGGGAGCTGGCCTCCGGGAGATTCCCGCAGCAGAAAGAGGATTTTATCCTGGAGCGGGGAGAGTTTGAGCGCGGGCCTTTCCGGATCGCCGGTGAGCTTTACCTTCCGGTCGCCGACACGCAGGAAAATCCCCGGGACAACGGCGCGCAGGGCCTCGCCCAGGTCGCAGAAATAGTAGCCGGCGAGCCAGCGGACTAGGTCCAAAAGGTCGGGCGGCACCAGCGGATGCTCATCGAGCACGGAGTGGAAACGGATCAGCCGGATGCCTTTGGGCGGGAGGACATTGGTCTCGAAAATCACTCCGGTCAAGAGCCGTCTTCCGAAAGGCGCGACCACCCGCACTCCGGGAATGAGGGGCTGATCCAGGTCCTCAGGCAGCAGATAAGTATATGGCCCGCCGCGGGGCCTGGGGAAAACGACATTGGCATTCGGTGTTTCAGCTTGGCCGGAACTGCTCACAATATCTCCGTTCCATTCCTAGATTTTCGATGTTACCGGGCCCCGGTCAGCCGTGCCGCTCTTTCGGCGAGCAGACTGAGGTCATCCAGATCGAGTAAAACCCCGGCAGCCTTTTTTACCGGCAAGTCATCGCCAGAGAAAACTTTCAGCGGACAGGCAGCGCCTGAATCTACGGCGGCGGGTCCGCCGCCCGGGTGGCGGCCGCAGACCACGGCCACCGGGACACGGCTGTTCCGCGCCCTGGCGAGGACCCCGGAGATCACTTTTCCACCCAGGCTCTGGTCATCGAAGGAGCCCTCTCCGGTGATAACCAGATCGGCTTTCTCCAGCGCCCTCTCGAAACGCAGGGTTTCCAGCACATAGCCGATCCCGGGAGTGAGCCTTCCGCCCAGGAAGCCCACCACCGCCGCGCCCATGCCGCCGGCCGCTCCTCCGCCCTCGACCGCGGTGACCTCCCGGCCCAGGTCCTCCCGCAGCCGCAGCGCCAGGTTGGCCAGGCCCTGTTCGAGCTTTTCCACCATTTCCGGCCCGGCGCCTTTCTGGGGCGCGAATACCCGCGCAGCCCCGCTGGGCCCGAGCAGGGGATTGCGGACATCGCAGAGGGCGCGCACTTTCAGGCCGGCCAGCCGCTTATCCGTATCGCGGTTGTCGATCCGGGCGATCCGCGAGAGTATGCGGCCGCCCTCGAGATCGAGCGGCTTACCCCGCTTATCGAAAAAGCGGTAGCCCAGGGCGCGGGTCATCCCCACTCCGCCATCCACGGTGGCCGAGCCGCCAAGTGTGAGAGTTAGCGCCTCGAGGTTCAGCTCCAGAGCGGATTTGATCACCAGGCCCAGCCCGAAAGTGCCGGCCCGCCAGGGATCGCGCTCGCTCCCGGCGAGCAGGGCCAGCCCGCTGCTGCGAGCCATCTCGATCAGCGCCTCTCCCCGTGGGAGCATCACGAACTCGACTGTCAGCGGCCTTCCCAGCGGGTCGCGGCTGGCGCAGAAGAAAAATTCCCCGCCGGTGGCCCCGCGCAGAACATCCAAGGTTCCCTCGCCGCCATCGGCCAGCGGCAACTCCAGGATTTCCGCGCCGGGATGGACCCGGCGCACGCCACTGGCAAAGGCGCGGCAGACCTCGGCCGCGCTGAATGTTCCTTTAAAAGAGTCCGGAGCCAGGATGATTTTCACTGGTGACCGACCTTGAAAGCGGGAAACTTAAGACGGCATAACAGCTTGTTGTAATATTTCTTATGCAGTTTGTTTTTTCCTTTTCGCTGCAGGGGCGGTTCGCGAACCGCCCCTACAATTGCTTGTAATTTGTAGTGTTACACAGTCTGATTAAATATTATTTCCCTCAATCAGCAAATTAAAAGTGAAAAATCGACGCTCCTCAAAAAGTATTGTATTCCGGTGGTCAATATAGCAGAGCAGCGGGCAGGCTCTCAAGTAAAACTGGGTAACGGTTGCGGATAAATGACCAGCATAGTTCACAAAAGTGACTAAAACTCGCAGGGGCAGGCCCCTGTGCCTGCCCTTGGCTTGGAATTAGTTCAAGGGTTTTCGGGCGGCCACAGGGGGCCGCCCCTACAAAATCGGGAACTGAAAATATTTTTTGAATTTTGACAAGAAAGCAGTCCGCTCAGCCGGCGCTCGGCCAGTCCAGGCTGCCGGTGGCGAAAGCCGGGACCTCCAGGCTGTCCCTGCGGCCATTGCTGTAATGGAACAGGGCGGTTCGGGCCACCATGCCGGCATTGTCCGTGCAAAGGTCCAGGGGCGGGAAGATCACCCTGACCCCTGTGCGGGCGCTGAAAGCGGCCAGGGAGGAGCGCAGAAGAGCATTCCGGGCCACGCCGCCGGCGACCACCAGGGTTTTAGCGCCTGAGCGCTCACAGGCGCGCCGGCACTTGACGGCGAGCACCTCGACCACCGCGGCCTGGAAAGAGGCGGCCAGGTCGGCCTGCCGGCCCTCGAACGCGCCTGAGGCCCGAAGACCCTCCACCTCATAGAGCACCGCGGTCTTTAGTCCGGAAAAGCTCATGTCCAGCGTCGGGTCCTTGAGCATCGGCCTGGGAAAAGCGAAAGAGCTGGGATCGCCCCTCCGGGCCGCCTTCTCGATAGCCGGCCCGCCGGGATAGCCCAGCTCGAGCATCTTGGCCACCTTGTCGAAGGATTCCCCGACGGCATCATCCCGGCTGCGCCCCAGGATCAGGTACTCGCCCCAGCGGTCCACCTCGACCAGCAGGGTGTGCCCGCCAGAGACCAGCAAGGCCACGAAAGGCGGCGCGGGCGGATCGGGCAGCAGCAGGTTCGCCATCAGGTGGGCCTCCACGTGGTTCACCCCGATCAGCGGCCGGTCCAGGCAGAGCGCCAGGGTCTTGGCGGTGCAGATCCCCACCAGCAGCGAGCCGATCAGTCCCGGCCCCACGGTTACCCCGATCAGTCCGATCTCGGAAAGCGCGCAGCCGCTCTCGGCCAGCGAGCGCTCGAGCAGCGGCAGCAGGACTTTCTGGTGCGCCCGGCTCGCCAGCTCGGGCACCACCCCGCCGAACGCCTCGTGTTCCAGTTGGCTCAGGATCAGGTGGCTGCGCAGGCTGTTTTCGCCCTCCAGCAGGGCCACAGAGGTTTCATCGCAGGAGGTTTCGATTCCCAGAGTGAGCATTTGCCGATTTCACGTTGTACTGGTTTAAAGGCGTGTTGAAATAGCCATACACAGAGGCAGTAAACATGGATTGTAGGGGCGACGCATGCGTCGCCCCTACGGTAATTCCATAATTTCAAATAATTAAACCAAGTCATCCTACACTATCTTTTCACTGGTTCTGAAGCTCGTAGCAGCTGAGGATTTATCAACGCTCTTTTTTTAAATGGAAAGCCGTACAGACCGGACGGTCTGTAGCGGAGCGCAGAAAGCCCCGCAGCCCAAATTCGATTCGCGGTAATTTAAATGTTTGCCGGAATTAATGCGAGAATTGCATGGAACGCAGGCGGACCACCACGCGGGAGACCTCCTCGGCCACGCGGTCGATTTCCCCGGCGGTGTTGTCCCGGCCGAGGCTGAACCGAACTGAGGCCTGGGCCAGCTCGGGCGGCACGCCCATGGCGGTAAGTACATGCGAGGCTTCCAGCGAGCCGCTGGCGCAGGCCGAGCCGCTGGAGCAGGCGATCCCCCGCAGGTCCAGGTTCAGCAGCAGGGCCTCGCCCTCCACGCCCTCGAAGGAGACATTCAGCGTGTTGCACAGCCGGTGCACCGGGTGGCCGTTGAGATGCACCCCCTCGAGGCTGCTCCGCAGCCCGGTCCAGAGGCGCTCGCGCAGACTGGCCTGCTGGTCTTTCCGCTGCTCCAGCTCGGAACGGGCCAGCTCGCAGGCGGCCCCCAGCCCGGCTATGCCGGCGGTGTTCTCGGTGCCCGCGCGCAGGCGCCGCTCATGGGAGCCGCCCAGGATCTGCGGCGCGAGGCGCACTCCTTTGCGGACATACAGCACTCCCGTGCCCTTGGGGCCGTAAATCTTGTGGGCGCTCAGCGAGAGCAGATCCACCGGCAGGGTTTTCAGATCGAGTCCGATTCTTCCCACTGCCTGGACCGCATCGACATGGAAGGGGACGGAGAATTCCCGGCAGACTCTTCCCAGCTCCTCGACCGGCTGGATGGTTCCGACCTCATTGTTGGCGGCAATTATACTCACCAGCAGGGCTTTTCCCCCTGCCAGGCATTTCCGCAGGTCATCCGGGGCCACCCTGCCGTAACTGTCCACCGGCAGGGTCACCACTTCGTATCCCAGCCCGGCGAGCCTCGCGGCCGGCTTGAGGACCGCATCGTGCTCAACCGCGGAGGTGATGATCCGGCCTTTCCTGTCGGCCTGCAGCTCGACCAGACCGCGCAGGGCCAGGTTGTTGCTTTCCGACCCGCCGCTGGTAAAATAAATTTCCTCGGCTGCGGCCCCCAGCAGAGCGGCGACTTTCGCCCGCGCCCGGTCGATCAGCGCACGCGCCGCCCGGCCCTCGGCATGGATACTCGAAGCATTGCCGAAATTCTCCTTCAGGCAGGGCAACATCACCTCGAGGACCTGGGGATGAACCGGCGTGGTAGCATTATGGTCCAGGTAAATCCGATTTTCGGCGGTTCCGTTTTTGATCATCTTTCTCTCAGCTAATAATTAATGAATCCGCAAGCGGACTTTAGCGGCTCCGGCGCGCTGCTGAATCCAACCGCCGGTAATATGGATATTATAGTTTCTGGAAGCTTTTGTCAACTAACGGAGGGTACTGTCGGCGGCCAGCGGCATTTGAGCAGTGTCCGGGTTGCTCTGGAGGCTGCGGTATTTTTCCACGATCCGGAATATTTCCTGGGAGAGAATACTGCCCGGATCCCGCTGTACGAACATCTGGAAGGCCTCGATGGCTTTTGCATAGTCCCCCAAGTCGTCGTAGGCGCAGCCGATATTGAGGTAAATAATCGGCCGCGCGACATCATAACGGGAGGCTGTTTCGAGGTAATTCAGGGCCTGCCTGGGATATTTATTCGCCAGGTAGAGCGTGCCCAGCATCAGATAGGCCAGCGCCGTGTCCTGGGGCGAAAAACCGAGGTAGCTCAGCCATCTCAGTGAGTCCGAGGGCTGGAGGAAAACGCTTTGCTGGATTTGCTGCTGCTGCTCGGTCTGCTCCTGGGCGGCCTCCTCCTCTTTTTTATGGCAGGAGGCGAGTGCAGTACAGCAGAGCGCGGCAATCAGCAGAGTAAACAGAACCGTTCGTTTCACATTCATATCCGGGGTCATTTAGGCGGCAGGTAATACCTCTGCCAGACATCCTCCGAGGGTTTGAAATCAACGCGGTATTCATCCAGCCGCAGCTTGAAATAGTCCCAGAAGTCCTTGATCATGAATTTGGCGTTGTTGGCCTGCTCCATAGCCGTGGTCAGCTCGGTTTTTTCCGCGCCGTTGAGGTAATTATCGAAGGAATAAAAGGCGATACTGTCGTAGTAGGCAATATAATCCAGGTGGCCGAAAAGCTCGAGCGCCGGGTCGTGCTCGATCCGCCGGCGCAGCATCTTCCTTCTTCTCTCGGCATTCTCGAATCGGCGCATAATTTCCCTTCCGTACAGCTCCTTGAGCTGCGAGGGCTGATCCAGATAGCCATTGGTCAGAATGCGTACTATCTCATAGAAGCGCGCGGTGGTTTCCAGATAGTGGCTGAACAATCCGGAAAGAAGGGTCAGCTCGGCCTGCGATGTGAGCCAGAGCATGTCCTCGGGGCCTCTTTCGCGGACCAGGTATTCATTGCGTTTGCTGCGGTATTCGCTGCGCATTATCGCGCGGACCTCCTGGATCTCCCTGGCCCGCGCGGGGGCAATCAAGGTACTCGCTGGCCGGATTGGCGCTGCCGGGGCATTATCAGGGGCGGGCTTGTTGGAGAATAAGAAGAAGTAACCGGCCAGACCGGCCAGGGCCGCCCCCAGGAAGGCAAAAACCAGAACGATCACCAGCGGCGCCGCTCCTCTTTCGGGATTAACCCGGACCGCCCGTCGGGCTTTGCTTTTCATCCCGGCGGCGCTCTGCTCCGCGCTCATTTCAAAACTGCTTTCGGCCATTACTTTCCTCGGCCCGCTTCCGTTAGGTCCGGCAGCCGGCAATGGGCAAGTTTTTCAAAGGAATCGGACTTTGCCGGTTCCGGGCGGCGTGTCAAACGCCCTGTCACAGGCCCTAATTTTTTAAATATCAGCAGGTTAATGATCGCGAAAAAATAATATTCCGCCGTTATCGCTTGTGGTACAGAAATTGCTCTTTCATCGTGCGCCTGATGCTCAGTGCATGTCCGGCCCCTAGGCCCCCAGGTCCGGTGATCAATAGTTCTTCCTCTGATTAGCCCCCGATCAGCAGACTGAACCCAGTATTAATATCGAATGTGTGTCCCAAAATGTTTAATTAATTGATCCGCAATTAGTCAGAGGAGCAGTAAATGACCATAACTACGCACGAGATCGACGACATTGCAGTCGCCGAGGTAAAGGGCCAGATCAATTTCCAGAACACTCAGACCCTCAAAGACCTCTTCTGCGAGCTCGAGGCCAAAAACCACAAAGCGATTGTCGTGGACCTCAAAGAGACCGAGTATATCGACGGCTTCGGGTTGAGCGTGCTGGTAAATATCAGCCGCAATGTTTATAAAGGCGGCGGACGGCTGTCTCTTACCAGTCTTAACCGGGAGCTGCAGCGAATTTTCAGCAAAACCAAGCTGGATCGCTGGTTCGATATCTACGAAACCCAGGAAGAAGCCTGCCGGAGCCTGTTGAAAAACAGGAGCAAAGCGGCCAAGACCGCCTGAACGGCTTACTTGATCGATTTAGTGTATCCGGCTTTTTTGGCCTGCTCCTCAGTGGTGAAATAGACCCGGAATTCCTCCGGTATCTTATCGTAAAACACGCTCTCCGGAAGATGATAAACCTTGGTAGCTTTGTTTCCGATAATCTGTTTTTTCCCCTGTTCCGCGCGCAGCCCCGCCTCGATAGCCTTCAGATTGGCATCGTAGGGCAGAACCGCGTTGCCGCCCGAACCCCTGGATTCGAGCAGCAGCGACTGTGTCTCCCGCAAAGTCTTCTGCAACTGTGCCATCTCCTTTTCCAGACGGCTCACCCTCTCCTCAAGCCCTTGAGTATCCGCCGGCTGGCTGCCGGCTCCGCTCTCCGGAGCTGAAGTTTTTTCGGCGGCCGGTCCCCGGTCACCCCCCGAGGGGTCGCTCACGAGGTCATGGCGGATAAACGCGATCTTTGAATCAGGCAGACGCACCCGGTACCAGTCTCCGCGCTTGATGAACTTTTCGAGCAGCTGCCCCTGGTAGACCTTTCCCACTATATTATAGTCCAGTCCCGGTCCCTCCCGGACATTCGCCCAGCGGCTGGCTACCACCAGGTAGCGCCCGGACTTGGCCTCCGGCCGGGTCCCGCCGAGAGTGTCTTTCGCTGAAGACGTGGAATCCTCAGCCCGGCCGGGCGGCGGCGGCTGCCCGGAATCCTCGCGCACGCTGTAGGGGATGACCCAGCCCTCGAAACCGCCGTAGCTCACCAGGTAGAAAGAGTCCTCGGCCGCGAGAAGATTGAGCCGGGCCTCTTTCTCGAGATACTTGATGATTGGCGAGGAGATCGAAGGCTCCTTGAACATCGGCGCTTTCTCCTGCACGACCGTGAGCTGACGGGCTCCACCGGCGTAAGGCGGCCCGGCGATCAGTTGCAGGAAAATGACCAGCGACAGAATTGCCAGCCTTGATTTGCCCATCTTACTCCCTGCTGAAGATTAAAAAAAATAAACTGAATGCATTTTCCAGCGCTTGACCTGTCATCGGACTTCTCCACCCAGGCCCTTGCTAATCTCTTCCGAACCATAGGCCGCTCCGTCCGGGGCAGGAAAACTTATTAAATGCACTTTATTTACAGTAAATATACGGGCTTTGGGATGCAAGCCTTTTACGAAGGAAGCGGCTTAGATGAAAAGCTGATTTCCGGCTGCGGGAAAAAATACTTGAAGGCCGTGGCTAAAAATTTATATATTGACTCTAGACTTTGAAACGCAATAAGCGGAAATTCCTGGTTTCACCAATAAAATGTTACTTTACCCTGATTGAAGTTTTTGGGAATCAGTGCCATGCTGGATCAGGAAACACTGACTGTCATTCTGGCCCAGGTACTCACCTCCAATGAGAAATGGCAGCTGGAGGTCGAGCGCAATATTATGCTGCAGAAGACAATCGACGACCTTTTCAGCGATGAGGTCTTTCAGGTTCTGTTGGAAAACCGGGTCCTGGCCAAGTTTGAGGACACCTATGTCCCGCATTTCCGGGCGATCGAGCTGATCTGCACTTTCCGCGAGCTGGCCCATCAACTGGGCGAGAGCAGCGCGGATAAATCTATACTGGATCGGGAGCTCGAGGAGCTGATGTTTACGATCAACGACAGCTGGGGCACCTCTCCCCGATTCGAGCTCAACCTGGGGCCTGCCGCGGCGCTCGCCGAGGCCGGCCGAATCGCCGGGCTTTATTCGGAGAATGCCCAGTTTGCCGCCCGTGTGGATCGATTCCGCCTGGTGGTTGCCCCGCTGTGCCGGGAAATTAAAGGCAGCCGGGTTTACCAGCTGTTGATCCTCGAAAATGTCCGTCCGCCGCGCAACGCCTGGGCCCTGAAACAGAGGTCCTGAGCCCTGCCGCAAGGTCTTTCTCTCCTGAAATTTCTGCCGGTAATTAAAGGGCAAACAGCATGGGCCGTGGCAGCGGCGCCCCCGGCAGCCTTTTTGCGTACCCGGCGGCGGAAGGTTACCGGGGAAACAGGCGCTGGCAAAAAGGATGCCGGGGGCGCTTTTCCATCAGTGGAGCCGGTCCAGCTGGAAAAAAGATTGAGACAGCCCGGATGGAAAGAAACTGAGGGGTCTGAATCGGCTTTTTAGGAGGCGAATATTAGAAGGAAATGCCGAGGCTGAACAGGTTGCTGGAGCTGAGCCGGCCCCAGTCGCGGTAGGCGTAGTCGATCGAGCCTCTGAAAGAGAGAAAATCGTAGGAGATTCCCCCGCCCGCGGATAGACCGCGCAGCATGTCCGAGCCGGTAAGGCCGAGCTCATCCCCGCGGAATTCCCATCCGCCGCGCAGGGAAGCGGAGGTGTTCTTGCCGAGCTTCCGGGTCAATTCGCTGCCCGCCGAATAAGAAGCCGGCATATTGTTGTTCTGCGAGAATTCCCCCGCCACCAGCAGGTTATTCTGCTCCCCGCTGTGCAGGGCGTAGCAGAGCGAGATGTGAAAGCTTGTCGGCAGCTTGAAGCGCGTGGCCCTGCGCAGTGCCCTGCTGTCCTGGCGGGCGATATTGTTGCCCGGGTAAAGGTCTTCCGGCTTGAGCGATATTTTGAGCCCGTTGCCGGTAAAGGCCAGGTTGCCGCCGATATTGCGGATCAGAAAGGCCAGCCGGATTTCCCGGCCCAGGAAAACCGTATGGTAGTTGGTACCGAGATCGAAAGCGACCGTCCCCTGGGTATTGCCCGCGATGTCCTCGTGCACGTACTTGATGTTCATCCCGGCGCTCGCCCGGTCCGAGAAATTCCAGGCCAGGGTCCCGCCGGACTGCAGGCTGTAGCTGGAGAAAGTCGCTCCGGTGCCCTCGGGCTGGGTGACAGTGGTAATCTCCTGGTCTCCCATGGTCAGCATGCCCATAAACCCGCCCAGGATCAGCTTGCCCGCCATCAGCGGAGCGGCTCCCGCCGTGTACGTGTAATTGACATCCAGCGGCTGGTCGGCGACCGTGAGGAAAACCTGGGGACCGCTTAGAAAGCCCAGTCCGGCCGGGTTCCACCAGACCGCGCTGATATCGTCCGCCAGGGCGCCATACGCTCCTCCCATGGCTACTCCCCGGCAGCCCACCGGGATCGTGAGAAATTCCGCCGCCCGGGTGCCGGCCTCGCTGAACCCTTTCGGGATTCCATCCGCCGGGTTGAACCCGCTGCCGCCGGCCGCGCTCAGGCTGGTGGTGCACAGACAAATCGCCGCCAGCGCCGCTGAAATGTTATTTTTAATAAACCTGATCATATCTTTCCGATTAAAAGGCCGTACTTATAGACGCCGCAGGGGCACGGCATGCCGAGCCCGCCGCTTCGCGCCGCGTCAATTGATAATCGAAAATTTCCCCAGGAACTTTTTCCCTGTTCGCTTGCTTTCCACCTGGAAATAATAGGTTCCGCTCGCCATCTGCTGGCCGAAACGGCTGCGCAGGTCGAACCGCCGCTGGCCGCCGCCGTTGTCGAAGGCGCTGAACGAGCTTTCCGGCACACCCGGACCGTGTTCGAGAACGTTAACCAGCACCCCGGAGATCGTGTAGATCCGGATCGTGCACTCGGAGGGCAGCCCGGTGAACAGCACCGTCTTGTTGTCCGGACCGGCATCCAGCGGGCTGTCGACGATATACGGGTTCGGGACCACCCGCACTTTGTTCGGAATTTCATCTTCCGGGTTATCCGTGGCCGCGCGGAAATGAAAGACCACTCTTTGCCCGGGGACCGGACTGACCGACTGTCCTGCCGGATCGTTGAAATCGCAGCGCAGCAGCCAGACATCCCCGGCGGCGGGTTTGCGCTTGATTCCGGTCACAAAAAGCTCCACGCCGCGCACGTAAAGCGCCATGCTGACACTGTCCGGGTTCTCCGAGTGTGTGAAGTAAGCCGCCTCCGGCTGCAGTCTGTAGGTGCGCTTGTCTTTGGGGAAAACATGCAGGCTCTGCCAGATCATGTCCTCGTGCGTGAAAGTGTCCAGGGGCAGAAATCCCCAGCCGTCATCGGTGAACTGGCTGAAACGCACCTCCACGCGGTGAGTCAGGTCGCGGACCCGCACCCGCGCGTCACTCTCCCAGGTTATCTCGAGGTCCCCCGGCGCGAAAGCGGCCATGTTACCGGTAGTGCGGGCGCTTTCACCGGAGATATACTCGCTGTTGAGCTGATCGATATTCATCGGCTGGAGCACCACGAACGGGTCTCCTGGAAATCCGACCGCGGCCGGGATCGCGGTGAACCGGTATTGCGGGCCGGGATAGGTGATCCCCGGACTCAGGAGTGTACCGGTGACGCCGTTGACCCGCAGGGGAGCCACTTTGGCATCGGCCCGGCCGCCACGGAAAATTTCCACCGATCCGGAATAAATTACCCCCAGCGAGTCCTCTCGCCCGTCAAAGCGGACCGCCGCCACCCGCTCGCGCTTGCCGTAGGCAAAAGTCTTCTCCAGCGACTGGCCGGTGATAATTCTCCCCTCCGAGTCGCGGAAATGGTAATAGATGTTGAATACCCGGGTCGCCGGACCGGCCGCCTCGAGCGAATCCACCGTGAAAACTCCCGAATCCGGCAGGGCCCGGCCGTGGATGATCTCCACCGGCCCGGCAGTAAGACTGGTCACTTGCGGGTTCGGCGCATTGGCGAAATCGAGCACCAGGTTCTGGCGGACCACGGAGCGGTTGGTCGGGTCCAGCGGGTCGGTGGTAACCGTGTCCGAGCTGGAGCCCAGGGTATCCGCCACGAGCGGCCTGCGCCCGGGGTCATAGAGCGAGCCATCGCCCGCGGCCGGGCTCGATTCCGCGGTGCCTTGGCGGTAAGAGGAGCTCTCGCCGCGCGGCGTGACCTGCTGGATAAAGCGGCCCAAAACGTCCTGGCGTTTGAACCCGATATTGGATTCCAGCGACTCACCGCCGAAATTGAAGGGGTTGTAATCATATGAGGTGACCGTGTAAAAGAGCGGCACCCCGTTAATCAAGCCGCCGATATCCTCGCCCTGGTCCAAGAACGAAAACGAGAGTCCCGTATCCTGTCCCAGTTTCAGCAGGAATGGTCCGGTCCCCGTGAACCCATCGCTGGTGACCGTGCGCGTGACCGTATAGTCGATAATCTTGTCGTCCAGGTCGTACTGGGCGATCAGCCTGGCATCCGCGCGCTCTCCGGTGAGCGAGCGGTAAACCCGGAAACCCTCGAAATCCCTGTCCCGGTACCCGGTGATCCGCGGGAAACCATCCGGCAGGCTGTCCTGAAGGGTGAGCTGGAAGGCCTGGAAAGTCTGGGCATAATCATCGAGCGTATTGGCAACCGGTGTATCATCCCACGTTATCGTAACCTGTCTGTCGCCCGGGATCAGGCGGAATTGCGGAGCCAGCGGCGGTTTGGGCCGGACGAAACCGGTCTCGAAAGACAATCTCGCGGCCTCGGCCAGGTCGAGTACCCGGGCGAACTCTCCCTGGGGGTTCAGTTTCGACAGATCGGCGCTCTTGCCGTTGACCGCTGGATCATCGACCGCCGGGCTGAAATAAACGGCGGCCCAGATTTCCCGCGGCTCACCCTCGGCGGGCATATCGAACGGGCCGGTGACTATATTTTGGCGCAGGTCTTCGATAATCGTCGCTTCCAGGAATTCCGCATAAGGGTCGAAAGCCGGCAGCAGGTTGGTGCCGGGCGCCGCGGAGAGGATACGGTAAGCCTCGGCATCGCTGAACGGGTCCGGCCGCTGATCCCCGAAAGTGTACATCGTATAGAGGAAAAACCGCTCCGCCTTCAGGTGGCGGATCGCTTCCGGGAAGACCAACGGCTCTCCGGTCAGCGGGTGTTTCAGTCCGGCAGCCACGATATCGCCGAAAGTCTCATCCACCAGGCCGTTGCCCTGCGGCTCCAGAACTGTCGGGTTATCGATCCCGTCATCCTCGGTCGGGCTGTAGAGGATCGAGGTGCCGCTGATCGCCGGCTGGCGGCCGAAAGTGTTCTCACGGAAGTCGGAATCGTAGGCCAGCGCGAGCTGGCTGGATGGCAGCACCGCCGAGGCGTCATCAGTCGGCGTGCCGATATCGAAATCGCTTTTCACATCGACAAAGACGCCCCGGATATCATATGGCACGCCGGCGGCTTCCGCGGGACTGACATAGCGGGTGGCGTTGCTGAGCCGCCAGTTGACAAACATGATATCGCGCTCCAGGCCGGTGGAAATAAAAATCACCCGCTGGGCGACCTCCAGCCCCAGACGGTGGATACCGGCGCTCTGGAACACCGGCCCGTCCACATCGGTGAAAAAGTTGACCACGTCCTGGTCGCCGGTCACCACCGGCACCGGCAGGCCGAAAGTCGGGCTGTCCGGGTCGTCGTCCAAGTGGCGGAAATCCTCGGGCCAGAGGTCCAGGTTCTCGCTGGAGGTGGAAAAGAACAGGCCGGAGGAGGGGTCTTCCCGGGAGCCCGAGGCGCGGCCCTCGCGCCATTCGGCATCGTAAACCGCGCTGGTCTCCACGGTGTCGCCGTAAATCCCGTCGCCGTCGGCGTCGATAATCCCCAGCGCGTTCAGCCCGCTCTGGTAGATGTAATTGTTGGTCGAGCCGGAGGGCCAGAATCCGCCGGGAGCGAACGGGCTGGTGGGGTTGATCGCCAGGAA
>Ga0156185_1200_pt3 | contig 31231 bp, 40 predicted proteins | sample RifCSPlowO2_12_FD_107838 | JGI IMG/M metagenome (GOLD analysis project Ga0156185, IMG submission 107838) | Candidatus Glassbacteria bacterium RIFCSPLOWO2_12_FULL_58_11 | reverse complement strand
GATACGCGAGGGCGGCCGGACAGTGGGCGCCGGCGTGGTCGTGGAAATCATCGAGTAATTCAAGGCTTAATGGAAAGTTCGGAAATTCCGGATAGCACTGGCAAGGTCCGGCTGACAGGCCGGGTTGACTGACCTTGGCAGCCTGGTGAGCAGAAAATTTAACTTCAAGGGCGGTTGAAAACAGCTTTTCAGCGCCCCCTCAAGCAGAAGAGGCATCCGTGCAGGGACAGAAGATTCGCATCAGGCTCAAATCTTTCGATCATGCCCTGATCGACCGTTCGACCGAGGCCATTTTCAAAACCGCGGTCGGCTCCGGGGCCGAGGTGGTCGGGCCGATCCCGCTGCCGACCAAGCGCAGCGTCTATACGGTCAACCGGTCGCCCAATATCGACAAGAAAAGCCGCGAGCAGTTCGAGATTAAAGTGCACAAACGGCTGATCGAGATCCACAACAGCAAGCCGCAGACTATCGACGCCCTTACCAAGCTCGATCTGCCGGCCGGCGTGGACATCGAGATCAAGGTTTAACAGTGCCGACACCGGCCGAATCGCCGGTGTGAACCGCAGAATAACCGTACGCCTCAAAGAGGAAGTAATGCTCGGATTGATTGGAAAAAAAATCGGGATGACAAGAATCTTCGATGAGCAGGGCTTGATGATTCCGGTCACTGTCATCCAGGCCGGACCCTGCAAGATCATCCAGATCAAGACCGCAGACAAGGATGGGTACAACGCCCTGCAGGTCGGTTTCGGCCAGCGGAAGGAAAAGAATGTCATCCGGCCGCTCAAGGGGCATTTGAAGAAGTTCGAGAACTATTTCCCGCAGGTTTTGAAGGAATTCCGGGTGGAAACTGTCGAGGGTTACGAGCTGGGACAGGAATTGAACACCGAGATATTCAATGTAGGCGAGGGTGTGGATGTAGGCGGTGTGATCAAGGGCCGCGGTTTCCAGGGCGTGGTGAAGCGCCACGGACACAGCGGCGGCGATGAAACCCACGGCAACACCTCGCACCGTGTCCCCGGCTCGGTCGGCTCCTCCGCCGATCCGTCCCGCTGCTGGAAGAACCTGAAGCTGCCGGGCCAGTATGGCAATACCAATCAGAAAGCGTTGAACCTTAAAGTCGCCAAGGTGGACTCCGGCAGGAATTGCCTCTTTGTCCGCGGCGCTGTGCCTGGACCGACCAGCGGCCTGGTGACCGTTTACAAGAAAAAGTGAGGCCTGGTTTCAGCCTGACAGCCGGTAATTGATTCTGAGGGATAAATGAAACAGATCGCGGTTCTAAAAGAAAACGGAGAAAAAGCGGGCGAGGTTTCCCTGCCGGAAAGCTATTTCGGTTCCGAGGTAAGCGAGAGCGCGGTTTATTATTCGGTCAAGGCGCAGCTCGCCAACCAGCGCCAGGGAGACGCCAACACCAAGGATCGAAGCGAACTCGCCTACTCGACCCGCAAGCCGTGGCGCCAGAAAGGCACCGGCCGGGCGCGCGCCGGAAGCCGCAGAAGCCCGCTCTGGAGGGGCGGCGGCACGGTGTTCGGCCCCAAAGCCAAACATTACGATGTACGCGTACCGAAAAAAGTCCGCCGGGCGGCCCTGCAGAGCGCTCTGAGCTCCAAGGCCGCTGAGGAAGGCGCCGTGGTGGTGATCGAAGATCTTCAATTTGACGCTCCGGGCACCAAAAGGATCGCCGAATTGCTTAAAAATGCCGGCGCCGCGAAAGTGCGCGCGCTGATCATGACCGCCGGACACAAGCCGCTGGTCTGGAAATCGGTGCGCAATATCCCGCTTGTCGAAATCCGGCCGTTCGGCGAGTGCAGCGCCTACGACGTGCTGCTGGCCGAGAAACTGCTTATCGAAAAAAGCGCTATCGAACAACTGGAGTCGAAATCGCATGGAAAATCCGTATCAGATAGTGAAACGGCCGCTGCTGACTGAAAAAAGCGACCGTCTCCGCGAGTCCGCCAATCAATACTGTTTCGAGGTCGCCGTCGAGGCCAACAAGCTCGATGTCAAGCGGGCGGTGGAGACCCTTTTCGGCGTGAAAGTCACCGGAGTGCGGCTGCAGAACATGCTCGGCAAAAGCAAGAGAATGGGCCGTTCCGCCGGTAAGCGCGCGGACTGGAAAAAAGCTTATGTGACCCTCAAGACAGGCGAACTGATCGATCTGTTCGAAGGCGTGTAATTTAAGCGGGTGGATATAAACGATGGCTTTGAAAAAATTAAAACCGGTTACTGATGGAACGCGGTTCCGGTCGGTCAATGCCTACGACCTGATCACCAAGACCGAACCCGAGAAATCCCTCCTGGCTCCTCTTAAAAGCATGGGCGGCAGGAATCACCACGGTCACGTGACGATGCGCTATCGCGGCGGCGGCCACAAGCGCCGCTACCGGATCATCGATTTCAAGCGCAATAAAGCCGGAATCAAGGGCCGGGTGGCCTCGATCGAGTACGATCCCAACCGTTCAGCTTTTATCTGCCTGATCAATTACGAGGACGGCGATAAGCGCTATATTCTGCACTGCCAGGGCCTGAACGTGGGAGCGGTCATCGAGTCCGGCTCGGGCAGCGATATTCAACCCGGGAATTCGCTTCCGCTGGCGGAGATTCCCCTGGGCACGCTGGTGCACAATGTGGAGCTTAAGCCCGGCAAGGGCGGTCAACTGGCGCGTAGCGCCGGCGCGGGCATCCAGGTCGCGGCCAAGGAGGGCAAGTTCGTCCACTGCAAAATGCCCTCCGGCGAGGTGCGCCTCCTGCCCCGCGATTGCAAGGCCACCGTGGGCGTGATCGGCAACCAGGAATACATGGGTATCTCCTTCGGCAAGGCCGGAGTGAAGCGCTGGATGGGTGTCCGGCCCCATGTTCGCGGCGTGGCCAAGAATCCGGTCGATCACCCGATGGGCGGCGGTGAAGGCAAGTCCTCGGGCGGCAGGCATCCCTGCACCCCCTGGGGCAAGCCCACCAAGGGTTACAAAACCCGGAAAAAACATAAGCTTTCGGATAAATACATCGTCAGAAGAAGAAAGTAGCAACACTTTAACCATCAGAAAGTGTCATGTCCAGATCGCTCAAGAAGGGCCCCTATATCGAGCCTTCTCTGCATAAAAAAGTCGAGAAGCTCAACGAGATGGGCGAAAAAAAGGTCATCAAAACCTGGTCACGCCGCTCCACGATCAGCCCGGAATTTGTCGGCCATACCCTGGCCGTGCACAACGGGAACAAGTTCATCCCGGTCTATGTGACCGAGAACATGGTGGGGCACAAGCTGGGCGAGTTTTCGCCGACCCGGTTTTTCCGCGGCCACGGCGGCAAGCTGGCCGAGCGCGCGGTGCCCAAGCATAAATAGCGTTTGTTCTTTATTCCTTTTCCCTTGTTCCGCCGTCTTTACGGCCGCGGCCCGAGGGGATTAATAAAAACGCCAGAGAAGCCTGACATGATTACAAGTGCCAAACAGCGGTTCGTGCGGATCTCCTCGCGCAAGATCAAGCTGGTGATCGACCTGATCCGGGGCAAGAGCGTGGAGGAAGCCTTCAATATCCTTCGTTTCACCCCGAAAGCCGCGGCTGAGCCGGTGCGCAAGCTCGTTCAGTCCGCTTACAGCAATGCGGTCAACCAGCTCGGCAGTTTCGACCTGAGCACCGAGGCGATCACGATCCGGGAAATCCGGGTCGACCAGGGCCCGACCTTCAAGCGCTGGATTCCCCGGGCCATGGGTCGCGCCACGCCGATTATGAAAAGAACCAGCCATATCTTTGTCGAGCTGGATGTACCGGAGCCGGAAGAGCGTAAGTAAGTTCGTAGCCTTTCCCCGGATCTGAAAAAACTCTGTTGTCTGTTTAAAGGAGAGCCTCTGTGGGTCAGAAGACACACCCGATCGGTTTCAGGCTTGGAGTGATCAAGGATTGGCAGTCTGTCTGGTACTCGGAGCGCGATTTCGCCCGGTTGCTGAAAGAGGACGAGCTGATCCGCAAATATATCCACAGCCGGCTGGGTCATGCGGCGATCTCCAAGGTGGTCATCGAGCGCACGCCCCAGAAAATGACGGTGATTATCCACACGGCGCGCCCGGGAGTGGTGATCGGCCGCAAGGGACAGGAAGTCGATAAGCTGCGCGATGAGCTGGCCCACCTGTCAAAGGATGAGATATTTATCAAGATCGAGGAGATCAAGACGCCGGAGATCGACGCCAAGCTGGTCGCCGATGGCATCTCCTTCCAGCTCGAGCAGCGGGTCAGTTTCCGCCGGGCGATGAAAAAAGCGGTTACCTCGGCCATGCGCATGAACGCCCAGGGGATCAAAATCATCTGTGGCGGCCGGCTCGCCGGGGCTGAAATCGCCCGCAGCGAAGGCTATCTCGAAGGCCGGGTGCCGCTGCACACGATCCGCGCCGATATCGACTATGCCACCAGCACCGCCCATACCACTTTTGGTACGATCGGGATCAAGGTCTGGATCTGCAAGGGAGAGGTGCTGACCCGCAAGCGGTCCGGCGTTAACGCTGCCGAGTCGGCGGGCGCTCCAGCGCTGAGCCAGGATCACGGGGCCCGGCGCTAGTCCTCAAGGAACGAGATTTTCGGGGGTTGATGAATGCTTTCTCCAAAAAGAGTCAAGTTCAGAAAACAGCAGCGCGGCAGGATGAGAGGCACGGCCTATCGCGGCTCAACGGTGAGTTTCGGCGAGTACGGCCTGCAGTCTCTCGAGCCGGCCTGGATCACCAACCGCCAGATCGAATCCGCCCGTGTCGCCCTGACCCGCCACATCCGCCGCGGCGGCAAGGTCTGGATCCGTATTTTCCCGGACAAGCCGATCACCAAGAAACCGGCCGAAACGAGGATGGGCAAGGGTAAAGGCAACCCGGAGGGCTGGGTGGCGGTGGTTAAAAGCGGCAGGATCATGTTCGAGATCGGCGGGATAAGCCGCGAGATGGCTTACGAGGCCCTGCGGCTGGCGGCCCATAAGCTGCCGGTCAAATGCAAAATCGTCGAAAGGCACGTTGTCGGTGAGGAAACTAATGAAGGCGCATGAATTAAGAGAAATGACCAAGGCAGACATCGAGCACAGGCTCGGCGAGCTGAAAGAGGAGTATTTCAAACTCTCTTTCCGCAACTCGGTGCACAAGATCGACAACCCGATGCAATTACGCAGCCTGCGCCGGGATATCGCCCGCTGTTTTACGATTTTAAAACAAAAGTAATCCGGCCCTTGCGTCGCAGTCAGGGCTGGAAATCCCGGGCCGTCCCGGGATGAGGAGAATCCGGAGCCAGCGATGGAAAGAAACAATCGGAAAAGCAGGGTCGGAGTGGTGGTCGGGGACAAAATGCACAAGACCATTCTCGTCCGCGTGGACCGTCAGATCATGCACCCGATCTACGGCAAGGCCATCCGGCGCTCGAAAAAATACGTCGCCCACGATGAAAAGAACGAGTGCAAGGTCGGCAATACGGTCCGGATCGTGGAGACGCGGCCGCTGAGCAAGACGAAACATTGGCGCGTGGTGGAAGTGCTCTCCACCGGCGAGGAATAGATCCCCATCAGGCAATAATCGATCGAACGGGTGGATAAAAAATGATCCAGCAGGAAACGGTCTTTAAAATCGCCGATAACTCGGGCGCCAAAAAGGCCCTGTGTATCAGGGTTCTCGGCGGTTCGCACCGCCGTTACGCCGGTATCGGCGACATTATCGTGATAACGGTCAAGGATGCGATTCCCAATTCCAATATGCACAAGGGCGAGGTGGCCAAGGCGGTTGTCGTCCGCACGAAAAAGGAGACCCGCCGCAAGGATGGGTCCTATATTCGCTTTGATGAGAACGCGGCCGTGATCATCGATGACAACAAGGAACCGCGCGCCACCCGTATTTTCGGTCCCGTGGCCCGTGAGTTGAGAGAAAAGCAGTTCATGAAAATCATTTCCCTCGCGCCAGAGGTCCTTTAAACGCAGCAAGACAGTATTCCGAGGGCGGCAGATGAGAATTGTAAAAGGTGACAAGGTTATTATTATCAGCGGCAACAACCGCGGCAAGACCGGCGAGGTCCTCAAGGTCATCCCGGGCAAAAACCGGGTACTGGTCAAGGGGCTGAACATGGTCAAGCGCCATACCCGTCCGACCCAGAAAAACCCCCAGGGCGGGATCTTGGAAAAGGAAGCGCCGATCCATTTGAGCAATGTCATGCTCTATGACAGCAAGGCCGGCCGCGGTACGCGAATCCGCAGCCGCAAGCTCGAGGATGAAAAAAGCTCGAAGGTGCGGATCAGCGTGCAGAGCGGCGAGGTTATCGAGATCAAGACCGGGGCCTGATCCGGATTGTCATCCGGCAGGCGGTTTTAGTCCGGCGGCGGTTTAACTTAATATCCAGGTAAGCTTTCTATGACCAGAAAGAAAGAACAGTACGAAAAGGTGGTCAGCCCGAAACTCAAAGAGGAGTTCGGGATAAAGAACTCGCACGATATTCCCAAGCTGGAAAAGATTGTGCTCAATGTCGGAATGGGCTCGGCGAGCCAGAACCCGAAGGCCCTGGAGACCGCCCAGGAGGAACTGCGCCAGATCACCGGCCAGCATGCGGTCATCACCCGCGCCAAAAAATCGATCTCCAATTTCAAACTGCGCGAAGGCATGAAAATCGGCTGCCGGGTGACCCTGAGAAGGGATAAGATGTGGGAATTCCTCGACCGCCTGATCAGCGTGGTCATCCCCCGGATCAGGGATTTCCGCGGGCTGCAGACCAAGAGTTTCGACGGGCGCGGCAACTATACGCTGGGAGTCCGGGAGCAGGTCATTTTCCCGGAGATCGATTACGACAAGATCGAACAGATTCATGGTATCGATATAACTTTTATTACCACGGCCAAGAAAGATGACCAGGCCCTCGCGCTGTTACAGGAGCTTGGCATGCCGTTCCGCCTGACCGCCGCCCAGACCGCCGGGCCGGCCGGAAAACCGGATGCCGGGCAGAGTTGACGGTTATCACCTGGAGAGGATGAATAAGTGGCCAGAAAATCCCTGATTGCCAAGTGCAAGAGAAAACCGAAGTTCAAGGTTCGCCAATATAATCGCTGCGGCCGCTGCGGCAGGAGCCGCGGTTATTACCGCAAGTTCGGGATTTGCCGAATCTGCCTGCGCGAGCTGTCCCTGGCCGGAATTATTCCCGGTATGCGCAAGGCGAGCTGGTAATCCCGGAGGCTTATTGCGGCGGCTCGTTTGTTTAGTGGCTGAATGATTACCTGTAACTCTATTACGCTTTCGAGAGAGTAAAGCTTATGCCAATGACTGATCCGATTGCCGACATGCTGACCAGAATCCGCAACGGGTACCAGGCGCGGCATATCCGCGTGGATGTGCCGTGTTCAAAACTCGCCCGGGAAATGGCGCGGCTGCTCCTGGAGGAGAAGCTGATCGGCAATTTCAGGGAAATCGCGGATAACCGTCAAAACGTCCTGCGTGTCTACCTGAAATACGGCCAGGATGAGAGTCCGGCCATGCTGGGTTCGAAAAAAGTGAGCAAACCCGGGCGCCGCATCTACAAGCGGGCCTCGGAAATCAAGCGTATCCGCAACGGCCTGGGCATGGCAATTATCTCTACCTCCCAGGGGCTGATCACCGACCGGACGGCGCGTAAGAAGCATGTGGGCGGTGAGGTACTCGCCCATGTGTGGTAATCGTTATTTTTAATGCAACAGCGAAACATTGAAGCTTACACAATAGAGTAAAGTGGAGGACCTGGTGTCGCGCATCGGTAAACTTCCGATACAGTTGCCCAAAGGAGTGAAAGTTTCCCGTAATGGGAACAGCCTGGTGGTCGAGGGGCCCAAAGGCAAAAGCCAGGAGTTCGTGCACCTGAACATGATTATCGAGATCGGCGAAAACGAGATTCTGGTCAAGCGCCCGGATGATTCCAAGCTGAACCGTTCGCTTCACGGGCTTACCCGGACGCTGATCAATAACGCCGTGATCGGTGTCACCGAGGGCTTCACCAAGAAATTGAAGATTGAGGGTGTCGGCTACCGGGCGGCCCTGTCCCAGGCGACCCGGGGCGGGTTGACTCTCGAGCTCGGTTTTTCGCATAAGATCGAGGTCGCGGCCCCGGCCGATGTCAAGTTCACCGTGCCGAGTCCCACGGAGATCGTGGTCTCCGGGATCAGTAAACAGGTGGTAGGCGAATTGGCCGCCAAGATCCGTTCCTACCGTCCGCCCGAGCCCTACAAAGGCAAAGGCGTGCGTTACGAGGGCGAGGTCATCCTCCGTAAGGCCGGTAAGGCCGGCGCCACCGCCTCTTAATGATTGGTTTCCACCGGCCCCTGAGGCCGGAAATAGTCAAACTTTAATGTGAAGTGCGGTAAAGACCGATGAAAGCCTTTGACCGTAGCAAAGCCAGAACCAAAAGACACATGCGGATTCGCAAGCGGGTTGGCGGCTCCACGGGGCGGCCCCGTCTGGTGATTTTTCGCTCCCTGAAAAATATCGAGGGCCAGATCGTGGATGATGCCCGGGGCGTGACCCTGCTCGGTCTGTCCTCGCTGAGCAAGGAAGTCCAGAAAACCGGTAAGAAGAAGGTGGAAATAAGTAAGGAAGTGGGCCGTGTGCTCGCCAGGAAAGCTGTGGAAAAGGGGATCGACAAGATCGTTTTCGACCGCAACGGCTACCTCTATCATGGGCGGGTGAAGGCATTCGCCGAGGGCGCCCGTGAAGGCGGGCTGAGCTTTTAGGGCCTGCGTGCAACATTTCCTCCCAAGGAGAGCTTGAAGTGGATTTAAACAAGGAAAGAACCGATCTTATCGAGAACGTGATCTCAATTAACCGTTGCGCCAAGGTGGTCAAAGGCGGACGGAGGTTCTCTTTCAGCGCCCTGGTCGCGGTGGGTGACGGGAAGGGCAGTGTCGGGCTGGGCAAGGGCAAGGCCAATGAGGTCAGCGATGCCATCCGCAAAGGGGTGGAGCTGGCGAAAAAGTGCATGGTCCGGATCCCGGTGCACAAAGGGACGATCCCGCACGAGCTGATCGGCCGCTTCGGGGCGGGCAGAGTGCTGCTCAAACCGGCCGCCCCCGGCGCGGGCGTGATCGCCGGCAGCAGCGTGCGCGCGGTGCTCGAATGCGCCGGAATCCACAATATCCTTTCCAAGTCCCTGGGCTCCAACAACCCGCACAACATGGCCAAGGCGACTCTCGATGGGTTGAAACATATGACTACCCTGCAGAAAGTCGCCCGGACCCGCGGCGTGACAGTCGAGGAAATCGCCGCCGGGGACCGCGTGGTGGTGGAGGCGACCAGTGAGTAAAAAATTGAAAATAACCCAGATCAGAAGCGGCATCCGCGCGATCGGCAAGCAGCAGGCGACCCTGCGCGCCCTGCGGTTGACCCATCATCAGAAAAGCGTGGTGCACGAGGATACCCCCCAGATCAGGGGCATGATCTTCAAGGTCCAGCACCTGTTGAAAGTGGAAGAAACCAATTGATTGTGCAACCGGGCGGTTCGCCTGTCTGGACCGCGCGATGAGCTTAAATTCATTTTAAACGTACGGAACCGAGCTGATGAAATTGTCTGAACTGAATAAGCCCGAAGGCTCCACCCACAGCCGCAAGCGGGTAGGACGCGGCAAGGGCTCGGGCCACGGCGGGACTTCCGGCCGCGGACACAAAGGCCAAAAAGCGCGCAGCGGCACCAATAAGCGTCCGGTATGGTTCGAGGGTGGACAGATGCCCATCCAGCGCCGTCTGCCCAAACGCGGATTCACCAACATCTTCCGTAAGACGTATCAGATTGTCAACCTGTCCGATCTTGAGCGCCTGGGACAGCAGGAGAAGATCGGCCCGGAGGAGATGGCTCGCCGGGGCCTGATCCGCAGCGCGCTCCAGCCGGTCAAGGTTCTCGGCGATGGCCAGCTTACTTTCGCCGCCAGCATAGCCGCCCATGCATTCAGCGCCAAGGCCCGCAGCGCCATTGAGGCCGCCGGCGGAAAAGTCGAGGAGTTGTAATGGCCCATGGGCTGCAGAATATCTTTAATGTACCGGAGCTGAAAAGGAAGCTCGGCTTTACCTTTCTGATTGTCGTGGTTTACCGTATCGGCAGCCATATCACCACTCCGGGGATCGATGTCAGCCGGCTGGTCGAATGGTTCGGCCAGCAGCAGAACACCTTTTTCGGGCTGATGGACATGTTTGTCGGCGGCGGGCTCTCCCGCGCCACCATTTTCGCTCTCGGCATCATGCCCTATATCAGCGCCTCGATCATTTTCCAGCTTTTGCCCCCGGTGTTCCCTTATTTCGAGAAGCTGCAGAAAGAGGGTGAGGAGGGCCGGAAGAAGATCACCCAGTACACGCGCTACGCAACCGTGGTGCTCTCGTTCATCCAGTCGGTCGCTATCGCCACCTGGCTGCAGAGCCTGGGCGCGGTGACCGCGCAGAATCTCTGGCTTTTTCGGGTCACCACCATGGTTACCCTAACCACCGGCGCGGTGCTGGTGATGTGGCTGGGCGAGCAGATCACCGAGCGGGGGATCGGTAACGGGATGAGCCTGCTGATCTTCTTCGGCATCGTGGACCGCTTCCCCTCGGCGGTATTCCAGTCGCTGGAGATGCTCCGGAATAACGTGATCGGGATCATCCCGATGCTGCTGGTACTGGTGGTTATGATTGCCGTTGTCGCCGGCGTGATCGTAATGACACTCGGCACACGTAAGATACCGATCCAGATCCCCAAGCGGATGGTCGGTCGCAAGGTGATGGGCGGACAGCAGACCCATTTGCCCCTGCGGATCAACAGCGCGGGCGTGATGCCGATAATCTTCGCCCAGTCGATTATTGTCGTGCCGGCCACCCTGAGCTCGTTTCTGGCCCCGGGAAGCTGGCTCGAGGATATTGGCAACTACTTTCAGCCCTCGACCAATTCCTATGTCTTCTTTTATTGCATATTGATCGTCTTTTTCACCTATTTTTACACCGCGGTTATTTTTAACCCGGTGGACCTGGCCGAGAATTTCAAGCGCCAGGGCGGATTCATTCCCGGTATCCGGCCGGGTGCCCGCACCGCCGAGTATATCGACAAGGTGCTCACCCGCATCACCCTTCCGGGCTCGTTCTTTCTGGCGGCGATCGCCATACTGCCGATTTACATGTACCGGATGCTCAACGTACCTTTCTATTTCGGCGGCACGAGCCTGCTGATCGTCGTGGGCGTGGCTCTGGACACAATCCAGCAGATGGAAAGCCATCTGCTGATGCGGCACTATGACGGGTTCATGAAAAAGAGCCGGATTCCGGGCCGCAGAATGATGTAATTATGGTTTTTCTAAAGACACGGTCTGAGATCGACCGGATCAGGGAAGCGGGAAAGGTCGTAGCGGAAGTTCTGGCGCGGATTGGGGAGGCGGTCAGGCCCGGGGTGTCAACCCTGGAGCTGGATGAACTGGCGGATTCGCTCATCCGTTCCAACCCCGACTGCAGCGCCGCTTTCAAGGGTTATGGGGGCTTCCCCAACGCCCTGTGCACCTCGGTAAATGAGGAAGTGGTGCACGGGATACCGAAGAAAGAGAAGGTCCTTAAGGAAGGGGACCTGGTCAGCTTGGATGTAGGGGTTTTCCGTAAGGGATATTTCGCGGACGCCGCCGCGACTTTTTCGGTCGGGCCTCCCGCCGAGCGCCAGCGCAAGCTGCTGGACTGTACTCGCCGGGCTTTGTCCGCGGGGATCGAGCAGGCGGTCGATGAAAACCGGATCGGGGATATCGGCGCCGCGGTTCAGAAAGTGGCTCAGTCGGAAAACTTTTCAGTCGTGCGCGATCTGGTGGGTCACGGGATCGGCCAGAACCTGCACGAGGACCCCCAGGTGCCGAATTTCGGGATTCCCAAACGGGGCTACCTGATTAAAGAGGGTCTCGTGCTGGCTATCGAGCCGATGGTCAACGAGGGGACTCACGAGATCCGGACCCTGGCGGATAACTGGACCGTCGTCACCGCGGATGGCAAGCTCTCGGTGCATTTCGAGCATACGGTGGCGATCGGGCCCAACGGGCCGGAGATCCTGACCGGCTAGGCCGGCAACCACCCTCATCCATTCAAGATCGAGGTTCGGCGGGATGGCCAAGGAAGAAGCTGTACAGGTGACGGGAACGGTTCTCGAACCGCTGCCCAACGCCATGTTCAAGGTGAAACTGGAAAATGACCACGAGGTACTGGCCCATATCAGCGGCAAAATGCGGATGAATTTTATCCGGATTCTGCCCGGCGATAAGGTGGCTCTGGAGTTGAGTCCATACGATCTCAGCCGCGGCCGGATTACTTACCGCTATAAATGAGTCAAGCCGATTCGACCTGGAGATACGATGAAAGTGCGCAGTTCAGTTAAAACGATCTGTGAGTACTGCAAGATCATCCGCCGGCGCGGGGTCGTTCGCGTAATCTGCCGCAACCCCAAGCACAAGCAGCGCCAGGGCTGATGGAATAATTTTTCCTTTCGGGAGATTAGAATATGGCTCGAATTGCCGGTGTGGACCTTCCCAAGAACAAGCGGATCGAGGTCGGTCTGACCTATATTTACGGTATCGGCCGCTCCTCGGCGCGGAAGATCCTCAAAGAAGTCGGCATCGACCCGGACACCAAGGTGGCCGATCTGGCGGAAAGCGAACAGACCCGCATCCGCGGAGCGATCGAGCGCGATTTCAAAGTCGAAGGCGCCCTGCGCACCGAGGTGGCGATGAATATCAAGCGCCTGATGGATATCGGCTGCTACCGCGGTGTCCGCCACCGCCGCAGGCTGCCGGTGCGGGGCCAGCGCACGCACACCAATGCCCGCACGCACAAGGGGCCGCGCGTGGCGATTGCCGGTAAGAAAAAGGCCAAGGCTAAGAAATAAGTAATAGTCCGCTCCCTGTCGCCTCCGCGGGTGAGGCTTTGGGAAGCGTTCGTTCCGTGATTGCTTAGGCAATCCAATTCTGCGATCGGAAGAGGTGTTCGAATGGTTAGCCCGACCCAAAAAGGCGCAAAGGCCAAAAAAAAGGTCAAAAAAGTCGAGAGCGAGGGAGTCGCCCATATTAAGGCCAGTTTCAATAATACCATTGTCACGATTACGGATATGAGCGGCAATACCGTATTATGGAGCAGCGCCGGTAAGTGCGGATTCAAGGGTTCCAAGAAAAGTACGCCTTTCGCAGCCCAGATAATCGCCGATACCGCCGCTAAAGAGGCGCTGAACCTGGGGGTGCGGAGGGTGCACGTGCGGGTGCAGGGACCCGGCGCGGGCAGGGAATCCGCAATTCAGGCGATTCAGGCCGCCGGGCTCAGTATCAGATCGATTAAAGATGTAACCCCGATTCCGCATAACGGATGCCGGCCGCCTAAGCGCAGGCGGGTCTAGGCATCGTTTTTTGGAGGATCTCTAATGGCGCGATATACAGAAGCGAGCTGCAAGCTGTGCCGTCGGGAAGGGATTAAGCTCTTTCTCAAGGGAGAAAGATGCTATACGGATAAATGCGCCATCGAGCGCAAAAACTTCGCTCCCGGACAGCACGGCCGGGTGGCCGGCCGCCGCAGAAAAACCAGCGATTACAGCCTGCAGCTGCGGGAAAAACAGAAAGTCAAACGGATTTACGGCGTTCTGGAGAAGCAGTTCCGGAACTACTACTCGAAGGCCTCCCGCCGTAGCGGAGTCACCGGTGAAAACCTGCTCCAGCTGCTCGAAACCCGGCTGGATAATGTGGTGTACCGTCTCGGGTTCGCGCCCAGCCGCAAAAGCGCGCGCCAACTCGTCCGGCACCGTCATGTCCACATAAACGGCCAGGTCGTGGATGTGCCGTCCTATCAGGTCGTCCCGGGCGAGGAGATCGCGATCAAGCAGCCGAGCCATGGGATGGGTCTGGTGCTCTCGACTATCGAGCGGCGCGGCAAGCAGGAAATGGTTTCCTGGCTCAATGTCGATTTCAAAACCCAGACCGGCAGGCTGGTCGAGATTCCCAAGCGGGAAAGCATTCCGATCACCGCCCAGGAACAGTTGATCGTCGAGTTGTATTCCAAGTAAACGGCCTTCAGCTTCGGCCGGTCTGGGAGATGCGGCCGGCGTCGGCCGGGTCGCTTTTACCGAAAGATTCGTCTTTTCCGGAGCTATTTCCCAGAAAGTTCGTTACTTCAAGCGGGAGAAATAGCGGTTATGACTCTTAAAAATATCGTTCTACCCTCGAGAATTGAAAAAAATACGAGAAATGCCACCCAGAATTACTGTGAGTTCAGCGTCTATCCGCTGGAGCGCGGTTTCGGCTTGACTCTGGGTAATGCGTTGAGAAGAGTGCTGTTGTCTTCGCTCGAGGGGACGGCGGTTTGGGCGCTGCGGATCGACACGGTCCTACACGAGCTCTCCTCGATTCCCGGAGTGCTCGAGGATGTCTCCGATATTCTGTTGAATTTCAAGAAAATCGTCTTGAAGGCCAATGCGGATGTCGAGGAGGCGGTCTGCAAGCTTGAGGTCTCGAAAAAAGGCCGGGTAACCGCCGCAGCGATCCACACTCCGGCCGGGGTCAAGGTGATCAATCCGGACCTCTATCTGTTCAGCCTCAAGGAAGACAAGAAGATCAGGATTGAGCTCCTGGTGAAGAACGGCCGCGGATACTACGCCGCTGACCAGCACGAGCTGCAGAGCGATGACCCGCAGCTGATCCCGGTGGATTCCATTTACTCGCCGGTGGTCAAGGTCTCTTTCGATGTCGACAACCAGCGCGTCGGGCAGCGCACGGACTATGACAAGCTGATCGTCCGGGTGCACACCAATGGCGCGATCGATCCCGAAACCGCGATGATCGGCGCCTCGGAGCTGCTGATCGAGCATCTGGAATTCCTGAAGAACTTCAGCGAGCCCCAGGAAGAGAAAACCAGCGCCCGCGACCTCCAGCACAACCGGCTCAAGGAGCTGTTCAACCGCAGCGTGGAAGAACTCGAGCTCTCCGTGCGCAGCAGCAATTGCCTGAAGGCCTCCAACATCCGGACCCTCGGCGAGCTGGTGCAAAAGACCGAGAGCGAGATGATCAAGTTCCGCAATTTCGGGCGCAAATCCCTGAATGAGATCTCGGAAATTCTCTCCCGTCACGGAATGCAGTTCGGCATGAAGCTGAAGGAAAACGAAAAGGGTGAGTGGGAGCTCGACGAGCAGGCCGAGGAAAACAAGGAATCCGGCTCCTGAACCGGAGCTCGGCCCGGACGGATGGGGGCCGCCGGCTTAAAGCGGGGCGAATCCAATAAATACGGTTTTAAGCGGAGATAAGGAAACAGACGATGAGACATAATAAAAAAGGAAGAGCGCTGAATCGCTCGCAGAGCCATCGCCGATGGCTGCTCAGCAATCTGATTACCAGCCTCTTTCTGCATGAAAAGATCAGGACCACCGTGGCCAAGGCCAAGGAGGCCCGGCCTCTGGCGGAGAAGCTGATCACTTTCGCCAAGCGCGGGGACCTTCACGCCCGCCGGCAGGTGCTCCGCTTCATCCGGGATAAAGAGGTTGTCTCCAAGCTTTTCGAAAAACTGGGGCTGCGCTTCAAGGAGCGTCCCGGCGGCTACACCCGGATCCTCAGGCTGAACAGCCGCGTGGGCGACAATGCCCCGATGGCCCTGCTGGAGCTGATGCCGGATGAGGCCGCCCACAAGGGCGGAGCGAAGAAGCGCCGCCGGAGATCGAAGAAGAAGACGGCTGAGGAGGCTCACGCGCACGCTCACGAGACGGGTCAGCCGCACGAGCATGCGGAGCACGAGGCTCCCGCCGCGGAGACCGCGGCGGCGGATACTGCCGTAGTGGAAGAAGAAGTGAAGGGCGAAGAGAAGGCCGCCGAAAGCAAGCCGCAGAAGGGTGAAGAGGAGAAAAAGGACTAGCAGGCGTTCGAGGCTATGCAATCAAAGTTAATTCAGTCTGATAAGGGAGCGCGACAGGTCTGTCCTGCTCCCTTGTTTTTTATCCCCCCGAGGCGCGCGGCAGACTATGAGCTATTCAGGCTGGCTTGACCGCCACTGGAAAATTTTAACCGTACTTCTGGCTCTGGTCCTGCGGGGTCCGGCCGTCGCGGAGGCTCACGCCGCCCTCCGCCAGGCCCGCGGACTCTGGGTGGTGCGCACCAGCCTGCTTTCTTCCCACAGTATTGACCGGATGGTGGCGAGCGCGGCCCAGGCCGGCTTCGACAACCTGTTTGTCCAGGTTTGCGGCCGCGCCGATTCGTACTTTCCCTCGAAGGTTTATCCGCCGGCCGAGAACTGCCGCGACCTTCTGGCCACCGGCTTCGATCCTCTTGCATATACCCTGGAGCGGGCGCATTCGCGCGGTATTAAAGTGCACGCCTGGGTCAACACTTTCCTGGTCTGGACTTCCTCCAGCCCTCCCCTGGACCCCAGCCACCTGCTGAACAGCCACCCGGAATGGATGATGGTGGACCGCTCTGGCGGCTCCCTGGCCCGCTACTCGCGCTCGCTGTTCAATAAGCTCATGATAACCGGCGTCTTCATGTCTCCGGCCAGCCGGGGCGGCTGCGACCGCCTCGAGGAATTTATTACCGATATGGTCGGCCGCTATCCGGTGGATGGAGTACACCTGGACTATATCCGCTACCCGATGGAAGCTGTCGATTACAGTCCGGCGGCCTGTGAGGGTTTCAAGCGGCTCTACGGCGTGGACCCGCGGGGTTTGGCTTCGGGGGCGGACAATGCGCAGGGGGAATCCGCCAGGCGGGACCTCAAAAAAAAGTGGACCGCCTACCGGGCCGGGCTGATCACCGAGTTTCTCCAGCGGCTCTCCGGGCGGCTCAATGTCCTGAGACCGGGGCTGGTCCGCTCGGCGGCGGTCAAGCCGAACCTGGAAGAGGCTTACCAGACCTATGGCCAGGATTGGCCGGAATGGGTCGGCCGTGGTTACCTGGATCTGGTTCTGCCCATGGCCTACAGCACGCATGCCGATCAGGTTCACGAGCAGATCGCGAAAGCCTGCCGGGCGGTCGGCCAGGAAAAAGTCTGGGCCGGCCTGCGGGCCTATGATGTTCCGGTGTCCGGGATTATCGAGCGGATCCGCAGGATTGCTCCGCTAAAGCCGGGGGGCTACTGCTTTTTCTCTTACGATGGGGTGCGGGACAACCAGCGCTTTTTCGAGGAAGTGCGGAGAGCTCTTTCCGGGCCTTAGCTGCCCGGCGGCTGGTCTGGGGCGCTGGGGCCGGACTTCCCGGCTTCCTCTGCTTTGACCTCCGCCCAGACCTGATCGAGCTCTTCCAGAGACAGCTTCCCGAGTTTCAGGCCGCGCTGCCGCAGCCGCTGTTCCAGTTTCCTGAAGCGCAGGCTGAATTTGCGGTTGGTGCCCTCGAGGGCCGGTTGCGGGTGGACTTTCAACAGGCGCGCCAGGTTGACCACCGTGAACAGCAGGTCGCCGATCTCCTCTTCGACAGCCTCGCCGCGGCCTGAATCCATGGCTGAGCGCAGCTCAGTGAGTTCCTCCTCGATCTTGGCGAAAAGCTCATCCGGTTTCTCCCAGTCGAAATGGTACTTGCTCACCCGGCCCTGGATACGGTAGCTTTTCAGCAGCGGCGGCAGGCTTTCGGGCAGCCCGTCGAGGATCGAGGCCTGCGGGTCGGCGGCTTCGCTGCCGTGGTTGTCGGCTTTTTCGTCCCTTTTGATCTGCTCCCAGGCGAAGAGCTGGTCCTGGCGGCTGGCGAATTCGACGCCGCCGAATACATGCGGATGACGCCGGATCATCTTGTCCCGCACCCCGGCCACGACATCCGCCAGGGTGAATTGGCCGGCCTCGCGGGCCAGGGAAACCTGGAAACAGAGGTGCAGGAGCACATCCCCCAGCTCCTCGCGGAGCTCCGCGGAGCGGCCGGAGTCGATCGCCTCCAGCAGCTCGTGGAATTCCTCCTGGAAATAAGGTTTCAGCGAGCGGGAACTCTGTTCGCGGTCCCAGGGGCAGCCCTCGCCGGAGCGCAGGAAATCCACCAGCCGCGTCAGCTGCTCGACCGTGTCGATCGCGCTGAAGGCTTTTTCTTTGTCATGGGTCATCGGGAGTCCTGGGGAATCGGGGTCATGGCCTGCGGGTCACCAAGATAACAGGTTGGAACGCAGATGCAAGGCCTTTGGTGCGCTTATCCGGAGCAATCCCGGAAGCAGGGCGATCCAGCTTGAGATACTTGACCCTGAGGCCCGCAAAAAGGTATATTTCCGGTTGACCTGGCCCGGAGCTGCTTCCGATAAAATTCATACTGGTTCGAAAGGCGTAAAAAGCTCTATGGAAGAGGAAAAGAACTTACCTGTCGAGGCGGCTCGGCCTTCCCGCTCTCCCGCGGTAGTGGACGAGGCGCAGGGTACGGAAAGTGAAGAGGATGAGCTGAACCGCAAGAGCGAGATGCCGTTCCTGGATCACCTCGAGGAGCTGCGCAAAAGACTATTCTGGTGTCTGGGATTTTTGTTCGTCGGGATCATCATCGGATTTTATCTCAACAGCAAATACGATTTGCTGCAGTTCCTGGTCGAGCCGGTCGCTCCGTTCCTCAAGGGCGGCAAGCTGATGATTATCAAGCCCACCGAGGGCTTCATGATCGCGATGAAAATCTCTCTCGGTTTCGGGTTACTCATTGCCTCTCCGGTATTCATCTACCAGCTTTGGGCTTTTGTGGCCCCCGCCCTGCTCAAGAAAGAGCGCCGCATCGTCTTTCCCCTGCTGTTCGTCTCAATCTTCATGTTCATCCTGGGTGCGGTGATGGCTTATTATGTCACCCTGCCCCTGGGTATGAAGTTTTTTTCACAGTTCCAGTACGCCTCCACCGAGTTCATGCTGACCGCCAGCTCCTACCTGGATATGGCGTCCAAGATGGTCCTGATAACCGGCGTGGTATTCGAGCTGCCTATCGCGGTATTGCTGCTGGCGCGGCTCGGCCTGGTCTCTCCGCAATTTTTGCGCACCAAGCGCAGGCATGCGATAGTCATTATCTTTATTATCGGCATGCTGGTTACTCCCCCGGACCCGGGAAGCATGATACTCGTCAGCGTCCCGATGGTCATTCTTTACGAGATGAGCGTTTGGATCGCCTATGCGGTGGCCCGCAAGCGGGACAAAAACTGATGGGCTCACAATTGCATCCTGCGTTATCTCCGTCCGGATGAGTTTTGCGCGGCTGCCTCTGTTCGCCATCCTGTTCGGCCTGTTGTTAGTCCCCGCCCGGAACTCACCCGCCCGGTCGCCGGACACGACCGCGGCTCCCGCGGACTCCTTAGCCGCGGCGGATTCGGCCGGCGGCAAACATTCCGTGCAGATACCCCAGCCCGATTCCCTGATGCGGCTGCTGGAGGAGCGCTCCCGGACGAAGGCCGAAAAAATTGTCTATTCCGCCGAGAAAATCATCTTTTTCCCCCGGAAAAACGTCCTGCTCCTGCAGGGCCAAGCCACGGTTACCAGCGCGGCCCGCCAGATAGAAACCGATTCGATGATCGCCTACAACCGCTCCACGGGCGAGATCTTTGTCAGCGGCCACCCGGAGCTGAAAGAGGGCCAGGAGCAGCTCAAGGGCAAGGATGTGCATTATAACATCCTGCGCGACCGCGGGATCATCCTCGATGGCCGCACCGAGTTCGGCGGCTGGTTCCTGGAGAGCGACTCCCTGAGCAAGGTCGGCCAGGACAGCATTTTCGGCAGAGGCAACCTTTTCACCTCCTGCGACCTGGCCCAGGCGAAGCATTTCCATTTTCAAAGCTCCCGGATCAAAGTCATTCGCAACAAGCGGGCTTTCGCCTCCCCCGTGGTGCTGAAAGTTGGGGAGGTGCCGGTATTCATCCTGCCCTTCGTTTTTTTCCCGATCACCACCGGCAACCGCAATTCCGGCATTCTCCAGCCGCGGATCGGGGTGAACAGCGTGGCCCGCGACAGGATCACCGGCCGCACGATCGGCAACCTGGGTTACTTCTGGGCCCCCAATGACTACCTGGATCTGCTGGGCTCGGTGGACATCCGTACCAGCAGCCAGACCACCCTGCGCGGAAGGACCCGTTACCGTAAGAGATACAGCTACGATGGAAGTCTGGACATCCGCCGGGTGACCGATAAGATCAATCATTCCACGGCCTTCAGCATGTTCGGCAGCCATAACCAGACTTTCGGCGAGCGCAGCCGGCTGAGCGCCGAGATAAACTACACCAGCACCCGGGACCTGCTCCAGCGCACCGATTTTGACCAGCAGAACATACTCCGCCAGAGCCTGCGCTCCACCGCCAGTTTCGCCTGGCGGCCCTCCTGGGGCTCGTTGACCTCCAGCGCGCGTCACGAAAAATTCCTGCAGCAGTCGCGCACCGTGGTCAGCCTGCCCTCCCTGAGCCTGAGCCTGAATAAGCGCAACCTTTTCCCTTACCGCGCGAAAACCGTCCCCCGCCGCCACGGCCTGCTCTCCAGCGGCTGGCTCTACAATATTACCTATGGCTTATCGACCAATTATTCGAACACCCGCACCACGGTCAACGATACCACCGGCGTGGTGCAGCAATCCAGAACCGGCCTGGACCTGGACAATCCGCAGACAATCTACGGCTGGCTGAACCTGAACCCCAGCCTGCGCTATTCCACCCAGTTGATGAACGACAACCGCAAGGCGGCGGACAAGTTCACCCGCGAGCAGTCGCTGGACCTTTCTACCTCGCTGGCTACGCAGATTTTCGGCTTTTTCAACGGGCCGCAGATCGGACCGATCTTCCGCTGGCGCCACACCATCCGGCCGCGGCTCACCTATGTTTTCCAGCCCGACCTGACCAGCGAGAAAAATCGCGGCAAGAACAGCCGGATGTCTTTCACCATCTCCAACGATATCGACTACAAGTATCATCCCCGCCCTGCGGCGGCTAAGGGCGATTCCGCGCGCGCCACGAGCCAGGCCAGCGAGAGCGCTCAGCCTGAGAAAGAAGGCAAGCTCCTTTCCATCCGCAATTCACTGGACTACGATTTCGTCAGGGCCGCGAAACGGGATACCCTGGGCTGGGGCGCGCTGAGCACCTCGATCACCAGCTCCCCGACCTCGCTGATCAACCTGCAGCTTTTGATGAGCCACGACCTGCTGGAAAGAGGGCGCGTCGAGCATTTCAAGCCTTTCATGAGCAGCCTGAGCACCACTCTGACCCTGCGCGGCACCTACAAGGCAGCCGGGAAGGAGGGGGCCTCGACCGCCGATCTCGAGGAGGAGGCGTATCAGGAAAGCCTGCGTTATCCGAATTCTTCAGGCAGTCCGCTCGACGCCCGGGGGCTGGACTACGACAGCCAGCGCGACTTGGCTTTCAGCCGCGCCATGCCCTGGACCATCAATCTTAGCCACAACCTGAGCCGCACTCGCGGCGCGGCCAAGCCGAACGAAAGCCTGAGGTGGTCCTTTACTTTTAATCCCATGCCGCTCTGGCACCTGGTGTACAGCAGCAGCTACAATTTCCGCTCCCGCGGCCTCCAGGGCCAGCGCTTTGTCCTCAATCGCGACCTGCATTGCTGGCGGGCCAACCTGAGCCTGGTCACTCTCAATACCGGCCGCTTCGAGTTCGTTTTCTCCACCTACCTGCTAAACACCCCGGCCATCCGCGTGCCCGATGTACGAAGGGCGAGCAACTGAGCGGTGCCCGGGTTGCCCTGAAGCAAATAGCGGAGAGGCTATTTCGAAAAAATAGGGGAAGCCGGACACGGTCTACCGTTCCCTTAAGGATCAAAGAAATGTCGGCAGAAAAAAGGCCGCCCAAGATTTGGACGGCCCTGATAATAATCTAATGAAAACGACTTAACTTATTGAGAGAAAATCTATAAAGCAGTAGGGGCGGCCCCCCGTGGCCGCCCAACTCGGGCAGGCACAGGGGCCTGCTCCCTACATTATTACTGGCTGGGACAAAGCTTTAACTAGAGGTTCTCCTCGATCGCCTCGTCCAGCACCGCCAGGCCCTCTTTAATCTCTTCCGAGCCGATAGCCAGCGGCGGGTTGATTTTCACCGTGGCCCCGCCGAACCCGACCGGCGCGAACATCAGCAGCCCCTTCTCCACGCAGCTGTTTACAATCTCCCAGGCCAGCTCGCCGTCCGGCTCCTTCGCTTCATCCTTGACCATGTGCAGGCCGGCCACCAGGCCCATGCCGTGCACCGCGCCGATTTTCGGGGCGTATTTGTCTTTCAGTCCGGCGAGGTTCTGGTGCAACAGGCGCCCCATTTTGGCCGCATTCTCGACCAGTCCTTCATCGATTATCGCCCGGATATTGGCCACTGCGGCCGCGGCGCAGATCGGATTGCCGGTGTGGGTACTGGTCATCTCGTTCGGCCCGTAAAGGTTCATCACCTCGTCCCGGCCCAGTACGGCCGAAACCGGCAGGCTGCTCGAAATACCCTTGCCGAAACAGGTCAGATCGGGCACAACGCCGTAGTGCTCGAAGCCGAACAGGGTGCCGGTGCGGCCGAATCCGGCCTGCACCTCATCGAATGTGAGCAGGGCGCCGTGCTTGTCGCACCATTTGCGCAGGGCTTGGATATAAGGAGCCGGGGCGAAACTCGCTCCGCCGCCCTGGTAGGTCTCCAGGATGACTCCGGCCACCTCGGCCGGGTCCACCTTCTGGTCGGCCAGGCTTTTCTCGAAAACCGCAAAGCTGGTGTCCGGGTTACGGTAGCCGTCCGGGAAAGGCACCTGGACGATATTCGGGTCTAGGTTGACGATCCATTCCTTGAGCCTGGGGATGCCGCATAACTGCTGAGCGCCCATTGTGCGGCCGTGAAAGGCATTCACGAAGGAGACGATGGTGATTTTTTTCGGACCGCCCTTTTTAAGGCCATAGGTGCGCATCAGCTTCAGGCAGCATTCCACTGTCTCCGACCCGGTGGTCAGGATAAAGGCCTTGTCCAGGCTTTCCGGAGTGATCTCGATCAGCAGCTTGGCCAGTTTCGCCCGGGGCTCATTCGGGAAACAGTAGCTGGTCAATAGCCCCTTCTCGGCCTGCTCGATTATCGCCCTGCGGATCTTCGGGTGGTTGTGCCCGGCATTGGTGATCAGCACCCCGCTCGACCAGTCGATCCAGCGGTTGCCCCATTTGTCGCAAACCGTGGCCCCCTTGCCGTGGTCCCAGAGGACAAGCGGCTGCCCGGACATCGAAAGCGGCTCGTTGCGGCGCAGGCTCTCGATCAGCGGCATGGATTCGGGGACCGGTATCTTTGTCTTGATCGAGCGGAATTCCGATTCGACCAGGGGCACGCTTTTCGGCATCATTGCAAAAGTCTTGGCCAAGATTCCTCCTCGGGTACTGACTCAATTATCTCAACATATTGCCATAGTGATTTATTTATCGGCTGAAAAAGGGCTTATAAAATAGTCTCTGACCCTTTCCATGTCAATATATCTGGTCCTCTTCCGCCGTGGCCGCGCAGGCCGGAAAGCCCGGAGTGATAGCGGGCGCTTGCTTTATTGCCTCCCGCGTGTAAATTTGATTTTTCGCGCGGCTGCCGGAGGCAAGGTAGTCACGGCCGCCCGGTGGTTTTTTTTTGATTCTTTCCCTCAGTCACTCTTCAGCCGAGGTCCGGCAAAATGCGGGTTCTGGTAACCGGGGGAGCGGGATTTATCGGCAGCCACATCGTCGAGCATTTCCACTCGACTCACGAGGTGCTGGTGCTGGACAACCTGCGCTCGGGCTACCGGCGCAACCTGGAGGGGCTCAAACACTCCTTCCACGAAATATCCGTAACCGATCCGGAGGCGCTGCCGCCGCTCTTCGAGGGCGTGGACATGGTCTTTCATCTGGCGGCCCTGGTCAGCGTGCCGGAGAGCATGCTCCAGCCGGCGGAGTGCGTGCGGATCAACACCCAGGGCACCCTGAACGTGCTCGAGGCCGCGCGCCGGGGCGGGGTAAAAGCGCTGGTGTTCGCGTCAAGCGCCGCGGTGTACGGCGATAATCCCGTGGTCCCCAAAGTAGAAACGATGCTGCCCGAGCCGAAAAGCCCCTATGCAGTGACCAAGCTGGATGGCGAGTATTACCTGCGCATTTTTGCCGGCCAGTGGGGACTTAAAGCCGCCGCCTTAAGGTTTTTCAATGTTTTCGGGCCGCGCCAGGACCCGGGCAGCCAGTATGCGGCCGCAGTGCCGATTTTCATCCGCCGGGCCTTGCGCGGAGAGGACCTGGTGATTTACGGCGACGGCTCGCAGGTCCGGGATTTCATCTATGTCAAAGACGTAGTAGCCGCCTGCCTGCTGGCCGCCGAGCACGGCGGCGAGGTCCGGAATGTCGCCCGGGGCGAGCATATCACTATCCTGCAATTGGCCCGCCTGATCCTGGAGCTGACCGGCTCAAATTCGAAAATCGTTTACGCCGAACCCCGCCCGGGGGATGTCCATACCAGTTATGCCGACACCGCGCGGATTCGCGAGCTCGGATTCACTCCCTCGGCCGACCTGCAAGGAAACCTGCTGGCGACCATCCGCTTTTTCGAAGAGCGGGAGAAATGATTACCTGGCCGGGTAAATTAGCGGCATAGCAGCGGCAGGCAAGCGCCGGCAGTCCTCCCAAGCCGAACCAATTGACAAATCTTTTTATTCTTTGTAAGTTTATAATTTTGTGATCTTTATCCCAGTGGACCCGAAAATTTTTTCTCTCTGCGCCGGGCCTTTTGCGGGAAGCGCGAACTGCGCCGGGCGGAAAGTGGAGGAAATTGTCATGCGTTCCAGATTTTCGGTTGTTACGGCAGTCCTCCTGCTGACGGCGCTGGCCGGCTGCGGCAGGCAAGCTCCCGGAACCGGCAGCGGGGACATTCTTGACCGGGCCGCGCATAAGCTGCCCGGAGGCTGGCGCACGGTTGCGCCGCCCAAAGTTTACCAGGACCGCGCGCTGTACGATTACATCGACGGCGGGGCGGACCTGTACATGGAATTCGGCTTCAGCGAGGTGGCCGCCGGGCAGTATCAAACCCCCCGCGGAAAGACGATTTACCTGAACCTGTTTAAAATGGCCGGCCCTAAGGCCGCGTTCGGCATTTTTTCGGTCACCCGGCGTCTCGAATTCAGGCCGGTGAAACTCGGCCTGATAGGTGCTCGCACGGACTATGAGGAGATTTTCTGCAAGGGCGAGTACTTTGTCGAGGCCCAGGCCATGGAAGCCGATTCGACATCCGGGTCCGAGCTGGAGCAGCTTTGCCGGGCCGTGGATACCACCCTGGTGGCGGCTCCCGGAGAGTTTCCGAAAGAGTTCGGACTGCTGCCCAGGAAAGGGGCCATCCCGCACAGCGAGGTCCTGGTGCGCGGGCCTCTGGCATTCAATTCCCGGAAATTCTTAAGCGATGAGAATCTTTTCGCGCTCAACGATTCGGTCCAGGGCGCCATGGCCTCATTCGCGCTTACTCCCGGCCAGAGCGAGCCGGCCATTTTTTTGGCAGTCAATTACCCGGACAGCGGCGCGGCCAAGACGGTGTTCGGCAAGCTGGGTGAATTTTATCAGCAGAAGGCCGTAGCTGAGGGCGATAGCGGAACGCTTAAACCCGGTCCTACACGGCTGGCTTACACCACCGGGCGGGGCATGGATATAATCATGCTGCACAACCGGATAATAACCGCGGTGTTCGCTCCGGTCGATGTGCACGGCTTCCATACGGAAAAATAGGTATCCTTTCCCGGTCCACGGCGTCCGCCCGGCCGGTCCGGCCCGGACCAGCCTCCTGTCCAAGGCTTGAGTGTACCATTTAAACATTTGCTTTCGTTATTAAGTACGTGGAGGAGCGTATAATGGCGCTTAATCGAAAAGGATTTTTCAAAGCCCTGGGAGCGAGTGCGCTGGCCGCCGGCCTTTATGGCTGCTCCGGCGGCGCAGACCGTCAGGAGGCCGCCGAAGCGGCGCCCCGCAGGAAACGGTCCGCCATAGGATCGGCCGGGCCGCAGATGGCAGTGGTCAAGGGCGGGGATACGGCCGGGATAACCCGGCGGGCGATAGAAGAGCTGGGGGGCATGGGCCGCTTCGTCAGCCGCGGCGACAAGGTGCTGCTCAAACCCAATATCGGCTGGGACAGGGTCCCGGCCCAGGCCGCCACCACCGACCCGGTCCTTGTCGCTACCCTGGCGGCGCTGTGCCTGGATGCCGGGGCGGCCAAGGTCACCGTGCTGGATAACACGATCAACGATCCACGGCGCTGCTATGTGCGCAGCGGGATCAAAGAGGCGGTCGAGAAAATCGGGGCCGAGGCGCCGTACCTCGAGGATTTCAGTTTCCGGGAGGTCGCTGTCGGCGGGGCCCTGATCCGCCGGTGGCCGGTTTGCCGCGAGGCGCTCGAGGTGGACCGGATTATCAACGTGCCGATCGCCAAACATCACAGCCTGAGCCGGCTCTCCCTGGGGATGAAAAATTTCTACGGCCTCATGGGCGGCAGGCGCAACCAGCTGCACCAGGATGTCCACCTCTCGATTGCCGAGATGACCGCCTTTTTCGCTCCCGAGCTGACCGTGCTCGATGCGGTGCGGATCCTGGCGAATAATGGACCTTCAGGCGGCAGCCTCTCGGATGTCAGGCAGTGCGACACCGTAATCGCCTCGGTCGATCCGGTGGCCGCCGATGCCCGCGCCGCGGCGCTCTTCGATATCGATCCCCTGGAAATCAAACACCTGGTGCTCGGTCAGCAGATGGGCCTCGGCACCCTGGACCTCTCGACCCTCCAGGTCCGCGAGGTGACTCTCTGATGCGCAGAGCCCGCATAATCAGCCAGTCCTTTTTTTTCGCCTTGTTTCTCATCCTGCTCTCGCTGACCGAGTACAAGGGCACCGACCGGATCGATTACCCGGTCAAGCTCTTTTTCGATTTCGATCCGCTGGTCGCCCTGAGCACTTTTTTAGCGGCGCACAGCGTACCGCGGATGCTGCTCTGGAGCCTGCTGGTGGCGGGGACTACCGCGGCCTTCGGCCGGTTTTTCTGCGCTTGGGTCTGCCCCTTGGGCACACTGAACCACCTGTTGAGCCATAACCGGCGCAAGCCCGCGGAAAAAATCCGCCGCAACCGTTACGACAGCCGTCAAAGCTGGAAATATGTCGCCGTCATTTTCATTCTCGCCGCCTCCGTCCTGGGCCTTCAATTGGCCGGCTTCCTGGACCCGTTCAGCGTGCTCATCCGCTCTTTCGGCCTGGCGGTCAGCCCGGCCATCAATTATCTGCTCCGCGCGGCCGCGTACCCGCTGCTGGCGCTGGACTGGCCCTGGCTTACCGACCTGGTCGAGCCGTCGTTCACTTTCCTGCGGAAATACGCCCTCTCTTTCGAACAGCCCTACTTCTCCCAGGGGCTGTTCCTCGGCTGCCTGTTCCTGGCAATTGCGCTGCTCAATGTCCTGCGCCGCCGGTTCTGGTGCCGCTTTCTCTGCCCCCTCGGAGCGTTCCTGGGGCTGCTCTCCCGCTTCAGTCTGCTGCGCCTCGAGGTGGACCCGGAGACCTGCACCGGCTGCATGTCCTGCGCGAAAAATTGCGAGGGCGCCTGCGAGCCTCAGAAAACTGAAACCTGGGTTCGCGGCGAATGCCTCCCCTGCTGGAACTGCGTGGAGAGCTGCCCTAACAGTTCGATCAAAATCCGTCTCGGCCTGCCCGCCAGAGCGGACCGGGCGGTGGACATTACGCGCCGCGAGGTGCTCGCCTCGGTGGGCGGAGCGGTCGGCGCGCTGGCGCTGTTGCGGATCGACCCGCGGAAAATCGCGCCCTCGGCTAGCCTCTCCTCCGGGAATGCGTCGCACAGGTTCAACCCGCTGCTGATCCGGCCGCCGGGCGCGGTTGAGGAGCAGGAGTTCCTCAAGCGCTGTGTCAAGTGCGGCGAATGCATGAAAGTCTGCATCAAGAATGCGATCCATCCCACGCTGATGGAGGCCGGGCTGGAGGGCATCTGGTCGCCGTACCTGAAAATGCAGCTTGGCTACTGCGAGTTCAACTGCACGCTCTGCGGCCAGGTCTGCCCGACCGGGGCGATCGAAGAGCTCGCCCTGGAGCGGAAACAGAAAGTCAAGATCGGGCTCGCCTTTTTCGACAAGAACCGCTGTATTCCATACGCCTTGGGCCGCAACTGCATCGTCTGCCAGGAGGTCTGCCCGACCCCTCAGAAAGCGATCATCTTCGAGGAGGTCGAGGTTCTCGATCCCCAGGGCAACAAGGTGACAGTCAAGCAGCCGCGGATCGATCCCCATCTCTGCATCGGCTGCGGAATGTGCGAATATGTCTGCCCGGTGGTTGACAAACCGGGGGTATATGTTACATCTATTGGAGAGAGCCGCAGCAAGAACAACCAGCTCCTGCTGGATGTTTACGGCGGCGGTTCGGCCTGAGCTGAAATGACGACCCGGATGCAGGCAGCTCTTTCCCGGAGCCGAGGGGGCGCGTCGCCTGCGTCTGATAATTATATCAGTCAAGAGGAGTGAGGGATGGAAAAGGATTTGGAAATAAGCGCCGATCAGGGCTGGCAGCGGCTGATGGCGATCCTGAAAGAGATGGAGTCGGTCATTGTCGGGTTTTCCGCCGGCGTGGACAGCACTTTTCTGCTCTATGCGGCGGTCCAGGCGCTGGGCGGCGAAAAGGTGCTGGCGGTGACCGCCAAGAGCCATTCCTTTCCAGCGCACCAGCTCGAGGCAGCGATCCAGTATGCCCAGCGTATCGGCGCCCATCATCTCTCCACCGACAGCGAGGAACTCGAGGTTCCGGGGTTCCGGGACAACCCGACCAACCGCTGCTTCATGTGCAAGACCGAGCTCTACACCAAGCTGAGCGAGATTGCCAGAATCAAGGGCTACCGGACGGTTATCGACGGTTCGAACGCGGATGATGTCAATGATTTCCGTCCCGGCCTCCAGGCCACCAAAAAGCTCGGAATCCGCTCTCCGCTGATGGAGGCGGCGCTGACCAAGGATGAGATCCGGCTGCTCTCCAAAAAAGCCGGCCTGCCGACCTGGAACAAACCGGCCTTTCCCTGCCTCAGCTCCCGTTTCCCGTATGGAGTGAAAATCACCGATGAGGCTCTGGAGCGGGTCGATGCCGGCGAGCGGTTCCTGGAACAGATCGGCCTGGAGGGCTCGATCCGCGTCCGCCACCACAAAGAGATCGCCCGGCTGGAAGTCGATCCGCGCAATTTCCCCTTGCTTACCGATCCGGAAATTTACCCGAAAGTAGTGGAGAAATTCAAACAGCTTGGTTATAAATACGTCACCCTGGACCTTCAGGGTTACCGGACCGGCAGCCTGAATGAGATGATCCTCAATCTCAAGGCGGCGGATGTAAGCTGATTCCGGCTCCCGCGCCACTTATCCCCGGTCTCCCGGAACCGGGGCCGGCCTTCGGCAAGGCACATCCAGGGGATCGGTCCAGGCCTGGCGTTTTTTCTCCGGGAACCGTCCGGTGAGCTTTTGATACTCCGCACTCCACGTGTGGAGTTTTTTTTCTTATGTCGGATTCCCGGCAAGCATTAGGAACCTTTACTCTCCGGTCTCAGTATTATTAAATACTAAAGAGCGGGGGCAAGCCCCGCTTTATTCTCAATAGCCTAAACTAGGAAGCCAGGGTTTAACAAATAAATGCCGCGACAACTGCTGAATATTTTTACCCTCTTTTTCGGCGTCTGCCTTTGTAGCCCGGCCATCAGGGCGGCGGAAGCGGCGGACTCGCCAGCGCCCGCTCCGGCGATCATCGCGCCGGACACCTTCAGGCTGCAGCTCACCAAGCTGATCCGTCTGGGGATCTCGCAGCTCGAGGAGGGCGACCCCGAGCTGGCCCGTCTGACCTTCCTCCAGGCCGAGGCCCTGGATTCGAGCGATCCGCGCGTCTTTGTCGGCTTCGGGCGCAGCTACTTCGCGCGTAAAGACCGCAGGCTCAGGATCTTCCAGATCATCGAGCGCTTTTTCGACCAGGACTTTCTTTCTCTGGCGCTAAAGAATCTCGCGCATGCCCTGGAGCTATCGCCGGACAACTGGGAGGCGCACTACTGGATCGCCCGGATTTACATGAAACGTTACGGCGCAAACGACATGGAGAAGGCTCTTGAGCATATGTCCCAGGCCCGGGAGCTGGGGGGAAAATACAAGGACATTCCGCTGAAACTGGCCATTCTCAACAAGGCCCTGGGCAACCTCCGGAATGCCGAGCAGATCCTGACCGAGGAGGATGCCGAGCGCAGCGGAGAGACCGATCCCCTGGTTTGCCTGGAGCTGGCGAAGATCAATATCGGCGGGAGCAACTACAATGCCGCTTTACGCTATTATTGGAATGGAGTGAGAGCGATATCGACCGCAGAACAGTTCAAGTCTTATTTCGATGATGTCTCCATGCTGGCCACCCGTGCGGAGCAAAATGAATTCAAGCGCTGCGAGCCAGGGCAGGCCCACCATTTTTTGCGGGCTTTCTGGATGCAGCGAGACTACGATCTGGGCCTCAGCCCCGGAATGCGCCTGATCCAGCATTATTCGCGCCTGCAGGTCGCCGATTCGCTCTACCGCGTGCCTTTTCCGACCCGCAACCCGGAGATCACCCCGGTGATGGGCTATGTCCCGGACATCAACCTGCCTTACGATGACCGGGGAATCATCTATCTGCGCCACGGTCCTCCCAGCCGCACGCTGAGCCAGATGGGCGAGGGGCTGTATCCCAATCAAACCTGGGTTTACAACCGGTCCGCGGGCGACCTGGACCTGCATTTCGTCGCCCTGCGGGGCAGCCACGAGTACCAGCTCGTCACCTCCCTGGATGCGGCGATATTAAATTACCGGGGCTTGATCCCCCAGCAGACCAGCCTGGCTTTCCCCGATAACGCCGAGGACGCCTTCCGCCTGAGATGGATGAAAGAGCTTTATAACTCGCGGATGGAGATCGGCCGGGGCATCTATTTCAGGCTTTACAACGATCCCTACGATCCGTTCGCCCATGTGGAGGAGTACGAGGAAAATATCGTCGATCTCAAGACCGCGGTGAACAGCGAGAGCGTACAGGACCCCTATCTGGACCACCTCAATTCTTATTACGATCTGGTGGGCTTCCGCGGTCAGCGGCCGGGCGGCAGCATTGTGGATTTTTATTCCGGTGTGCCGGGCCGGGAAATATCCTTCAACACCCGGCAGAGCAAATACTATTACGATATCCAGAACCAGCTCATGATTTACGATCGCGACTGGCGCCTGATCAAGCGCCTGGACGATGTTGAACAGTACGAAAGCTCGATCAGCCCCAAGGAGCTGATGGACCGCCAGGTCCTGGGACTGGGCCGGGTGGAGTTGACTCCCGGCGATTATTACTATTTCGTGAAAATCCAGAACGGCGGCTCG
>Ga0156185_1140_pt1 | contig 34323 bp, 32 predicted proteins | sample RifCSPlowO2_12_FD_107838 | JGI IMG/M metagenome (GOLD analysis project Ga0156185, IMG submission 107838) | Candidatus Glassbacteria bacterium RIFCSPLOWO2_12_FULL_58_11 | reverse complement strand
CCCCGCGGTCCGCTGATAGCCGGAGGTCCCGTGACGGGACAGGAAAGCTAACGTTCCCCGGCAACCCTCTGGACGCAGGAACTCGATCGGCGAGGCCTTGCCAAACGGCGTCTCGAGAACCAGCCCCCCCGCCCTCTCACCGATACTCTCCAGGGTCAAGTCGTAAGCCCCGCTGCCGCCGATCACCGCGAACCCGGAATAATCTCCGGGAGCTGTCTTTAGTTTTTGCATGGGATTTTTCAATTCAAGAATCCGTTTCCCGGGCTAAAGTGTCCGGATAATACTGTAATCCTGCCGCCGCAGAGCCGGAGTGAATCCGGCCTGCCGGATCAGGCGGGCGATTGTCGGCTCATCCATGGTCGAGAAATTGCAGCCGGCGGCGCGCACCACGTTTTCTTCCAGCATCGTGCTGCCGAAATCATTGGCCCCGAAATAGAGGGCCAGCGTAGCGATATCCGGGCCCTGGGTGACCCAGGAGGCCTGGATCGAGGGAACGTTGTCCAGCAGAATACGGCTGGCGGCCAGTACGCGCAGATATGTGACCGGCGTGGTCTTTTCCTCCCGCAGCCGGGTGTGCTCAGGCTGGAAGCTCCAGGGGATGAAAGCGGTAAACCCGCCCGTGCGCTCCTGCAGGGCGCGGATGTGACGCAGGTGACGGATCAACTCCTCGGGCCTCTCTCCCATCCCATAAACCAGGGTCGCCGTGGTCCTTAAGCCCAGGCGGTGCGCCCGCTCATGGATCGCCAGCCAGCGCTTTACCCCGATCTTCCGCGGGCTGACCAGCTTTCTTACTCTGGCGCAAAGGACTTCCGCTCCTCCGCCTGGAATCGAATCCAGCCCGGAGGCGGCCAGCTCCTCGATCACCCGTTCCGGCTCCAGCCCGGAAAGCCGGGCGATATGGTCAATCTCCGGGGCGGAAAAAGCGTGAACGTGGATCGGGTGGCGGCGCTTGATATAACGCAGCAATCCCGTGTACCATTCGAGGCCGAGACCCGGGTGCAGGCCGCCCTGCAGAAGTATCTGCACCGCGCCCAGGGCCTTTGCCTCATCGATCTTCCGGCCGATCTCCTCGTAACTGAGAAGGTAGGCCGCGGCGTCTTTTTCCCCTCGGTAAAAGGCGCAGAACCGGCAGCGGCTGATACGGATATTCGAATAGTTGATATTGCGGTCGTTGATAAAGGTCACCCGGCCTTCGGGATGCAGCCGTCGCCGGACACTGTCGGCAAGGGCCCCAAGACTCAGAAGTTCGGTATCTTGCAGCAGCTCCAGACCGAACCGCAAAAAGCTCCGGCTCATATTTTACCGCCTGAAATCCTTAATTTCATGCAATGATAAGAAAAAGAAAAACGGTTTGGGCGCGAAATACAGTTTTTCGCGCCCAAACCGCAGAGCAAATTCCTTTCAGCGATAGCCGGAATTCAGGTCCCGGCAGCCAGCAAGTCAGGCCGAGTAATCCCGCAGGGCCGGCGCCGGATTAAAAGAAAATCAGGCTCACCAGGGTGAACATGGGGATCAAGATGAATATGGAATATACCATATAGCCGAAGAAGCTCGGCATCTTGATCCCGCTTTCCTCAGCGATCGAGCGGACCATGAAATTCGGCGCGTTGCCGATGTAGGTATTGGCCCCCATGAATACTGCGCCGGCGCTGATCGCCTCAAGATAGACCTTATGGGTGGTCATCAGGTCCTGCACGGCCGTGGCCTCAGGGACACCGGGCAAAAGTTGTCCAAGGGCACTGTTGAAAAATGTCAGATACGTGGGCGCATTGTCCAGGAAGGAGGACAGCGCGCCTGTGGCCCAGAAGTAATGCACCGGCTCGCTGACGGTTTTGATCAGAAAAGCCAGGGCTCCGTGCTCGCCGGCTTTCAAGATCTCCAGAGCCGGGATAATGGTCATGAAAATTCCGGCGAACAGATAGGCCACTTCGATGATTGGGAACCAGGTGAACTCGTTTTCCTGGCGGATTTCGCGCGGCGTGAAATGCCAGGAAAGAAATCCCATCAACAATATCAGCACATCGCGCAACAGGTTCTGCCCCTCGACCTCGATGCCGCCGATATTGAGCGAGGCCAGATCGAGTATGCCGCTCATCAAGACGCTGCCCATGATACCCAGCAGGAAGATGATATTGTAAAGCCCGACAACAGAGATTTTCTCGTGCTTCTCAGCTCCGGCCTCAGCAGCGGATTGCACTGTCGAGGCGGATTTCTGCTCTCTCTTATAGAGGATAAGATCGAAGAGAAAGAAGACGACGAGCAAGAGCACCGCCAGAAAGGACATGGTGGGAAGAAGCTGCATCGTCCAGAAGAAAGACACGCCATGAAGGAAGCCGAGAAACAGCGGCGGATCTCCCAGCGGGGTCAGGCACCCGCCGATATTAGCCACCAGGAAAATAAAAAAGACTATGATATGAACCTTGCTCTGACGGTCTTTATTGGAGCGGATAACCGGCCGGATCAGCAGCATCGAGGCGCCGGTGGTGCCCACCCAGGAAGCCAGGATTGTACCGATAAGAAGAAAGACAGTGTTGACGACCGGGGTGCCCTTGAGTTTGCCCCGGACCAGCAAACCGCCGCTGACTGTAAATAGGCCCCAGAGCAGGATGATAAAGGGGATGTAATCGACAAGGTAGATATGCAGAATCTCGTGCCAGGCCGCATGCCCGTAGGCCGCCACAAAGGGGATGGCGAGTATCAGCGACCAGAAAGCGCTCACCTTGGGATAGTGATGGTGCCAGAAGCCCGGAGCGAAAAGCGGAAATAAGGCAATGCTGAGCAGCATCCCGGCGAAGGGGATGACACTCCAGAGCGGCAGCATGGCTCCCAGATCGATCCCGCCGTGGGCGGCTTCTTCCTCGGCCAGCAGCAGCGCTCCGGCACTGGCGCCATCTAGCAGAAACAAGCCGCACAGGATGGCAAGCAATCCAGCGGCAAACACAGAAATCCGCATATTCAGCTCCGGCTAAAGTTTGGGACTTGATGCAGTCAGTCGGATTCCCTCAGAGGGAATACCCGTCATCAGTGCCGCGAGAGGTGTCCTTTGGTTACAGGTTGCTCCTGATAAAAAGCCACAATTATCCGGAAATATAGTTATCAGACAGAATTGCTAAATTGTGCGACTCAATATTATACCTCACCACAGATCGGATTGTAAAGTGTATCCCTTTCGACCGGAATCCGCCCGGCCTGACGGATCAGGGAAACGAGCTTTTCTTCGGGCATGTATTGTGGAGTATCGGCCCCGGCCTCGTGCGTAATATGCTCTTCCAGCACCGTGCCGTTCACATCATCCGACCCGAAAAACAGGGAAATCTGGGTCAATGGGAGACCTAGCATGATCCAGAACGACTTGATATGTTTGAAATTGTCCAACAGCAGCCGGCTGACCGCAATTGTTTTCAGGACATCGACCGCGCCTGCTTTCCGGAGCTTTTCGAGTTTCGTGTTCCAGGGGTGGAACAGCAATGGAATAAAAGCGTTGAATCCGCCAGTTTCATCCTGGAGGGCGCGGATTTCCAACAAATGGTCCACCCGGTCCGCCGCCGACTCGATATGGCCGAAAAGCATGGTCACATTGGATGGCAGCCCCAGCTGGTGCGCCTGACGCATTACCTCCAGGTAGCGCGCCCCGCTGATTTTTTCCGGGCAGATCTTGGACCGGATTTTTTCGGCGAAAATCTCTCCCCCGCCGCCGGGCAGCGACCCCAGGCCGCACTCGGCCAGGCTGGCGAGGACCTCGGGAACCGGGAGATTTTCCACCTGGGCGATATTTTCTATCTCCACCGCGGTAAAGGCCTGCAGATGCACCTGAGGAAACTCGCGGCGAAGGCGGGTGAGCATCTCGCGGTAGTAATCCAGGCGTGCCGAGGGATGGCAGCCTCCGACTATGTGGAACTCACAAGCCTTGGCGTGCCATAGCTCACGCGCTTTGGCCACCACCTGTTCCGCAGAGAGGAAAAACGCTCCACGCTCATCCTCGCTCCTTCGGTAGGCGCAGAAGCGGCATTTGTTGACGCAGATATTGGTATAGTTGACGTGCAGGTTATTTATGTAGAAGACGCGGCCGCCGTTTTTCCGTAGATTGGCTTCATCCGCCAGCTTTCCCAGCCCGAGCAGGTCCCCGGTCTCGAAAAGGGCCAGACCATCCTTCCGGTCCAGCCTGCCCCCCGCGGCCAGTTTACCGGCAATCCGTTCGAGCCGCCGGTCGCGGAACCCCACTGCTTTCTCCCTGATAATCACTAACCCCTCTGTCCGCTCGCCATTTCCCGAATAAGGCTGGAGGCAATGATCTGCCGCTGTATCTGGTTGGTGCCCTCGTAGATCTGGGTGATCTTGGCATCGCGGAAATACTTCTCCGCCGGGTAATCTTTCATATAGCCGTAACCGCCCATAATCTGTATAGCATCGGTGGTCACCCGCATCGCCACGTCCGAGGGAAAGACCTTGCACATGGCGCTTTCCTTGCCGTAATTCTTTATTCCGGCGTCGACCATCCGGGCGACCTGGTAGGTAAGAGCCCGGGCAGCCTCGATCTGGATCGCCATGTCAGCTAGCATGAACGAGACCGCCTGAAAATTCAGGATCGACTGGCCGAACTGCTGACGAGTATAGGCGTAATTGAGGGCGGCCTCATAGGCGCCCTGGGCGATCCCGATCGACTGCGCGCCGATCCCCGGACGGGACTTGTCGAAGGTGCGCATGGCGATACTGAACCCGGCGCCTTCCCGGCCGAGAAGGTTCTCCGCGGGCACTACGCAGTCCTCAAATACGACCTCATAGGTGGCGGAACAGCGGATCCCCAGCTTGTCCTCTTTTTTGCCGAAAGAGAGCCCGGGGGTGCCTTTTTCGACCACGAATGCGCTGATCCCGCGCGCCCCACGGGCCTTGTCGGTCTTCGCGAAAACCGTGTAGGTATGCGCCTCGCAGCCATTGGTGATCCACTGCTTGGTCCCATTAATTACGTATTCATTGCCGACCTTGCGCGCATTCGTCGAGATGTTGCCGGCGTCCGAGCCGGCCCCGGCCTCGGTCAGGCAGAATGCCGCGTAATGCTCGCCGGAGGCGATCGGCGGCAAAAATCTGGCCTTCTGCTCGTGGCTGCCACCGATAATTATCGGAAAACTGCCCAGCGAGCTGGCCGCATAGGTCACACCGACTCCGCCGCAGGCCCGGCTCAGCTCCTCGGTGGCCAGACACAGCTCCAGCAGCCCCGCTCCGATCCCATCGTACTCCTCCGGGATATAGATCGCCGGCAGGCCGGCTTCGGCGATTTCTTTCATGATCGCATGCGGGAATTCAGCGTTCTTGTCCAGCTCCGCTCGCTGGGGGATTACATGATTCTCGGCGATCCGGCGCGCCAGGCGCTTGATCTCGAGCTGCTCTTCAGTCAGGAAATACTCCATTGTCACTCCGTGGCGATTGATGTCCCGGTTCAGATTAGTCAGGCGATCCGTGATTGTTGTTTTCCGTAGTTTCTGCTTCGGCCAACTGCTCCAGGGCTTGTACGGCGGCTTTCTTTTCCGCTTCTTTTTTATTCGAGCCGATACCCCGGCCCATGATCCGGTCCCTGATCCGGACTTCGCAGACAAATTCCTTGGCGTGCTCCGGGCCGCTCACCTCGACAATCCGGTACGAGGGCTGGCAGTGAAATTTTACCTGGGAATGGTGCAGCAGGCTGTTCTTGGCCTCCTGCAGGCTGTCGAAAGTGAAATCGGCCCGCCCCCTGTCGAGGAGCTTGTTATAGATGAACGACTTGGCCGCGTCAAGCCCTCCATCCAGATAAATCGCTCCGATCAGGGCTTCGAGCGCGTTCGATATGATCGTCACTTTTCCCCTGCGCAAGTCCGGAAAGCTGTCCTTCGAATAAAGGATGTAGTCTTCCAGCCTCAGCTCCTGCCCCTTCCCCGCCAGGGCGGCGCGCGAGACGATCGAGGATTTGATCCGGGTCAGGTCCCCCTCGCTGCAGGAGCCAAAGCGCGTAAAAAGGTACTCGGAAACCGCCAGATCCAGGACCGCATCGCCGAGAAACTCCAGGCGCTCATTGCTGTCCGCGTAATCGCCTGCGTTTTCGTTTACATAGGATAAATGAGAAAGAGCCGTCTCGAGCAGTTTATGTTCTTTGAAAAGGTACCCGACACTATGCTCAAGACGGCTTAGCTTTTTTTTTCGATTGTCCGCAGGCCGGCTGGTTTTGAAAAGTCCGGCCACAAACCTGAATGGCCTGGCCAGCATTATTTTTACCTGATATTCCGTGAAATCAGACCTTTTTCAGGGCGATTGTCACATTGTGCCCGCCGAATCCGAAAGAATTGCTCAAGGCAGCGGAGACGTTCATCCGGCGGGCCTCATTCGGACAATAGTCCAGGTCGCACTCCGGGTCCGGATGACGGTAATTGATGGTGGGCGGCACAACTCCGTGGTAGATGGTCAGGGCGGAGAATATGGCCTCGATGCCGCCGGCAGCGCCCAGCAGGTGGCCGGTCATCGACTTGGTGGAGCTCACCACCAGTCCATCCCTGGCCCGGTCGCCGAAAACTTTTTTAATGGCGAAAGTCTCGGTAGCATCATTATGTTCGGTCGAGGTGCCGTGCGCATTGATATAATCGATGTCCTCGGAGTTGAGCTTCGCCTCGGCCAAAGCGGCTTTCATCGCCCGCTGCGCTCCCTCGCCCTGCTCGGCCGGGGCTGTGATATGATAAGCGTCGGCCGTGCTGCCCACGCCGACCACCTCGGCGTAAATCCTGGCACCGCGGGCCCTGGCGCGCTCGTACTCCTCCAGGAAGAGGATTCCCGCGCCGTCGCCAAGCACGAAACCATCACGCGTCTTATCGAAAGGCCGCGAGGCGCTCTGCGGATCCTCGTTACGGGTGGACAGCGCTTTACAGGCGCAGAATCCCCCCAGACCCATTTGAGTGATCGAGGATTCAGTGCCTCCGGTCAGCATCATGTCCGATTCGCCGTATTTGATCGAGCGGAAAGCCATCCCGACCGCATGGCCGGCTGAGGCGCAGGCGGAAACAGTGCAGAAATTGGGTCCCTTGGCCTGAAAATGGATCGAGACGTAGCCGGCGGCCATGTCCGAAATCATCATCGGCACATAAAACGGACTGATCCGTCCCGGTCCGCCTTTCAAATAGCGCGAATGCTGGGTTTCATGAGTCTCGATCCCCCCGATCCCGGAGCCGATAATCACACCGAAGCGCTCGCGTTCCGCGGGATCGGTTATCTTATCCCCGCTATCCTCGAGGGCCATGGTACTGGCCGCTACCGCAAAGTGGACGAACTTATCCGTCCGGTTGACTTCCTTGCGGTCCATGTATTTCTGGGGGTCGAAACCTTTCAATTCGCCGGCGAACCTGGTTTCGAACAGGCTGGCATCAAAAGCCTTGATCGTATCGATGCCGCTGCGGCCTTCGAGGAGTCCCTCCCAGGAGGTTTTAACGTCATTTCCCAAAGGAGTTACCGCCCCGACTCCGGTAATTACGACTCTTCTGGCCATCTACTTTTCCTTTATCAACAGCGCAGGCTGAATCCCTGACGGCGCCCCGTGCGGCAAACTGCAAACAGAAATAATACCTACCGGTCCATTTCCTGGCCCGGAGAAGCAATCCTGCCAAAACTCAGGAGGCTTCCTTGCTTCCCAACTTTTCTTCCAGGTACTTGATCGCCGCGCCCACCGTGGTGAGCTTTTCAGCTTCCTCATCCGGGATTTCCAAGTCGAATTCCTCTTCGAAATCCATCACCAGCTCGACCGTATCCAGGCTGTCCGCTCCGAGATCCTCGACGAAAGACGCGTCATCGGTGACTTTCTCCGCATCGACACCGAGTTTTTCGATGATAATCTCTTTAACCTTGTTAGCATAATTGGCCATCTGACATCCTCCGTAAAATAGGTTCAGAACAAAAAAGACCCGTTTCAATCAAACTACATGATCATCCCGCCATCAACCTGCAGAACCTGACCCGTGATGTAAACCGAGTCCGGTCCCACCAGGAAAGCGACTGCGGCGGCTACATCTTCGAGCGTCCCGCCGCGTTTCATCGGAATCGAGGCGAGCCAGCCCTCTCTGACCTCCTGCGGCAAAGCCGCGGTCATCTCCGATTCGATATAACCCGGAGCGACCGCATTTACCCGTATCCCGCGGCCGGCAAATTCCTTGGCCGCGGATTTGGTCAAGCCGAGAAGCCCGGCTTTGGATGCGGAGTAATTGGCCTGGCCGGCATTGCCCATCAAGCCGACCACCGAGGATATATTGACAATCGAGCCTGACCGCTGTTTCAGCATCTGACGGCAGGCGGAGTGGATAAAGTTAAACGCCCCCTTCAAATTGACCGCCAGCACCAGGTCCCAGTCCTCGGGTTTCATCCGCATCAGGAGCCCATCGCGCGTGATACCGGCGTTATTGATCAGGATATCCAGGCGGTCCAGCTTTTCCACCGCTTTGCCGACTACTTCCTCCACCTGGACCGGGTTGGAGACATCACAGGCAAATGATTCGGTCCGTATCCCCTTCGCCGCCAGCTCAGCCGCAGTCGCGGCGGCCGCTCCGCCATCGATATCCACGAGGATAACAGTAGCCCCTTCCGCGGCCAGGCGGGCAGCCACGGCCTTGCCGATACCCCGCGCCGCCCCGGTAATCAAAGCCACCTGATTTTTCAGCAACATTTTAATACTACTCGCAAAAAAAGTAAAGTCAAACTGCGATTCTTAAGCGCTAAATGCCTTGATTTCTTCAAGCTTACCGATACTCGTGATTTCCAGCTCCCGCTTTATCCTGCGGCAAAGCCCGGAGAGCACATTGCCCGGTCCGGCTTCGACAAACCTTAGCGCCCCTCCCGCGGCCAGAGTCTCGACCGAGTCAGTCCAGCGCACGGGGCTGGTTATCTGTTCCACCAGCAGGTCCCTGATCCGCTCCGGATCAGTTTCGAACCCGGCGCTGACATTCGCCACCACCGGGATCCGGCCTGAAACGATTTTCGCCTGCGCCAGCCGCTCGCGCATGGCCGCGGCTGCATAAGACATGAGCGGCGAGTGAAAGGCCCCGCTTACCTTAAGTTTCTTTACCAGGCGGGCACCGGCTTTTTGGGCGGCCTCGATCAATTTATCGACGCCCTGGAGGCTGCCGCTCACCACCAATTGTCCCGGGGCATTGAAATTCGCCGGAACCACGGTCTCTCCAGTCTCACGGCAGAGCTCCTCGACTCTCCGGTCCTCCAGTCCGATCACCGCCGCCATCGCGCCCGGGGCCTTTTCCCCGGCTTCTTGCATCAGCCGGCCGCGCAGACCGACCAGCTCGAGTCCTTCCTCGAAAGAAAGAAACCCGGCGGCGGTCAGGGCACTGTACTCGCCCAGGCTGTGACCGGCGGCGAAATCAGCCTTGAATCCCTTTTCTTCCAGCAGGCGGAACACCGCGACACTGTGGACATATATCGCCGGCTGGGTCACCCGGGTCTGGCTCAGCTCTTCCTCGGGCCCGTTGAAACAAACCTCAGCCAGATCGTAACCCAGTTTCTCACTCGCCAGCTTAAACAGCGCGCGGGAGGGTTCGCTGTTCTCGAACAAGTCCTTTCCCATCCCCACGAACTGCGAGCCCTGGCCCGGAAAAACCACCGCTGTTTTCAACTTGCCTGAAATCCTTTCCTTGCCGCGCTAAAGCCAACCTGGACAGCTCAGCCCCTGATCAACACGCCACCCCAGGTGATTCCTCCGCCAAAGGCAACCATCAGGATCAGCGAATTCTCATCGCACAGGCCCTGCGCGCGCGCCTCGTGGTAGGCGATAGGTATCGAGGCCGCGGAGGTGTTGCCGTAGCGCTCGATATTGACATACACTTTCTTTTCCTCGACTCCCAGGCGCTTGACCAGGGAATTGATGATCCGGATATTGGCCTGATGCGGTATCAGCAGGTCGAGCTGCGCGGTGCTGACGTGCGCCTTGGAAAGAGTCATGATAGCGGCCTCTTCCATCGAGCGGACCGCCACCTTGAACAGCTCGTTGCCATTCATTTTGATATAATGCAGATCCTGCCGCACCGTCTCCAGGCTGGCCGGCAGGCGGCTGCCGCCGGCCGGGAGGTTCAACAGCGGGGCGTAACTCCCATCGCTGCCGAGATGGCTGGCAAAAAGCCCCTTATCGTCGGTGCCCAGGGTGACTATCATCGCGCCGGCTCCATCACCGAAAAGTACGCAGGTCGAGCGGTCGGAGTAATCGGTGATCTTGCTCAAAGTTTCAGCGCCGATGATGAGCGCCGTACGAAAGGAGCCGGTGCTCAATAAACTGTGAGCCACAGTCAGGCAGTACAGGAAACCGCTGCAGGCGGCCGAGATGTCGAAGGCGGTAGCCTGTTTCGCGCCGAGCTTGTTCTGGATTATGCAGGCGGTCGAGGGAAAGAGGTGGTCCCCGCTGGCCGTGGCGACCATAATCAGGTCGATATCCCCGGCGCTCAATCCGGCGTTGTCCAGCGCCATCCGTGCGGCTTGCGCGCCCAGATCGCCGGAGGATACCCCGTTTTCGCTGATCCGCCGCTCATGTATGCCGGTCCGGGTGACAATCCAGTCATCGCTGGTCTCGACCATCTTTTCCAGATCGGCATTGGAGATTACTTTGTCCGGTATGGCGATTCCAGTCGAGACAACTTTAAGATAAGTTTTCATTATTCGTATTCGGGGTCTGGTATTGTTTGACTTCCTGACGGATAATCTCGTTAATATTATTCAGTACGGCTAATCTGGCGGATTTAATGGCATTGCGGAAAGCCCGCGGCGGAGAGCCGCCGTGACAGATGATGGTCGTGCCTTCGATACCCAGCAGCGGCGCCCCTCCGTACTCCGTATAATCGAAGGTCTTTTTCATGTCCTCAAAGGTCTGTTTGAGCAGCAGAAAACCCAGCGCGGCAAGAGGATTGGCTTTGATCTCGGTTTTCAGGTGGCTGATCAGCAGGTTCAGGATCTTTTCACTTAGCTTGAGGACGACATTGCCCACGAACCCGTCACAGACCACCACATCCGCCAGCCCCTCGAAGATATCCCCGCCCTCGACATTGCCGATGAAGTTCAGCGAGCTGGCGGAAAGCAGCTTATGGGTGGCGACTGAGAGCTCATCTCCCTTGCCCGGCTCCTCGCCGACATTGAGCAGCCCGACACGGGGCCGGGGGGTGCCGAGCACTTTTTCCGAGTATATCGCCCCCATCAGGGCAAAATGCAGCAGATGCGCGGGCTTGGAGTCCACATTGGCCCCCACATCCACCACAACGCAGGATTTCTTAGTGGTCGGAAAAACGCTGCAGATTCCGGGACGGCTGATCCCGCTGATTCTGCCCAGACCCAGGAGAGAGGCGGCCATGACCGCGCCGGTGTTCCCGGCACTGATAAATGCCTGGGCTTCTTTCCGGGCGGTCAATTCGATCCCGACCGCGATCGAGGAACGCTTCTTTTTTCTTAAGGCCACGCTCGGGCTTTCGCCCATTTCCACCACTTCCGGCGCGTGTACGATTTCGATGCGGCTGAGATCAAGCTCCCGGTAATTATCCAGATTACGCTTGATCAGCGCCTTGTCTCCAACCAGGATCAGTTCGAAATCGGGCTCGAGCTGCTCAATCGCCTCCACCGCCCCCCGGATCGGAACACCGGGGATATTATCCCCACCCATGGCATCAAGCGCAATCCGCATTGAATGTCCCGATACCTTTCAATATTGCCTTGCGGCCTGAATTCAGAATACAGTGCGAAACCGACTGACAAATTCCCGCCTGCATCCCGTCCGGCATTCCGCCGGTTAAAGATCACGAAGAAAGAGGATCTGCGCCAGGGTTATTCTGCGACCTCGATCACCTCGCGGCCATTGTAGTACCCGCAATGTCCACAAACCTGATGCGGCTGCTTCTGCTGGCCGCAATTGGAACACACCGCAAATGAAGGCGACTTTAACTTGAAATGCGTCCTTCTTTGTCTCTTCCGCGTTTTCGAACATCTAGTCCGAGGTACTGCCATGATTCCTCCTTAATAGTCAAACGGAAGGTGATAGCGAGAATCGCCTTCCGGTAAGAAAGAAAAACCTATGTACAGCTTATTTATCCCGGTTCAAATCAAGCAGCTTGGCCCAGCGCGCGTCGCGGACTAGATTCCGGCACTTACAGCTCTCTACATTGAGATTGGCTCCGCAACTCGGGCAAAATCCACGGCAATCTTCGGCGCATTGAACGTATAACGGATATTCCAGGAGCAGGCTTTCGCGCACCAACGCGGTCAGGTCGATATTCGTCTCGCCGTGCTTGAGAGGGAATATCTCTTCGGCTGCCTGCTCCTCCCGGGTGGGGGCCAGCTTTTCCAAAGCCTCGGGAAACGCGAATACTCCCCTGAACTCCGTCTCCACAGGCTCATTAACTTCACGGAGGCAGCGCCGGCAATCGCCCTGCGCCTGATAATTCAGCCGGCCCGAGACATAATAGGTCAGCTTATCGGTAGTGTTGATCCGGACGCTCAGCTTTATCTGCCCGGAAAACCTGAAAGCGGAATCCGGGTCCAGCTCCAGAGAGGCGGACCGGAAAGAACCGGAAGCGCTGAAAGAGCCGGCCTTTAGGTCGTCCAAATCTATTAACAGCACAGACATTTAAAATATCCTCGATTTATTTGATTGTCAAGCTTAAAGATACCGGCCGGAGCGCTTTAGCCAAGCTCTCAATCCCGCTCATTCACCCGGCCGATCGCCCGGCCGATCCGCGCCAGAATATCGCCGGCCACTACGCTGTAAGGCCCGAGTTCCCCGGCGGCGATATCGCCGGCCAGGCCGTGAAGGTACGAGCCGCAGAAAGCCGCATCGAAAGGTTCGAGGCCCTGGGCTAGAAGCCCGGCGATTATCCCGGTCAGCACGTCTCCGCTGCCGGCCTTGGCCATCGCCGGTCCGCCGGTGGGATTGATCACCGCCCGGCCGCCCGGCCCGGCAACCACGGTTGGCGGCCCCTTGAGCGCAACCACTACGCCATGGCTCTCGGCGAATTCGCGAGCCACCTTTACCGGCTCAGAGCGCACCATTTCCACGCTCGAGCCGCAAAGGCGGGCCATCTCACCCGGATGCGGCGTTATCACTACCGTTCCGCCGAAGGCTTCGAGCGTCGAGGGCTCGGCCGCGAAGGCGTTCAGGCCATCGGCATCGATCACCACCGGCAATTTTACAGCAGCGCGGGCCAGCCCGCGAGCGAATTTTACCGTCTCCTCATCCCGGCCCAGGCCTGGACCAAGCGCCAGCACATCCATCCCGGTAAGGAATTCTAGGACTTTATCCAGTCCTTTAGCCGCGAGAAAGCCATTGCCGGTATCCGGCAATGGCAGGGTCATCGCCTCGGTGAGCTTGGCTTCAAATACCGGGTTCAGGGACTGCGGCACTCCGGCGGTGACCATTCCCGCGCCGGCAACCAGGGCGGCCTCGGCGGCCATCACCGCAGCCCCGGTCAAGCCGGTAGAGCCGCCAACCACCAGCACCTTGCCGTAGTCGCCCTTGTGGCTGTCCGCCCTGCGGACCGGGAGGCGATGACGGATATCGGCGGGTTCGCAGACAAACAGCTTGCAGTCGATCCCTGAAAGCGCGGCTTCCGGGAAGCCGATATCGGCGACCAGTACCTTTCCGCACCTGGAGCGCCCGGGGTAGAAACGGTGGCCGATCTTTTCGAAGCCGAAAGTAACAGTCAGGACCGCAGTTACCGCCGCACCGGGGACTTGACCGCTGTCCATTTCCACTCCGCTCGGCGAATCTACGGCCACTACGACGGGCTGATATTCCTGCAGGGTCTCGATGACCCGCGCGATCAACCCGTGCGGCGCGCCCCCGGCCCCGCTCCCCAGGAGAGCGTCGACTACCATGTCGCAGGCCGCAAGCTCAGCGGCGAGCAGGTGAAGGTTATGTTCATCCAACTCGATTACCTTGATACCACAATTAACGGCCACCCGGGCCATCAGTGCGGCATCGCCGCTCAGCTCGTTCACTTTTCCGCACAGAATGATCCTCGGAAAGCCACTGGCTGAATGCCCCTGCAGGGCGCGGGCGACCACGAAACCATCTCCGCCGTTATTGCCCTTGCCGCAGAGTACCAGTGGACGCTTAAGGCTCGAAGTGGCCGGAAACTCCCTGATAGCCTGTGCCACCGCCCGGCCCGCCGATTCCATCAGCACGGTGCCCGGTAACCCCAGCCCATCGATAGTCGCCCGGTCAACCCGGCGCATCTGTTCCGCTGTAAGGACCGGCTGCATGGCTGGCTCCGTACTGCTTAATAATTGACTTTAGAATAATTATGTTAAAATAGAATATGTAAACAATTACGAAATATATTTAGCACTAATGCTATGCGAGTGTGCCGAGAGAATAAATGTTATCCCGGACCAATCTTTGGATATCCGGGCCGGGAAAGTTAATTATAAATCCCGCGTGGTCCGCCTCTAGCGCGGAAGTTGGACCCGGCCTGGCGCGACGGGAGGCCGCGGGAGGCACAACGACATACCGGAAGCAATATGAAAAGCCTTCAACAGATCAGGCAGGCTCAATAACAATTTCTCGAATTGTCCGGGTCAGTACCCCTCGATCAGGCGCCGCCTGGTGAAATATTCAACAGCGCGACAACCGCTAGTGCATCGCAGTTGAGCGCTGAGGGCGGCGCAGGGACCGCCCTACTTGAAAGACTGGCCGATGTCTTTGCCGATACTGACTTCACCGTTATCGATCCGCAGGTGAAATCCGCAGTCCGGGTTGGTACAGACCCAGGCCTTATACATTATCGAGGCCCCGTCACGGCCGTAATCGCTGAGCGGCACCAGTACGCCGGTGCTGCATTTCATGCATTTCGGAAACTGAAGTTCGCTCATCAGGCTACTCCGCATCCCTTGAAGGTTAACCTACCCATGCTAAGGCCGAATCGGATTGGACAGGTAAAGAGTATCAGGATTATAATTCCCCTGGAGCATGTTCTGGCTGATAAAATCGCCCAAGTCAGTAATATACCAGCGTTTAATGCCCAAATCTAGATTCATTATGACTGTAAATTGCGGCTCGATCCTGGGTTTCTTCAGCTTCGTAACCGTCTCCGGGAAGGTTACCCGGTAGACAGCGTCACTTTTCCATCTTGAAATATATACATCCGCCAACTCATATTTAGCTCTGCGCGCCAGCGGAAGGACCTCCTCGCGTAGTCTTTGTTTGAAGCCTTTGAGCGCTTCGAGCTGCTGTTCCTTTGACTGGAGTTTCATGAAATCCCGCGTAAAATAGTAGGCATTGGCCGCCACTTCATTCCAGTTCATCAGGGTATCCATTTTTTCCAGCGAACCTTCCTGGATCGCCTCCAGAAAGCATTCGGCGACCTCCCGGGGCTGATTGACCGAGCGCGAACAGGCCGCCAGCGCCAGGAACAGCAGCGGCAGCAAAAATCCGGCGCCTCCAGCGCGGCTCGATGTCCGTTTCTTGCCCGGCCCGGGGCGGTCTATGTAGGCTGGATCCATTTTTCGATTTTATCCAGAATTTTCTGTGGAGTCAACGGTTTAAGCAGAAAATCATTGCAGCCTTTCTCCACCGCTTTCTTGGCGCTGAAAACCGAATGCGCGGTTATCGCGATCACCGGCAGGCGGTAAAGCTCGTTATGCTTGCGCAGCGCTTCGATTACTTCCAGGCCGCCCATGCCCGGCATCGAGACATCGAGGAACATCAAATCCGGCGCTTCCCGCTCCGCCAGCTCGATACCCTCCCGGCCATCCGCCGCTTCCAGGACCTGGTATTGATCTTCCAGCAAGTGCAAAAAAATATCGCGGTTCGCGGCGACATCATCCACTACGATAATTTTTTTCATGCGTAATATTCCTGCAGTGAGGTTACTTCGAGCCGGCCTTTCTTAAGGGCCTCGATCCCATCGATTGCGGCAATCGCCCCTGAGGTGGTGGTCACATATGGAATGCCGCGGGTCAGCGCTCCGCGGCGCATGGCCGCGGCATCGTACTGGCTTTTTTCGCCCATCGGCGTATTGATCAACAGGCTGATTTTATTATCGTTGATCAGATCGACAATATTCGGTGTCCCCTCTCCTACCTTGAACACCCGCTCGCTCTTGACACCGTTTTTCTTCAAAGATTCATGGGTTCCCTGGGTAGCGTAAATCCGGAAACCCAGTTTCACCAGTTTGCGTATTCCGGGCAGGAGCGCAGTTTTGTCCTTGTCGGCCAGGCTGACCGCCACTGAGCCCTCCATCGGCAACGCGTTTCCGGCGCTTATCTGGGCCTTCGCATAGCTGATCCCGTAATCGTGCCCCAGCCCGATCACTTCGCCGGTGGATTTCATTTCCGGACCGAGGAGGATATCGACATTGGGGAATTTTATAAACGGCAAAACGCTTTCCTTGACTGAAATATGCTTGATCTTACGCTCCTTGGTAAAGCCCAATTCCTCGAGAGTGCGCCCGATCATCACCTTGGCGGCCAGCTTGGCCAGAGAGATGCCGATGGTCTTGCTCACGTAGGGCACGGTCCGGCTGGCCCGCGGATTGACTTCCAAAACGTAAAGCTTATGGTCTTTTACCGCAAACTGAATATTGATTAGGCCTTTCACCTCCAAAGCCCGGGCCAGTTCCCGGGTGACCTGGCGCATCTGCTCCAGAATCTCCGCATCCAGGGTGTGCGGCGGCATGACACAAGCTGAATCGCCGGAATGGATGCCCGCCTCCTCGATATGCTGCATGATTCCGCCGATCACGGTCAGCTTGCCATCCGAGATTGCATCCACATCCACCTCGACCGCGGCTTCCAGATAATCATCGATCAGGATCGACTTGCCCAGCGAGGCGTCGATTGCCGATTTCATGTAGCGGATCAGTGACTGGTCATCGTAGACTATCACCATCGACTGGCCGCCGAGTACATAGGAGGGCCGGACCAGGACCGGGTAGCCGATCCGGGCGGCGATCTCCTGAGCCTGTTTGAGGTTATAGGCGATTCCGTATTCCGGGTGGGCGATCCCCAGCTCGAGCATGAGCTTGCCGAATCTTTCGCGATCCTCGGCCAGGTCAATACTTGCCGGAGAGGTGCCGATTATCGGCACGCCCTGCTCGGCAAGCGGGACAGCCAGCTTGAGCGGAGTCTGGCCGCCGAACTGCACGATCACCCCTTCCGGCTTTTCGAGTTCGACAATATTAAGCACATCCTCCAGGGTGAGCGGCTCAAAATAGAGGCGGTCCGAAATATCGTAATCCGTACTGACAGTTTCCGGGTTCGAGTTGACCATGATCGACTCAAAGCCCTCCTCGCGCAAGGCGAAAGCGGCCTGGACGCAGCAGTAATCGAACTCGATTCCCTGGCCGATCCGGTTCGGCCCGCTTCCGAGGATCATCACCTTGCGGCGGCGCGTGGGCCAGGACTCGTCCTCGGTTTCATAAGTGCTGTACAGGTAAGGTGTGTGGGCCTCGAACTCGCCGCCGCAGGTATCGACACGCTTGAACACCGCCTGGACGCCCCGGCTCTTGCGCAGCCTTCGCACATCGAGTTGCTCCATCCCGCAGAGCGTGCCGATCTGGTAATCGGAGAACCCCATCCGCTTGGCGGCGCGCAGAACCTCCGCTGTAAGGCCAACCGAGGTGCGGATCTTGGCCAGCCGCTCCTCCATCTCGACAATCTCTTTCATCTGATAGATAAACCAGGCGTCGATCTTGCTCAATTCGCTGATCCGCTCGGGTTCCATCCCGTCGAGCAGCGCCTGGCGGATATAAAATACCCGGTCCGCATTGGGCCGCTTCAATTGTGCCAGCAGGTTCTCCGGGGCGGCGATCTCCCGCCCATCGGCGCCCAGCCCATAGCGGTTGGTTTCCAGGCCGCGGAGGGCTTTCTGCAAGGCCTCCTTGAAAGTCCGGCCGATCGCCATCACCTCGCCCACGCTTTTCATCTGTACGGTGAGCGTATCATCCGTGCCGGGGAACTTGTCGAATGTGAAGCGCGGGATTTTAACCACCACATAATCGATGGTCGGCTCGAAAGAGGCCGGAGTCTTACGCGTGATATCGTTGGGGATTTCATCCAGGGTAAGCCCAACACTTAGCTTGGCGGCGATCTTGGCTATCGGGAAACCGGTGGCTTTGCTGGCCAGGGCGCTGGAGCGGGAAACCCGCGGGTTCATCTCGATAATCACCATCCGCCCGGTTTCCGGGTGCACTGCGAACTGGATGTTCGAGCCGCCAGTCTCCACGCCGATCTCGCGGATTACCGCCAGCGCTGCATCCCGCATACGCTGGTACTCTTTGTCGGTCAGTGTCTGGGCCGGAGCGACAGTAATGCTGTCGCCGGTGTGAATGCCCATCGGGTCGAAATTCTCGATCGAGCAGATAATAACCACGTTGTCCTTCAGGTCGCGCATCACCTCCAGCTCGTACTCTTTCCAGCCGACTACCGATTCCTCGATCAGGATCTCGCTGATCGGCGAGAGAGCCAGACCCCGCTTGGCGGCCTCGAGAAAATTTTCCGGAGTGTCGGCAATTCCGCCGCCCGTGCCGCCGAGCGTGAACGAAGGCCGGATGATCACGGGCAGGCCAATCCGCCCGACAACCTCCCGGGCCTGCTCCACGTCACGGGCATAGTCGCCGCGGACCAGGTCGAGGCCGATCTTCTGCATGGACCGGCCGAATTTTTCCCGGTCCTCAGCCTTGCGGATCGCCTCGAGCTTGGCGCCGATCAGCTCGACCCCGAACTTCTCCAGTACGCCGGAATCGGCCAGCGCCACGGAAAGGTTTAGGGCGGTCTGGCCGCCCATGGTCGAAAGCAGGGCCTGGGGCCGCTCTTTCTCGATTATCTTGGCTACCAGCTCCGGCGTCAGGGGCTCGAGATAAACCCTTTCCGCCATCTCGGGGTCAGTCATGATCGTGGCCGGATTGCTGTTCACCAGCACTACCTCATAACCCTCTTCGCGCAACGCCTTGCAGGCCTGGGTGCCTGAATAGTCAAATTCGCAGGCCTGGCCGATTACAATCGGGCCAGAGCCGATGATCATTATTTTCTTTATGTCGGTGCGTTTAGGCATGGTTGATTTTACTCTGGCAGGGGATTAGATGTTTTCCGGAAAGTGATTCAAGGGAACCTTCCCACTCCGCTGACTTAAGCCTTAACCTCTTTACCGGGATCGAGAGTGAGATCGATCACACGCACATCCAGGGTCTCGGTGTCGAAGATCGCCGCGGTGCAGGAGCCGCTGAGCCAGCCGCCGCATTCCCCGGGGTTAATCCCCACCGGCAAGCGGGCCCCGTGTGGCCGCTCGATCAGCAGGGCATGGGTATGTCCGAAAACGACCACATCCGCGCCGAATTTTTCTGCCTCCGCGGCCCAGTTATCGCAGTCGTGAAGTATCACAAATTTCCTGCCTCCGGCCTCGAGAGCCAGCGGCGGCTCCTCGACCGACCCGCCCACAGCCGCGGCCTTCATCTTAAGCCCCACTTTCTCTCCATCATTGTTGCCATAGACGGCTTTGAACGGGCAGGCCAGCACTTCCAGCACGGCAATCGAGAAGGGGGCGACAAAATCGCCGGCATGCAATACCAGCCCGCAGCCGGCGGCATTGAAATGCTCCACCGCCCTTTTCAGCATGGGCACATTATCATGGCTGTCCGAAACTATTCCTACCAGCATCTCTCGCTTCTCCCGCTTATTGATATCTATCAATAAGCCTTGGCCACGACAACCCTGCCGTTCGAGGGTTTGCCGGTCATCACGCAGCGGCCCGCCTCTTTTTCCTGAGAGAGGGGGATGCAGCGGATTGTCGCCTTGGTTTCCTCCTGTAGTCTTTCCTCATCCGCGGAGTCCCCGGCCCAGTGGACCAGCGCAAACCCACCATCGCGGGCCAGGAATTCCTTCAGTTCCCCATAGCCGTCTATTTTTACGGAGTTTTCTTCACGGAAAGCCAGGGCCCGCTTGTAGAGACCTTGCTGGATCTCCTGCAGGGCCATCCCGGCCGCCGAGGAGACGCTTTCGACCGCGACACTTTCCTTGCCGCCGGTATCCCGTCGCACCAGGACGACCTGCCCCGAAGCAACATCCCGGGGGCCGAGCTCCAGGCGCAGGGGCACGCCCCGCATCTCCCATTCGCTGAACTTGAAGCCAGGTTTGAACTGTTCGCGATCATCGAGCTTGACCGTATGTTTTCCGGCGAGCTCGCGCCGGATCTGCTCTGCTTTTTCCAGTACCAAGCCGCGCTCCTCATCCGAGCGGTAGATCGGCACGATCACGATCTCGAGGGGCGCCAGGGCCGGCGGCAGGACCAGTCCCCGGTCGTCGCTGTGGGCCATGATCAGCGCGCCCACCAGGCGAGTGCTGACCCCCCAGCTGGTGGCCCAGACCAGTTTGCGCTCGCCATCCTGATCCAGGAAAGTTACCTCGAACGCCCGGGCGAAATTCTGGCCCAGGTTATGGCTGGTTCCGGCCTGGAGCGCCTTGCGGTCCTGCATCATCGATTCGATAGTGTAAGTGCGCACCGCGCCGGCGAACTTCTCACGGTCGGTCTTGAGCCCCTCGATAACCGGCAGGGCCATCGTACTGCGGGCGAACTCGCTGTAAACCTCGAGCATCTGGCGGGCTTCACGCTCGGCCTCTTCTTCGGTAGCGTGCGCGGTATGGCCCTCCTGCCAGAGAAACTCCGTGGTGCGCAAAAAAAGCCGGGTCCGCAGCTCCCAGCGCATCACATTGCACCACTGGTTGATCAGCAGGGGCAAGTCGCGGTAACTCTGAATCCACTTGCGGTACATGCTCCAGATTATCGTCTCGCTGGTGGGCCGGATTACGTACGGCTCCTCGAGCTTGGCGCCGCCGGCATGGGTGACCACCGCGCATTCCGGTGAAAAACCCTCCACATGTTCGGCCTCCTTGCGCAGAAAACTCTCCGGAATCAGCAGCGGAAAGTAAGCGTTGACATGCCCGGTGTCGCGGAACTTCCGATCCAGGATGGCTTGCATTTTTTCCCAGATCGCGAATCCATAGGGACGGATCACCATACAGCCCTTGACCGGGGCGTAATCCGCCAGTTCGGCCCGCAGAACGATATCCTGGTACCAGCGCGAATAGTCCTCGGCCCGGGGGGTAATTTCCTTCGACATGAATGTCCTTTTATAGAGTTACCGTTGAATTTTCAGGATTTGGTAAATCGTTTAAATTTATCAGTGCCTGCGGCGGGTGTCAATGTTTGAGGGGCGCGGCCTCTGACCGCGCGCGGGGCTGAATGGAGGGCGCCGGTGAAAGGTCTAAGTGGGAAATGGAGTGACGCCTCCCTGGAAGGACTGCCTGCAGAACCGAAAAATTGCGCTCAGATAAAAAAGGCCGTCCATTCCGGGACAGCCTTTCTGCATTCAATATTGTCCGCGTTTCAAAGCGTACGCCCCTCTGCCTTGAGTATCGGCTTGAGCGCGCCCACCAGCCGGTCGAAAGCATCCGGGTCCAGCGACTGCTCGCCATCCGAAAGGGCGGTTTCCGGGTTGCTGTGCACCTCGACAATGACCCCATCCGCGCCCGCGGCCGCCGCCGCCTTGGACATCGGCGCCACCAGGTCCGGCACCCCGGTCCCGTGGCTCGGATCGACAATTATCGGCAAATGGCTCATTTTCAGGATCAGCGGGACCGCGGAGAGGTCCAGCGTGTTGCGTGTCGCGGTTTCGAAAGTCCGAATCCCGCGCTCGCAGAGGATTACGTTGCGGTTGCCCTCGCTCAGGATATATTCGGCGGACATCAGGAACTCGTTGATAGTCGCCGACAGCCCGCGCTTGAGCAGCACCGGCTTGTCGAGCTGGCCAATCTGCTTGAGCAGGGCGAAATTTTGCATGTTGCGGGCGCCCACCTGCAGGACATCCGCGTAACTGGAGACGAGGGGCAGGTCCTGGGGCGTGATCACCTCGGTGACAATCTTGAGTCCGGTCTTTTCCCGGGCCTCGGCCAGCAGCTCAAGCCCTTCCTCCTCCAGACCCTGGAAACTGTAAGGCGAGGTTCGGGGCTTGAAAGCTCCGCCGCGCAGCATGCGGGCCCCAGCCTTTTTTACGCGCTCAGCGGTCTCGATAATCTGTTCGCGGCTCTCCACCGAACAGGGTCCGGCGATTATCACGAACTGCTTGCTGCCGAAAGCGACATCCTCGCCCACCCGGACCACGGTTTTCTCTTTCTTGAGCTCCCGGCCGACCAGCTTATAGGGCTTGAGGATTGGGATGACCGATTCGACTCCGGGGACCGATTCGAGGGATTTCAGGCGGAACTTGCCGCGCTCATCCCCGATCGCGCCGATCACCGTGCGCTGCTTGCCGTAGATCGGATGTACGTTGTAACCCAGCTCGCGCACCCGCTCGAACACGTGGTCAATCTGCTCGCGGGTGGCGTTTTCCTGCATGACAATAATCATCAAGCGCCGCTTTCAGTCAGGGTAAAGCAAGTTAGTCAGGTCTATCCGTCAATCTTTCCAGCGATCAGGTCGCCGACCTCGCTGGTGCTGTAACCCATCTTACCCGCGCCGAGGTTTTTAATCTTGTTCGCGCAGGCCCACATTACCGCCTGCTCGATATCGTGCGCCATCTTTTCCAGCCCGAGGTCCAGAACCATCATCTGGGCCGCGCTGATAGCGGCCAGCGGGTTGATCACGCCCTTGCCGGTGTATTTGGGGGCGCTGCCGCCGATCGGCTCATACATCGAAACTCCCTGGGGATTGATGTTGCCCCCGGCGGCGATTCCCATACCGCCCTGGACCATGGCGCCCAGGTCCGTGATAATGTCGCCGAACATGTTTTCCACCACGATTACATCGAACCACTCGGGGTTTTTCACCATCCACATGCAGGTGGCATCCACGTGGGCGTACTCACGCTTGATGTCGGGATAGTCTTTCTTTCCCACCTCATGGAAGGTGCGCTCCCAGAGGTCCGAGGCATAGGTCAGCACGTTGGTTTTTGCCACCAGGGTCAGGGTCTTGCGTTTGTCGCGCTTGCGGCAGTAATCGAAAGCATAGCGCACGCAGCGCTCCACGCCCTTGCGGGTATTGATCGAGGTCTGGATCGCCACCTCATCCGGCGTGCCTTTTTTCAAGTTTCCGCCCGCGCCGGCATAGAGACCCTCGGTGTTCTCGCGCACCACCACGAAGTCGATATCCTCCGGGCCCTTGTCCCGGATCGGGGTGGCGACACCAGGGTAGAGCTTTACCGGGCGCAGGTTGATATAGTGGTCTAGCCCGAAGCGCAGGGCCAGCAGCAGCCCTTTTTCCAGAATGCCCGGCTTGACATCCGGGTGGCCGATTGCACCCAGCAGGATCGAGTCGTACTTTTTCAGCGTTTCGATGCCATCTTCCGGCAACACAATTCCGGTGGCCTTGTAATTTTCTCCGCCCCAGTTGAACTCGGTAAAATTAAATTTTACATCGTATTTTTTCCCGGCCGCCTTCAGGACTTTCAAGGCCTCCGCGACCACTTCCGGACCGGTGCCATCGCCCGGCAGAACCGCGATCTTATAGCTCGCCGCCATCTGGAATGCTCCTCTGGTTGTTATTCTTTGCGACTTAGTTAATTACGGGCAACATCTTGAGATTAGTAATTGCCACTTAATAGCAAAGATAAAGAGAATATAGGAGCCAGAAGTCAGAAGTTAAAAGATATTTCAAACGGACAGCCGATATTTCACGAATTAGCCGGGCCGGCTACTGTCTCAGGCTTTTTTCCTGAATTCTAACTCCTGACTTCTGAATACTGACTTCTTAAATCTGATTCCTCTTTTGCCGCCTCGCTAACTCCGGCCGACCAGCAGCCAGGGATTCTCCCGGTGATATACCTTCTCGAAATCCTCGATTTTTTGCGCGAACTGTAAAGTCCAGCCGATATCGTCCAGTCCCCTGAGCAGGCAATCCTTGGAGAATGGCGAAATCTCGAACTTGAAACACAAGCCCTGCGGAGATGAAACCTCCTGCTTCTCGAGGTCAACGGTAAGTTTGCAGCCCTCAGTTGCGCCGACCTCCGCAAAGAGCCGCTCCACCTCGCCGGTTTTCAGGGCCACCGGCAGCATACCGTTCTTAAGACAGTTGTTATAAAAAATGTCGGCGAAACTGGGCGCGATTATACTGCGGAATCCGTATTCCTGCAAGGCCCAGGGAGCGTGCTCACGGCTCGATCCGCAGCCGAAATTGTCCCGGGCGACCAGGATCCCGGCCCCCCGGTAGCGGGGCTGGTTGAGAACAAAATCCGGATTGGGCCGGGTTTCTTCCTCATCCAGATAGCGCCAGTCATGGAACAAGTGACGGCCGAAGCCGGTCCGCTCGATTTTCTTGAGGTACTGCTTTGGAATGATCTGGTCTGTATCGACATTCTGACGGTCGAGCAGGGCCGCCAGCGCGGTCAGTCTCACAAATGGTTTCATATATTCAAGCTCGCATTGACAGTTAAGTTAAACGGCAATACTAATTCGTGGTCCGTGGATCGGTAAAATGCCCGGCCAGCGCGGCCGCGGCGGCCATAATCGGACTCACCAGGTGGGTCCGGCCGCCCTTACCCTGACGGCCCTCGAAATTTCGGTTGCTGGTCGAGGCGCAGCGCTCACCCGGCTGGAGACGGTCATCGTTCATCGCGAGGCACATTGAACAGCCGGCATCCCGCCATTCGAAACCCGCCTCGATAAATATTTTGTCCAGACCCTCCTGCTCGGCCTGCATTTTGACCAGGCCGCTCCCCGGGACGATCATGGCTTGCACGCTGCCGGCCACTTTCCGCCCCCTGACGAACTGCGCCACTTCCCGCAAATCCTCGATCCGCGCATTGGTGCAGGAACCGATAAACACCTTGTCCAGGGCGATGTTCCGGATCGGAGTGTTCGGCTCCAGGCCCATGTATTCGAGGGCCAGCTCAGTGGTCTTGCGCTGCGCGGGGTCCGTTATCTTAGCCGGATCGGGCACGCTCCCATCGATATCGGTCACCATGCCGGGCGAGGTGCCCCAGGTGACTTGCGGCTTGACATACGCGATATCCAGGTCGACCACTTTATCGTACGCGGCATCCGGATCGGAAGGCAGAGTGCGCCAGGCCGCGACCGCCCGCTCGAACTGCTCGCCCCGCGGGGCGAACGGCCGGTTCTCGAGGTACTTGTATGTCGTCTCATCCGGCGCCACCATCCCGGCCCGGGCTCCAGCCTCGATAGACATGTTGCAAAGAGTCATCCGGCCTTCCATCGACATCCGGCGCACGACCTCCCCGGCATACTCGATCACATAGCCCGTGCCGCCGGCTGTGCCGATTTTTCCGATTATCGCCAGGATGACATCTTTCGGCCGGATAGTCTCGCGCGGCGTGCCGTTGACTCGGATTAACATGGAGTTGGGTTTGCGCTGCTGCAACGTTTGCGTGGCCAGTACGTGTTCCACCTCAGAGGTCCCGATCCCGAAAGCCAGCGCCCCGAATGCCCCGTGGGTGGCGGTATGCGAATCCCCGCAGACTATGGTCATGCCGGGCAGGGTCAGGCCCTGCTCAGGGGCGATCACATGCACGATACCCTGACGGATGTCATCGATGTCGAAGAGAGTGATTCCGAACTGAAGACAGTTGTCGCGCAGGGTTTTCACCTGTTTGGCGGACAGGGGATCGCTGATCTCCTTGTCGCGATCCCGGGTCGGCACGTTGTGGTCCGGTACGGCATAGGTAGACTCAGGCCGGCGCACTTTGCGGCCGGTCAGCCGCAAGCCCTCGAAGGCCTGCGGAGAGGTTACCTCGTGCACCAGATGGCGGTCGATATAGAGGATGGTGATGCCCTCCTGTTCGTGGACGACATGCGCATCCCAGATTTTTTGAAACATGGTCTTACCCATCGGACTGGCTCCTTTAACTGATCTATCCTTTCCGTTCATTGAGTCCAGGCTGGACCGGGCTCCGGTTTCAGACTCCCGCCCCATGCCTGTCCCGTTTCTTCGACTTGCTGTTTTGCCTGGCGTACAAGGCCTTATTGACCGCATTGAGATAAGCTCTGGCGGTCGCATCCATCACATCGGTGCTCGCCGCTTTGCCCATATACTCGACTTTATCGAAAGTAACGCGCAGGAACACCTCGCCGACCGCATCCCGGCCCTCGGTGATCGAATGCACCTGGTAGTCAGTGACCGTACCTTCAAGGCCGACAATCCGGTCAATCGATTTACAGAGGGCGCTGACCGGCCCATCTCCGGGAGCAGCGTCTTTGACCTCGGTGCTGGTGTCCATATCAATCAGGACTACCACGGCCGAGCTGACCACCTGGTTGCCGCCTATGGTCTGGATGTACTTCATGTGCCATTTTTCGGGAATATTCTGGATCCCATCCTGAATAATCGCCAGCAGGTCCTCATCCGATATGTTTTTCTTCTGGTCCGCCAGCTTGGTAAACAGTTTGTAAGCCTTGTCCAGCTCGGTCTTCTCCAGATCAAAGCCCAGCTCGGAGAACCGGTTGGCCAGGGCGTGGCGGCCGGAATGTTTTCCCAGGACGATGTTGCTCTTGACTATCCCCACCGATTGCGGAGTCATGATCTCGTAGGTCAGCGAATCTTTCAGCATCCCGTCCTGATGGATTCCGGCCTCATGGGCGAATGCGTTCTTGCCGACAACTGCCTTGTTCTGCTGCACGAATACTCCGGTGGTATTGGTGAGCAGGCGGCTGGTGGGATAAATTTCCTCGGTCACGATCCCTGTGGTGAAATCGAGCAGATCGTGCCTGGTCCGGCAGGCCATCACGAACTCCTCCAGCGAGGCATTGCCGGCCCGCTCGCCGATTCCATTGATCGTGCACTCCACCTGGCCCGCGCCGTTCTGGCAGGCGGCGATTGAATTGGACACCGCCAGGCCGAGATCGTTGTGGCAATGCGTGCTGAGCACCGCTTTCCTGGTCAGCTCAGGCACGTTCTTAACCAGTCGCTTCATACGCTCGCCCCATTCGCTGGGGATCGCATAGCCGACCGTGTCGGGAATGTTGATCGTGGTCGCGCCGGCCTCGATAGTCGCCTTGACCACCTGCGCCAGGTAATCGTCCTCAGTGCGGCCGGCATCCTCACAGGAGAACTCAACGTCCTCACAATAGCTTTTGGCCAGTTGCACCGCGGCCACGGCCGCATCCAGGACCTCCTGGCGGCTTTTTTTCAGCTTATATTTGAGGTGGATATCACTGGTGGCGATAAAAGTGTGGATCCGGGGCTGCGCGGCGTACTGCAGCGCCTCCCAGGCCCGATCGATATCGATCTTGACCGCTCGGGCCAGGCCGGCCACTCTGACATTGCGTACCTGCTGGGCGATTGCCTTTACCGCCTCGAAATCGCCGTCGCTGGCGATCGGGAACCCTGCCTCGATGACATCGACCTGGAGCCTGGCCAGTTGGCGGGCCATGGCCAGTTTTTCATCCAGATTCATGCTGCATCCGGGACTTTGCTCGCCATCGCGCAGGGTAGTATCGAAAATGATAATTTTCCGTTTTTTACTCGACATTTCATCCTCCCTGAGAAATCGGAATCTCTCAGTTCGTTAATAATTCCGGAATAAGTCCAAAGCACGAGAGTAATCAGCTGCGGCACGTATCCAGCGGGAGGAGTCGCAAGCTGGTAGTTGAGAACCAGCGAATTTTTATGGCGAAATCGAACATAATAAGCACCTGTCCCCGCTCATGGGAGCGTCGGGCTGTGATCTCAGGCCGCGAGCGTTCTGCCGATTGCCCGGGCGATTATTTCCAGCTCTTTCATCAGTGTGTCGAACTGATTGGGGTAAAGGCTCTGGGCCCCGTCACTGACCGCCTTGTCCGGCTCGTGATGGACCTCGATCAGCAGGCCGTCCGCCCCCGCGGCAATCGCCGCGCGCGCCATCGGCAGCACCTTGTCGCGCAGGCCCGTACCGTGGCTCGGGTCAGCGACAATCGGCAGGTGGCTGAGTTTATGGACCACCGGGATGGCGCAGATATCCATGGTGTTGCGGGTGTAGGTTTCGAAAGTGCGAATCCCCCGCTCGCACAGGATCACCTGGGTGTTGCCCCCGGAAAGGATGTACTCGGCTGACATCAGTAACTCCTCGATGGTTGCCGAGAGCCCCCTTTTCAAAAGTACCGGTTTGCTGACCTTGCTCAGGCTGCGCAGGAGGGTGAAATTCTGCATGTTCCTCGCCCCTACCTGAAAGATATCCACGTACTGGAGCATCATCTCGATCTGGCTCGCGTCCATCACCTCGCTGGCGATAGCCAGGCCGTATTTATCCGCGGCCTCGCGCATCATTATCAAACCCTCCTCGCCCAGGCCTTGAAAACTATAAGGCGAGGTGCGGGGCTTGAAAGCCCCACCGCGCAGGATTTTCGCGCCTGCGGCGGCCACCAGGCGGGCGATCAAATCGATCTGCTCGCGGCTTTCCACCGAGCAGGGGCCGGCGGAGACCACCACTTCCCTTCCCCCGATAGCCACATCCCGGATTTTTACCACCGTGTCCGAAGGCTTGAACTGGCGGCTGGCCAATTTGTAGGGCGCGGAGATGCGCACCACGTCATCGACACCCTCGAGAATCTCGAAATCCCGCGTGTCGATCCGGGCGGTATCGCCGATAGCGCCGATAATCGTCCGGTCGAGGCCGGTCGAGCGGTGCGCATCGAGCTTCAGGCTCTGGAGTTTCTCGATCACCGCCTGGATCTGCGGCTCGGAGGCATCGTGGCGCATGCTAATTATCATCGCCCGCTCCCCCTGTTTCACAGATTTCGCGCTCGAGACGGCGGGTTTCGTCGATAATCCGCTCGAATAAGCGCCGGATGGCCGGATCGGAAAGCGGACCCTGGTTGCGCAGCTTCAACTGTTCGTATATCATGTTCTCCCGCTCCGGATCGTAAACCGGCAGGCCTTTGATTCTCTTGAGCCGTCCGATTTCAATCGCGTATTCCGCGCGCTTGTTGAAAAGCTCGATCAGTTTTTTGTCGATCTCATCGATTTTATCCCGCCAGCCATCGAATCCGTTTTCCATGAGAGCGAACCTTATAATTTAAGCGTATTCAGTAAGTTAGGATATAAATATCTTCGATTTCGGCCGGAAAGCCTTTAATGAAAATGCCACCCCAAACAGGGTCCGAATAACAAAAAACCACTATCGGCTTGATAGTGGCGGGTCACGCTTGATTGCACTTTTGATCGAGTTCCGGCAGTCCCTTCCCTCACTATCAAATCAAATATTAGATTGGAAAAAGAAGGTACAAGTACAACACGGATACCTCCAGCATCAATTCAAATGGGAAGCCTGTTCCAGAATCCCGTATCCTTCCGAATAATCTTATTTTAATCAAACCCCGCGGACCAGTCAAGTAAATTACAGCAGAATATATAGTTTTGGCGCGAATTTATTTTTCTGTTTTTCCTACCGCGCTTGCGGCGTAAATCGAAGCCGAAATCGCGCCAGGGAATGGACATCGTGGATCAGGAGCTTCAGCCTAATCCATTCAATGTCTTTCAGAGCGAAAACTTACCGAAATCTTCCGGGTTCATTTTGCGCAGGGTTTCGCGCAGGACCTCCGGGTCGTACTCCTCGGTCTGGGCGACAGTTTTGGGCATGATTTTGCTGGCGCTGTCCAGGAGCTCCTCGGTGGTATGTATCGGCGCTTTCATCCGCAGGGCCAGGGCAATCGAGTCGCTGGGACGGGCATCGAGCTCGATACGCTTTCCCTCGTGTTTCAGATAAATCCTGGCATAATACGTATTGTCCTTGAGCTCGCTGATAAAAACGGACTCCAGGACCACCCCGAGGTCGAGCAGCACCTGTTTGAACAGGTCGTGGGTCAGGGGCCGCTTGAATTTGACGCCGGATATTTCCATGGCGATAGCGCTGGCCTCGCTGGGACCGATCCAGATCGGCAGGACCCTCTCGCCGCTTTTCTCTTTCAGCAGCACCACCGGCGAGTTATTCGAGCTGTCGATCCCGAGGCCGGAAATAGTCAGTTCTATCATCGCTCGCTCGCTTCCGCTCTACAAAGATTAACGATCCCCGGCAGATTGCCTGCCCCGCGGATCGCCCGATAGCGTTGAATTGTCGTTTCCGCTTATCCCCAATTAACGACTGCACAAATTATACCGGAACCCGGCGCTCAGGTTCCCATGGTCCAGCTGGCGAGATATTTTACCTGTTCCGGGGTAAGCTTATCAATCGAGACGCCCATGGATTTCAGCTTCAGCTCGGCGACCCAGTTATCGATCGCTTCCGGGACCTCATACACCCGGGGGCTGAATTTCTTGTGGTTTTTGACCACGTACTCGGTGGTCAGGGCCTGGACCGCGAAGCTCATATCCATCACCGAGGCCGGATGGCCCTCGGCAGCGGCCAGGTTGATCAGCCGGCCCTCACCGAGTACGAAAATTTTCCGGCCATCCTTGAGATAATAAGCATCCACTTCTTTTCGTACGTTCTTTTCGACCTTGACCGCCAGCTTGGCCAGGCCCTTCAGATCGAGCTCGACATTGAAATGTCCGCTGTTGCAGACAATCGCTCCATCCTTCATCAGCTTGAAATGCTCGGGGCGTACAACATTGATATCGCCGGTCAGGGTGCAGAACAGGTCGCCGACAACCGCGGCTTCTTTCATGGTCATCACCCGGTAGCCATCCATCACCGCCTCGATCGCTTTGATCGGGTCAACCTCGGTAATAATGACATTGGCGCCCATGCCGCGGGCGCGCATGGCAAAACCGCGCCCGCAGAAACCGTATCCGGCGGCGACCACATTTTTTCCGGCCAGCAGAATATCCGTCGCCCGGATAATCCCATCCACAGTTGACTGGCCTGTGCCGTAGCGGTTGTCGAACAGGTGCTTGGTCTGCGCATCATTGACCGCGAACACCGGGATTTTCAGCGCCCCATCGACGGCCATCGCTCTGAGGCGGATCACCCCGGTCGTAGTCTCTTCCATACTGCCCATGATCTTGCCCACCAGGGCGGGATACTCGGCATGTATCGTGGAGACCAGGTCCGCCCCATCGTCCATCGTGATTGTCGGCTTGTGCTTGATCGCGCTGTGAATATGGGAGTAATAGGTATCGTGGTCCTCACCGCGGACTGCGAATACTTTGAACTTATCATCTTTTACCAGCGAGGCGGCGACATCATCCTGGGTGCTGAGCGGGTTCGAGGCGCACAGGACCAGGTCCGCGCCGCCCGCGGCCAGCGTACGGCACAGGTTCGCAGTCTCGGCGGTCACATGCAGACAGGCGCTCATTTTTACGCCTTCCAGCGGCTTCTCCTTCTGGAACCGCCCGCGCACGAGGCGCAGCACCGGCATATCGTGCTCGGCCCAATCGATTCTTTTCTTGCCACCCTTGGCCAGGGATGGATCAGCAATATGATAGTTCATTTAATCTCCGTCCATTCTATCCAACCGTAGAAATAGCCGGCGGCGAAGCGCCGGCTGCCATTTCAGCAAGTCCCGCAAACTAACCGGAAAGGTACAGACTGATCACCCGACATGCGGCGCTCCGCAACCCTCCCTTTAAGCTTACTGATTCAGCCGGATACACAAACCGGCAGTTTTCCGGATTCTGGCGAGGAAAGACTGCCGGGTGTCTGGCCGGTAAAGTTTTGCCATAACTTTTTGTCAGAGCATCTCTTTAGATACCTTGGCATTGCTTTCATCAAGAATTATCATCAGGGAGTCCGCGCCCACCGGCATTTCCATTTCCCAGATCAATTTCTCATTGGCCGAGCCCGGTTTCCGGGTCTCGCAATGCAGCCACCATCTCGTATAAGGCAGGTCCAGTTTCTTAACCATGCAATCCTGATCCGTCAGCTCCACCTTGGTCTGGAACTCGGGAATAATACTCGATTTGAAATCGCTGAAACCCTTGTAGGCCGAGGTCTGCCAATCCTTTAACTTAATATCGTAAGAACCCTTGGCCTCCAGGTACTGCTCGTGAATCTGCTGGCGCTCCACCATTCGTTCCTGCAGTTCTTTTTCGAGCCGCTGGAACAGGGGATATTTTTTCCGGTAATCCACGGTTTTGCTGTCGAGTTTTTCAAGCGCATCCCGGAGGGTATCGACCGCGTCCGCCATGCGGGCGCTTTTTTCCAGAATTGTCTGGTAGGTAGCCACCAGAGCCATCAACTCAGTCGAATCCGGCCGGGGGCCGGGGTTATTCATTTTGGTCAAGCTGTCCAGCACTTCTACGTAATTATAAGAGGAGAATGCGATCTGCACTCCCTGGCAAACAGCATCCGCCCCTTGCAACTGCAATTTCAAGTAATATGTGGGCCTGTTCGAACATCCCAACAACAGAAACAAAGTTGCCGAGAAAACGAATAACATTGAACGCCCAGCGCGCATAATCGGTCCTCCTGGAGTCAACGAACGGCGCAGGCCGATGACCACGCCGTGGCACGGGGAAAATAACGCCGGATAAATTAAACCCGATAAATAATTTCCAGCCGCGAATATGTCAAGCATAAATGTCGATCGATGCGCCGGCGACCGCAAAGCGCGATTTAACCGCTTCCAGGGCATTGATCGCATTGCGGGTCAAAAACTGGCTGGAGACAGCCGCCCGCTCGGAGCTGTTCTGCTCGTCCTTGAACCTTCTGACCACTCCGGTCTGCAGTTCCCAGAGGCCGGCCATCCGGCCGAGCATCCTTTGTCCGGCCTCGCTGACATGGATTTTCTCCAGGCCGGCTTTCTCCTGGTCCTGCGCCACCCAGACCGTTTTGTCGGCGCCCCAGGTCGAGCCGGGAAGCGGACTCGCTCCAGGCTGGCCCGGGGAAACTCCGGGCGCAGAATAATGCGGCTGCTGGTAAAACTGCGGCTGAAAAGCACGCTCGGCGTACCGCGTGCTGGACATAGAGCTGAGATCCATAACCGACCCCCCGGTAAGTTTAAGGCTCAGCGTTAATCATCATTTAAAAACCGCGACAGGCGTTCAGGATGAATAGCGCCTTATTTCAGGCATTCGATTCAGCGAAACTCCTCGGGCTTCCTCCGGATATTCTTCACTAATCCCTGTGTGAAAAGGCTCGGAAACTAAAGTAAACTTTCCAGATTGCCGATAAAAACAGTGTCAAAGGTTGAAACAACGGAGCACAAAGAAGCCGATACCAATCTACCCCCTTCCGGGAACCCCAAATAGATCTCTCGCTTTTTGTGCTCGAGGCTCGGGAATCACATTCCCGGGCCTTTTTTTGCTTTGCGACGGTTGAATCCCCGGTTCATCATTCATTCAGTGAATGAAATACCGGAGGGCGCTTTGCCAATCAATGCATGCATAACTTCGCACAAACCAAATCACTTCTGACTAATTTGACTGTTTTACAGGAAAAAGCAATAGTTATAGCTCATCCCGCACCCGGCCATCCGCCGCACAGGTCCGGAGCCGTATCCGGCTCGGGATCGAGGATCAGAAGCTGACATCGATATTCCGGCCGATCAATTCCGCCGGAAGAAATGAGGCCCGGTTGTCTAATTGCCGCTTGACTATCAGGGTCAGATTCTTAATTGCCTCGATCTCCGCACTGGCACGGCGGGTCGGTCCGAGGTTCATATCGCGAAAAGCGGCGTATCTTCTGAATACCAGAAGATGCCGCGAGCGTATGGCCTGAAAATCTATCATCGCCCGGTTATTTAACCTGAGAAGTTAAGAGCAGCCTGCTAAATTTCACGGCCTTATCATTTTTAACACAAAAGGGAGCAAAACTCAACCTTTTGACAATATTCCACTATCTGCATTACTTTAGATAAAGGCTAGGGACGTAGATCGAGGATGGGATAGCTTTTCCTGGGAGTGCTCTTGTATATTGTCCCGTTGTCAATGTGGCCTTTGCCTTGCCGGCCAGTCCTGCGGAATTGCCGTTTCCGCTGATTCGAGGAGCGAAAAACGTTGCCGAAAGTTGAGTTTATCTCACCGAAATGGGAATGCAGCCGCTGCCATTCCAAAGTCGAGCAGCCGGTGCGGGTGGTGGATGGGAAACTGAAAGCGACGTTCTTCTACCTGCCGCAGAAATGCCCGGACTGCGGCAAGCTGCTCGACTTCTACAAGGTCCTCGAGCATTACGATGTCGAGACGATTAAGAAGGCGGACAAAGTTCTGGTGTGAAAAATGGAAAAGCTACAAAAGCGAGGTGAAATACGGTCGCTTAGGCGTCCGATAATGACTGGTAATAATGCGGTTCTCTGGTTAAGAATGAATGTTCAGAGTCTATTCCCTTCTGCTCGAATCCCGTAAATCATCAATACAATGTTTTTCAAATAGTAAGCTGCCGAAGAATTAAAGGGAGTTCCGCACCTCAACTTAAGAAGGCCGAAGGGGTTTGCTTGGGAGCGATAAAGAAACTCTTAGAGTTTCATTTTTGAGATGAAAAATGTCGGCTT
>Ga0156185_1003_pt1 | contig 36378 bp, 32 predicted proteins | sample RifCSPlowO2_12_FD_107838 | JGI IMG/M metagenome (GOLD analysis project Ga0156185, IMG submission 107838) | Candidatus Glassbacteria bacterium RIFCSPLOWO2_12_FULL_58_11 | reverse complement strand
TGCTCCGGCTGAACAGCGTGGAAAATTACATCCGCTACCATACTCTGACCCTGGTAAATAACTACAGTCATCTGGCCAGTAAAACGCCGATCAAAGGTGTCATCCTGGGCTGCACCCATTTCCCGTTCTTCAGCAGCGAATTCACTGCCGCTTTCGACCGTCTTCGCAGCCTCGATAACCCGGACGGCTCAGCCGTGAAACCCTACGCCGCGCTGCTGGCGCCGGAGCTGGCGCTGATCGACCCGGCGGAGAACACTGCGGTCGAGTTGTATAATACCCTGCATGCGCGCAACCTTTTGCTGGTCCCCGGAGAGGCCTGCGCGATCCGGACCGATGAGTTCTACATATCCGTACCCAGCCCCGGCCTCGAGCGCTCAGCTTACGATAACATCGGGGCTTTCAGCTATGCCTACAAATACAGCCGCGAACCGGGCAAATTGACTTTGGAATATGTCAGAAGAACCCCCATGCAGCGGGGCAACCTTTCTGAGGAAGCCCGGACGATGATCAAAAAGAGCCTGCCCGAGGTCTGGCGGCGCCTGGTCGAGTTCAACCGCGAAAGTCCCCGTCTGGCCGGGTTTCCGGACTCATTAAGACTCAACTAGCCTTTACACTGCATTTATTCCCGCTAAAGTTTCTATAAGCAAAATCGCCCGGGGGCCGTACGAACGGCCCTCCGGGCGATTGATATTATGAATCGCATCCGGATTTTACCGGATAACGCCGCGACCCGTGGTCCGGTCCGGTTCGTGCCTGGCGTGTTTTATCTTGTGCATATAGGCCGGCATTATGCCGAAACGGTCGGTCAGGTCGGTCAGTAGCTTGTACATGGTAGGCACGAACACCAGGGTGAGCAGGGTGGCGAAACCGAGTCCGAAGATCACCGCCACGCCCATCGCGCCCCACCACTGTGAGCTTTCGCTGTCGGACTGGAATGAAAAAGTGGTGAAATCGAAACCCACTCCGGTAGTCAGCGGTATCAGGCCCAGGATCGTGGTAATCGCGGTAAGCATGACCGGCCGGAAACGGACCAGGCCGGCCTGGATCACCGCTGCGCTCTTGTCGAAACCGCGGGCCCGCAGTTGCTGGACATAGTCCAGCAGCACGATTGCGTTGTTGACCACCACGCCGGCCAGCGAGATCACTCCCAGGCCGGTCATGATGATCCCGAACGGAGTGCCGGTAAGTATCAGTCCGAGCAGGACTCCGATCATCGAGAGGATCACCGAGAACATGATAATAAAAGGTAGTATCAGAGAGTTGAACTGGCTGATCAGCACCAGGCTGATCAGGAGCAGCGCCACCAGGAAGGCCTCAGAAAGGAATGCCTGGCTCTCGTTCTGTTCCTCGTTCTGGCCGGTGAATTCGATGAAATAACCACCTGGCAGGACGAGGCCTTTCAATTTTTCCTGGCAGTCCTTCAGGGCGGCGTTCTCGTTGCGCCCCTCGACTTTGCCCGTGACAGTCACCACCCGCTTCATGTCTTTGTGCAGGATCGTTCCCACCCCGCCGGTGGTTTCGATATGGGCGATATTGGACAGGGGGATCTGTTCTCCCTCGTAGAAGACGTTGATATTTCGCACATCCTCAATACTGCTCCGGCGGGCCAGGGCGAAACGGACGGTGATATCGTATTCATCCTCGCCGATCCGGTACTTCGCAGCCTCGGTGCCGTTAATCGCCGTGCGTACGGTGTTGGCGATTTCCTTGGTGTTGAGGCCGAGCAGCGCCGCTTTTTCCCGGTCCACGGTGACTTTCAGCTCGGGGCGCTGGGCATCGTAATCGTTGCGGATATCGACCAGCCCGTCGACTTTGGCGATAATCTCCTCCACCTGCCGGGCCAGCTCGCCGATCACCGCGTAATCCTCGCCGGAAATCTCGATATTGATCGGCGGACCGGTGGGTGGACCGTTCTCTTCCGCATTGACCTCGATCTTGGCCCCGGTCATCCCGCTGAGCCGGTCCCGCAGAAGGTCGCGGGTTACCGGGCTGGGCTGAGTGCGGTCTACCATGTCCACAAAATCGATCATCACCCGGCTCTTGTTAGTGGCCCCGGCGCCGAGATTGAAGTCCATTCCCGCGCCCTGATGGCCCACGCTGGCCACAATGTTTTTGATATCCGGCAGCTTCTTCGCCTCGGTTTCCGCCTCCCTGACCAGCCTGTCGCTGGTTTCCAGGTTCGTCCCGGATGGGGCGTCGATGTCGACAAAGATTTTCGAGGGATCGGCCTCGGGAAAGAACTCCACACCACGGCCGAAGAGGCCGTAAAAAATAATAATGACGATCAGGAAGCTGAAAGCGGCGCCAAAGGTAAGGATGGGTCTTTTCATGGAGATCCGCAGCACGCGCAGGTAATTCCTCAGGATAAAGCCCAGCTTGTCTTCCCGGGCCTCGATCTTGACCACCGGGCCGCTCGATTTCATGAACCTCGAGCTGACCGCAGGATTAAAAACCAGAGCTACGAAAAGACTCGAGCTGAGCGTGATGATCAGGGTCTCCGGCAGGAATTTCATGAACTCCCCGATGATGCCGGGCCAGAACATGAGCGGAATGAAGGCGACCACCGTTGTCACAGTCGAGGAGGTCACCGCCATGCTGACTTCTCTAGTGCCTACCGCCGCTGCTTCGATAATACTCAAACCCTCGCAGTGGTGGCGGTAGATGTTTTCCACGATCACGATGGCGTTGTCCACCAGCATGCCCACCGCCAGGATCAGAGAGAACAGCACGACCATATTCATCGACTGGCCCAGCATAGCGAGGACCAGGAAACTGAGCAGCATCGACAGCGGGATAGCGATCCCCACCAGAAAGGCGTTGCGTACCCCCATCACCACCATCAGCACGAGCACCACCAGCAGAAGGCCGCTGATTACGTTGTTCTCCAGGTCATTGACCATCTTGCGGATATCTTTCGACTGGTCTCCGGTGATTTTCACCTCGATCCCCGCCGGAAGCTTTTTCTGTTCAGCGGCAACCAGCGCTTTCACCCGGTCGGAAATATCCAGCAGGTTGGTCCCGGTGCGCTTGGTCACTGAAACGGAGACGGTTTCCACGCCGTTGAGACGGCTGATCGTTTCCCGGTCCTTGAAAGAATACAGGACCTCGGCCAGGTCGCGCAGGTAGATCGGTTTGCCGTTATTGACCTTGATTACGATATCTTTCATCCGCTCCGGGTCCTTGAATTCGCCAGGGACCCGCACCAGATACTTGGTGGAGCCCAGATCGATCGTTCCACCGGGAATATTGAGATGTTCGTTGCGGACCGCATCGATTACGTCCTCCACCGGGAGGTCGTAATAGTGCAAACGGTCGGGGTCGAGGTTGATCTGGACCTCGCGGGTCAGGCCTCCCGTGACAGTCGCATCCAGGACATCCGGTACGGTCTCGATCGCATCTTCCAGGTCTTCGGCGATTTTTTTCAGGCCGACCAGGTCCATTTCCCCGGAGACATTCAGGAGCATGATCGGCAGATCCGAGAAGTTGATCTCGGTCAGCATCGGATCCTCGGCATCCTCCGGGATATCCGGCTTGGCGAGGTCCACTTTTTCCCTGACTTTCTGCAGAGCGGCGTCGATATCCGTGCCGGCCACGAATTCCACCGTGACTGTAGAGAATCCCTCCTGGCTGGTGGAGCGGATCTCCTTGACATCCGACAGCCCCTTGAGCTTGCGCTCGATCGGCCGGGTCACCAGGTTTTCAATATCCTCGGGCGATACCCCGAAATACGGAGTAGAGATGACGATTATCGGGATGGTGATATCCGGAGCGGCCTCTTTGGGCAGCTTCCGGTAGCTGTAGTAGCCCATTACGGTGATCAAAAATATCAGCACAAATACACTGAGGCGGTTTTGCAGGGAAATATCGGTAATTTTCATTTTCCCGGTCAGTCCTTTCTGCCGGTGACTTTGACTTTCTGACCATCCACCAGGTCCCGCTGTCCGGACACGACCACGGTCTCCTCGGGTTTCAGCCCGACCGCGACCACGACCTGCCCGCTGTTCGAGGCGCCCAGGGTTACCCCGCGGCGATGGGCGTTATCACCCTCCAGCACGAAAACACTGCGCCCGGATTCGGTTTCCACCAGAGCGGTCTGGGGCAGGACCAGCACGTCGTGGTGCGTTTCCTTGAGCACGCGGATCCGCACGTACATACCGCCCCGGATCAGGCCGCTCCGGTTGTCCAGCTCGAGCTCGCAGGCGAAAGTGCGGCTGGCCTCATGGGAGTTGGAGGCCACAAAGACCAGGGTGGCGCTGAAAACGGTATCCGGAAAAGCGTCGAATTGCACCTGGGCTTTGATCCCCGGGTAAAAAGTGGAAACATCCTTTTCCGCCAGCTCGCTGAGGATTTTCATCCGGCCCCGGTCCACCAGGCGGAATATCTGTCCGCCTGGGGAAACCATTTCGCCCTGATCGATAAAACGGTCATCGATAATGCCGGCGAACGGCGCGGTGATAATCGCCCGGTTCAGACGGCTTTTCGCAATGTCGACATTAGCGGCCGCGGCATCGTGATCCACCTGGGCTTGCAGCCGCTGCATGGCGGAAATGCTGCCGCGCTCGAAAAGCGTGACCGCCTTTTTCAGGCCGGCCTCTTTGATTTTCAGGCTGGCCTGGGCCTCGGCAAGCTGGGCCTCGTATATGTCGGAGCTCACTTTCGCCAGAATCTGGCCTTTGGCGACATGTTCCCCGCGGTCCACGTGCAGCTCGAGAACCGTGCCACCCTGCTCGCTGGCCAGGATTATATCGTGCATCAATTCGGTGTGGCCGGGCAGGATGAGAAACTCATCCAGGCTGGCGGGGTGGATTGTCTGCACCTCGACATTAGCCATCCGCTCCAGCTCGGTGACCCCCTTATCGGCCTGCTGGGCCTCGCCCTTGGAACAGCCGATCAGCAAAGGCAGAAGCAGCAGGGTTGCGGGCAGCAGCTTGTTCAACATCATACTCTCCATTTTTTTATAGCGCGAAAAATTTTCTCAGAAAAGCTCGTCAACAGGAATTCCCATTGCGCGTTTCAGGTCCGCGATCTGGCGGAGCAGCCCGTAACGGCCATCGATGGACCTGGAACGGGCCAGCAGGGCCCGGCGGTTGGAATCCAGCAGCTCGTAAAGCGTGACCAGGCCCTGATCGAACTGGTCCGCGGTGACCCTTTCCTCCTCCTCGGAGCTTTCCAGGGAAATCTCTCTGCCCCGGTAAACCTCCGCCGCTGAGGTACAGGCGTCCAGGGTCTGGCGCGCCTGGAGGCGGATTTGTTCGGCCAGTTTCTGACTTTCGATCTCTTTCCGGTTTTTCTGGGAGCGGTACTGCATCACCACGCCGCGGTTTTTGAATCCGTCGAACACCGGCACGCTCAAAACCAGGGACACTCGCCAGGACTCGAAATTACGGTCGAATATGTCACCGGTCCGGATGGTCGAGAAACCATAGTGGCCGTTTAAGTCCATCCGGGGACGGAAATCGGCCTTGAAGACATTGACTGTCTTGTCGTACATATCCACTTCCACGTTCAACTGCCGGAGGTCGGGGCGATTGAGGACCGCCACCTGTACGACACTGTCCAGTGGCGGAGCTTCGAAATCCTCCACCGCCTCGACCGGAGAGGTGCTTAGCGGTTCCTCCAGCGGGCGTCCCAGCAGGAAATTGAGGGTTTTTTCAGCCTGGACCAGGCTATGACGGGCCATCAGCAGCTCCGGCTCGGTGGTGGCCAACTGGCTCTGGGCGCGCAGGATATCCAACCGCGTGCCGTCGCCGACCTCGAAGAAGTCCCGGGTCTGCTGCAGGTAGCGCTTCTGGGTCTCCAGGGCCTTTTCGTACATCGCGATTGTTTCCACAGCCACCAGGACATCGTAATAGGCGCTGCTCACCTGGTAGGCCACGTTCTGCCGGGCGCTCTCCAGGCTCAGGTTTACGTCCTGGATCCCCAGCTTGGCCAGGGAGACCGCATTGGAGACCTTGCCCCAGGTAAAGATGGGCTGGCTTACGTTCATGACCAATTCATAAAAAGTCTGCGGCCGGGGCAGAATCGCCTCGATCGGGATCGGAAAATCCGAGGAGCCCCCTCCGCCGTGCAGAATCTGCTGGCCGAAAGTGCTGTTGAGAAATCCCGGGTCGCGGACCCGGTAAGAATTCATGTTCAGGTTGAGCTGGGGCAGCGCATCCGAGCGGGCCTCCAGCACCTGGCCTTTTCTTTCGGTGATCTGCTCCCGGACGGTCAGGATGTCCCGGTTGTGCTCCATGGCGTAGCTGACCGCCTCCTTGATTGTCATCGGCCGGGCCGGAGAACAGAAGAGCAGCAGCAGGATCAGCGGCAGGCTCAATGTCCAGGTGGTTATAGTTTTACCCATTAGCTGGCGCTCCTGTGCATGGAATTAGCCGGTTGCTGTTCCTGGAGCGCGAGCTGTTCCTGCTGATAGCCCGCTTTGCCGAATGCCCGCCTGAATGCCGCGATAAGCTGATCCGCTTTGCGCTCGATGACTTCCTGCGGCTGCTGATAGAGTGCGTAGCCCTTGTCGAGGAAAGGCATGGTGACGCCGTCGTGGAACCTGTCGATCACACTGTCAATAATAAAGGCGGCGGCATCCAGGTCGACTTCCTCGCGCACCTCGCCCCGGGCGATCCCGCGCTGCAACAGCAGCCGGGTGTACTGGGTGGTCAGCTTGCCGAACTTGGCCAGCACCTCGCCTTTGAAATCCAGCGCCTCCTGGTACAGGATATTACAGACTACATCTCGGTGCATGGAAAACCGCTCATGGAGCGTATAAATTGAGACCACCCAGTCGCGAAATGTATCGAAAACATTTATATCCTTGTGATTGTCCAGAAACTGCATGGCGTAGTTATTAATATCCTCCCGGAGGAAATCGACAACCCTGATGAACAGGTCTTTCTTGCTTGTGAAATAGCGGTAAAGCGCGCCCTTGGCAATTCCGGCGGCTTCGGCGACTGAGTCCATGCTGGCTCCGGTATAACCGTTCCGGGCAAAAATCTCGGCCGCGCAATGGATGATTTTCTCTTGCTTATCAGGATTTAACCGCGAAAACGTTATTGTAGGCATAAGCCATTTCTCCTTATTAGATGCGACTGATGAGTCACAATTTAAGATCCTAACCAGTAGCTTGTCAAGAGGGGCAAGCGAAAAAACGCAAAAAATCGCCCGGAGTTTATCGCGGAATAAATTGTCGGGAATCGAAGGAGCGGCGGGAGAATTGCCGTAGTCTGTAATTACTTATTGTCAGGGGAAAGGAGAGAAAGCTTTTCCAGCGTAAGGACCGGGATAGCATGCCGGCGGGCCAGTTCCCACTCGGTTTCGCCGTTGTAGCCCCAGCCGGCCAGGTAAAGTCGGACCCCGAGGTCCAGGCAGTCCAGCAGGTGGCTCACTTTATCATCGATGAAAGTAATCCGGCTGAAATCGCACGCGAAAATTTTCTTCAGCGCAGCGAGATGGGCTCGCTTGGATTCCCCGGCGGTCTTATCGAGCACCGCTTCCGGCAGGAACAGCCCGGAAAGTCCCCAGTTGTCGAGCAGTTCCCGGACCGTGCGGGCGTCTTTCGAGGTGGCGACGGCCAGCTTGAACCTGGCAGCCAAGGCCCGCACCGCCTCCCTGGCGCCCGGGTAAGGCTCGTTGAGCGCCAGCCAGCGTTCGTGGTCCTGCCCGGCCAGGGAATAGCGCTCCCGGTAAAATTCCTCGTGGAATTCCTCGAGACGGCTCCGCTCCATGCCGGCCTTAAATTCATTAAACTCGGACTGGGTTTTCAGTCTCAAGCTCCGGGCGACCGCGGAATGGATCACCAGATAATCCTCAGCCCGGTTGCCCAGCGGCACCAGCTTATTGAAGGCCCGCCAATGTTCTTGGTGCTGCTCGCGAAATGCATGTATGGCGGCCAGCGAGGGGAGTGTTGCCGCGGGTAGCGTCAGAGTGGGATCGAAGCGGCCGGAGATGCGCCAGGTGATCAGATAGGCTTCCAGCAGGCTGTCGCTCAATACTCCGTCGAAATCGAAAGCTAATACATGGTTCATTAATCGGAGGAATTCAGGGTGATAAATCCAGTAGTCAGCTTAATTTCAGCTCCAGGATCGCCATTGCCGCCGCACCCACCATCCCTGCCTCGAAGCCCAGCTTGGCCGGCACGATCGGCGCCTTGCGGACCTCTGTGTAAAAAATATACCGGTCATAGGCCCTTTGCACCGGGTCGAACAGGATCTCTCCAGCCAGGGCGATTCCGCCGCTGATAATCATTATCTCCGGATCGAAGACCATCGCGAAATTCGCCAGCGCCATTCCCAGGTAATGGGCGGAAAGCTCCAGGACCTCGCCGGCCAGTTTGTCGCCGGCCTTGGCGGCATCGACTATCATTTTGGCTTCGAGACGGCTCAGGTCGCCGCCGGTCTGTCCGGTCAGCACGGAAGTCCCGCCCCCGGCCAGCTTCTCTTTCACCTGGCCGACCAGCCCCTTGGCCGAGAGATAGGCCTCGAGGTGCCCCTCCACCCCACAGGCGCAGCGGCGGCCGCCGATCTGGACCACGGCGTGGCCGATCTCGCCGGCGCAGAAATAAGCCCCCCGGTGGATCCGGCCGTTGAGCACTACCCCGCCGCCGATACCCGTGCCCAGGGTCACCACGAGCAAATGTTTCTTTCCCGCTCCGGCGCCGAAAGTGGCCTCGCCGATCACCGCCATTTTGGCGTCATTGTCCACGAAAACCGGCAGTCCGAAACGCTCGAGCAGCGGCTGACGGATCTGCTGGCCGCTCCACTGCGGGATGTTCGGGGCGCAGTGCAGCACCACTCCGCTCCCTGAGTCGATAACACCCGGCGAGCCGAGCCCGATCCCGTTGACCCGGTAAGCTTCGGCGTGCGAGATAATCTCCTCGGTGCCCTCCAGAATGTTCTCGATCACCCTGGCCGGACCGCGTTCGCCCTCGGTGGGACGGCTGAAATGCTGCAAGAGCTCACCCCGGGCGGTGACCAGTCCGAAAACCACATTCGTCCCGCCCAGATCGATCCCCACCGTGCAGGTATTTTCCGACATGTTTCCACTCTTTCACATTGATGGATTTCATGATTGCGGGGTAAATGGACAGAAGGCGACAGCGCCCACGCTGCGGACAAAGCGGGCCGGAGGACGATCCTGTCCGAACCGGCACACAATCTAGCGCCCGGGCCGCGGACTGTCAATTATCTTTCGCCGGGAATATCGGCCGGAGTCGAGCGGCGGACTGAAGAAAAAAGGTGCAGTTTCCGTTCTCTCAGTATTGCTGGCCTCGTAAAAAGTCCAGTTCTGGATAGCAAAGTAAAAAGCTCCGGATACGAGGCGTGCAAAGATCGAGGAATGAGGCGTACTTAACGGTACGCCGCAGTGACGAGAGCTGCCGCACAACGAAGTAGATGGACTTTTTACAAAGCTATCAATATTGGCGGGGGTAGGAGCCGAGGACCTTGACAAAGGCTATCTTCTTCAGGGACTCGATGGCCTCGGCCACCCGCTCATCAAACTGGTGACCCTGGACATCGACAAAGAAAATATAGTCCCCCAGGCGGCCTTTCGACGGCCGGGACTCGATCTTGCTCAGGTTCACACCCCGGCCGGAGAAATGCCCCAGGATTTCATGCAGCAGGCCCGGATAGTCGATCTGGGGGTAAAGCGCCAGGCTGGTGCGGTCGTATCCGCTGGAAGAGGTAGGCTGAAGGGAAATTAGCCCGAAGCGGGTCACATTGTAGCGGTTGTCCTGGATCTGCGAGTGCAGGACTTTCAGCTTGTAGAGCTTGATCGCCAGCTCCGGCACCACCGCGGCCCAGTCCTCGCGCCCCTCCTCCCGCAGGCGCTCGGCGCTCTTGCCGTTGCTGCCGGTCTGGATTATCTCCGCCTCCGGATACCTGGTGCGGATAAATTTTTCGCACTGGGCGTAAGACTGGGGATGGCAGAGGATGGCGGTCACTTTCTTCCCGCCCGAGATAGCGGCCAGATGATGGATCACCGGGTGGATTATCTCGCGCTCGATCTGCAACTCGCTCTCGGTAAGGTTATCCAGCGTATCGCCGATTGTCCCGGAGACTGAGTTCTCTAAGGGAACCAGTCCTCTGTCGCTGCCGCCGGAGGCCGTGTGGTCGAAAATATCCCGGATGGTCCGCTGGAAGATGATCTCCGCCTTCGGATCCAGGGCCAGAGCGGCCTCATGGCTGAATGTTCCCTGCGGGCCCAGGACGTCTAATTTCATAGAGAGTTCGCTGAGTCGAAGTATTAATCGAGGAAAAGAAAGGCTTCCGGAGTTTCGCTTATAATAGTCCGGCCCCCGCCGAATGTCAATCCTCCCGGGAGGGGTAATCGTGACGGAAGGGACGCGCCCGCGTCAGGGCACCCGCAGCGGAGGCTCGACCGTATCGCCGGGTTCGACCTGCAGAACCGGCTTATTGGGCAGCAATCTGACGGTGGAAGACTGGTCCACGCCGGTGTCTCCGGCGGCGCCTCTTACGCCCAATACCCGGATGGCCATGGATTCCGGCAGGTATTCGAAAGAGTATTCGCGGTATTTCCAGCGCAGCTCATCCGGCCAGCCTTCAAGCCACTGCTTCCCATCCCTTGACATCGGAATGCCGATATTGCCCAGACTGAGCAGCAATTCCTGGAAAAAAGTGGAATAAAACAGATCGTTCAGGGCGTAGCTTTTCCCTTTCTGATCGTTGCGGAAATTGGCGATCATTATATTCGGCTCGCGGAACTGCAGATCGATATCGGTAAAGAAGGCGTTCCAGAGGCTGTCTCTCTGGCAGAACAACTGGATGGCGTAGAACACGGTATAGGCATTGGCCCGCAACTGGTTCACCTCCCGGTTTCCCTTGGCCAGGGCCTGCAGGATCAGGTCTTCCGGAACGCTCTGGAAGCGGGCAATCAATTTGACCGCAGCGCTGTTGAGCCCGAGATTTTCCACGATATTAAAGAAATATTCCGGGATAGTATCGCTGAAACTGACCTGACTATGCAGCACGCTCGGGGCTTTGAGCGCTTCCGCGGCACTGTCGGCAGGCGGCGCGGCCTGAGTCTGGGCCGCGGCCGGGCTGAGGCTGATCAGGAGCGCGGCGGCGGCGAGGCAAATATTTGACGAAACATTTTGCACAGGTTTATTTCTCCCGGCCCGTATAAGCGCTGGAACCGGGATTCTATTTAAAGAACAGGTTTCGCAGCTCGTTCAATCTTTTAGGGGAAATCCCCAGCCCCTTGCTTCTGGCTACCAACTGCGCTTCCAATTTTTTGATGTCGCCTTCGTATTGCTGCACCAGCCTGGTCGACTCGGTCGTCGGGTCCTTGGCCATCTCTTTGTTCCGGGCGTAAAGCAGACCCTTTTTATTATTAATCAGCAGGATCATATTTACAAGCTCTCTTTCCGGATCGAGCTTGTGTTCCGCCGAGCGGCTCTTGATGAAAGATTCGGCGAAACGCTTGTAGGCATTGAAGTCCAGGGCCCGGAATTCGCTCTCTATCTGCTCTACCTGCTTGCGCAGATTTTCCCAGGCGGTGCCCCGCTCGGACGATTCCTTGGCCAGATAAGGCAAATCCACCGTTTTTTCCTGGATCTTGCCTTTTTCGTGAAGGATCCGAAGCTTGTCTTCATTGTTGAGCATCAGCCGGGTCTTGACCTCGCTGGTCAATTTGGTGCGATCCAACTCCAGGTCCAGTTTCGAGCTGCTTCCGGTCAGCAGGTTGATTTTGGATTTGATTACCCGGAGCTGTTCGATCAACACTCGCAGCTCCTTCCGGCGATGCTGCACTTTCAGTCTGAGCGAATCGATTATTTCCTTGCTCTTTTCGATATCGATTTCCACATCCTGATGCGTTTTTTCGGCCTGCACGTAATGTTGATACGCGGCCTGCTCCTCACCGGACAGGCGCATGTAGGAGATCTTGAATTCGGATATCTTACGCTCTTTCTGGACCTTGAGAACCATCGCCCAGCCGACAATCAAGAGCGCCATGATGAATACTATGATAAAAAAGATAAATAATGATCCCATCTGCGCTGCCTGTGAAAAATGCGGATAATTTAGAAAATATTACGGCCGTCAGGATTACGCGCCGGAGACAGGGAGGCTTACCGGTTATCGGCCGGTCCGCCCGGGCCCGGTATTCAGCGGCGCGCCGCCGGCAGCCATCGGCCGGGGCCTGGATCCGCCGATGGCTCACATTCCTGACCCGCTGAAGAGGGGCGGAAGAAACTGACTCTCCGGATATACCGATAATTCTTTCCGGCAGGGGTTATTCCACAAAACCACTCGCCCGCCCGGCTTGGATAATAATAGTTATGCTAAATAAGAAGTTCAAGAAATATTGATCAAATTCCTATATTAGAAATACAATAGCGCCCTCGCAGTGTTCCCTCAGCCGCGTCCTGCTCACTTCGCCGCGTACTATAATATTCGGCAGAAGTCATGATATGCTTAATTCTCATTGTGTGCCGCCGATCCTCCGGAGCTGAGGCATCCGCGGTCCGGAGAGAGCGCTCGGCGACTCAGGCTCTTGCGAAAAAGCGGCAACTGTTAACCGGAATGAATGGCTCGGGCGGCGGTGAATCGGCTGGAATGGCAAGGGAAGAGTCCGGGAATATCGGCACGCTGCAACCGTCCAGCCATCCTTGCGGATGGCAATCCGCGGTGCGGTCCGCTTAGGCTTTGCAAAAAGTTTCCGGCCGGCGGAAAAAGCAGACACGGAGAAGCCGGAGAAAAGTACCGGGCGGGCCGGCAATTCTGTTTTTTCTTCCGGACGTGCCGCTTGGTCAATACCATGCTAAAACCCGCTGCTTTCCGCGCTCCCGGAACTCAGTCCCCGAAAGGCGGCTTATTGTCCCACCGTTTTTTCCGGAGGCAGGGGGATACCCTCGCGCCGTTTTAGCCCCTTGGGGGTAACAGCCAAAGGCGCTGGTTTTTTGTGAGCCGCTCCGACACGATATTTCAGGATTTCCCTTTTCAGGAGCTGAATCCCCAGGGACGGATCGACTCCCTTGGGACAGGCCTCCGAGCAGGCCCCGGCATAGTGGCAGCGGAAGATCCCATTGGGGCCGTCCACAGCCTCCAGGCGCTGTTCGAGGCCCTGGTCCCGCGAGTCAGCCACATAGCGGTAGGCGGCCGCCAGGGCTTGCGGCCCGAGAAATTCATGATCCGTGGCATTGGTCGGGCAGGCGGCCAGGCAGGCGCCGCACTTGATACAGTAAGCGAATTGGAGATATTTCTCCAGCTCCTTAGGGCTCTGGTAGAACTCGCCGGTCGGATGGTCCAGCTCCTCGGCGTCCTCGCGGATAACGTAGGGCTTGATGCTTTCGTGGGCTTTGAGGAAATTCCGCAGATCGGGCACCAGGTCGCGCAGGATCGGGAAATTGGCCAGGGGACGGACCTCGATCGGCTTGTCGGTATTCAGTTCGGTCACCTGGGTCTGGCAGGTGAGCTTGGGGAAACCGTTGACTTGCATGGCGCAAGAACCGCAGATACCCATCCGGCATGATTTCCGGTAGGAGAGAGTCGGGTCCTGGGTCTCCTTGATCCGCATCAGGGCATCCAGCACGGTCATGCCTTGAGAGAGCTTGATCCTGAAACTCTGAAAGTAAGGGGCCCGGTCCTTGTCCGGGGCGAAACGGAGAAGCCTGAACTCCACTTCCTTCCCCACGTATTTTTTCTCGAGTTGTTTGATGTCAGCCGCCATGTTATCTCCCTTAACCGAGGAACCCGGCAATAATCGCGTAAGCGCCGTAAATTAGAAAGCCTGAGCCGCTCAGGATGAGGATTCTGCTTATCCAGCGTCTGAGAACCAGCCCGATAAAGGAAAGCTCGAAGATCAACGAGCGCAGACCATAGAGGCCGTGGTAGAGCGCGGCGGGCAGCAAGACCAGGTAAACGACCAGATAAAAGAACCGGCCCGAGCGGCCCGACACGGAGCTGAACGAGAGGACCGTGGCGTGATCGATTCCGAAAAGATTGCTGAGGTGCATGACCCCGTAATGTACCCCGAGCACTGTCAGCAGGACAGCGCCCGCGAGCAGGTGAAACAGCCAGAGCGTGGATTCCCGCATTATCTTGCTCCTCTCGGCATGGCTTAATGGTGGGCGACGATAAGGAATTCCCAGGCGCCGTAGCCGACCACCACTGTGGTCATCACGAATACCAGGTACACCGCCCAGCGCTGTTTGAGGGCCGCGACGGTAAAGGGGTAAATCGGCCGGGCCGGCTGGGCCATCAGGAACCCGAAGTGGGTCAGCAGCAGCCGGATACCGTTGAATGCGTGAAAGACGCCGCCGACAAAGACCAGAAATTCACCGAACGGCAGCAGGCCCCGGGCCACCAGGCCCATCACCTGTTCCCAGCCCGCCTGGTTCAGCTTCTGGGAGGTAACGATCAGGTGCATCGGCAGGTAGAGCAGGACACCCAGACCGGTGACTCTCTGCAGGGTGTACAAGTACCTTTCGATTCCATACCGGCCTCCATAAGCCCAGCCCTTGACTCCCAGATAGTTCGCGTGAGTTTTCGGCTCCAGTTGGAAAAACTTCATCGTGTGCCTCCTAATATTTTCTTTCCACAGGCTCCCACAGGGAAATATTGACCGCGGAAAAATCCAGCCGCGGCCCCTCGGGTGTCCTCAGGGCCAGGGTATGTTTTAGCCAGTTCGGGTCATCGCGTTTGGTGAAATCCAGCCGGGCGTGGCCGCCCCGCGACTCCTGTCGGTTAAAGGCTCCGATGAAGGCCACCTCGGCCACATCGAGCATGAACCCCAGCTCGAGCGCGTACATCAGGTCGATATTATAGGCCGTGCTCCGGTCGCGGACCGCAATCCGACTATAGCGTTCTTTCAGCTCCTTCATCTTCCGGCAGCCTGCCTCCAGGCCCTCGCCGGTACGGTAAACACCGAGGTTTTCATCGACATTGCGGCGCAGCTCCTGGCGGATGGTGTAAATCGATTCCTTGCCCTCTCTTTTCAGCAGGTCATCATAGAGGGCCTCCCGGGCTCGCGCGATAGCCTCTTGGGGCGGCTTGACCTCGCCGCTGAGGCCGGTAACGTAGCGCGCGGCCTCCGCCCCGGTGATCTTACCCCAGACCAGGCATTCGGCGGTGGAGTTGCAGCCCAGGCGGTTCGAGCCGTGCAGGCTGACACAGGCTGATTCGCCGGCGGACCAGACGCCTTTCATTCTGGTCTGGCCGTTGATGTCCGTATCGATCCCGCCCATGGTATAGTGGAAAACAGGACGGATGGGGATCGGCTCGTACACCGGGTCCACATCCACGAATTTCATCGACAGCTCCCGGATAAAACCCAGGCGCTCGTTGATCTTGTCCGCTCCCAGGTGGCGCAGGTCCAGGTGAACGTAGTCAAGCCCGTTGACAGCCTTGAACCCGCGGCCTTCCTTGATTTCGGTGATTGTGGCGCGGGAGACAATGTCGCGGGGGGCGAGCTCCTTTTTCCCCGGAGCGTAACCCTCCATGTACCGCTCGCCTTTGCTGTTCAGCAGGTAGCCGCCCTCGCCGCGGCAGCCCTCGGTCATCAGGATTCCGGTCGGGATCAGGCCGGTCGGGTGAAACTGGATGAACTCCATGTCCTTGATAGGGATACCGGCCCGGTACGCCAGGGCGATTCCATCCCCGGTCACGGAATGCGAATAGGTGGTGAAACCGGAAATCCGGCCCGCACCGCCGGTGGCGATAATCAGAGCCTTGCCCAGCAGCACGTGAAACTGTCCGGTGGCCAGATCGATCGCGCTCAGGCCCCTGAACTCGCCGTCCTCGGTCAGGATCGAGGTGACGAACCATTCATCGTAACGGGTAGTGTTCTGGTAGCGGGTCAGGGTGTCGTAGAGGGTTTGCATTTCGAAAAAGCCGGTCTTGTCGGCGGCGAAAGTGGCCCGGGGGTAGCCGTGTCCCCCGAAATCCCGCTGGTCGATCCTGCCATCTGGCCGCCGGCTCCAGGGGATTCCCCAATGTTCGAGCTGTTTTATCTCTTCCGGCATGCTTTGCGCGAAGCGCATGACTACATCCTGGTCGGCGAGAAAATCGCTGCCTTTGACCGTGTCCCAGGCGTGAAGGTCGATACTGTCGCCCTCCTCGGTCCGCAGGACCGCCGCCGTGCCGCCCTCCGCGGCTACCGAATGCGAACGCATCAACTGAACCTTGCTCACGATAGCGATATCCACCTTGCCCCGCGTGGCGATAGAGGCCGACAGGGCGGCGCGCAGACCGGCCAGGCCGGAACCGAGCACGAGGATATCGTGCGAGATTATTTCTGTCATTAGCAACTCCGGAGACGATAGAAAATGAAATGACGGTTGCTGAAAATACTAAAAAATCTGTCGCCGATCCCGATATCAATGGAACAGAGCAGCGCTCTGGCCCGAAATATGAAAGAAGAGTCGGATAAATTCAGTTCAGGCAATGATTCATTTAAGGGTCAAACCGTGTGCAACGGACAGCAAAGCCGGATGTGGAAGGGATTGGAAAACATTATACACCGAGGCTGCCGCCGGCCCCGGCAGAACCTGGCTGGTTATTCAACGCTTCAGCCGGCGCGGATGTTGCTCCAGGGGCGGTGTCTTCCGCCGTTTTAAATCAGTGGGCTGCTCTCGGTTCCGGGCCGGGGTAATACCGGCGACGGAATATTCGCACCGGAATGAAGTTAGCGGGGAATAAGCTTCCCCTTTTTGAGAATAATAGCTCGATTAGTATAAATACCGAGTACGGTAAGTCAAGTATAATCTTAAAGAACAAAGCTTTTCGCCGGGAAAAATTATTGACAAAGTTTTAGCTCTATAGTATTTTAAAATTCAGCAACTTAAGCAGAGAAACGCAGTTTCTGATAGAAGGTCACTGAAAAAACGAGTTTGCGGGTCTTAGCCTGCCGTAATTTTCGGTATCCGTCCTTGAACATGGAGTTCGGCTGAGAATGTCAGCGGTCCGCAGGGCATTTTGAAACGGAATCCGGTCTTACCCAGGCGAGCGGATTATTATATCCGCTTTTTTTTGTAGATATAACTTGCAATTTCAGCTTGAAACAGTATAGATTATTTTTCCTTTTTTTTTGACTTACAGGTAAGGAGGCCTGTGGTTACTAAAAGCGTCCGCGTAAATCAACAAATTCGTATCTCCCCGGTCCGGCTGATAGACAGTGACGGATCGCAGGTCGGTGTGGTTTCTCTCGATGAGGCCCGGCAGATCGCCCTGACACGGGAACTCGATCTGGTTGAAGTAGCACCGACAGCACGGCCCCCGGTTTGCCGGATCATGGATTACGGCAAGTTCAAGTACCGGGAGAACAAAAAGGCCAAAGAGGCAAAAAAGAAGCAGCATGTAATCCAGATGAAGGAGATCAAGCTGCGCAGCAAGATCGATGAGCACGATCTTCAGTTCAAGTTGAGGCACGCCCGGAAGTTCCTCGAAAAACAGGCCAAGGTAAAGGTTACCATGGTGTTCCGGGGCCGCGAGGTCGTGCACAAAGAACTCGGTGAAAGAGTTTTGAAGCGCTTTTTCGATGAAGTCGGCGACCTTTCCGTCCAGGAAGGCGATATTAAGATGGAAGGCCGTAACATGATCCTGATCCTGGCCCCCAAAGGGATCTGAGCGGCCTCGAGCCGGGAATATTCAGTGTTAATTATCGTTTTGAATCCAAGGAGTGCAAAGTGCCCAAGCTGAAGACCTTACGATCGGCGGCCAAGCGCTTTAAAAAGACCGCCAGCGGAAAAATAAAGCGTAAAAAGGCCTATGCCAGCCACATCATGACCAAGAAGACACCCAAGCGGAAACGAGCCCTGCGCACCGCTACCTTGATTACCGGCAGCGATCAGCCGAGAATCAAGAAGATGATTCCCTACGCCTGAGAGCGGGATGATTTGTGTTTCAGGGTTTGTTATCGTCAGGATAAATAGAGAGGAATATAATGCCGCGCGTAAAAACAAATGTCGCTTCGCACAAGCGCAGAAAGAAGATTCTTAAATCCGCCTCCGGCTATACGGGCTCCCGTCACCGGCTGCTTAGCATAGCCCGCGAGACGGTTGACCGCGCCCGCCGGTTCTCCTACATCCATCGCAAGCAGAAGAAGCGGGAATTCAGGTCTCTCTGGATCCAGAGGATCAATGCCGCGGTTCGACCCTTCGGACTGAGCTACAGCCTGTTTATCGCCGGCCTGAGCAAGGCGGAAGTGGTAATCAACCGCAAGGTTCTGGCTGACATGGCTATAAAGGACCCCGAGGGATTCGAAAGCCTGGTCAAGCTGGTGCGGGGAAATTAAGTATTACCAAAGATTCCGCAAGCCCGGAACCGCGTCGCGCCGATCTTATCAGCCAGCCTGTTTACCCCGATACTTCATAATTATTGGCCGCACAGGCGCCGGTACTTCGGTATTTTCCGGATCGGACGACACGGTCGGGGATTACCGGCGCACCGGCCCGCGTCCGTCCGCTGCATTTGCGGCGGCGCGCCGGCTAAGCTGTCTCTAAAAGCAGTTCCCTGTAACTTTGAATTTGAGCCGAAACTATGGCAGGCTATCTGGAAAAGATCGAGGAACTCGCCGGCCAGGCGCGCCAGCAGATTGCCAGGGCCGTCAGCTTGGAACAGCTCGAGCAATGGCGCCTGAATTTACTGGGCCGCAAGGGGCAGGTCACCGCTATCCTTCACGACCTGGGGCAGGTCTCGCCCGGGGAGCGCCCGCTGGTCGGCAAGCAGGCCAATGAGCTGAAGAACGAGATCGGCCGGTTGCTCGAAGAGCGGCGCGCCGCGCTGGAGAAAGAACAGCTCGAGCGCGCCGCGGCCCGGAGCGCAATAGATGTCACTCTGCCCGGACTGCGGCCCTGGACCGGCTCGATACACCCGCTCAACCGGACCCTCTCCCGGGTGAACGAGGTGCTCTATTCGATGGGATTCTCCCTGGCGGAAGGCCCGGAGATCGAGGACGAGTTCCACAATTTCGACGCCCTGAATACCCCGGCCGATCATCCGGCCCGGGATGAGCACGACACGTTTTTCCTGGAAGGCGGACTGCTCCTGCGCTCCCATACCTCGCCGGTGCAGATCCGTCACATGCAGGCCAATCCGCCCCCGGTTCGCATTATCGCGCCCGGCCGGGTCTTCCGGCGCGATACACCCGACGCCACCCACAGCCCGATCTTCCATCAGGTTGAGGGTCTCTACGTGGATGAGAACGTCACTTTCGGGGACCTCAAATACACTCTCGAACAGTTCGCTCTCCGGCTATTCGGCCCGGATACGACCCTGCGTTTCCGGCCCTCCTTTTTCCCGTTCACCGAGCCCAGCGCGGAGGTGGACTGCAGCTGCATTTTCTGTAAAAGAAAGGGCTGCCGGATCTGCAAAGGGAGCGGCTGGCTGGAGATTCTCGGCTGCGGCATGGTGGACCCGAGCGTCTTCGAAGCCGTAGGCTACGACCCCGAGCGCTGGACCGGGTTCGCTTTCGGCATGGGAATCGACCGGATCTGCCTGCTGGTGCACAGTATCGATGACATCCGGCTGTTTCTGGAATCGGATACCGGATTTCTCTCGCAGTTCTGAACTGCCCCGGTTTCCGGGAGTCGGCGGTTTAAACGAAAAGAATTCCCCGCAGCTTGCTGCGAGATAAGCAGTAATCAAATAACGGCAGGAGCTTAAATCCCCCCCGCCCCCCTTTGTTAAAGGGGGGAGTCAGGGCGGACCTGAAAATCCCCCTTTGAAAAAGGGGGACTCAAGGGGGATTTAATCAGACACATCGGAGCCTGCTGCCGGACAGTTAATTTAACTGATCTAAGCTAGATTTTCCGAAAATGAACATCAGCTATAAATGGCTTAAATCGCTGCTCGAGTTCGAGCTTACACCCCAGCAGGTGGCCGAGCGCCTGACCCGGATCGGCCATGCGGTGGAGGAGCTGACCTATCTGGGCTCCGGGTTCGAGTCGGTGCTGGCCGCCCGGGCGCTGAAAGTCAGCAAACATCCTAATGCGGACAAGCTGAAACTGGTGGAGGCGGACTACGGCGCCACGGAAACATTGGAAGTGGTCTGCGGAGCGCCCAACGTGAAAGAGGGGGGCCTCTATCCCCTGGCCCTTTCCGGGGCCCGCCTGGCCGGCGGCATGACAGTCGAAAAGGTGAAAATCCGGGGCGTGGAGAGCCGCGGCATGCTCTGTTCGGAAAAGGAACTCGGCCTGAGCGCTGAATCCGCGGGCCTGATGGAGCTTGACCCTGTCTGGAAGCCCGGTACTCCGCTGGCCGAGGTGCTCGGCCGGGAGGACTGGATGTTGGGGATCGAGGTCACCGCCAACCGGGGAGATATGTGGAGCCATCTCGGCGTGGTCCGCGAGCTTCAGCCTTTTGTGAGCCATAAGCTCAGGCTCCCGGAGGCTAAACCCGCGGAAAGCGGGCCAGCCATAAACGAATTGACCTCGGTCCGTATCGAGGACCCGGAAGGCTGCCCGCGTTACATGGCCCGCGTGATCCTGGAAGTCAAGGTCGGGCCTTCCCCGCGCTGGCTGATCGAGCGCCTGGCCGCGGTGGGGCAGCGCAGTATCAACAACGTGGTCGATGTTACGAATTACATCCTGCTCGAGCTGGGCCAGCCGCTGCACGCTTTCGACCTGGACAAGCTGGAGGAAGGCCGGATCGTGGTGCGCAAGGCCCGCGAGAATGAGAAGATTTTCACTCTGGATGAGGTAGAGCGTTCTCTCGGGACTTCGATGACCGTCATCGCCGATGGCCGCAAACCGGTGGCGGTGGCCGGGGTGATGGGGGATAAGCTCAGCGAGGTGGATGAACGGACCACCCGCGTGCTGCTGGAATGTGCGTATTTCAACCCGGTTACCAACCGGCGCACGGCCCGGGCGCTCGGGATGTTCACCGAGGCCTCGCGCCGTTTCGAGCGCGGCACGGATTTCGATCTGATGCCCTATGCGGTGGACCGGGCGGCCCGGCTTATCGCCGAGGTGGCTTCAGGGAAGGTGGCCCGGGGCGTGATCGACATCTGCCCCCGGCCGCTGCTCAGGAATGAGGTCAGGCTGCGCCGGGAGAGGGTGAAAAGAGTGCTCGGCGTGGATTTCAGCGAAAAGGAAATCGAAAAGCTGCTCAGCGGATTGGATTTCGAGCTTGAAAAAGAGCATAAGGGCCTGTTCCGGGTCAAAGTCCCCTCCAGCCGCACGCTCGATGTGAGACGGGAGGTGGACCTGATCGAGGAGCTGGCCCGCCTTTGGGGCTACGACCGGATACCGGTGCCCCGGCGCCTGGAGCTTACTCCGGGGACCGGGGGAATAAACGGGGGGCCGGAATGGGAACTGCGCCGGAAACTGGCCGGCATGGGCTATCAGGAGGTCTTGAGCTCCTCGTTCGTGGATTCGAAGCTGATCGAAAAAATTTACGGCGCGGGCCGCTTCGAGTTCTGGCGGCTGGTGGCGCCGATCTCCAAGGAGGAGGATGTGCTCAGGCCCTCGCTGCTTCCGATGCTGCTGGCCTGTGTCCGGCGCAATCTTAACCAGCGCCGCCGCGACCTGGCGCTCTTCGAGATCGGCAATGTTTTCGACCGCCATCCAGGAGAAAAAGGCAGCGGGGAACAACGGCGCCTGGCCTTAGCCGTTACCGGCGAGTACCGGCCTGTGCACTGGAGCGGTCCGGCCCCGCGTCAGGATTTCTTCGCTCTCAAGGGGACGCTGGAGTCGCTGTTCGACTGGCTCAAAGTCCCCCCCATGCGTTTTGCCGCGGATTCACATCCGGTACTGGCTCCGGGGACAGCCGCTTCGATAGTCCACGATGGGGAAAAGATTGGCGTCATCGGCCGTCTCGATTCCGGGGCAGCGGCGGAAATGGACCTGCCGGCGGAGATCTGCCTGGCCGAGCTCGACCTTAAACCCGTGCTGGCCTCGGCCGCCATGCCGATATACCGCCCAGTTTCTCAGTTTCCGGGCAGCCGCCGCGACATATCGATCTTGCTCGGCGAGAATACGAGCTGCGCGGACCTGATCGAACAGGTCCGCCGGGTCTCGCCGCTGGTAGCCGAGGTGACGGTTTTCGATTTGTACCAGGGCGACCGCATACCTCCCGGCAAAATAAGCCTGGCCCTTTCGATTCTATTCCAGAGCCGTGAGCGCACACTGCGCGATGAGGAAGTCGACCGGGCCTTTGAGGAAATATCCAGGAGCCTGATCGAGAAATTCGGCGTACAGCCCCGCTAGGCGGGATTAAGAAATAAATCTCTCTTGCCCCGGCGCGGGGAAACTGTTATCGTGAGCAACATCCGGTTCGGGAGTGAAGTCCCGGCATGTGGCAATTTCGTGAGGATCGACCGCGATGACTGAAGCCCTGGACAGGCTGGAAGCGAAAATCAGGGAGCTTATTGCCGGCCTGGAAAGTCTGAGAGAGGAAAACAACGCATTCCGCAGGGCCGCCGGCCAGGGGAAGCAGCGGCTGTCCACTCAGGAGCTCATCGGGCGGATCGAATCTCTTAAACTCGAGAATGAACGCCTCCAAGGCAAAACTTCGCGGGCCGGGCAGGCGCTGGAACAGATAATCGAAAAATTCGACAAGCTTGACCTGTAAAGTCGCTTTGCGGCCGGGTGGAGTGGTGGTTCGGACAATAATTCGCCGTTTTAACCTGTTGACTTAATGTTTAATTTAATATACATTTTTAACACAGGAATATTTGGAAACTGTTTAACTTATTCTAATTTCCGTTAGTAACAATAAATAGAGGGATCAATTTTTAATCACGTCAGGTTGCGAATAGATCGCTATGGTCGATGATAAAAGCAATGCGACACGCGTCACAATTTTTGGGGAAACCTACAGCATCCGGAGCCAGGCGGAACCGGCTTACACGATAAGAGTGGCGGAGCACATTGACCGGACGATGCAGACGATCAAGAACCAGATCGGTATGCAGGATCCCCTTAAAATAGCGATTTTAGCGTCTATGTCGATAACCGATGAACTATTTCAGATGAGAGTGACCGCAGACAAAAAAGGCGAGGAACTGGAAGAGAAGTGCAACTCGTTACTTAACCTTATTGATGCCTATCTGGAAAAACAATATGCGGCTGAAGTTCTCTCTGGATCATAAGTCCAGCTGAATTAGACGTAGAGCTCCGGGGTTGACACCCCGTCTGTACGTGATTAACAAATTGATCCTACAATATACCAATGGGAGCTTTCTCTGAAAGCCGACCTCATGCCCCAGCGGTAAACGGGGACCTGGGAATCTTTCAGGAAGCACCCACCCTGATGTTAAGGGGTTCAATATGTTACTCACGCGCGGCGGGGTTTTTTATTTTACCCCGGCGCTTCCAGGGGAGAAGAAAGAAAAAGATCGGAAGTTCAGGCCTGACCGGCATTGATAAAGATCGATTTTTCGTCCCCCGTGGTCCGGGCGTTACCCCCCGCGGGGGAAGTGACGTTTAAAGTAGGTAGGCCAAAGTTCTTATTCTTAAGGTTGGAAGTTGAATGAATTGTTAAGTATACCGTTAAATATTTGGTCTTTCGAATTTTCCCGTAAAGTCAACTTGGAGCATAAATGTCATCATTGACGACTAATTTTGGACCCTTTATCGGCCTGCTGGTCGTCGCGGCGCTGATTTTCCTGCTGGGCTACTGGACCAGCCGGAAAATAGCTCAGGGCAAGCTGCGCGACACCGACTCGCTGATCAAGAAGCAGCTTGCCGATGCCGAAAAGGAAGCCGGGAATATCAAGAAGTCGGCGGAGATCGAGAGCAAGGAGAAATATTACCAGGCCCGCCTGAATTTCGAGAAGGAAACCGAGGGGCGCCGCAAGGAGCTCGAGGGCGTTCAGCGCCATATCCAGGAGCGGGAGCTGAACCTGGACAAGAAGCTGGAAATAGTGGAGAAGAAAGAGAAGGAAGTCGCCCGGATGAGCGAAGAGATAGTCGTCCGGGAGAGGGTGGTCAAGAGCAAGGACGAAAAGCTCACGCAGTTGATTTCCGAGCAGAATTCCAGACTCGAGCGGATCGCCGGGCTGAGCGCGGAGGATGCCAAGCGCGAGCTGATCGAAAACCTCAAGGAGGAGGCGCGTGTCGAGGCCTCGCAGTATGTCAAGGATATCAAGGAGAAAGCCAAGCGGGAGGCCGAGAAAGAGGCCAAGCAGATTATAACGCTCGCGGTCCAGCGCTGCGCCGCCGACCATGTGGTCGAGTCGACCGTGTCGGTAGTCAACCTGCCCAGCGATGAGATGAAGGGCCGGATTATCGGCCGCGAGGGCCGAAATATCCGCGCCTTCGAGATGGCCACCGGGATCGATGTGATTATCGATGACACTCCCGAGGCGGTGATCCTCTCCGGCTTCAGCCCGATCCGCCGGGAGATCGCCCGTCTGGCGATGGAGAAGCTGATTGTCGACGGCCGGATTCATCCGGGCCGGATCGAGGATGTGGTGGAAAAGAGCCGCAAGGAAGTGGAGGAAAAAATCCAACTGGCGGGTGAGGAAGCCTGCTATGAAACCGGAGTGCATGGCCTGCACCCGGAGATGGTATCCCTGCTCGGCCGTCTGAAATTCCGCACCAGCTACGGGCAGAACAACCTCCAGCATGCCAAGGAGGTCACTATCCTCTGCGGCCTGATGGCGGCCGAGCTGGGTCTGGATATCGATCTGGCCAAGCGGGCCGGCCTGCTTCACGATATCGGCAAGGCCGTGGACCACGAGGCGGAGGGCACGCATACCCAGATCGGAATCGAGCTGGCGAAAAAGTACAACGAGCCGGCAGAGGTGATCGACGCTATCGCCTCGCACCATAACGATATCGAGCCCACTACCCTGATCTCGGTGCTGGTGCAGGCCGCTGACGCCCTTTCCGGCGCCCGCCCGGGAGCCCGTCGCGAAACCCTCGAAACCTACATCAAGCGCCTGGAGCAGCTCGAACAGATCGCCGATGGTTTCAAGGGCGTACAGAAAGCCTATGCGATCCAGGCGGGCCGTGAAATCAGAGTGATGGTTCAGCCCGAAGAGGTGGATGATGCATACAGCGAAGTGATGGCCGGGGAGATCGCGCGTAAGATCGAGAAGGAACTCGAATACCCGGGTCAAATCAAGGTGATGGTGATCCGGGAGACGCGCTCCGTGGATTACGCCAAATAACGACGAGCCAAGGAGCACGATCAGTGCGTATTCTCTTTATCGCCGATATTCTCGGCGGACCCGGCCGCAAAGTCGTCGGGCAACTCTTGCCCGAGCTGCTGGCGGACGAAAAGGTCGATTTCATTATCGCCAATGGCGAGAATGCGGCCGGCGGTTTCGGCCTGACCATTGAGCTGGCCGAGGAGCTGTTCGGCCTCGGCGTGGATGTGATTACCAGCGGCAACCATATCTGGGACCGCAAGGAGCTGTATCCTTTCCTGGACAGCCGGAAAAATATCCTCCGGCCGGTCAACTACCCTCCCGACAACCCGGGCCACGGGTCCGGCGTTTTCACCGCCCGCAATGGGATCCCCATGGGTGTGATCAACCTTCAGGGCCGGGTCTTCATGAAAGAGATCGACTGTCCTTTCCGCGGCGTTTTGCCGGTGATCGCTGAAGTAAAAAAAGAGGCCGACTTGGTGCTGGTGGATTTCCATGCCGAGGCGACCGCCGAAAAGATCGCCATGGGCTGGTATCTCGATGGCCGGGTGACCGCGGTGGTGGGTACGCATACCCATGTCCAGACCGCGGATGAGCGCATCCTGCCAGGCGGGACCGGCTATATTACCGATGCCGGCATGAGCGGCTCGGTGGATGGCGTGATCGGCATCAAGAAAGAGCTGGCCATCCGGCGCTTCCTCTCCCAGACTCCCAACCGCTTTCAGCCCGCGGACAGTAACCTCGCGCTGATGGGCGTATTGCTTACGGTCGATCCCACCACAGGCCGCAGCAATAGTATCGAACGCCTGCAGCTGTCGCAGAACGATTATAAGTAGAATTGCGACACTCTGCCGGCCGTATCGCGCCTTTCTGATTGCCCCGGTAAATCTTCCTCCCAGGCATTCCGCCTGTCCCGAATAACTGTATTGAAAAATATCCTCAAAACGGATAGTTTTACAAACGTCATTTGGCGCCTCGCAAGTCATTAGCCCTTGGAAAAATTCTGTGGGCGGCAAATGTTTGCTTCAGCACAAATAGACAATCTTATAAAAAATTCCTCAGGAGAAACTGAGCATGACCGCGACTTTGATCGAAGGCAAGTTGGTTGCCGAAGAAATACGGGCGGAGCTGAAAAAAAGAATTGCCGCTCTGGAAAAAGAGGGCATCCGGCCCGGGCTGGCGGTGGTCCTGGTGGGCGAGGACCCGGCTTCGCAGGTCTATGTCGGCATGAAAGAGAAGTCCTGCGCCGAACTGGGAATATTTTCCGATCCGCACCATTTGCCCGCCGGGACTACCCAGGCGGAGCTGCTGACGTTGGTGCGGCGGCTCAACGCCGACAGCCGGATCAACGGTATCCTGGTGCAGTTGCCCCTTCCGGATCAGATCGATGAGACTGCGGTTATCGAGGCGATCGACCCGGACAAGGATGTGGACGGCTTCCACCCGGTGACCCTGGGCCGGCTGGTGATCGGCGTAGACACTTTCCGGCCCTGCACCCCGGCCGGAGTGCAGGAGCTGCTGCTGCGCAGCGGGGTAAACCTGGAAGGCAAGTCCGTGGTGATTGTCGGCCGGAGCAATATTGTCGGCAAGCCTCTGGCCAACATGCTGCTGCAGAAAGCGCCTGGAGCCAACGCCACTGTGACCATCGCCCACAGCCGCACCGCGGACCTGCCCGCGGTGGTCAAAGGAGCGGATGTGGTGGTGGCGGCGATGGGCAGCCCGGAGTTTATCCGGGGCGAATGGCTCAAGCCCGGCGCGGTGGTGATCGATGTCGGGGTCAACCGGGTGGATGACCCGCGGGCCAAGCGCGGCTACCGTCTGGTGGGCGATGTGCATTTCGAAAGCGCCGTCAAGGTGGCCTCCAGGATTTCTCCGGTTCCCGGCGGCGTCGGCCCGATGACCATAGTCATGCTGATGACCAACACGGTGCTTTCGGCCGAGCGGACTCTGAAAAAAAGGACCGGCGGTAAATGAGCTCGAAGGTATATACGGTCAGCGCGCTCACCAATGAGATCAAGTTCATGTTCGAGAGCAATTTCGGGCCGGTCTGGGTCGAGGGAGAGATCAGCAATTTCACGCACCACTCTTCCGGCCATATGTATTTTTCGCTCAAGGATGAGGCCGCCACTCTGCGCTGTGTTTTTTTCCGCCAGCTCAACATCCGTCTCCGGTTCAAGCCCGAGGGGGGCATGAAAGTGCTGGCCCTGGGCGAGTTGACAGTCTATGAGCCGAGCGGTCAGTATCAGCTCAAGGTGGCCGAATTGCGGCCCTACGGCATGGGCGACCTGCAGCTGGCTTTCGAGCAGCTCAAGGCCCGTCTGGCCGCCGAGGGCTTGTTCGACCAGGAGCGTAAAAGGCCGCTTCCCGCTTTTCCCGCAGTGGTCGGCGTGGTGACCTCGCCCACCGGGGCGGCGGTCCGGGATATCATCTCGGTAATTTCGCGGCGCTGCCCGCCGGTGCGGATCGTGCTCTATCCGGTCCGGGTCCAGGGGGAGGGCGCCGCCGAGGAAATCGCCCGGGGTATCCGCGCCCTGGGCCGCTGGGGCCAGGCGGAGGTGATAATCACCGGCAGGGGCGGGGGCTCGCTGGAGGACCTCTGGGCCTTCAACGAGGAGGCAGTGGCCCGCGCGATATTTGAATGCCCGGTCCCGGTAATCAGCGCGGTGGGCCACGAGACGGATTTCACGATCGCCGATTTTGTCGCCGACCTTCGCGCCCCCACTCCCAGTGCGGCCGCTGAGTTCGCCGTGCCGGACGCCGCCGAGCTCTCCGCGGCCCTGACCGGCTTGACCGCCCGTCTGAGTCGGGCCGGCCGCGACCGTCTGGACAGCCTCTGGCAGACCCTGGATGGCCTGGAGCGGGGCCTCTCGCCGAAAAGGCTGCTCGCCAGGGTAGCTTTCCTGGAACAGCGGCAGCGTAACCTGGCTCACCGTCTCCGCCGCTCCATGCTGAGCGGCAGGACTACGGCCGAGGCCCGCTGGGACGGCCTCCTGCACCGCCTCTCGGCGCTCAATCCCGCCTCGGTGCTGCACCGGGGCTTCTCCCTGTCCCGCACCGCCGCCGGGGAAATCGTGCGCGAGGCGGTCCGCCTGGCACCCGGGGATGCGCTCGAGGTGATCCTCGGCAAGGGCGCGCTGGATTGCCGCGTGGAAGCCGTGTATCCGGAAAAGGCACCGCTGAAACTGCCCGGCCTGCCGGGTGAAATTTCCCGGCTCAGGCCTGAAGATAAACGATCGGAGAAATAAATGGCCGAAAAGAAGACAAAGACATTCGAGGACCACTGCCGGAGGCTGGATGAGATTGTCAGCCGGCTCGAGGATGAGCAGCTGCCGCTCGAGGAATCAATCGAGCTTTTTACCGAGGGAGTGGACCTGGCCCTCAAAGCCAGGAACCAGTTGGAGCAGAGCGGGGAGAAAGTTCAGAAGCTGATCGAAAAACTGGAAGGCGATTTCGATCTGGAAGACCTGGACCAGGAACCCTGACCCCCGGATAGCGGCGGCAGCCGTAGAGGGAGCGACAGCAGTTGGATATCGGCGTCTATCTTAAAGAACGCAAAGAGGCGGTGGAGCGTCACCTGGCCAGGATCGTCTCCCGCTGGCCCGGTCCCGGCGCACCCGGCGGCGAGCTGGCCGGCGCGATGGCTTACAGCCTCGAGGCCGGGGGCAAGCGCCTGCGGCCGATACTCGTGCTGGCTGCCTGCCGGGCCTGCGGCAGGGATGAGGTGGAGGCGGTTTATAACGGGGCCTGCGCGCTCGAGCTTCTGCACACCTACACTTTGATTCACGATGACCTGCCGGTAATGGACGATGATGATTTCCGGCGCGGACTGCCGACCTGCCATCGTAAATTCGGCGAGCGCCGGGCGCTGCTGGCCGGCGTGGGCTTGCTGTGCGCCGCTTTTGAAGAGCTGGGCCGCTCGGCGGGAGAGCTGAGGCTGAGCCGGAAGGAAGCCGGCGAGGTCCTGGAGGAGGTGGCCGCGGCGCTGGGCGGCGGCGGCGTTGTCGGCGGGCAGCTGGTGGACCTGGAGAGCGAGCGAAAAGAGATCGGCCGGGAGACCCTGAACTATATCCACTCGCACAAGACCGGGGCCCTGCTCCGGGTTTCCTGCACTCTGGGGGGTAGGCTCGCCCGCGCGGACCGGAAAAAGCTCGCGGCCCTGGCGGAATACGGAGAACAACTCGGCCTGGCTTTCCAGATTGTCGATGACCTGCTGGATGTCGAAGGCGACTCGCGGGTCCTGGGCAAGACAGCGGGCGCCGACCAGGCGCGGGGCAAGGCCACTTTTCCGGCTCTTTATGGTCTGGTAGAGAGCCGGAAGCTGGCTGCCGGGGCGGTCGAAAAATCCATCGCCGCTCTCGAGCGGGCGCGGCTGGACGGGGAGGGCATCCTGGGCGGACTCGCCGGGTTTGTCCTTACCCGGAACTATTGATAATCGGAGCTTCGGCAGATTTATCTTGAACCTTTATTTTCAGTACGTTAAATTGAGATAATCTCTTGCAGATAAGGGAATTTCAGCAGGTTTCGCTTGTCCGGACCGGGTAGCTCTCCGGGGAAAGGGAACTGACGTGCCGCTGAAACCGGGTTCGAAACTGAGCCGGATAGAAGGGCCGGCGGATGTCAAGGCGCTGGCTAATGAAGAACTGAAACAGCTCTGCCAGGAGATTCGCGAGTACCTGGTCTCCGTGGTCTGCGAGTGCGGAGGCCATCTGGCGCCCAACCTCGGAATCGCCGAGCTGACAGTCGCCCTGCACTATATTTTCGACAGCCCGCGAGACAAAATCATCTGGGATGTCGGGCACCAGTGCTATGTCCATAAAATTCTGACCGGCCGGAAAGAGGCCTTCAAAAAACTCCGCCAGGATGGCGGCCTGAGCGGATTCCCGAGCCCCGAGGAGAGCCCCTGCGACTCTTTTATCGCCGGGCATGCCAGCACCTCGATCAGCGCGGCGGTGGGCTTTGCCACGGCCCGGGACCTGGCCGGTGAAAATTTCAAAGTGATCGCGGTGATCGGCGATGGCGCGCTGACCGGCGGCCTGGCTTACGAGGGTCTGAACAATGCCGGAGCCAGCGGCCGCAACCTGCTGGTGATCCTCAACGACAACCAGATGTCCATTTCGCCCAACGTCGGCGCCTTTTCCCGCTACCTGAACAGCATTATTCTCGACCCGCGCTACAACAAGTTCAAGAAAGACATCTGGGATGTTACCGAGAAGCTCCCGGTCGGCAAGGAAGAGGTGCGAAATTTCGCCCGCCGTCTCGAGGAATCGCTGAAAAACCTGGTGCTTCCCGGGATGCTGTTTGAGGAGCTGGGCTTCAAGTATTTCGGCCCGATCGACGGGCACAATCTGGATGAATTGATCAGCACCCTGAATTCGATAAAGGACCTCGAGGGCCCGCAGCTGCTGCATGTCCTGACCAAGAAGGGCAAGGGCTACGAGCACGCCGAGGAAAATCCAACCCTCTTCCATGGCACGCCGGCTTTCGACTCCGCGACCGGCAGGTCGATCCCCTCGCGGATTCCGAGCTATTCGCGCTTATTCGGCGATGCGGCGGTCGAGCTGGCCGAGGTCAACCCGCGGATATTGGCGATCACGGCGGCCATGCCGGACGGAACGGGTCTGGACAAGTTCCGTGACACTTTCCCGGGGCGCTTTTTTGATGTCGGGATCGCTGAACAACACGCGGTAACCTTTGCCGCCGGTATGTCCAAGGTCGGCGCCCGTCCGCTGGTTGCCATCTACAGCACGTTCATCCAGCGCGCTTTCGATATGACTATGCTGGAAGTGGCCCTTCAGGAGCAGCCGGTGGTGTTCGCTCTCGACCGGGCGGGAATCGTCGGGGATGACGGGCCGACACATAACGGGGTGTTCGACCTCTCGTTCATGAGCCTGATCCCCAATATGATTGTTTCCGCCCCCAAAGATGAAGTGGAGCTGCGGGACTTGCTCTATACCGCCTTCCTTCAGGAAAAGGCACCTTTCAGTATCCGTTTCCCGCGCGGCAGCGGGGTTGGAATGGGGCGCTCGTTGTGGTTCAGGGAGCTGGCGATCGGCTCCTGGGAAATTCTCGAACAGGGCGGCGATGTGGCGATACTGGCCACCGGCTCGATGGTTTATCCCTCCCTGTGGGCGAGCAAGCTGCTGGCGAAAGAGGGCCTGAACGCCACCGTGGTGAACTGCCGCTTCATCAAACCGATGGATCAGGAAATCCTGGATTGGATTCTGGATAATTACGAGACGGTGGTGACGGTCGAGGAGAATGTCCTGTGCGGCGGATTCGGCTCTCAGGTCGGTTTATATGCCTCCGGCAGGCCGTGGACTGCGGCCCGGATTTCCCACCTCGGCATTCCGGATCAATTCCTCAAACAAGCCAAACGCAGCACTGTGCTCGAGCGCCTGGGTCTTTCCCCGGCCGGGATCGAGTCCTTTGTCCGGAAAGCGGTCGGCGAGCGCCTAGATGAACATAGTCTTAAAGGTAAACATCTATCATAAGGATGTCGAATCCCAGATCGGCCCGTGTCTGGATTACCTTCTCGAAAAGAAGGTCGGCATCTGGGTCGGCGCTGAGCTGGCCGGTATCTTTCACCGGCCTTCATTTCAGGTTTTCGAGGAGGGCCATCCGCCGCCCGGGCTTTCGCTGATCGTCGCGTTTGGCGGCGACGGGACGGTGCTGGCGGCTTCCCGGGTCGATGGGATCTTCGGGGTGCCGATTTTGGCGGTGAACCTGGGCAATTTCGGCTTTCTCACCACCAGCTCGCTGGAGGAATTCAGGGCGCATTTCGAGCGGATCCTGGCCGGCGACTATGCGGTGGAAGAGCGGATGATGCTCAAGGCGGAGGTGGTCAGCGCGGAAGGCCAGGTGTCCTCCTTTACCGCGCTTAACGATGTTGTCCTGCACAAGGGCTCTCTGGCCCGCCCGATCCTGATCGACCTGAAAACCGGCGAGGACCTGGTCGGCGTATTTCCGGCGGATGGAGTGATTATCAGCACTCCCACCGGCTCGACCGCTTACTCACTTTCCGCCGGCGGACCGATTCTCTATCCCCAGATGAATGCGATTGCAATAACCCCGATTTGCCCCCACACCCTGGCGGTCAGACCGCTCGTGGTCCCCGCCGACTATCCCGTCTCCCTCTCGGAGCAGTCCAAGCACCAGGATGTCATGCTGACCGTGGATGGCCAGTTGAGCCACAGCATCAAAGAAGAGGACCGGGTGATCGTCACCCGGTCACCCCAGGTTACCCGCCTGGTGAAACCCTTCGAGGGCTCATTTTTCTCGCGGCTGCGCGGCAAACTGAAATGGGGAGAAAGGGAGAGGAAATAATACGCGCCATGCTTCAGGTCTTGCGAGTAACCGATTTCGTCCTCTTCGATCGGGTGGACATTGAATTCGGTGACCACCTGAACGTCATTTCCGGCGAAACGGGCGCCGGCAAATCTATCCTTTTGGGCGCGGTCGAGCTGCTGCTGGGCGGCGAAACCTCCTCGCTGATGCTGCGCGCCGGCGCGGAAAAAGCGCTGGTCGAGGGCTTGTTCAGCCTGGGCGAGGCGCAGCTCGGACAGCTCAAGGAAGAGGGGGTCCTGACGGCCGACTCGGGCCCGGAGATTGTCATCCGCCGGGAAATTTCCGCTTCCGGCCGCAGCCGCTGCTTTGTCGACGGCGCCCTGGCAAATCTGGCTATGCTCCGCCGTCTGGGCGAGGAGCTGATTCAGGTCCACGGCCAGCAGGAGCATCAGATGCTGGTTAAGCCCGTGCGCCAGCTCGAGCTGCTGGATTTTTTCGGCGGTCTCGAGCCGCAGAGGAAAACTTTTGCAGCCCTGCTGAACCGGTATCGCCAGGGCAGCCGGCGGCTGGCCGAGCTGGAAGAGGGGTTGGAGCGCAGGCAAAGAGAGGCGGAGCTGGCGCGATTCCAGCGGGACGAAATCGACCGCGCCGGGCTGAGCCTGGAGGAGGAAAAAGCTCTCGAGGAGGAAATTCAGCTGCTGGAGAACTCGGAAAAAATCTCCGAGGCGCTCTCCGGGCTGCTGGAGGCTCTCGAGGGCGAGGCGGGAGGGCTCTTTAGCGCGGAAGGCCGGGATGTGACGGTGCTGAGCTCTCTGGGGGGACTGCGCCGGGTCCTCGAATCGTTGAGCGCCATGACCGGAAGGGCTGCCCCGCTGCTGGAACAGTTCGAGGGGGCGCGCTATGCGCTGGAGGAGGTGGCCCGGGGGTTGCGGGACCTTCAGGCCGGACTGGAGCATGATCCGGGCCGCCTCGAGCAGGTGCGCAACCGTCTGGACGAGCTTTTCAAGCTGAAAAAAAAGTACGGCTCAGGGCTGGAGGAAGTGTTCGCTTTCCGGGAAAAGCTGGAGGCCCGCTTGGCTGAGGCCGGCCAGGATGAGTATGAGCTGGCGGGCTTGCGCGCTGAAATCCGGGAGCTTTCCGCAAGCCTGGCGGAGGCGGCCGCCAATCTGACCCAGGCCCGCAAACAATCGGCGGTCCGGCTCGGGAAAGAGGTCAGCCGGAGGCTGTCCGGGCTGGGCATGAGCGGCGGCAGGTTCGAGATCGAGTTCGCGGGCACTGAGGCGGCAGGCTCGGGCACGGAGTACTTGACCAGTGGGGCCGACAGGATTACCTTTCTGCTCTCCACCAATCCGGGAATCCCGCTGATGCCTCTCTCGGAGGTCGCCTCGGGAGGCGAGCTGTCCCGGATTATGCTGGCGGTCAAGAGCTCCCTGGTCGAGATCGAATCTCCCTCAACGATGATTTTTGATGAGGTGGATGCCGGAATAGGCGGCAAAGTGGGTGGAATGGTCGGGGTGTACCTGGACGAAATCGCCCAAAAAAATCAGGTGCTGGTGATTACCCACCTGGCCAGTATCGCCGGCTTTGCGGACATCCACCTGTTAGTGGAGAAGTTCACGGAAGATGGACGGACCACAACCCGGGTGCGCGGCCTGACCAAGCAGGAGCGGCCGGCTGAGATCGCGCGGATGCTCGGCGGGGATGCCGGGAGCGAGACCTCGCTCGCCCATGCGCGCCAGATCCTCCAGGCCAGCCGTAAAGGAGAACCGGCCAGGTGAAACTCGTCCGGTATAAAAAAGTTCCCATCCCTTATACGCGAATCCGCGAGCTGAATATCTGGACCCTGTCCAACTTCCTCTCCGTGCTGCGCGTGCTGTTGCTGCCATTTATCTATATCAGCCTCTTCCAGAGAACCCCCCAGGGTGACCGCTGGGCCATCGGCCTGATGCTTGCCGCCTTTCTGACCGATATGCTGGATGGCTGGATGGCCCGGCTGCGGCACGGCATTTCGAGTTTCGGCAAGATTATCGATCCCCTGGCGGACAAAATCTGCCTGGGGGCGTTGGCCATCTTCATGATAGTCCTGCGCTCTTTTCCTATCTGGCTTTTCCTGCTGATCGTAAGCCGGGACATTCTTATCATGCTGACCAGCGCGCTGCTGATCCGGCGCTACAAGATAGTTTTCCCCGCCAATTTCTGGGGTAAAATCTATTCATTCAGCGTGGCCATGCTGATCTCGGCCTATACTTTGAATGCCTCCGGCCGGCTGATTCTGCAACTCCAGATGCTGGTGGTGGTGCTGGTGGCCGCCTCGATCCTCGGCTACGCTATTATCGTGTACCGCTATATCCGGACCCATTACCGCCACCAGCGGATGGGCCGGAGGCATAAACCCGGCGGCCCGGATGATGATCCTTCAGATACCGCCGCTCCGGCCGCGGCCGGCCCGGAATCAAACCGGACGGCCACCTGAGAGTGGGTTATAAAAGTGCCATCGGATTTTGCCTGATTCGACTATGATCAGGGTAAGATTGCCAGGAATGTCCAGACCAGTCGACTCAGCCGGTATTCATCCGAAGAGGAGGCCTGGAATGAGACGTTTTCAGCTAGCTGCTTTCCTGATACCGGCTTGTTTGTTCAGGCTAATCTCTCTACAGGCGGCCAGTCCATCCGAGGCGATTCGGCAGGACAGCGATCCCTTGCGCTGGACACTTTCCACGGCCAATTCCAGCTACCAGGTTTTTCTGGCTCCGGACAGCAACCTCGCCCCCGGCTGGTTCGGTCCGCTCTCGAATGGACGGCTGTTTGAAGCCGCTCCGGGGGCCTCCTGGATCCCGCCAAAAAAGATCGGCACCAGTATCCGCGAAATTCCTTACCGCGGCGGCTTCCAGGCTATGGAGCCCGCGCTTGAGGTAGTGTTCGGGGACAACGTGCGCGAGCTGGAGCTGGTTTATGCCGGCCAGGAGACCGGCCAGCTCGACGGCTACCCCTACATCCGCTTCGACCTCCGCGACACTTACTACCCGCTCCGGGTATCGGAGTACATCCGCCTGATCCCGGAGCTCGATATCTACGAGAAATGGCTGGTCCTCGAGAACACGGGCCAGAAGAATATTCTGGTGGAGCAGGCCTTATCAGGATCGACTGTGCTCCCGGCCGGCCAGTACGAGCTGACCCAGCTTTCCGGCGAGTGGGGCCGCGAGTTTTTCCCGCGCACCAGCCTGCTCACGCCGGGCGTTAAATCCCTGTCGATCAAGGCGCTCAAGAGCCAGCCCGGCCCGCCGTTTTACATGTTGCGGCCGGCTGGGGAGCGGGATGAGTTCCACGGCCCGGTCTGGTTCGGCGAGGTGGCCTGGACCGGCAACTGGCGTATCGACTGCGCGGTCAACCCCGGCGAAGCGGCCCAGGTGGCCGGCGGGATAAACTGGTGGAACACTCATTGGAACCTGAAACCGGGCACAAAGTTCGAGACTCCCAAACTGATCTTCGGCTTCACCCAGGAGGGACCCTCCGGGGCCAGCCGCAGCCTGCACCGCTACCTGCTGGAACACGTGTTGCCCGCCGATGCCGCCAGTCAGCCGGCTAAGGTGCTTTACAACAGCTGGTACGCCACCGGATTTAATGTTAATTCAAGCCAGCAGATCGCCCTGGCGAAAGTCGCCGCCGAGGTGGGGGTGGAGCTGTTCGTGATGGATGACGGCTGGTTCCGCGGCCGCGTGGGCGACGAGTCTGGACTGGGCGACTGGACCCCGGACCCGGTAAAATTTCCGCAGAGGCTGAAACCCCTGATCGAGGCGGTCAACAAGCTGGGGATGGATTTCGGGCTCTGGGTCGAGCCGGAGATGGTCAATCCGGTCAGCGACCTCTACCGGGCCCACCCGGACTGGGCGCTGCACACTCCGCACCGCACCGCGCACCTCGGCCGCGACCAGCTCGTGCTCAACCTGGCGCGCGAGGAGGTGAAACAATACCTCCTGGATGTACTGGATAAGCTGCTGACGGAGAACAACATCCGGTTCATCAAGTGGGACATGAACCGCTACGTTTCCG
>Ga0156185_1256_pt1 | contig 39576 bp, 31 predicted proteins | sample RifCSPlowO2_12_FD_107838 | JGI IMG/M metagenome (GOLD analysis project Ga0156185, IMG submission 107838) | Candidatus Glassbacteria bacterium RIFCSPLOWO2_12_FULL_58_11 | reverse complement strand
GGTTTTAATCACTTTCTGCTATTTCTGTTACCTGGGAGTGAAAATCGCCAAGGGAGCGCCGGACTATTATGGCTTCCTGCTGGCCTCGGGCCTCACTCTGATGATCTTCGCCTCGGCGATCCTGAATGTGGCCGTGGTCTCCGGCCTCGCTCCGACAACGGGCCTGCCGCTGCCTTTTTTCAGTTTCGGCGGCACCAACCTGGTAATCACCTTCTGGGCGGTCGGCATTCTCAACAACATCAGCCGCTGGAAGCCGGTGGCCGAAAATGGCTAAGTTCGACATGTACAGGAAGGTCAAGAAAATCCACCTGGTCGGGATCGGCGGGACCGGGATGTGCGGCATTGCCGAGATCCTGCTCGAGGACGGTTACCGGGTGACAGGCAGCGACCTGACCGCCAGCCCGACCACCGAGCGGCTGGCCAGCCTGGGAGCCGCGGTGCATATCGGACACCAGCCGGAAAATATCGGCGAGGCGGATGTGGTGGTCATTTCCTCGGCGGTCCGCGAGGATAATGTCGAGGTAGCCGAGTCCCGCAGGAAGCTGGTGCCGGTGATCCGGCGCGCCGAGATGCTGGCCGAGCTGATGCGGATGAAATTCGGCATCGCCGTGGCCGGGACCCACGGGAAAACCACCACCACCTCGATGATCGGCCTGGTGCTGGAGCAGGCCGGGCTGGATCCGACCGTGGTAGTGGGGGGCCGCCTGCGCGCCCTGGGAAAGCATGCGCGGCGCGGAGCCGGCGAGCTGTTCGTGGCCGAGGCAGATGAGTTTGACCACTCATTTCTGCGCCTGAGCCCCTCGATCGCGGTGATCACGAACATCGATTCCGACCACCTCGACTGTTACGGGAGCCTGGCGAAAATAATGGAAGCTTTCACTGAGTTCGCCAATAAGGTCCCGTTCTACGGCACGGTGGTAGCTTGCATGGATGACAGTCCGCTGGTCTCGATCATCCCGCGGATCGAGCGCCGGCTGCTGACCTACGGTGAGAGCGCCCAGGCTGACCTGCAGGCCGGAGATATCGCCTATGTCCGGGGCGGCACCGAGTGCCTGGTTTCACACCTGGGCCGGCCCCTGGGAAAACTCACGCTGCAAGTGCCCGGCAAACACAATATAGAAAATGCCCTTGCCGCGGTGGCGGTAAGCCTCGAGCTCGGCGTGCCGTTCGACAAGATCGCCGCCGCGCTGGCCGAGTTCAAGGGCGTGCACCGGCGCGCGGAGCTGAAAGGCGAGGCCGGGGGCCGGCTGATATTCGATGATTTCGCGCACCACCCCACGGAAATCAAGGCCACGCTCGAGGCCCTGAAAAGAGGCTGGCAGCGCCGGATTGTCGCCGTTTTTCAGCCACACCTCTATACCCGTACCCGGGACCTGTCAGCCGAGTTCGGCGGCTCGTTCATGCAGTCGGACGTGCTGGTGGTGACCTCGATCTACGGCTCGCGCGAAAACCCGATCCCGGGAGTGACCGGAGAGATGGTGGCTGAGGCGGCTCGGGACCGCGGCCACCGTCAGGTGGTTTTCCACCCGGACAAAGAAACTCTGGCGGAATCGCTGGTCGATCTCTCTCGCCCGGGCGATCTGGTGGTTACCCTGGGCGCGGGGGACATTTACCGGGTAGGAGAGAAATTCCTCGAGCTGCTGGGGAGAGCAAAGGAATGAAGTCCGGAAAGCGGAACCTGGTAGAGAAACTTTCCGGCGCAGAGGGGCTGAGCTTTCTGAAGAACTTTCCGCTCTCCTCGCTGACCGCGATCGGTACGGGCGGCCGGGCCAGATACTATGCCTCGGTCGAGAGGGTAAGCGCCCTGCAGAAGCTGCTGAAAGAGCTGGACGGCCCGTTTTTCATTCTGGGCAGCGGGACTAATCTGCTGCTAAGCGACCGCGACTTCCCCGGCGTGATGATTCACCTGGGCCGCTCCTTCCGGCGCCTGCGCCAGAGCGAAGGGAAAATTACCTGCGGAGCGGCGGTGCCCCTCGCCCGTCTGGTCGAAAGAGCGGTCGCGGCCTCTTTCGCCGGGTTCGAGGAACTCAGCGGCGTCCCAGGTTCGGTGGGCGGGGCCGCGGCGATGAACGCGGGCACGCATATCAAGGAGCTGGGCGATCTGGTGGAGTCCCTGTGCATGGTAGATACTTCGGGGCGGAGGCGCTTTTTCAGCAAGGGGCAGCTCAGGCCCAGTTATCGAAGCAGCCTGGCGCCGGTGCCGGGAGTGATCACCACGCTGACTTTCCTCAGGCAGCCCGGCGGCGACCCGGAACGCCAGAGGGGGCGCGCTCTGGAGCTGCAAAACGGCAGGAAGCTCAAGCATCCGTGGCAGGAAAAGACTTTCGGCTCAACCTTCAAAAACCCGCCGGGGATGATCGCGGCGAAACTGATCGACCAGGCGGAACTCAAGGGCTTTCGTATCGGCGGGGCGCAGGTCAGTCCGAAACATGCGAATTTCATCGAAAACAACCGCGGAGCCGGCGCGCTGGACATACTGGAGCTGATCAAGCATGTCCGGCGGGTGGTGCGCACGCGGTTCGGAATAACCCTGGAGCCCGAGGTCAGGCTGGTCGGGTTCACCCGGGAAGAGCTGGGCGAGCTTGCTCCCTATGCCGTATCCCCCCCGGGCAAGGTATAAAACATATCCGGCAGTTCAAAAAGATTCGAGGGAGACATGGTGCGAGGCAACCGAAAGAAAAACTCGAGGAAATCTTCATTCTCCAGGCGGGGTCGGAGCCGGAGAAGCGCGGTCAAAGTGCTCGTGCTGCTGCTGGCCACGGTCTGTTCGGCCTATGCGGCAATCAAGCTCGATATCGACGGTTACTTTACGATCCGCCAGGTGACAGTGGATAAAACCCGCTTTATCGAGAGGTCCGCCCTGGATTCCTTATGCCTCAGCCTGTTTTCAGGCAAAAGCATCCTCTCGGACCTGGGACCGGCGAAAAAGGCCCTTCAGGATCAGCCGCTGATCAAGCAGGTGCGTCTCTTAAGGAAATTTCCGGATTGCCTGCAAGTCCAGGTCGAGGAGCGAAAGCCGGTGGCGCTGGTCAATCTCGGCGAGCTGGTGCCGGTAGATGAGGAGAGCTGCGTGCTGCCGCTGGATGTCACCCGCTATGGCTTCGAGCTGCCGATTATCACCCCCCGTGCGGCGGGTGTCTTGCCTTCAGCCGAGGAGGGCGGCAGGCGGCAGCTCAACAAAGAGGGCCGTCAGCTGGTCCAGGCCGTGATCGCCTTCGGCAAGCTGGCCCCGGACATGCTGCCGGGGGTGAGCGAGTTTACCCTGAACGAAGAGGGGAAGGTGGTCCTGGTGACCCTGGATGACGGGCTGAGAGTGGTGCTGGGCAAATGGGTGGAGGCCAAAAATATCGACTACCTGAGATGGATGCTCGGGGAGCTGAAAAGCCGGGAGGATAAACCCGCTCTGGTCGACCTGAGCTTCGAAGGCCAGATCGTGGTAAAAACAAGCTTCGGCGGCTGAAACCGTCGCTAAAAAAACTAAGAACTGTTGAATAATTCCGTTTTACGATTCCGCTGATCCGAAATGGAAGTTGGAGCAAGGGGAGTTCCGGCCGGAGCGACCCACGGTGGAATCCATAAATTCAAGCTCCGGCCGAGCGAGGAGGACCGATGGCGAAAGACGATGTCATAGTTGGCCTCGATATTGGTACCACGAAAATCTGCGCTATAATCGCCGAGCGCTCCGAGGATGAGGAGTTTCTGAAAATCGTCGGCGTGGGTACGGCCAAGAGCGAGGGCTTGCGGCGCGGCGTCGTGGTGAACATCGAGAAAACCGTACAATCGATCACCAAGGCGGTCGAGGATGCGGAGCTGATGGCCGGAGTGGAGGTAAAAGGCGTATTCGCCGGAATAGCCGGGGACCATATCCGCTCGATTAACAGCAAGGGCATTATCGCCGTCTCGCGCGAGCATTCGGATATTTCCAAGGATGATGTCCGGCGGGTGATCGAGGCGGCCCAGGCGGCCCACATCCCGATGGAGCGCGAGGTGATTCACGTCATCCCGCAGGAGTTCATTGTTGATGACCAACGCGGGATCCGCGATCCGGTCGGGATGAGCGGCATCCGGCTGGAAGCTGAGGTGCATATAGTCACCGGCGCGGTAGCCTCAGCCCAGAACATCGTCAAAAGCATCCACCGCGCCGGGTTCGAGGTCTATGACCTGGTGTTGGAGCCGCTGGCTTCGAGCTACGCCGTGCTCAGCGAGGATGAAAAGGACCTCGGCGTGGCGCTTTTTGATATCGGCGGCGGGACCACCGACATTGCCTTTTTCTCGCGCGGCAGCATCCGCCACACCAGCGTGATCGGTTTGGCCGGGGATAACCTTACCAACGATATCGCCATCGGCCTCAGGACTCCGGCGCACCGGGCGCGCGAGATCAAGGAAAAATTCGGCTGCGCCCTGTCCTCGATGGTCGAGGCCCACGAGATGATCAATGTCCCGAGCGCGGCGAACCATGCCGAGCGCCAGGTCTCCCGCCAGCTCCTGGCCTCGATCATCCAGCCCCGGATGGAGGAGGTAGTCGGGCTGGCATTTCGCGAAATCGAGGAATTCGGCGACCTGATGGCGGCCGGGATCGTGCTGTGCGGGGGCACGAGCGGGCTGAGCGGTATCGTGGAGCTCTGCGAGGATATAACCAAGCTGCCGGTAAGGGTCGGCAAGCCGACCGGAATTTCCGGACTGGTCAACATGGTGGATGACCCGAAGTTCGCCACCGGCGTGGGCCTGGTCATGTACGGGAGCGAGCAGATCCCCGGCGAGGCGCGGTTCCACGGCGATGAAAGCTCTATGTTCAACAAGATACTGGAACGCATGAAACAGTGGCTGACAGACCTCTGGTAAAAGAATACCATTTTCAATAGATCGACTTTAATGGTTCCTGATTCTTTCTGAAATCGGATAGCAAAGTAAAAAGCTCCAGATACGAGGCGTGCAAAAATCGAGGAATGAGGCGTATTTAGCGGTACGCCGCAGCGACGAGATTTGCCGCACAACGAAGCAGATGGACTTTTTACGAAGCTATCGACTTTAAACCTGAACGGGGAGAAGCCAATGGCGACATTCGAATTTACGGATGCCCAGGAGCAGATGGCCCGCATCACCGTGATCGGTGTCGGGGGCGCAGGCGGCAATGCGATAAATCACATGATTATCTCCGATATGAAGGGGGTTGATTTTATCGCCTGCAACACGGATGTACAGGCGCTCTCGATCAACAAAGCCCAGTATAAGGTCCAGATCGGCAAGGAGCTGACCAAGGGGCTCGGCGCCGGCGCCCGCCCGGAAGTCGGCCGCCAGGCGATCGAGGAGAGCCGGGAGGAAGTGTCCCAGATGCTGGATGGTTCCGATATGGTCTTTATCACCGCCGGCATGGGAGGCGGGACCGGCACGGGCGCCGCGCCGGTGGTGGCCGAGATCGCCAGGGAACTGGGCGCCCTGACTATCGGAGTGGTCACCCGACCCTTCATCTTCGAGGGCCGTAAGAGAATCAAGCAGGCCGACTCCGGGATCATCGAGCTGCGCAAATACGTGGATACGATTATCATCGTGCCCAACCAGCGGCTGCTGGGCCTGGTGGGAAAAAGCACGACTTTCCCCGAGGCGCTCCAGATCGCGGACAATATCCTGTTCTACGCCTGCCAGGGCATCTCGGAGCTGATCACCACGCCGGCCCTGGTCAATCTGGATTTCGCCGATGTCAAGACAATCATGGCGAACATGGGTGATGCGCTGATGGGCACAGGGTTCGCCTCCGGGGAGTATCGCGCCAGCGAGGCGGCGCAGGAGGCGATCAGCTCTCCACTGCTGGAGGATGTCCAGATCAAAGGCGCCAAGGGCGTGCTGGTCAATATTACCGGCGGTTCGGACCTGACGCTGCACGAGGTCAACGATGCCAATAACATCATCTACGAGGCCGCCGGCGAGGAGGCGAACATCATTTTCGGCGCGGCGATCGATGAATCGATGAACGGCCAGGTCCGCGTAACCGTGATCGCCACCGGGTTCGGTGAAAAAAGAGAGCAGGTGCAGATCAACAAGAACCTGCTCGAAGCCCGCAGCGACAATGTTCTCGAAATCAGCCGGGTCATTAACGATGACCTGAGCGTGTCGAGCCAGGTGACCCACAACTCGATCCGTACCGGCACGGACAGAAACGATATCGTCAAAAGCGGCACGGTGCCGATCAAGACCGGGCCCTATCCGCTGACTATAGAGGAGCTCGAAATCCCGACTTTCATCCGCCGTCAGGTCGACTGAGCGGAATCTGCCCGGCTTACCCGGCCGTCCGGCATTTGCCGCGAACAAGCCGGCAGGTGGGCGGAGGAAATTTTGAAGGGAAAAATCCGAATCCCGAGACTGGTCAAACCGGTGGCGGCGATCATGGCGTGCCAGGAGGAACATCTGATACAGGCCGTCGGCCGCCTGAGCGAAATCCTGGGCGAGATCGACCTGCAAAGCCCGGTCTTTGCCTTCGACCAGTCGGATTATTACCGGGCGGAGATGGGGCCCGCCCTGCTGAAGCAATTTTTCAGTTTCAGCGTCCTGCGGCGGCCCGAGGAGCTGGTCCGGCTCAAGCGCCGCACCGCGGCCTGCGAGAGGCTCCACCGTTCGCCCCAGGGCGGCAGGCTGGTCAATATCGATCCGGGTTACTGGTCGGATGCGAAACTCGTTCTCGCCTCGACCAAAAACTATTCGCACCGGATCTGTCTCGGCCGGAGAATTTTCGGAGAGGTTACCTTGCGCTATCACCAGGGCTGCCTGCAGCCGCTGGAATGGACTTATCCCGATTATCGCAGCTGCCTGGCCCTGGATTTTTTTGAAAAAGTGCGCCGGACCTATTTGCAACAAATTGCGCAAATCAGAAGTTCTTAATTGCGTGGCAAAGATTTTTTTCAGCCTCCCAGGCTCGCAATAAGCAGCGGACGGGCCGTGCTGGAAAAATAATTCAGTGTTGCGACGCACGATATTCTTGACAAACCAGGCGTAAGACCTTTTATTTTGCCGTTACTGTCTTCACCCCAGCCCCCGGATATAATGAACTCAGACCTGAAACACCTTTTCCGCAAAGGCGGCTCCAGGATTATTATGGAAAAAGAACGCTCGAAAAAGATCAGGCTCAGGGTTCTTGTCCCGTTCCTGGTTTTCACGGCCTGTGTCTTCTCCGTCTCTTCAGTCCTCAGAACCTACCAGTCCGACCCCTTCAACTCCGCTGATTATCCTGAATCGCTTCGAGCCGGCGCTGACCCGGACAGCCTGTCGAGCGGCGAGGACTCCCTCGCTCCGGCGATCGAGCCTTACACTCTCGACGACAAGGTAAAAAGCGGCGATACTTTCGAAACGATCCTCCAGCGCAATGGTATCGACCGGGAGTATCTGTATCAATTACTGACTGCGGCCAAACCCTCGCACAATCTGAACTGTGTCACTACAGGGCACGTTTTTGAATTCTCCTTTCAGGACAGTTCGTTGACCGAGCTCAGGTACGAGATCGACGCGGACCGCACTCTGATAGTCGCCCGGGTGGATTCGGCAGGCTGGGCTTCGAATGTAGAGGAGACGGTTTATCAAGTTCGCGAGCGGGAAATAGGCGGGATTATCAATAGCTCGCTTTATGAAACGCTGATCGGGCTGTCTTCAAATCCGGAACTGGCGCTGGCGCTGAGCGAAATCTACGCCTGGCAGATCGACTTCCACAATGATATCCAGCGGGGCGACAGTTTCAAGCTGATTTATGAGGAAAAGCTCCACCCCAAGGGTACGGCCAAGCTGGGAAAAATCATGGCCGCGGTATTCAACAACGGCGGTAAGACCCTCTGGGCCATCCGCTTCACCAACCCGGACAGCTCTGTGGATTATTTCGACCTGGATGGAAAAAGCATGCGGCGCAAATTCCTGCGCTCGCCTTTCAAATACATGCCCCGCATTTCCAGCCGTTTCAACCGCAGCCGGTTCCACCCGATACTGAAAATCTTCCGTCCGCACCTGGGAGTCGATTACGCGGCCCCAACCGGGACGCCGATCCTGGCCCTGGGGGATGGTAAAGTCATTCAGCGGGGCAGGAACGGCGGCTTCGGCAATTACATTATGATCAAGCATAATGGGATGTATTCGACCGCCTACGGCCACCTCTCGCGCTACGCCCGAGGGCTTGCCTCGGGCGGCCGGGTCACCCAGGGCCAGGTGATCGGCTATGTGGGCAGCACCGGGCTGGCCACCGGTCCGCACCTGCACTTTTGCTTCTACAAGAACGGCGTCCTGATTAATCCGCTGAAGGTGGACATCCCGGCCGGAGAGCCAGTAAATCCCGCGAATATGGCGCAGTTCGCCGCTCTGAGAGATTCCATGGCAAGCCAGCTCAATGCAATCGGCCTGAGTGACAGCCGCCCGCCGGTAGCGGCGGCCGGCGCCGCCAGCGGAAAAGGCTCCACGCTGTCAGCCTCGCGCGGCCAATGATTACCGCCGCAGTATAATTAATCCGGCAATTTGTCTGGTCCACAGATAATAATCCCGAACAAGTAAGTGCGTGTTGTTTTATCCTTTGCTCTTTCCTAATTGAGGCAAATGATATTTGACAAAACCACGTAACATTATAATCTATATGAAATTGTAGGGGCGGTTAGCGAACCGCCCCTACAGTGGCTGGGAAAAAACCAGCCGCCGGGATAATATTTCAACTTGCTTTTAAGCCTTTCTACCCTTTGAATATCACCTAGTTTAATCCTTCGGCTTTCACCCAGCCTCTGCGCCCCACCAGCGCCACTTCGAGCCAGATCGCGCCCTCGAACTCCACCCGGTCCAACACCTGAACTTTCTCTCCCTTTTCCAGGATGCCGCGGCTGGATGCGCCCTTATTCACTCCACCGGGCTTGCTCCAGACAATTATCCGGTCGGCCTGCACAGTCATTTCGACCGGCAGGAGGGTCTCCTTGCCGCCCGGAAATCCCTGTCCGGCCATTTGCCGCGCCCCGTGAAGCTCCAGGCCATAGGTCCAGATGTAAACCACCAGGAACACTATCAGCGTGGTATTGATCAGCACGGCGGTTAAAATGATCCCGCGGTAATGTCCGGCGACAAATTCCGGACGGGCCAGCTTATTCCAGAACGTTGGCATCCGGCGGCCTCCTCCGCATGGCACTTCCGCTTCCGGCGGACAAGCGGCTAGTTATCATTACCCGGCTTCCAGTTCAGTGACCCGGTTGGGGCCGTTCGCGGTAAGATCTTGCCCTCGCGGGGCTTTTCATCCAGGTGATAGGCCAGGTATCTGCGCGCGAGTTCCTCGATCTCGCCGAGAAGGCTGCCGCTCAACTGCGGCAGATCTTCCGGGTCGGCCGGGAAACGCCTGATGCTGCGATAAATGAAGCGCAGGGCTTCGTAGCTGACCAGCCCGGCATGCTCCTCCGCCAGGTCCGCCGGCTCGGGGGAGCCTCCGCATTCCGCGCAGCAGACTCCGCCGCGGATGAGAAGGAAACGGTACTTCTCCGCCCGAGTCAGTTTTTTTTCGCAGCGGACGCATTCGACAAGCTGCGGCTCCAGGCCGATCAGGCTGGTAAGCCGCCAACGGAATGCGGCGAGCAGGGAGGCCAGGAACGCGCGGTCTCCGGACTTTCTGTCGGTCAGGGATAAAAATCCGCTCAGCAGCTCGAACAGCGCCGCTCCCTCCTGCTCCTCATGACTGATCAGCTTGATCAGCTCGGTGGCCTGGGAGGCGGCCCAGAAAGCGTCCAGGCTGCGGCGTATCCCGCCGAAATGGTTTTCGACATCCACCTCGCCCAGGGTGTAAAGCGAGCTGCGCTCGCGCCGGCGATAGCTCACCCGCACCAGGTTGAAAGTCTCCAGGCTGCCCAGATATTTGCTTTTTTGTCTTCGTGCGCCCTTGACCAGAAAGGATTGCCTGCCGTAATCCGGGGTCAGCATCCAGACCACCCGGCTGGAATCGCTGTAGTTGACGCCTCCAATGACAATCGCCTGTTGCCGGACCGGATCCATGCTTTTTTCAATAATGAGAGAGTGTGGCAGGTCAGTGCAGAAAGAGCAATGCCCCCAAACCGAGGAGCAGGAAAAAGCTCATCATATCCGTCAGATTAGAAATAACCGTGGAGGAAACCGTGGGATCGAAGCCCAGTGCTTTCAGGGCGATCGGCATGAAAGCGCCGATAAAGCCGGCCACGGTCATCGAGGTCCAGGCCGCACCGCCTACAGTCAAAGCCAGGGACAGGTCCTTCTGAATGAACAGAACCGCCAGGAAAATCACCACGCTGATCGCCAGGCCGTTCATCAGGGCCACCAGGGATTCGTGGATCAGCACCCTGCGCCGCCGGCCCCCGATCGTCTCGTCGAGAATCAGGCGTCGCAGGGTGACCGCCAGGCTCTGGGTGGAGGTATTGCCGCCGATTCCGGCCACCACCGGCAGGAACATCGCCAGAATCGTCACCCGCTCCAGGACATGGATGTAAAATTTGATTATGTTGGCGGAAATGAAAATCAGGGCCAGATTCAGACACAGCCAGGGCAGGCGGGAGCGCACCGAATGCAGTATCCCGACACTCTCCACGCTCTCATCGTGATGGACGCCGCTCATGCGGAAAAGGTCTTCGGTCGCCTCCTCTTCCAGGATGTCGATCACATCATCCACGGTGACCCGGCCCAGCAGGCGGCCATCGAGCACCACCGGAATCGATACCTGGTTGTAGCGGGCCAGGGTCCGGGCCACATCCTCCTGGTCCATCTCCGGCGGGACGCTCACCAGATCCGTTTCCATGATCTCCGAGACCCGGGCCAGGGGGTCCGCCAGGATTAAATCCCGGGCTGAAATCGTTCCCCGCAGCACTTTATTCTGATCCACTACATAAACCGTATAAAACTCTATTTCCTGTCCCTGTTCCCTGACCTCCCTGATTGCTTCCTGGGCGGTCAGCCCCATGTCCACGACAATCAGCTCGGCGGTCATCACTCCGCCCGCCGTATCCTCGGGGTACTTGAGCAGGGTCTGGATGTCCTCGCGGTCCTCCTTCTCGATCACCCGCATGACCCGGAGGGCTTCCTTTTCGCTCAGCTCCTGGACTATATCCGTCGCGTCATCGTCCGGCAGCTCCTCGAAAACCTGCGACAGGGCCCGGTCGTCCAGGCTCTTGATCAGCTCTTCCTGGTTCTCATCGGTCGTTTCCGCCAGGGTCTGGGAGGCCAGCTCCGCGGGCAGGGTGCTGAAAAACCTGGCGCGCTCCTCCTCCGCCATCCGCTCGATAATATCCGCCAGGTCGGCCGGATGAGTCTCCTCGACCAGCGTACTGAGCTCCTTGCGCCCATTTTCGCCGAGCTCGAGCAGTCTTCTTACTTCTTCGAGGGTCAATTCCATAGTATCACTCAAGCTTAAGATTGGCCTTCGCGCCGTACAGCCGCGCAGTCAGTCTTCCTCTTCCCGGATCGGGCGGATACTGCTCTCGTTCGCCTCCGGCTCATTCACCGCGGATTCTATCTGACGGAGCCTCAGGCTTACCACATGCTTCGGCGAGGTTTCCAGCACGGTGATCCTGACCCGGCCCAGTTGGAAGCGCTCTCCCTGATCGGGAATCCGTCCGAGCTCGGATACCAGCAGGCCGCCGATTGTCTCCACCTCGTATTCCGTCTCCGGCAGCTCGATCTTGCCCTCGAGCTCATCGATACGGGTGCGGCCGTCGACAATTATACTGTTGTCCCGGCCGATTTTGACCAGCGAGCCGGTCGCATCGTGGACATCGTGAATATCACCCACCAGTTCCTCGAGCAAATCCTCCAGCGTGACTATGCCCGAGGTGCCGCCATACTCATCCAGCACCACCGCGAGGTGGCATTTTTTCTGGCGCATTTCGTTAAACAGGCTGTCGCACTTCCGGGTCTCCGGCGTAAAAATCACCGGATGGATTACCGGCTCTCCGGAACCGCTGCCGCTGAGCAGGTCCACCACATGGACGATCCCGATGATATGGTCCAGCGAATCCTCATAAATAGGGATTCGCGAATAATTGCTCTGGTTTATCTTATCCGCTATTTCATCCATCGAGGTGCCCCGGGGCACCGCTTCAATCTCTATCCGAGGCGTCATTACCTCGCGGACCGTGGATTCGCTGAATTCGAACACCCCCGAGATGTAATTGCGCTCCTCCTCATCGAGCAACCCCGAGCTCTTGCTTTCCAGCAGGACCTGCTGGATATTCTTGCGGGTGAAAATCATCTCGGGCTTACGGGATTTCACCCCGCTAAATTTCAGCACGAGGCTGGTCATCCCGTGGACTACTTTGACCACCGGGGTCAACAGGTAATGGCAGACCAGAAGCGGTGTGGTGAGTAGCGGCAGCAGACGGCCAGCATGCTCCCGGGCAATCGATTTGGGGATGATTTCGCCGAAGAACAGGGTCGGCGGCATGGTCAGTGCCGGGATCACCAGGACTGTCACCAGGATGGAGAGGGCCTCGCGCTCCGGGAACATCTCGATAATCAGATCGGCGATCAGGACTGTCAACAGCACGTTCATCAGGTTATTGCCGACCAGCAGGCTCGAAAGCAGGTCGCCGGGGCGGTTCAGGAAACTGTCAGCGAGCTTGGAAAGGCGCTTGTTCTTGCCGATCCAGCTCTGCAGCTTGACCCGGTTGATCGAAATCAATGCCGTCTCGGAGCCGCTGAAAAACGCGCTGCCGATCAACGTCAGCAGTATGAGCCATAACTTGTAATACTCCACATGCGCCTCGATCTACAGCGGATCAGTCATTCAGGAAGTGTTCACCTTCCGCGGTATTCGGTTCATTCCCGTCGAGCCGGTCAATCCGCACTTTCCAGATCCTAAGTTTGGAAAGTTTGGTAATGGTAAACCGGTAGTTTTCGGCTTCGAAAAACTCTCCCGCATGGGGCAGTCGGCCGAACCTGGAGAGAATGTAGCCGCCCAGCGATTCGTACCCCTCGCCTTCGAGCCGGACTCCCAGAGTCTCGGACAGATCCTCGATATTTATTTTCCCGTCGACCAGGTACTGTCCCGGTTCCATTTCGACGATCAGCGGCTCCTCCTCATCGTGCTCATCCTGGATTTCACCGATAATCTCCTCCATGATATCCTCGACAGTCACCAGGCCTTCCGTGCCCCCGTACTCATCCACCACAATACCCATGTACTGATGACGCTTCTGGAAATCCCGCAGTGTCTCCCCGCAGCGTTTGGCTTCCGGGACGTAGTAAATTTCATGCAGCAGCTCGGCCATGCTGTTTATTTTTCTGAACTGGTAGGAGTAGTCCAGCAGGTCTTTGGCGTAAAGGATACCGCGCAGATTATCCAGATCCCCCTCGTAGACCGGATAACGGGAGTGGCCCATTTCCTGGACGAATTTCACCACCTCATCCAGCGGGGTATCCAGCGAAATGCCGAGGATGTCGGTCCTGGGCACCATGATCTCCCGGACCATGGTTTCGGAGAGCTCGAAGATGTTGTGGATCATCGTCTTCTCTTCCTGTTCCAAGTCCCCCTGCTCGGCCGAGATATCCACCATCAGCTTCAATTCCTCTTCCAGGATCTGCCGGTCCTCCCTGGCGCTGGCAAACCGTCCCTTGAACCAGGCGTTGAAACGTACCAGAATGCCGATTACCGGACGGAATATCATCAGCCAACCCCGGATGAACCAGGTTACATTCATCGCTTGCTTACGGGCATTCGCCATGGCGTAGACTTTCGGGCTGACCTCGCCGAATACCAGCAGAATCAAGGTCATGCCGATAACAGCCACCAGATAGGTCAATTTCTCACTCCAGCCTGCCTCACGGCCCAGCTCGTGAAGCAGAATCGTCGCTACCGCGGTGGCCCCGATATTGACGATCATGTTGCCCATCAGGATTCCGCTGAGCAGGCGGTCCGGGCTTTCCAGGAGCTGGCGCACCTGCCGGCCCAATTTCGGGTACTCTTCTTCGAGTTGCGACAACTCGAAATTGGAGAGGGAGAAATAGGCGGTCTCCGCGCTGCTGAAAACTGCCGACATGAGAATCAGCAGGGGAAAGGCTATGAGAAGATAGAGTTCCATAACAATGCCCGGCGCCAGGTTCAGGTTAACATTTCAAGCAAATATCCGAATGGCTGCGGAGCCGAATAATATCCTTCTCTGTACCAAAAGGTATCAATCTATCTAACTCGTTTATTACATATAAAATGCCGTTTGCGCGGCATGCCGCGCGGACACAGGGGTCAGTATCCACCGGGTTTGCGGCATTGGACAAAAAATCCAGGTCATGGGACAGGAAAATATTTCTTTACCGCTTCCTCCTGCAACCGGGTCATCCGCAGCGCCTGGCCGGGCCGCTCGTGGTCATAACCCAGCAGGTGCAGCGCTCCATGGGCGGCGAGCCGGAACAGCTCTTCCTCGAGGCTCATTTCCCGCTCTTTCGCCTGGCCTGCCGCCCGGGCGACACAGACATAGATATCGCCGACCAGCGGCCTGTCCCCGGCCTTGCCTTTAGCGTCCGAGAGGTCGAAGGCGAGCACATCGGTCACCCGGTCGCGGCCGAGATACCGCTGATTGAGCCGCCTGATCCGGTCCCGGCCGACAAAAGTCAGGGAAAGCTCGGATTCGGTCACTCCATGAGCGCCCAGCAGGTCAGTCAACATCTTCCCGAGGGGTGAGTACAACCCCTCCAGTTTCATCCTTACCGTCCGGGCCAGAAACAATTTTAGTCCGGCTGTTCGGTCCTTTGGCATCCTGAGGCTTCTCCCCGGAGGACGGATACTCTATGCGGTGGTGATGGACCCCGATCAGGATATTGAAGAATTCATCCCCGATGCGGGTCAGGTCCCTGAGAGTCAGGTCGGCGTAATCCAGCTGCCCGTCGCGGAGCTTGGCCTCGATCAAGCCCCTGATCAGGCTTTTGATCCGGCTGACAGTCGGCTCGCTGAGCGAGCGCGAGGCGGACTCGACCGCATCCGCCAGCATTATTATCGCCGCCTCCTTGCTCATCGGCTTGGGTCCGGGATAGCAGAAATCCCCCTCCCGCAGGGTCGTATCCGGGTTCTGCTCTTTCTCCTTGGAGTAGAAAAAGGAGATCGGCTGATTGCCGTGATGCTCGCGGATGATGTCGATGATGCACTCCGGGAGACGAGCCTTGCGGGCAAGATCGACACCCTCCTTGACATGGCTGGCGATGATCAGGCTGCTCATTTTCGGGCTGAGCTTATTGTGCGGGTTCGGCTTGCCGGACTGGTTCTCAATAAAGTACTCCGGTTTCCTCATTTTCCCGATGTCGTGGTAATAGCTGGCTACTCGGGCATAGATCGGGTTTGCGCCGATACCGGCGGCTGCCGCCTCGGCCAGGCTGCCGATAATCAGCGAATGGTGGTAGGTCCCGGGGGCCTCCAGGGAGAGGCGCTTGAGCAGCGGACGGTTCAGGTCGCCCAGCTCGAGCAGAGTAAAATTACTGGTGATTTTAAAAACCGATTCGAACAGAGGCAGTAAAGGAATCGCGATAAATGTCGACAAGGTGGCATTCAGGGTGCACCAGCCCGCAGACCGTAGCACGGTGTTAAAATCCTCTCCGCGGTAGGCGAAGTCCACGGCAAAGAGCACCAGCACATAGGCCGCCGCCACGTAAAGGATCGGCAGATACTGGGCGCGCCGGCTTTCGATCCGGCGCACGCTGATCGCCGCCGCAATTCCACCGGCCAGGGACAGCAGCACCAGATAGCTCGAGAAATTCGCCTGCACGCCGATCATCAGGGAAAGGCAAAATGTCGCCACCATCGCCAGTTGATCGTCCAGCAGATAAGCGATCAGCATCGCGGCGACAGCCACCGGAATGAGGTAGCCGGGGAGCTCCGGCCGGCCCAGGATAAGACTGGAGCAAAGCAGGACCAGCGCAAAAGAGATAGCGATTATCAGCAGCTTTGAAAACCGCTGATAGTCCTCGCGCTGGTAGAAGTAAATGTAAATCCCCAGGATCAGCAGCAGGAGCAGATAGACCGTGAATATCCCCAGCCCGTGCCTGATCTGGTCCGCCTCGCCGGTGACAAGCTCTCTCTTTTCGAGCTCCGCACTCAGATTATCCAGGCGCTCCATCTGTTCCGGCGTGACTTTTTCCCCGCGGCTGAGGATCTTTTCATCCTTGAGCACCATTTCATCCCGGACCGGCTTGACCGCGGCGGCGGCCACCTGGCGCAGGCGCTCGGTCTCGGTCCAGTTGTAAATTATATTAGCGCGGATGAACCGGCGCAGCTCCTGTACGAACAGGCTCTTGCTCACCTCCTGGTACTCCGGATCGATGACCTCGCTCATCGATTGTTCTATCACCCGGGAGAGCGAGTTGAGGCTGCTCGACTCGACCACCTTCTCCTCGCCATCCCGGCGCAGCAGCACCTCCTCGTTCTCAATCCGGCTCAGGGCCGCATCGCTGATTATCCCCTCGCGCAGACGGCTTACGAGGTAGTCTTTCAGACGGTTGCGCAGCAGGCTGGAGCGCACCGGATCGAAGAGGTAGATAATTTCATCATCCGAGAGGGTGAGCAGGGAATCCGCGGAATAGAGATATTGGAGGACTACGGGCTTGATCTTGAACTTTTTGTTCTGATTGCGGGTTAAATCGAGGTAGCGATTCCAGCTGACCAACGATTTTTTGACAAGCGTATCGCTCCTGATTTTTTTCAGCAGGTCGAAAAACAACGATTCTTCCTGGATGGCGACATCCCTGACTCCGGGCAGGAATTCGAGCACCGGCTTTACCCTGTCCGCGGCCTCCCGCCGTTCCCGCTCCAGCTCAGTCTGGCTCTTATGGACCGGGAAATCGAAGGGGGCGATCACATCCCGGTCGGCAACACTGCCCGCCTGGACATCGAAAAACGGATCAATGGTGCGGCGGCCGGGCGTGAGTACCAGAGCCAGCCAGGCCAGCGCCAGAAGCAGGAATATTCTGGCCCCGTGCTGGAAAAATATATTCCGCCGCCCGGTCTCGATCCGGCTCCAGCTCTTGAACCATTTGATCGATTTCTTTACTCTGAGCTTGACTTTCCGCCTGCTGCTTTCCACTGCTCACCTTTTCAAAGCATGATTTAATCCGCACCCAACTGTCAAATACCGGATATCCGGACTGCTCCGGAATAAATTTCTCACCCGCAGGAACTCAGCCGCCCCGGCTCCGGCGCAGGGCGAATTTACCGCGCCTGGACACTCACTAGCGCGTGCCGGGTAACCGCAGTTGTTCTTCCTCATCCTCTCCGGCGGCCTGATAGGCCCGGACAATGTCGCGGACCAGGCGGTGACGGACCACATCCTCATCCGTGAAATAGGTGAAACCGATACCGTCGATCCCCTTGAGGATTTCCTCGACCTGGAGCAGTCCGCTCTGGTCCGGGCGAGGGAGATCGATCTGGGTTTTATCTCCGGTGATTACCGCTTTCGAGTTGACTCCCAGGCGGGTCAGGAACATTTTCATCTGCAGCCGGGTCGCATTCTGCGCCTCGTCCAGGATCACGAACGCGTCATGCAGGGTGCGGCCGCGCATGAAAGCGATCGGCGCGATCTCGATAGTGCCGTTTTCCAGGTACTTCTCGAGTTTTTCAGGCTGGACCATGTCTTTCAAGGCATCGTAGAGCGGGCGAAGGTAAGGGTCGACTTTTTCCTGCATGTCTCCGGGCAAAAATCCCAGCCTCTCCCCTGCCTCCACGGCCGGACGGGCCAGAATTATCCTTTTGACCCTTTTCTTGTTGAACGAATCGACCGCCGCGGCCACCGCCAGGTAGGTCTTGCCAGTTCCGGCGGGGCCGATCCCGATCACGATGTCGTTTTCCGCGATCATCCGCAGATACCGGCTCTGGCCGTTGCCCCGGGCCTTGATGACCTTTTTCATGCCGGTGAAATAAACATTCGACGGCTCGTACAGCTCACCCTCAGCGCTGTCCCCCTCGCGCACCCGGCGGGCAATCTCGCCGATCTCGGTCACCTGCGGATTCTTGCCGGTCTGCACCAGGGCGATCACCCTGCGCAGGGTGTTTTCGAGCTCCGAAACCGCCTGCTCCTCGCCAGTCACCACCAGCTCGCCGCCCCGGAGATATGCCTCACAGTCGAAGACTGTTTCCAACAGCCGCAGGTTGCGGTCGTTGGGCCCGAGAAGGCTCAGCATATCGACGCCCTCGATGGGAATCCGGCGGGTGGCCTGGTTTCTGTCGGTGGCTTTTACCATTGTTAAGCCTGGCTATTCCTCCCCTGTCCGTCACTTTTCCGCTGTCTGCGCCACAAACTTGAGGCGACCGGACAGCCGCAGCGTTCCTCAAACACAAAATAATTCGCTTAGTACCGTTTAAATCTGGCATTTTTCCGAGCCAATTACAAGATGGCTCCCGGAAATACGCCCATCGAGCCTCAGCTCCTGACGATCCTTCTGATATGCAGTTCCAGCAGCTCGTGCTCATTGACAATCGAAGGCGAATCCTCCATCAGCGCGCTCGCCTTGGCGGTTTTCGGAAAGGCGATTACATCCCGGATCGAATCGGTGCCGGTGAGCAGCATGGCGATCCGATCCACGCCGAGCGCGATCCCGCCGTGGGGCGGAGGCCCGAACTGAAAGGCCTTGAGCAGGAAGCCGAACTTGTATTCGGCATCTTCATCCGAGATTCCGAGGGCGGTGAAAATTCTGCGCTGCACCTCGCGGTTGTGGATACGGATGCTACCTCCGCCGATCTCGTTCCCGTTCAACACGACATCATAAGCCCGGCTGCGCACCAGCTCGGGGCTGGTGGTCAGCTTATCCAGGTCCTCGGGACGCGGGCTGGTGAAAGGATGGTGCGCTGGGCTGAGCGCGCCGCTCGCCGGATCGCGCTCGAACAGGGGGAAATCGGTCACCCAGAGGAAATCCAGACGGTTTTTGTCGATCAACCCCTCTTTATCGCCCAGGAACTGGCGCAGCCGGGCCAGGGCTTTCGAGGTGACCCCGTCGGTGCCGCCCACATAGACGATCAGGTCGCCGGCAGAGGCCTTGCCGTGCTCCGCCGCCGCATCGAGGAATTTCTGTTCGACATAATTCTTGATTGAGCTGTCGTGTTCGCCCTTTTTGCCTACGCGCTGCCAGACACATCCCTTTGAGCCCATTTCCGCCGCCAGGGCGTTCAGGTCATCCAGCTCCTTGCGGCTGTAGCGGGCCGCGCCGGGCACCACGATCCCCCTGATCCGGCCGCCGGTGGAAAGCAGGGAATCAAAGACGCGGAAGCCGCAGTTGCCGAAACAGGCGGAAAAGTCCTGGATCTCGAGACCGTAACGGGTGTCCGGGCGGTCGATCCCGAAGCGCTCCATCGCCTCATCGTAGCTCAGGCGCGGGAAAGTTGCCGGAATCTCGATCCCCAGCGTCTCTGAGAATATCGCCTGCAACAGGCCCTCCACCACCCGGATGATGTCATCCTCGACGATGAACGACATCTCGACATCGATCTGAGTGAATTCCGGCTGACGGTCGGCGCGCAGGTCCTCATCCCGGAAACAGCGTGCGATCTGGTAATAGCGGTCGAACCCGCTCACCATCAGGAGCTGTTTGTAAAGCTGCGGGCTCTGCGGCAGCGCGTAAAACTTGCCCGGATGCAGACGGGCGGGAACCAGAAAATCCCGGGCGCCCTCGGGGGTAGGCTTGCAGAGTATCGGTGTTTCGATATCCAGAAAACCGTTCCGGTCGAAATAGTTCCGGGTCGCGGTGACCGCCTTGTGGCGGATTATCAGGTATTTCTGCAGCTCCTCGCGGCGCAGGTCCAGGTAGCGGTAGGTCAGGCGCAAGTCTTCATTGACCGAGCCCTTGTCATCCAGCCGGAAAGGCGGGTTGTCGCTCTCGGACAGGATTTCCAGATGGTCCGCGCTGATCTCGATCTCGCCGGTGGACAAATTAGGGTTGACCGTGCCCGCGGGCCGCGGGCGGACCTTGCCGCGGATCTGGATGACGTATTCGGCGCGCAGGCGGTGGGCCAGGTCATCGATGTCCTGCTCGGCGGATTTCCGGTCGAAAACCACCTGGGTCACGCCGTAGCGGTCCCGCATATCGATAAACACCATCCCCCCATGATCGCGCCAGCGAAATACCCAGCCGATGAGGGTTACCTGTCTGCCGATATCTTCTTTCCTGAGCTCTCCGCAAGTGCTTGTTCTATAATGCGTTTGTAACAGTTTGCTTTCCATGGAAATCCGGACTCCTCCTGCGTTGCCGCCGGCTTGGGCCTTGCGGCAGAAATAGGTTGCACCGCCGATTTAACCGCCTGAATACTCAATCATCCGACATTCAACTTCGTTTTGACAAACTCCTCCAGATTCGCAAGCCCGATTTCCTCCTGCGCGCCGGTGGTCATCTCTTTAAACTGGGCCAGATCCCGCGCCAGCTCATCTCCGGCCAGGATTACCGCGTGGCTGACCTCGAGCTTGTTCGCCTGGCGCAACTGCGCCTTGAGGCTCCTGGGCTCCAGATCCATCTCGACCCGGATAAACTTCCGCAGCGCTGCCGCCAGCCCGAGAGCTTTTTCGCAGGCCTCCGGGCCCAGCCAGGCCAGGTAAAGGCCAAGTTTTTTGCCCGCGCCGCCGTCATCTGCTTCCCCGCCACTGTCCTGGGAGGCGGCAAGCAGGACCCGCTCGCTCCCCAGGGAGAAACCGATCGCCGGAGTATCCGGGCCGCCGCATTCGGCCACCAGGCTGTCGTAGCGGCCTCCGCCGCCAAGGGCCACCGAGGCCCCCAGCTCGCCGTGATGGAACTCGAAAGCGGTCCGGGTATAATAGTCCAGTCCACGTACCAGGTTTTTATCTTTCTCGAAACTCACGCCTGACACAGTCAGCCAGCGCTGGACCGATTCGTAGTGCCGGAGGCTGTCCGGGCTGAGGTACTCCTCCATCGGCGGGATATCCCGGCTCAGCTCATTGCACTCGGGGACCTTGCAGTCGAGGATACGCAACGGGTTAGCCTCCAGACGCACCCGGCAGTCCGGGCAAAGAGACTCTCTTTTGCCGGAAAAATATTTTTTCAGGGCCGCGGCGTATTTGCCCCGGCTTTCCGCATCTCCCAGGCTGTTGAGCTTGAGAATGACTTTTTTCACGCCCGCCGCTTCGAGCAACTGCCGCACCGTGGCAATAACCTCCGCATCCACCAGCGGCTCAAGGCTGCCCACCGCCTCGGCGCCCACCTGGTGGAACTGGCGGTAACGGCCTTTCTGCGGACGGTCGTAGCGGAACATCGGGCCGATATAATAGAGCTTCTGGAACGGACGGTCCTTCCAGAGGGCGTGCTCGACATAGGAACGGATCACCGGAGCGGTGCCCTCGGGGCGCAGCGCGAACCAGCGCTCCTTACGGTCCGTGAAGCAGTACATCTCTTTCTGGACGATATCCGTCTCCTGCCCCACCGCCCGCAGAAAAAGCTCTTTCTGTTCGAAAATCGGTGTGCGGATTTCCCGGTAACCATAATTTGAGAGGACCCGGCGGGAAATCTCCTCAAAGCGCTGCCAGCGCTCAACCTCTCCGGGCAGTATGTCCTGGGTCCCCCGCGGGGCTTTGTATTGCATCAGTACCTCAGATATTCCTTGCTTATAGATCGAATGATATCATCATTCCGGCTCGCGATGCGCGGCTCATTCAGCCGTCTTTCGCACGCGCTCCCGCAGCCTGAGCAAACCCTGGCCCTTAAGGCTGAGCCAGACCCAGACAAAGATGAAAGCGCCGAAACTATCCGCCGCGAAATCGCTCCAGTCCACCGAACGGCCGGGCACGAACGCCTGGTGGAACTCATCCAGAGCGCCGTAGAGCGAAGCCGCTCCGATACAGGCCCAGTAGCGCCAGCGGCTTTCCAGACCTTTGCGGTAAACCGCCCGGGCCAGCAGCGCGCCGAGTATGCCGAACTCCACCAGGTGTATCAGCTTATCCTGGTAGCGGAATACTCTCAACACCCTGAACGGAGTATGAATGCTGCTGGCGATAAAAATCAGGCTCAGCCAGACAATTACCGGCAGCCAGAGCATCAGCCTCGATTGCTTTTCTCGCTCCACGACCTTGCCTTCATTCATCCACAACCCATCCTCAGCCAACCTGATGGCTGCCGAGCATGCCGGCAAACTCCCTCAAACTCTCTTTCCAATTGCGCAGAGGCTTTATCCCTTCCCGGCCGATCCGCTCCGAGTCCAGACTGCTGTTCTGCGGCCGGAGGACATTGGCGGGGTAATTCTCCCGGCTCACTTTCACCAGCTCGCAATCTCTGATCCCCAGGCAGGAGAACAGCTCCATCGCCATTTCAAAGCGGGAACAGAAACCGCCGCCTGCCAGATGGTACAGAGGGCCTGCCGCGCCGAGATCCACTATTTGCCCGATGGCTTTCGCCAGGTCGGCCGCCCAGGTCGGGCTGCCCACCTCGTCCGCGACAACCTTCAGGCTTTTCCCTTTGCGGGCGGCCTTGAGGATTTTAGCCGGGAAATTGTTCCGCCCCCCGGCACTGTAAAGCCAGGCGGTGCGGATGACAGTCACGCCGGGAAGCTCCTGGCGGGCCAGACGCTCACCCTCCAGCTTGCTCCGGCCATAGACATTCAGCGGAGCGGGCCGGTCGGACTCGACATAGGGAGCGCCCTTGGTCCCGTCGAAGACGTAATCGGTGCTGATCAGGATCAGCCGCGCGCCATGAAAGCCGCAGGCGGCAGCTACATTCCGCGCTCCGTCGGCATTGACCCTCATCACCCGGGCCGGGTCGTGCTCCGCGCCTTCAACATCGGTAAAAGCAGCAGCGTGGATCACCATTTCGGGCCTCTCGGCGCCGATAAACCTCTCCGCCGCTTCCCGGTCGGTCACATCGAAATCCGCCAGGTCCGCGCCCCTGACCCGGTGCTTCCTGGCCAGGACCGGTACGAGGTCCTTTCCCAGCATTCCCGCGGCGCCGGTGACCAGAATCCTCATAGCCTTTTTCCGTACATTTTTTCGTAATACTGACGGTATTCACCGGACTTGATCCGCCGCCACCAGCTTTCATGCTCGCGGTACCAGCGGACAGTCAGCGCGATCCCCTGTCCGAAATCCACCTCCGGGACCCAGCCCAGCTCGCCGCGCAGCCTGGAGCTGTCTATCGCATAGCGCCGGTCGTGCCCCGGCCGGTCCTCGACAAAGCGAATCAATGACTGATCGGCTTCCACCGCGGCCAGGATTGTCTTGACCACCTCAAGATTAGTCTTCTCCGCCACTCCGCCGATATTATAAATTTCTCCGGGCTTTCCCTTTTGCAGCACCAGGTCGAGAGCCCGGCAATGATCGGTGACAAAAATCCAGTCCCGCACGTTCAGGCCATCCCCGTACACCGGCAGCGGACGGCCCTCCAGAGCATTGGTCAGCATCAGGGGGATCAGCTTTTCCGGAAACTGGAACGGCCCATAATTGTTCGAACAGCGGGTGATGCGGACATCCATCCCATAGGTCTTACCGTAGGCCCGCACCAGGTGGTCCGCTCCGGCCTTACTGGCCGCGTAAGGGCTGTTCGGCTGCAAAGGGCTCTGTTCAGTAAAACTTCCGGCTTCGCCCAGAGAGCCGTAAACCTCATCCGTTCCGATCTGCAGGAATACCGGAGTTCCCGCTTTGCGACAGGCTTCCAGCAGGGACAGAGTACCCAGCACGTTGGTCCGCAGGAAGACCTCGGGGCCCTCGATACTGCGGTCTACATGACTCTCAGCGGCAAAATTCACCACCGCATCCGGCAATTCAGCCCCGACCAGCCGCTCGATTGCCGCGCTGTCGCCGATATCCAGCTTTATGAAGCGGTGGCGCTTGTCCCCCTCCAGGCTTTTCAGGTTCTCCAGATTGCCCGCATAGGTTAGCTTATCCACATTGACCAGGTCCAGCTCCGGATAGGTCCGAAGCATGTGGAGCACGAAATTCGAGCCGATAAACCCTGCCCCTCCGGTAACCAGCAGCTTCATCCGCGCGTCCCGAGTAAAACGTTAAAGATATAAATTCCCCCGGATGGTCCGGGGGAGCGTTCCCTGGCTGATTGATCGGCTTCTAACGTCCGCCGCTAAAAAAACTTGATCTCCCAGTCGTAGCCGACCTCCGGGCTGTCGAAGGGCAGTCGCAATTCATCCGGCTGCTCGTAATCGTAATGCTGATCCGGCACATTCACCACGATGGTTTCTTTGACTCCGATACCCTTCCAGCCGTGAAGGACCTGCGGCGGAATCTTTATCAGCAGCGGGTTGTGCTCACCGATAAAGTATTCCTCGATAGTCTTGTAAGTTTTGCTTTCCTTCCGCCAGTCGCAGAGCACGAGCTTGATCATCCCATGTACGCAGGTGACACAATCGGACTGCTTCAAGTGATAATGCCAGGCTTTAACCACTCCCGGGAAATTCGTAGTCATGTAAACCTGGCCGAAGCGCGTGAAAATAGTATCATCATCACGCAAAATCTCCATCAGGCGGCCCCGCTCATCCGGAACGACCTTCAGCTTTTTAACGACCACACCTTCGATCATGATCTTCCCTCCCGCTGAGATGGGCCTTTAGCGCGTTCAGCCCCGCCGCCGGATCAGAGATTATTCGCCCCGGTCTGCGCGACGAGCCTGCCGGCTCTGAGCAGGGAATCAAACGTTCCGGCATCGGTCCACCAGCCCTCGAGGACCCCGTAGGTCAACACGCTGCGCTCGAGGTACATGTTGTTGACATCGGTGATCTCCAGCTCGCCGCGCTCCGAGGGCTCCAGCGAGTCGATGAATTCGAAGACCTGGGGATCGTAAAAATAGATGCCGATAACCGCCAGATTGGATTTGGGGGCCTTTGGTTTCTCCACGATTTTTTTTATCCGCGGGCCCTCCAGCTCGGCCACGCCGAAACGCTCGGGGTCCTCGACCTCTTTGAGCAGCAGCTTGGCGCCTGAAGGCTGGCCGGCAAACTCCTTTACCGCCTGAACTATGTTCTTCTCGATGATGTTATCGCCCAGAATCACCACCACCTTTTCCTGGTCGCAGAAATAACGCGCCAGGCCCAGCGCCTCGGCGATACCCCCCTCCCCTTCCTGGTAAGTATAGTTAACGTGCTGCAGGCCAAAATCCCTTCCATTGCCGATCAGCCTGAGAAAATCGCCGGCGTGGTTGCCCCCAGTGACGATCAGGATATCCCGAATGCCGGCGGTAATCAGGGTCTCGATCGGGTAGAAGATCATCGGCTTGTCGTAGACCGGCAGAAGATGCTTGTTCATCACCTTGGTCAGCGGGTACAGGCGGGTACCCAGGCCGCCGGCCAGAATCACACCTTTCATCGTGCCCCCCGGGAAAGGTAAATATATGAATAAAATACCGGTTTGGCATCCGCGCCGGACCGCCGGTCACTCCCGGCCCGCCGTTCTTCCTCCCGATAGCGGCGCAAATCTTAAGCGTTTGAAATTTAAGGCATTTCACACGGTTGATAAATATAGAAACCAGCCCGATAAGTGTCAATCCTTTTACCTGCCGAACCGGCGTGAATGCTCAATTTCACGCCCCTGTCCATCGCGGAGTCAAATAAAAACACGAGCTTCAATCTCGAGCAGAATCTTCGTCAAGATGTATTCCTGAAGAACCGGAGGAAAAAAGGAACGCCTGCAGCCATCCCGGTTCGCGGGGGCGGCGCGCGCAAATAATATGCGCGCGTGTCCGCGGAGACGGCTCCCGCGGCCCCGCCTGGGCAAAGGTCGCCCAGGCGCCGCCCCCCCAAGCCCCGATTATTCACACCGGCCCGATAGGAACGCTATGCCGCTTGACCCGGAGTTTTTCCTGCCCTATCTTTAGCCGAAATCTTCTACCGGAGACGACAAACTTGCCGAAAACGCTCTTTCCGCCACTCCTGGCAATAATCCCGGCGCTTCTGCTGCCGTTGGAATACCGCCCTCTCCAGGCCGGTTCGCTGCCGGACACCCTGCAGCTTAAGCTTGTTCGCCATGTTATTCTGGAGAGCGACGGCGCCCTCAACCTTTCCGGCATGGCGGCCTCGGAGGATGGCTGGCTGTACTTCTGTGACGATAACGGCCCGGCGCCCCCGGACTGGCAGCCGGAAAATCCGATAATCCTGCGCGTGCGTCTGGACTCGGTCCTCGATCCGGCGGCCAAGGCGCCCCGGCTCGAGCTTGTCGAGCCCGCCGGGGGACGGGCGGCGTTCGCCGCGCTGGCCGGAGAGACCGGCAAGGCCTTCAAGTATGACCTGGAGGGGATCGAAGTGGCCGCCCCGGGGCGGCTCTGGCTGGTCGATGAACGGGATCGGCTGTTGCTGGAGCTCGATCTTGCTTCGGGCAAGCTCTCCTGCCTCGCCGGTCCGGAAGTGCTGCTCCAGGGTAGAAAAGACCTGGCCGCGGGAAGGATAAACTACGCTTTAGAGGGTGTCGCCAGGGTCGGTAATCGCCTGTTTATTGCCCACGAAATGCTGCCGAACCTGATACTAAGTTACAATATTGCGGCAAATTTTTCTGCGGGGAGGGTAATCGATATTCCGGACAGCTACGATTTTTGCGACCTGGACCGGGACCGCGGAAGCCTCTATGCCCTGGCCCGGACCCGCAGCCTGGTATATAAGATCGACCCGGATGAGGGTAAACTGTTAGCGGTGGCTGAGTTCCGCCTGACGGCAGACAACCCGGCCTATCGCTACAGGAACCGCGAGGATTTTTATCGCAACAGCGAGGGACTGGTAGTGAAAGGCCGGAATATATTTATCGTGCTGGATGGAAATTTTCAAACCAGGCTGGAGGATTCCAATCAGCGAGCTCCGCTCCTGCTCATCTTCGACCGCCCCGCCGGATTCTGAGGGCCTCTCCGTAAATACCTCACGCGACGCAGGTCGTTCAATGGCTGAATAGAAGACAAAGATTGAATTGCAGGAACTCTCCATCCGGACCGGGAGGCGTGATCAGGAAAAATTCCGCGCAGGAGGATTTATGGGCTTTCTTTTTTCGGGAAAGATATATTCTCCGGCTAAATTTCTCCGTTTCACCTTCCAGCCGGTAAATAAATCCTTCCTTTTTCTGGTTTGCGGCGAATACCTCGAGCACATTCCTGAGGCACCCCTTGATCGCCCGGCCATATTTAGCGCTTTTGCCGCCATTGACGGCCTGCTTGATCCGCGAAGAAAGAGCTTCGCCGAATACTTCGAACAGGTCTTCCGGGATGGTTAGGCAGGCCGCCAGGTCTTGTTCTCCGCACAGGCGCTGGCAGAAGATATACGAATGATGCGGATCGGAGATAGTCGGATACAACCCGCCGGAAACCATTTTGCCGCTGGAAAGCCTGGGGAGCATTTTGCTGACCAGACTGAACAGCGCGGCGGCGGTATCCTTTTCCGGTTCCTCTTCCGCTCCGGCTTTCAGCGACTTGTCCTTTTCGCCATGAAAGTTTTTCAGCCCATTTTCCAGCTCCGCCCGTTTCAGTATCCCCTGCGTGACCAGCGCCTCTCCCAGGTAAACGTGTCTTTCCTGCTGCAGTTCGAGCAAATGTTCCAATTGTTCCTCACTAAGAAATCCCAACTCCTTGGCGACCTGACCGAAATCCTTATCCACGCTTAGCTGCCATTCCAGAATCTGGAGGATCTGCTGACGGTCCAGTAAGCCCATCTCAACCGCCAGTTCGCCCATCACACGGTTATTATTGCGCTGGTACCTCAGCCCATCCGTCAGCTGCTCGGTACTGATTAATCCACATTCCAGCAGATATTGGCCGAAAAGATAGGATAGCATTGCCGGTTTCTCCAATCCGTCAGATAACCATTTTTATCATTTCTATTTAAACATTTTTTTCAGTGGCTGTCAATTGAGAAATATTTGCTTAAGCCAAGTCCGCCGAATTACATCTTCACAAACCCGGAATGAGGCCTTAGTAGCCGGCTTGTTATTGCTCAGCATTGGCTAATTGCGCGATACGAACCTTGTCCCGCCTGAGCTTGAAAGTTATCTTTCGCAATTGGCAGGGCCAGGCCAATGCAAACCAGACGCTCCCTTTTGGCCTTCTCTCTCTCTGGGCCGGCTCGGGTGCGAAATACAGCTGGCGGGATATCTGCAACTGCGCAACTAATCATGATGATTTCGAACACGCCTTTAAAGATAGCGGAATAATTCCAGCATTGGAGGCGTTATCCATGCCTGAAACCGGTGGAACAATCAAACGCCGGGATTTTCTGCTGGGCTGCGCCGCGGGCTTGTCACTGTCCTGCGGCTCAGGGGGCAGGAATCCCGACAAAGTGACAGGAAAGCCCAATATCATTTTTATCCTGGCCGATGACCTGGGCTATGGCGACCTGGGCTGCTACGGACAGCGCGAAATCCTCACCCCCAACCTGGACCGGCTGGCCGGCGAAGGCGTGTGTTTCACCGAACACTATGCCGGCAGCACGGTCTGCGCGCCTTCGCGCTGCTGCCTGATGACCGGCCTGCATACCGGCCATTCCTATATCCGGGGCAACCGGGAGGTCCGGCCGATGGGCCAGGAGCCCCTGCCGGAGGGCACGCTGACAGTCGCCCGGCTGCTGAAACAGGCCGGTTACCGGACCGCGCTGATCGGCAAGTGGGGCCTGGGCGGACCGGGTTCCACCGGGATGCCCAATAGCCAGGGTTTCGAATATTTCTTCGGCTACCTCTGCCAGCGCCACGCACACAACTACTACCCGGAATTCCTCTTCCGGAACAGTGCGAGAGTGGCCCTGCCGGGCAATGTTATGCCGGAGCCGAAAAACCCGGACGGTTCCGGCGTGGCGGCGGAAAAAACCACTTATTCCCCCGACCTGCTCACGGCCGAGGCGCTCTCTTTTATCGAGCGAAACCGCAGCCGGCCCTTTTTCCTGTACCTGCCCTTTACCATTCCCCACGCCAATGATGAGGCCGGGGATCACGGCCTGGAAGTACCCTCGGATGCGCCGTATTCCGGCAAGTCCTGGCCGCAGCAGGAGAAAAATTTCGCGGCAATGGTCACCCGGCTGGACCGCGATATCGGCAGGCTGCTTTATCGGGTAAAGGAGCTGGGGCTGGATGAAAATACCCTGGTGATTTTTTCCTCGGACAATGGACCGCATCGCGAGGGAGGCCAGGATCCGGAGTTTTTCGACAGCTCCGGGCCGCTGCGGGGAATCAAGCGCGATCTTTACGAGGGTGGGATCAGGGTGCCGTTGATCGCCCGCTGGCCCGGCAGGATTGAGGCTGGCGGAGAGAGCAATCATGTCTCCGCTTTCTGGGATTTCCTGCCGACAGCGGCGGAGATCGCCGGGGCGGAGGTTCCCCTGGAGGTCGACGGTATCTCATACCTGCCGGCCCTGCTAGGCGGAATACAGAGGGAGCATGAATTCCTGTACTGGGAGTTCCACGAGGGGGGTGCATCCGGGCAAGCGGTCAGGATGGGCCGCTGGAAGGCGGTGCGCCTTCTCCCCTCCGCGCCACTCAAGCTCTATGATCTCAGCTCGGATCTTGGGGAAAGGAATGATGTCGCCGCGGACAACCCGGAGGTAGTGAAAAAGATTGGGGATTACCTGGCCGGCGCCAGGAGCGAATCGATTATCTGGCCGCTGAAAGAAGGAGCCTGAAAGCTTTCGGCTCTTATCCCCGCCGCTCGTTGGGGAGCGTATCGAAATGGCGCATGAAATGGGCGCCGTAGATCGCCATGGTCAAGGCTTCCGGCATCAGCCTCGGTTTGCGGAAGATAGTCCAGATCATCAGCTTCCAAAAATGCCGCCGCACCCCCCGCCTGACTCCCAGCTTGTAAAACGACATGAAAACGCCCTGCAGGTGAGACTTCGATAAGTAGACGTGCAGCCGGCGGCCCAGATGGTAATTGCGCAAAAAAGTGCGGATCCTTCGGTAATAAGCCTCCGGCCGGTAAATGTCCCGGATGATCTTTTTATAGCCCTCGATCAGGACCGCCGAGTCCATTTTCGGCAGGAAGTTCAAGCTGAAATCGGTGTTATCGCCGCTGCTGCCTTTGAGGATCCGGTTCTCGCTGATCAGCCGCTTGTACAGCTTGGTGCCCGGAGGGGCGTTAAGCAAACCGACCATCGAGGCCACTATCCCGCTCTCGTTGATAAACCGGCTGATCCGGTTGAAAATGTCGTGCTTATCGCTGTCGAAGCCGACGATAAACCCGGCCTGAACCTGCAGGCCGAAGGCTTGCAGCTTCTTGACATTGGCCAGCAGGTCCGAGCGGGTATTGTGCAGCTTCCCGCATTCGACCAGGCTGGTTTCGTCCGGCGTTTCGATCCCGACAAAAACCGTATCGAAACCGGCCTTGACCATCAGCCGCATCAGCTCCTCATCCTCGGCCAGGTTGATCGATGCCTGGGTCAGGAAGGTGAAAGGGTATTTCCTTTTTTTCATCCAGCCGATAACCGCGGGCAGCAGCTCATTTTTAATCAGCTTCTTGTTGCCGATGAAATTATCATCCACAAAAAAGACCGTTCCCCGCCAGCCGCGCGCATACAGGGCCTCCAGTTCGGTGATCACGTTCGCCGAGGGCTTGGCCCGCGGCGCCCTGCCGTAGAGCACGGTGATATCGCAGAAATCGCAGTCGAAGGGGCAGCCGCGTGAATACTGGACGCACATCGTCGCATAGTGTTTGATATTAATCAAGTCCCAGCGCGGGACAGGCGAGACGGCGATATCGGCCCACCGGTCGGAGCGATACACCCTCTTCAACGTACCCTGGCGCAGGTCCCGCAGTAATTCAGGAAAGGTATTCTCCGCCTCATTGAGCACCAAGTGATCCACCTCCGGGAATTCCTGGGTCAGGGCGGTGAACAGCGGCCCGCCGGCGACCACCTTGCGTCCCAGCTCCTGGCATCTGGCGATAATTTTTTTGGCCGAGTCTTTCTGGATGGTCATGGCGCTGATAAAGACATAATCCGCCCATGATATTTCCTCATCGCCCAGCGCCGTGAAATTGGTATCGACAAGCTTGACCTCCCATTCGCCGGGAATCATCGCCGCCACGGTCAATAAACCCATCGGCGGCAGCGAGGCTTTCTTACCGATAAAACGAAGCGCGTGAGCGAAACTCCAGAAAGTATCCGGATACTGCGGATAAACCATTAAAATTCGCATGCTTCCGCTTTCCTTGATCGCTGGGAATTAAGTATGCGGATTACTCGAAGACAATATCGCATACCGGGGGCTTTAAGAAAATTGGACTCAAGATCGGACCTACGGCGCAAGCAAATTAAAGTCGCGCCGAAACAAACTCTAAGGAACTTTGATCTGGCTGTCAGTGGTGGGATGCTATAACCTCTTATCTACTCCGGCAGTTCCGACGGCAAAAAGTTTCTCGGCCGGGTCTTTGATAATTAATACTCGACACTTACTAAAATACCAGTATTCGTCCGGTTAGCAAGTTTATTTTACAATTGACGGATTTGCCTGGCATCCGCCTTGCGAGAATCAGCCTAGACCCCGTAAACTAAAATCTTGCGCGGCGTTTTCCACTTCCCGCGGGTGAAATCCGGAAAATCCTGCGGCGCGCTGTTCATGCCCACGGAGGATTCAGAGAGCGGGCTTACCGCGCTCCAGGCAGCCGTGTCGTAAACGTCGATCGGGGTCGGCAAGCCGTGACGCACGGCATGCAAAAACTGGGTGAACTCCAGGAAGTCCGCCCCGTCATGGCCGCGTTTCACCGCCTCATCGCCGTATTTTTTCCACAGCGGATGGTCGAATTCCTTGTAATAAGGCTCATCATCTTCCCAGGTATGTTCCTGCGGGCTGCGGCCTTCGATATAGATCTTTCTCAGGGTGCGGCTGTAGATGCCTTGGGTGCCCTGCACGCGGAAAATCTCATCGTAGGGCCGCGGCGATTGCGTATCGTGGTAGAGTGTCACTGTCAGGCCGTTTTCGGTGGCCAGCAGGCTGGTGTTGATATCGCCCAGGGCGTATTTTCGCTTCGCATTGGGATGGTCCGCGCCGAACATCCGGGCGATCTTGTGGTTCATTCCGCGGCTCTTGGTGCTCATCGAAACCAGGCGGGTAAAGCGGTCCCCGCGGTTGATACCCAGGCACCAGGCGGCGGGCCCGACCGGGTGTGTGGGATAAAGGTTGCCGTTGCGGGTCACCGCGTGCTCGCCTCTCCAGAGCAGGCTTCCATCCGGGCCGATCTTGCCCTCGATCCCCTTGAGATAGCGAACATCGTGCTGGTACCCGGCCTCACAGTGGAGCAGCTCGCCAAACATCTCCCGCTCGATCATGCCGAGGATCAGCATGGCGTAACGGTAATAGCACTCGTTTTCCAGCATCATGCAGGGGCGGCCGGTGCGTTCGCTGGTCTCCACCAACTGCCAGCACTGCTCGAGGGTGATCGCCGCCGGCACCTCCGTGGCTCCGTACTTGCCGGCCTCCATCGCCGCCATCATCACCGGGGTGTGAAGCTGCCAGGGGGTGGCGGTCACCACTGCATCCAGGTCAGTCCGCTCACAGAGGCGCCGGTAGTCCTCGGGTCCGCGGTCGTAAAGCTCCGGCTTTCTTCCCAGCCCCTCCTCGACCACTCTCGCCGCCCGGGCCAGGTGCTCCGGGTTGATATCGCAAAGCGCCGGAATCTCCACTCCGCCCACCGCCAGCATTGTGCCCAGCAGGTCTGTGCCCCGGTTGCCCGTGCCGACAAAGCCGATGCGCACCGGTTTTTCTTCATAGGCGGCAAAAGTCCGGGCCGCGCCGGCCAGCCCCAGCGCCAGGGAACCCGCGGCGCTGTGCCCCAGGAACTCCCGCCGATTGATCCTCGGCTTAGCCATCTGGTACCTCCTGAAAATTGTTATGTTTAATTTAGCTTTCTTATACCAGTTTCAATCCGCAAGCTGAAAAATAGCCTCCTTCGCCACCGGCGGCAATAAAGAGCTTGCTGCATTTTGAGCAATAAAACCAGAATATCGGCCCGGCCAGGCTCCAGTTACCCGAAAAGCTTGTCAGGGAAGCCGTCTTCTAGTAAAGATATCTTCTCCGCCAATGCCGGCCTAAAATCTACCCACTTTCCGGTGGCTCTTTGATGGGCGATCAACCGCTGCTGGTGATGGACAGGATCGTCAAGTCCTTTCCGGGTGTCCGCGCCCTGGACCAGGTCTCGCTGACTGTCCGGCGCGGCGAGGTGCACGTGCTGCTGGGCGAGAACGGGGCGGGCAAATCCACGCTGATGAAAATCCTCACCGGCGCTTATCCCCGGGACAGCGGCAGTATCCTGCTCAATGGAAATCCTGTCGAAATCGAAAGTCCGCAGCAGGCGCTCGCTCTGGGGATCAGCATGGTTTACCAGGAATCCCACCTGGCCCGCCACCTGAATATCGCCGAGAATGTTTTCCTGGGTCGGGAGCCACGGTATGGATCGCTGCCAGGGCTGATCGACCGGGCGGCTCTGTGGGAGCATACCCGGGAACACCTCGCGGAGCTGAACCTTTCTCTTTCGCCGCGGACCGCGGTCCGCAGCCTCAGCGCCGCTCAATGCCAGATGGTCGAGATCGCCAAGGCGCTCTCCGCCGAGGCCCGGATCATCATCCTGGATGAGCCGACCGCCGCGCTGGCGGAAAAGGAGATCGACAGGCTCTTCGGGATTATCCGCGCCCTCAAGCAGCGCGGAGTGACATTCATTTACATATCGCACCGCCTGGAGGAAATTGCCGCGGTGGGAGACCGGATAACCGTGTTGCGGGATGGCCGGACTATCGGCACTGTGCCTTCCGCTACTGACCCGCGCGAGTTGATCCGCATGATGGCGGGACGCGAGATCGGCGAGCTGTTCCCGCGGGATTTTTCCGCGCCCGGCGAGGAGCTGCTGCGGGTGGAAAGGCTCAGGCGTGAAGGCGTGCTGCGGGACATCTCTTTCAGTGCCCGGGCCGGCGAGATTATCGGTCTGGCCGGGCTGGTCGGCTCGGGCCGGACCGAGCTGGCGCGCGCGGTATTCGGCGCGGACCGGCGGGATTCCGGGGACATCTATATCCGTGGCGAGTCCGTGGAGATCGATACACCGGAGCAGGCGATCCGGGCCGGGATCGGCTACCTGAGCGAGGACCGCAAGCTGCTGAGTCTCGCTCTCGGCCTGTCCATCCGGGCCAATGTCACCCTGGCCGGCCTGAAAAAATACTGCCGCGGCCCCTTTATCCATCAAGGAAAAGAATACCAGGCTGTCGAAAGCTACATAAAAGAACTGTCGATCCGGGCGCGCCACCCGGACCAGAAGGTCAGAACCTTAAGCGGCGGGAACCAGCAGAAAGTGGTAGTGGCCCGCTGGCTGGCTACCGAGGCCCGCGTGCTGTTTTTCGATGAGCCGACAGTCGGCGTGGATGTGGGAGCCAAGGCGGAGATTTTCTCGCTGATGAACGCCCTGGTCCGGCGCGGCGGCGCGATTATATTCATCTCTTCCTACCTGCCTGAGCTGCTGGCAATCTGCGACCGGCTGCTGGTGCTGAGCCGCGGAAAGATTGTCCGCGAGCTGTCCCGCGAGGAGGCCACCCAGGAAGAAATACTGTATTACAGCGCTTTGGGAAATTAGTATTGGTTTCTTAGCCGAACGAGCTTATTCCAAAACAGGTAAAAACGTCCATGGCCGAAGAATCAGAAAAAGCCGTTCCCGGCACGCTCGGCGAGCTGGCGCGAAAGCTGGCCTCTCTGCTCAGCCTGTTGATTCTGGGCGGGGTGTTGTCTATCCTTTCCCCCTATTTTTTGACCCTGGACAATCTTTTCGCAATCGGCCTGCAGATGTCGGTGATCGCGATCATCGCTATCGGCCAGATGCTGATCATCATATCCGCCGGGATCGACCTGTCAGTCGGCTCGATCCTGGCTCTTTCCGGGATAGTCTGCACGATATTTCTTGCCGACGGGGTCCCGCTGGGCCTCGCGCTGACCGGCGGCGTGGCGGCCGGGACGCTCTGCGGGCTTGTCAATGGGTTTCTGGTCTCGAAGGGCCGCATCCCGCCCTTTATCGCCACCCTGGGCATGATGGGGATGGCACGCGGCGTGGCGCTGATCCTTTCCGGAGGCGCGGGCGTACAGTTGTCGAGCCTGCCGGAAAGCTTTATTTTTCTCGGGGCAGGCCGCCTGTTCCGGGTGGTCCCGGTCCCGGTGGTTATCACCGCTGTGCTGGCCGCCCTGGGAGCCGGTCTTCTGAAATACACCCGTCTGGGCCGCTATACCTATGCGATCGGCAGCAACCAGGAGGCGGCCCGGCTCTCCGGCGTGAACGTCCAGCGCTGCCTGATCTATATTTACACGATCTGCGGAGCACTCTCCGGCCTGGCCGGAGTGATCCTGTCCTCCAGGCTGCGCTCCGGACAGCCGACAGCCGGCACGGGCTGGGAGCTGGATGTTATCGCCGCCTGCGTCATAGGAGGGGCCAGCCTGAGCGGCGGAGAGGGCACCATTGCCGGCGCCTTGATCGGCGCGCTGATCATGGGCGTGCTGCGCAACGGCTGCAACCTGCTGGATGTCTCGGCTTTCTGGCAACAGGTGGCTATCGGCGCAATAATTGTCATTGCGGTCTTTATCGACCAGTACCGTCACTCCAAGGGCGCGGCCTGAGGCGAAGGGTAAACGAGCCAAATCCAGACAGATTTTAAGTTGTTTCAAAAAGGAAATAAATCTTCTGTATCTCAAGTAGGGGCACGGTGCACCGTGCCCCTACACGCGCAGGCTAAACAAAGGGTCCGCTTCTAACGGGTTTGCGTAATAATTGAATGACACAGGCCAACAAAAGACAAAGGAATGGAAATGCTCCGATACAACAATAGAATCTCCCTCGCGCTGATTTCCGTCCTGCTGCTAAGCCTGTTGTCCTGCGGCCGGGGCCAGGACAAAAGACTCAGGATCCTTGTCTCGCCCAAAGGCCTGACCCATGATTTTTGGCTGTCAGTCAAGGCGGGCGCAGATTCTGCGGGCCGGGAAATGGGAGTGGAGATCGTCTGGAAAGGGCCGGCTGCGGAGACCGATATCGCGGGCCAGATCGCGATTATCGAGGACTATATCAACAAGCGCATGGATGCGATTGTCATGGCGGCCTGCGACACCAAGGCCCTGATCCCGGTGGTGGAGCGGGCGCATGCCGAGGGCATCCCGGTGATCACTATCGACTCCGGGCTGGATTCCGACATACCGTTGAGCTTTGTAGCCAGCGACAATGTCCGCGCGGCCGAAAAAGCCGCCGACATCCTGGCGCAATTGGTCGGGGAGCGTGGCGCGGTGGCCTTGGTCAATTTCATCCCCGGTGCGGCCACCTCGATCTGGCGGGAAACCGGATTCAATCAGGGTATCGAAAAGCACCCCGATATCATCCTGGCGGCGGTGCAGTACTGCCAGGCGGATGTCGCCACTGCCATGACTGTCACCGAGAATATCCTGACCGCCCAGCCGGAGCTCAAGGGGATTTTCGCGGCCAATGAGGCCGCGGCAATCGGCGCCTCTCAGGCGATATCCGCCCGAAACTTGCAGGGGAAAATCAAATTGGTGGCTTTCGACGCCTCGCCGGCGGAGATCGAGGGGCTGAATAGCGGCGTGATCCATGCCCTGCTGGTGCAGAACCCTTTCGCCATGGGCTACCTGGGAGTCAAGTCAGCGGTGAAAGCCATTCACGGAGAGCCGGTAGAGAAGCGGATCGACACCGGAGTGACAGTCATCACGCCGGATAATCTCGACCAGCCGGAAATCCAGAAGCTGGTCTATCCGCTGGGGCGGAAATAATTCCTACCAAGTACATGCCTTCATCAATACGATTTCGTTGCACACAAATTAATGTTCCAAGGGTTACGGCGATTCAGATGCAGGATTTCATCCTTAACGTAGGGGCGGACCCCTGTGTCCGCCCTCCAGCCGTAAGCCCGGGCGCACACATGGGTGCGCCCCTACAACGAATCTTACTTTTTGCGCCTATCTCTCGCATGTGCACTCTCAAAGTTGAGAGATAGTTGCTTTAGTTACGGCAATTCCAGTAATGCAATCATCTTATATCACTTAGCCGAACCTACGAGCTAAAGTACTAAGCCCCACGTTTTTTGTTCGCCGACTTTTGTCATCTATTCAGCGATTACTCCCCAGTCCCGGTGCTCCAGCCGGTAAGTCGTATAGATTGTCAGGCTCGAGGCGGGCAGCTCATCCGAGAATGCGTTCAGCTCAGGATTAAGGTTTATGCCGTTCAGCGGTTCAATTATAAGCCCCGGGTTATCCTTCTGCTCGCTGGTGACCTGGTACTTATAAAGGGTAGTTTCTTTTTTCAGTCCGTTCAAGCTTAGTCCTGCGGGAAAGGCCGAATCCGCATCGTTGACCACCAGCAGGGTCAGCTCGCCCCCGGGGCTTTCCAGGGCGGCCGCGAATACGCGGGTCAGGCCTTCCAGTGCCCCGCCTTTGACCGTGGTGACCGGGACCCGGGAATATTTCACCGTGAAACGCGATACCAGGCCATAGACAAAATAGCTGTTGGGCTTGGGCGAATATTTTTCCAGCAGCTTGCCGCCCTTGATGTCCCAGGTATTGATTAACTGCCACTGCCCATCTAGATCCCCCCGGTTGATAAAGCTCCACTTGTTAAAGCCATCCACCCTTTGGTTGAGTCCCCGCAGCACCAGCTCGGCATCCTTGAGCGCCGCCGGAAATGTGTTCGGGCCGTTGTTGTCGGCGTGCCAGCCGAAGATCATGCTGCCCACCTCGCTTAAGAAAAACGGCTTGTTCCGCTGATGGGCCCAGCCGGCCCAGTCTCCCAGGCGCTGCTCGACCAGGCTTAGCGGCAGGTCGGGACGGTTCTCATCGCGCTTCATCCAATCATAGCGCGAGTAGTAGCTGTGGATATCATAGGCGCCGAGGTATCTGTCGAAATCCAGTTTTTCCGGCGTGAGCGCCGGGGTATCGGTCCAGTCCGGACCCGAGAGCGGCAGACTTATGCCTTTGCGGTCCAGGGTCTCGCGGACCAGTTCCAGGGCCGGGGTAAAGGGCGCGGTCTCATTGGGCGGCATCTGCCACCAGGACCAGTCATAGCCCGGCTCGTTGTTGATACAGAGCCACTTGATGCAAGTGTAGCCTTTATCCTGGATGAGATGTCCGGCCAGCGCGGCCAGCCCCTGCGCGAAATCTTCCAGCGAGACCGGGGCGCTGTGCACCCTTTTTACCGGGTCGCCGCGGAACTCCGGGTAGGCGATCCAGTCGGCATTGCTCCACATCTGCTGGAGAAATACATCCGCCTGGTTCTTCTCGCACCAGTCGAGTATCCGGTAGAGGATACGCATCTCCCGGCTCTCCCAATCGAAGCGGCCCTTTTCCGGCTCGTACATGCGCTGCTCCAGCTCCACGCGGCAGAAATCCAGCCCCAGCCAGCCGGCATGCGCGTAAACCGCCTGCCAGGCCGCCTCATCCTCGGGAGCGGGGTTCGCGCCCCAGCCGCTCCCGCCGTGGCTGGTGTTCCCTGATACCGGGATCGAGTCCTCGATGGCGTGCCAGGAGGCGCCGATCCCGCCTCGCATCCGGTGGAGAGTCGAATCCAGATCGACCGATATCGCCACCGAGCCGGTTTGAGCCAGGGCCAGCAGCGGCCAGACCAGAGCGGCGGCCAGGACCGCCGGAAAAACTTTCAGGAACTGGGAAGAAATCGATAGCATGGTATATTCCATTGATGGATATGAGCGGGAACCCGGCGTCCGGTCCGGCGGAAAAAGAAAAAGATATACACTTAGATAACAAATAGTATCGCCAGGTCAATTTATTATTCTGTCTTTTTTGATCCAATAATATTCCGGAGCATTGAACTTTATCGCTTCCTTCAAAATAATAGCTTGCTAGCCTGTAACCGGTTAAATTATTTTTCCAATGCTTGTTACCTGCCTGACGATTCCCTGTTTGCTCACGGAGGTGGATTTGCGCCATTCGATATGTACAGAGTTGGCCATCGTTGCCCTGCTTCTTCTCGGGCATACCTTGCTGTTCAGCCAGGATGAGAAACCGGCCAAAGATGCCTCCATCTGGGTGGTGGATGACACCCATAAGGTAAACCCCTTAAGCGGAAACCTGCTTTCCGAGGGTCTGGAGATTTACCAGGGCGGGGTTCCCTCTACTCTTCAGTATCGGAAACAGAACGCTATCTGGGACAGTGCCGCCGGCCGGATAAAGCTGATCGCCGGCCGCAATGAGTTTGTCTCTTTCCAGCTCGTGATCGAAAAGGGCCGGCAGGACCTCCACAAAATCTTTGTCACCTGCACGGACCTGATCGGCGCGCGGGAGAGGATCAGCGCGGACTCGCATATCAGGCTGTTCAAGGAGCTTTACCTGAAGCTGGATGGGGTCTGGTACCCGGACGCCCTGCTGCCGTTCGAGCTCGCCGGCACCACGCCTTTCCACCTGCCGGATTACGAGATTTTCCCGGAGCAGAAAGTGCAGGCGGTCTGGGTTGATATCTACGTGCCCCACGAGCTGCCGCCCGGAACTTACACGGGACTGCTGAATATCATTCACCGGGCCACCAACAAGCAGGCCCAGTTGACTGTCGCGCTTGAGGTGGGCGATTTCAGCCTGCCGGATCGGATGAACCTGGACATCGACCTGATGAACTACGGGTTTGTCAATGTCGAGCGCGGCTGGCCCGACATGGTGATCGGCGGAGCGCGCCACGTGAAAATCGAGCGCGAGTTCTACCGCTCGGCCCATGAGCACCGGATGA